>Ga0209153_1000224_pt1 | contig 30435 bp, 23 predicted proteins | sample GraSoiAngelo_120_FD_185877 | JGI IMG/M metagenome (GOLD analysis project Ga0209153, IMG submission 185877) | Grasslands soil microbial communities from the Angelo Coastal Reserve, California, USA - 14_0919_09_20cm (SPAdes) (version 2) | ecosystem: Environmental > Terrestrial > Soil > Grasslands ... | reverse complement strand
CCCGAAGCCCGACGGCTTCGACGTGCGCCTCGGCGGCGACCTCACCTTGCACGGCGTCACGCGCCACATCCAGATTCCCGCGCTCGTCACTTTAAGCGGCCACGACCTGCACGCACGCGGCGAGTTCACAATCAATCGCAGCGACTACAACGTCAAAGCGACCTCCGCCGCGCACGGCACGATCCGCGTCCGCGACAAACTGAAACTCTCGTTCGACATCATCGCGCACCAAGAGCAGTAGGCAGTATGCAGTTCAGACAGAAACCAATAGCGTTTCCAGCTTGAATGTCTTTTGCTTTTTCTGCCTACTGCCTACTGCCTTCTGCCTTCTGTTCTTGCAAAGCGCCCCGTGTGCGGCTAGTCTTAGCAGTCAAAGCTTCAGCCATTTATATCTGCCGTTAGCGAGGTGATGAGACCGTGGCCGTCATCTATCCGTTCCGCGCTTTGCGTCCGCCTGTGGCGCAGGTCGAGCAGGTTGCGAGCGTCCCTTACGATGTGGTGAGCACCGAAGAGGCGCAGGCATTGGCCGCAGACAATCCGCTCAGCCTGCTGCACGTGACGCGCCCTGAGATTGATCTGCCCGACGGCACAGACATCTACAGCGATGCCGTCTATGAAAAGGCGGCGGAGAATTTTCAACGGCTGACGAACGCGTGCCCGCTCGAAGCAGAGGCTGAGTCGAGTCTGTATCTCTACAAGCTCGTGATGGGCGCGCATGAGCAGACGGGCATCGCCGCTTGTTGTTCGGTGGACGAGTACGACAATGATCTGATCCGCAAACATGAACGCACGCGGCCCGACAAAGAGGACGACCGCACGCGCCACATGCTGACTTTGCGTGCGCAGACCGGCGTCGTCTTTCTCACCTATCGCGCGGACAGAAGAATTGACGCGCTCGTCGCGGCGGAAACTGCGAGCGCGCCGCTCTATGGTTTCACCGCGCCCGATGGTATCCGCCACACGCTCTGGCGTGCGCCCGCGCCCGAACAGATCGTGCGCGCGTTCCGTGAAGTGCCGCTGCTCTACATCGCCGACGGGCATCATCGCGCCGCCTCTGCGAGCCGCGCCCGCGCCACGCTTCGGGCGCATAATCCGCAGCACACGGGCGAAGAAGAGTACAACCGTTTCCTCGCCGTTATCTTTCCATCTGATCAAGTGCAGATACTCGCGTACAATCGCGTGGTCAAAGATTTGAACGGCTTGCAACCCGATGCGTTCGTCGCGCGCGTGGCTGAGAGATTCGACGTGGACGAGAACGGCACAGCGCAACCAACGTCGCCCGGTCAGTTCAGCATGTATCTTGGCGGCCGTTGGTACGGTCTGCGCTTCAAAGGCGACGTGACAGGTGCGGCCACAGACCCGACCGCCACGCTTGACGTGAGCGTGCTGCAAGAGAACCTGCTCGACGCAATCCTCGGCATCAAAGACGTGCGGACAGACAAGCGCATAGATTTCGTCGGCGGCATACGCGGCACGGATGAATTAGAGAAGTTGGTCAACACGGGCCGCGCCGCCGTCGCCTTCTCGCTCTATCCGACGACGATTGACGACCTGCTCCGCGTCTCGGACAAGAGCGGCATCATGCCGCCCAAGTCCACTTGGTTCGAGCCGAAGCTGCGCGACGGTCTATTGATTCATCAGATTTGAAGCTGTGCGAGCAGTTAATCGGAACCGCCTGCGGTAGCGGGCGGGTCTTAGTTACGACAATGAGCAGCTTGGTGTGACCAAGACCCGCCCGCTACCGCAGGCGGTTCTGACTAGGATATTCATTTGCTCATCGAAACTGACAGACTATTGATGCGCCCGTTGACGGCCGACGATCTGCCCACACTCATCCGCTTGCGCTCGGATGATGACGTGTCGCGTTACATCGGCGGCAAACGGATGCAGTCGCCGGAGATGATCGAGCAGCGTTTCCGTTTCTATCTGGCCTGTCATGAGCAGCGCGGCTACGGGATGGCTATGATCCTGCGCAAGTCCGACGGCGAGATAATCGGCTGGGGTGGCTTGCAGCCTCTGGAAGAGACGGGCGAGACCGAAGTCGGCTATGGTTTCGACAAACCTTTCTGGGGCCGAGGGTACGCGACCGAGATGGCCGCCGCATGGTTGCGCTTCGGCTTCGAGCAAGCGGGGCTTGAGCGCATCGTTGCTGTGGCCATACCGGAGAACGTTGCCTCACGCCACGTGATGGAAAAGCTCGGCATGCGTTACGAACGCGAGGCGCAGCATTACGGCAACAACTGCGTCTTCTACGCGATCACGCGCGCCGAATTCGTGCCGCGTGCGGGCTTTTACGCCGTGCATAATTCTTGACGGAGCGAGCCGAAGATGAAGGTACTAATCGCCGATAAGTTTGAGCAGTCAGGGCGCGATGGACTGGACGCCGCAGGCTGCGATTATTCATATCAGCCGGACGTGAAAGACGACGCGCTCACGGAAGCGATTCGCGGCTACGAGCCGGACGCGCTCGTCGTGCGCTCAACGCGCGTGACCGAGCCGATGATGGACGCAGGCATGTTGAAGCTGATCGTGCGCGCGGGCGCGGGCTACAACACGATTGACGTGGCCGCCGCCTCGCGGCGCGGCATCTACGTCTCAAACTGTCCCGGCAAAAACTCCATCGCCGTCGCCGAACTTGCCTTCGCCTTGATCCTCGCGCTCGACCGCCGCATCGCCGACAATGTTATCACCCTCAGACAAGGACAGTGGAACAAGAAAGAGTTCTCGAAAGCGCGCGGACTTTATGGGCGCACGCTCGGTCTTGTCGGCACAGGCCAGATCGGGCAGGAGATGATCATGCGCGCGCGTGCGTTCGGCATGCCGGTCATCGCTTGGAGTCGCAGCCTCACGCCGGAGCGCGCGGAAGAGTTGGGCATCGAACGCGCCGACAGTCCGCTTGATGTCGCGCGCGCCTCAGGCATCGTGAGCGTCCATGTTGCTTTGAAGCCTGAGACGCGCACCTTTCTCGGCGCGGATTTCTTCAACGCCATGCGCGCGGGCGCGTACTTCATTAACACTTCGCGCGGTGAGGTGGTTGATCAAGCGGCGCTGTTGCACGCGATGCGCGAGCGCGGGATTCGCGCAGGGCTTGATGTTTACGCAAACGAGCCGACCTCTGCGACGGGCGAGTTTACAGACGAGATCGCGCGCGAACCGAATCTCTACGGCACGCATCACATCGGCGCTTCAACCGATCAAGCGCAAGAGGCCATCGCCGCCGAGACCGTCCGCATCATCCGCACTTTCAAAGAGACAGGTAAAGTGCCCAACGTCGTCAACCTCGCCGCACGCACGCCCGCCACACACCTGCTCGTCGTGCGTCATCGCGACCGTCCCGGCGTGCTTGCTTCGGTGCTCGGCGCGATCCGCGCGGCCGAGATCAACGTGCAAGAGATGGAGAACATCATCTTCGAGGGCGCAGAAGCGGCCGTCGCCCGCATCAACCTCGAAGCCGCGCCGTCACGCGACACGCTCGAACGCCTGCGCGCGGAGAACGCGGACATCATCGAGCTTGATCTGTTGGAACTGAGAAGCTAAAAATTGACTTCCAGCTAAGTCGGAAGATGCCGAGCAACGGGAGATGCTAATCAACAAGCTTATACCAAGTTGCAATACAAAGAGAGGTCAGTACCGCCTGCGGTAGCGGGCGGGTGTTGTGCTAGGAGCAGACCCGCCCGCTACCGCAGGCGGTACTGACCACGCGACATACTACCTCTTTTTCTATTGCAACTTGGTATTAGGGCAAGCGGCGCGCGTCACGAAGAAAGTTGAGGTGACAGCGATGGAAACTAAGTTCAGACCGATTCCGATAACGATTCTTGACATCATGGCGATCCTACTCCCCGGCTTCGCTTGGTTGATTCTGATCGTGACCGCGTTCGAAATCACGCGCACGCTGCATGGAACTGAAGTTCCTTCGCCGATTTTGGCTTGGGAGCGGATTGTTCTGGCCATGAAAAAGGCTAACACTTGGTTTGCTCCACTCACCTTAGTTATGATCTCACTCTTGATCGGCTATTTATTGAAGCCCGGCGCTATTTTTATTACCGAAGGGATGGATAGGCACTGGCATAAGATCAGGTTCTGGATAAAACGCATAAGCGCCAAGGAAGCGGATGAGGCCAAGTTAAAGAAAGATGCTGATGAATCGTTTGACAAGTTGAAGTTTCCCTTCAACGGCATCTATAAGCAGGATAAACTTTACATAAATGTGCGCGAGATGTTGACGGCAAAAGTAGGGTGTTCTCCGGAAGAGTTCTACAGCAATCAGATATTCGCGGTAGCTAAAAGGTATCTGCGCCTCGCCGCACCGACGCTGTGGGAGGAGAGCGAACGTAGGGAAGCAGAAGTCAGGATGACCGCCGTCATGTTCCTCGCCTTCTTGTGCAGCACGTTACTAGGCCTCTTCACGCTCAGCTTTCAATTGGCGAATTATCTGCCGAATCGGGAAAAGAGGATGACCCTTGGCTGGCTCATGCTGTCTTTACTGCTAAGTTGGCTGACTAAAGAGAGCTTATATCGCCTACGCAAACGTGAGGTTGGCTACACATATTTGAACGCTCTCATTGCGCACCATTGCCGAGATGAGGCGCGGCAAGACGAGACAGACATCTGAGGCGCGGCAACGCACTTGAGCTATAAGATGAAGGCGACACTCATCACAGGCGCGTCGAGCGGGATCGGCGAAGTGTTTGCGCGGCGGCTTGCAGCGCGGGGCGAGAATGTTGTGTTGGTGGCGCGTTCGGCTGAGAAGTTGAATGCGATCTGCAATGAGTTGGGGCGGGCGCATGGCGATGTGGTGGCGCAGGCGTTGGCGTTTGATTTGAGCGAGGCGGATGCGCCTGAGCGTCTGTTTGCAGAGACGGAGCGGCGCGGGCTTGAGGTTGAGACGTTAATTAACAATGCAGGCTTCGGTTCGCAGGGCGAGTTTGCGACGCTTGAGCTTGCGCGCGAGTTGAATATGATCGATCTGAACATCAAGGCGCTCGTCGCATTGACGCATCTCTATCTTGCGCCCATGCGTGAGCGCCGACGAGGCGCGATCATCAACGTCGCTTCGACCGCCGCGTTTCAAGCCGTGCCGTACATGACGACGTATGCCGCGACCAAAGCGTTCGTGCTCTCGTTCTCCGAAGGTTTGTGGGAAGAGAACCGCGCACACGGCGTCCGCGTGCTGGCGCTCTGTCCGGGCGTGACGACTACGAACTTCTTCGCCGCCGCACAGATGGATTTCACGCCGCCCGGCGCGCAGTCGCCCGAAGCCGTCGTTGATACAGCCTTGAGCGCGCTTGAACGCGGGCGCGCGCACGTCATCTCTGGTTGGGGCAACTACCTGCGCACACAAGCCGAGCGACTTGTGCCGCGCTCCGTCGTCACGCGCGTCGCGGGCAGTCTGTTCAGACCAAGAACGGTTAAGACAGAAGTTCAAAGTTAAAGGTTCAAGGTTCAAAGTTTACAGTAGCAAGCCGCAGACTTTCCTGTTGGGCATTCGACCTTGAACCTTGAACCTGCAACCTTGAACTTATTACGAGGAAATAATAATGACTGAGCGAATCTTCAATTTTAGTGCCGGCCCCGCCGTGCTGCCTGTGCCGGTGTTGGAGCAGGCGCGCGACGAGATGTTGAGTCTGCCGGGCGTGGGTATGTCTGTAATGGAGATTAGCCATCGCTCGCCGACGTTCGACGAGATACACAAGAGCGCAATCCAAGGCATGCGCGAGTTGCTTGGCATCCCGGAAAACTATCACGTGCTCTTTCTGCAAGGTGGCGCGAGTCTGCAATTCTCGATGGTGCCGATCAATCTGTTGCCGACGGGCGCGAGCGCCGACTACATCATCACCGGCAGTTGGGGCAAGAAGGCGCTGAAGGAGGCGAAGAAGCAGGGCGCTGTGAACGTCGCCGCAGACATGGCCGACAGCCGCTACACGCGCGTGCCCGAAGCGCACGAGTTGAAACTCGACCCACATGCGGCTTACGTCCACCTCACGACGAACGAGACGATTGAAGGCGTCGAATGGCAGCAAGAGCCAGAGATGGGCGACGTGTCGCTCGTTGCAGATGCGTCGTCGGATATTTGCTCGCGCCCGATGGACATCGGGAAGTACGCGCTCATCTACGCGGGCGCGCAGAAGAACCTCGGCCCGTCGGGCGTCACCGTCGTCATCATCCGCGATGATCTCTTGTCGCGCATCCCTGACGGTCTGCACACGATGCTCGACTATCGCACACACACGCAGAACGATTCGCTCTACAACACGCCGAACACTTGGGGCATCTACATTCTCAACTTGGTGTGCAAGTGGGTTAAGGACAAGGGCGGGCTTGAAGCAATGCACAGCGAGAACAAAGCAAAGGCGCAACTCATCTACGATGCGATTGATGCGACCGACTTTTATCGCGGCCACGCTGCAACGGAAGCGCGCTCGTTGATGAACGTGACGTTTCGGCTGCCGTCGGAAGATTTGGAGAAGCGTTTTGCGAAAGAGGCAAGCGCGCAAGGATTGGACGGTCTCAAAGGGCATCGCTCGGTCGGCGGCATCCGCGCCTCGATCTACAACGCCTTCCCGCGCGCCGGCTGCGAGGCGCTCGTCGAGTTCATGCGTGAGTTCGAGCGGAAGAACGGTTAGAAACTCAGGTCAGAACCGCCTGCGGTAGCGGGCGGGTGAGGGTTACACAAAAAACTACTCGCTGTTGTAACTAAGACTCGCCCGCTACCGCAGGCGGTTCTGACTTCGGTTCGTCGTCTTTACCCTCCCTGCGTTACAATAACCCCGACCTTGAAAGACCTTCGGCGGGCGCGAAGCAACAGATGCGCACCGCCAGTCTGCTCTCAAAATCAAAACTATGAAACGAACGTGCCCCCTGTTCCTGTTCGGCCTGTTCCTGCTCGCTGTCTCGTTCGCGCAGACGCCGCCATCCGCATCGTCCAGCATTGAGCTTCCCGCCGAGAAGCATCTACGCAACATGCGCCAGTTGACTTTTGGCGGCGAGAATGCCGAAGCATATTTCAGCGGCGACGGGCGCGAGTTGATCTTTCAATCGAAGCGCGACGGGCGCGAGTGCGATCAGATTTACACGATGCGCACGGATGGCTCGGACGTGCATCTGATCTCAACCGGCGCGGGGCGCACGACCTGTTCATATTTCTTTCCGAACCACAAGCGCATTCTTTACTCTTCGACACACGGCGCGGCGCGCGAATGTCCGCCGCGTCCTGATTACTCGAAGGGTTATGTCTGGCCCGTCTATGCAGGTTATGACATCTATACGGCGCGACCGGACGGCTCTGATCTGAAACAGTTGACCGCAACACCGGGCTACGACGCCGAAGCGACCATCTCGACAGATGGCAAAAAGATCGTCTTCACTTCATTGCGCGATGGCGATCTCGACATCTACACGATGGACGCGGACGGCCGGAACGTGAAACGTCTGACGAACGAGTTAGGCTACGATGGCGGCCCGTTCTTCTCGCGTGATGGCAAGCAGATCGTCTATCGCGCTTATCATCCGCAGACCGCAGCGGAGATCGCGCGCTACAAACAGAAGCTGGTCGAGGGCGTCATCGAGCCGACGGTGTTTGAGTTGTGGCTGATGAACGCGGACGGCTCGAACAAGCGGCAAGTCACACACCTCGGCGGCGCCAGCTTCGCGCCCTATCTCTTCCCCGACGGCAGACGGATCATCTTCGCGTCGAACTTAAACGATCCGAAGGGGCGCAACTTCGATCTCTACGCGATCAACGTGGACGGCACAGGGCTTGAGCGCATCACTTACAACGACACCTTCGACGGCTTTCCGATGTTTTCGCCCGACGGTAAGAAATTGGTCTTTGCCTCGAACCGCAATGGCAAAGTGCGCGGCGACACCAACATCTTCATCGCCGATTGGGTGGAGTAAGCACTGAAAGATCATGCGCGTCGTCCATCGCGGTGCGCCGTTTGACTTGCACGAATTACATCTGGAACTGATCTATGAACACGCACGATACTATCAACGCGAATCTCATGCGCCAACTGCGCCGGACGGTCATTCAACTGCTCCTCGTCCTCGTCTGCGCCGCCAGCGCGCGCGCGCAAACTGCGAGCACGCAGAGCGACGAGCCGAGCGCCGAACGCCTGCGCGCGGTTGTCACTTATCTTGCGTCCGACAAACTCGAAGGCCGACGCACCGGCACGCCCGGCGCAGAAGCGGCGGCGCAATACATCGCCGATGAGTTCAAGCGGATAGGTCTGCGACCGGGCGCGACCGTTGAGGTTGTCTCCGGCACGGGGCCCAATCGGTTTAAAGGACAAGCGCCTATCTATTACCAATCATTTCCTTACATCGCCGGTGTTTCGTTGGGTCAGACGAGCGCGATGACGTTCACGCCGAAGACGGAGATTGGCACGGGCGTCGTGCCTGTGCCGACGCTCGATCTGCGTGTGGGCGAAGATTGGCTGCCGCTCTCTTGGAGCGCGAACGCGCGCGTCGAGCGCAGCCCGGTCGTCTATGTCGGCTACGGCATCACGGCGAATGATCTGAATCACGACGACTACGCGGGCGTGGACGTGAAGGATAAGATCGCGCTCGCCTTTGTCGGCACGCCGGACGGCGACAATCCACACGGCCAGTTTGCGCGCTACAACGATCTGCGCTTCAAAGCGGCGGCGGCACGCGATCACGGCGCGCGTGCGTTGCTCTTGATCACGCGCGAAGAAAATTTCAAAGACGACCGGCTCGCGCGTTTGCAACTTGAAGACAACGCGGCGGGCGACGCAGGTCTGCCCGTCGTCCTCATCTCACGCCAAGTCGCGCGTCGCGCGATTGAAGCCGCCGCGACACCAAGTGTGCGCTTCGAGGCACTCGAAGGCGCGCTCAACGCGCAGCCGATGAACGGGCCACAGAGCAACAAGCAAACAAGCACATCGCCGAATGTGCAAGCAAACGCGCAGACGAGCGCACAAATTCCGCGCAAGAATTTTTCCGCGCTGCTGCAAAACATCGCGTTCGCGCTGACGACCGACCTCGCGCGGCGCGAAGCGCCGGCCGCAAACGTCGTCGGCATACTCGAAGGCTCTGATCCGCAGTTGAGGAATGAATTCATCGTGCTCGGCGCGCACTACGATCACTTGGGGCGCGGCGGGCAAGGCAGCCTTGCACCGCGCGAAGGCGAGATACATCACGGCGCAGACGACAACGCTTCGGGCGTTGCGGGCTTGCTCGAACTCGCGCGCCTGTTTTCATCAGCGAAGCCGCGCCGCACGCTCGTCTTCATCGCGTTTAGCGGCGAAGAAGAGGGGTTGATCGGCTCGGCCTATTACGTCGCGCATCCCGTCGTGCCGCTCGCGCAGACCGTTGCGATGATCAACATGGACATGATCGGGCGCATGCGTGAAGACAAGTTGCTCGTCGGCGGTGTGGGCACAGCAAAAGAGTGGCGCGCGTTGGTCACACATACCAACAGCGATCTCAGCAACATGAAGGTCGCGCTCGGCGGCGCGTCGTCGCCGGAGCAAGCGGCGGCGCGGCATGAGATACCAATCGTTGTCGGCGCGAACGGCAGCGTGGTTGCCAGTGCTAGTCCGCAAGAGCGTTTCGCGTTGTCGCTTAGTGAAGACGGTTACGGGCCGAGCGATCATTCGTCGTTCTACGCCAAGCAAGTGCCCGTGCTCTTTGTCTGGACCGGCAATCATGAGGACTATCACAAGCCCACAGACACGGCCGACAAACTCAACTACGAAGGCGAAGCACGCATCGTCTCGTTCGTCCGCGACATCATGCGCACGCTCGACGCAAGCGATAAGCGGCCGACCTACACGCAAGCGAAAAGCGATAACACGCAAGGGCGCAACACAGGCTTCCGCGTCTATCTCGGCACGATCCCGAACTACGCCGACAGCAACGACGGACTAAAACTCGACGGCGTGCGCGACGATTCGCCCGCCGCCAAAGCGGGACTCAAAGCCGGCGACCGCATCGTCAAACTTGCCGGCCGCGACATACGCAACATCTACGATTACACCTACGCGCTCGGCGAGATGCGAGCCGGCCAAGAGTACGAGGTCGAAATCGTACGCGGCACGGAACGCTTGAGGCTCAAGATCACACCAGCGGCGCGGAAATAGCGGCGCGCCTTTCGCGCCTGAGAGGTCAAGCCGCGTGCGGCGCGGCTTGACCTCTCGTGGCAGACTTTCAACGCTGCACCAGCGCACACGCTGTTACAGCGATTCAAGGAAGATGACGAGCTTCCGTTGTTTAATTGTAGACATCGCGAAGAAGGTGTCCGAAGCGAATTGCGCCTCGCCGCCGTGTCGCTTGATCGCGCTCGCGAAGGGCAGCGTGTTAGCTGCGAAGGTTAGCGACAAACCGTCGTGCATCAGCCGCGTGTGCGTGCGCACACCCCACAGCGGCGCAGTCCGCACCAGTAGCCGTGTCTTCGGCCCGCCGTTCTGCACGATGCCATCGCCTGTGCCGATGTCATGCAACAGGAAGTCGCCGTAAGGGTGAATGATCTTGTTGCCCAGCGCATCCGGCACTTTGAACGTGCCGAGGTTGATGGCCGTGCCCGGCATGGCCGTGACGATGGTGTCCCTGTGGCAAATGGCACAGCCGATGATGTGAAATATCTCTTCCCCATCTTTAGCGTCCTGAGTCGCGGCGATGGCTGCGTCGCGCGGCGGCGCTTCCGTCGCGCGCATGAAGATGGTGAAAGTATCTATGTCACGCCCTGAGTCTTCGCCGCAGAACTGCCGCTGGCCGGGCGGGGTGATTTGGTCATCGCAGGGAATGGTTTCGTCGTTTGGGACGAAGTCGAAATTAGCCACCGACCGACCCAGCGACGTGTTCTCCATCAGGAACAGGCGATTCGTGATGCCGATCTCGTTGAGATAGGCGTCGCCTGAGAACGAGAGCAGACTGGCGTGCTGGTCTTTATGTCCGAAGCGACCGATGCGGCAACGCCCGTTACGATTCTCCTCAACGGGTACTCTGATGGGCAGCCCGTGCACGTTACTATTCTCGTTCGTTTCCTTCGCGGCGATGTCGAGCAGCGTTTGATTGGAGATGGCTTCAACGAGGCCGTCGCCAAGTAGATTGAGCGACGTGCGTGTGGTGGCTACATCTGCCGGCCGGTCAAGCCCGGCCGAATGCAGCGGCGGCACGCGCTCTTGGATGTTCGCTTCTCCCGTATCCTTGACGCGCATGTCCACGGCGCGGTCGTTGATCAGCGAGCCGCCGGGCGGGTCAACGAACTGCGGACAATCAAAACCCCAAGGGTCGCAGGGATTATCGAGAAACCCGGCGCGCAACTCTGTGATCTGGCTGACCGCGCCGGAGACCGGATTCTGATGACACTCGGCGCAAGACTGCGCGTTATAGACGGGGCCTAAGCCGCCGTCCTGTATGTCATCGGGCAGAATCTGATCGCGAACCTCGAATGTGGCTCGGTGCGCGTCATGCTTTTCCTGTGGCACGAAGTTCTCGTCAATGGTCTTGTTATCGAAGCCGGTTGGGGCTTCGGTCGGCACTGGACAATTGAGGCAGGGAGCAACTTCGGTATCAATGGAACATTGTCTTTCGACATCGTCGTCGCTCAAAGCCACATTGGCTTGCCCGGTAGGCGGGTCTCCTTTTTGAGTTTGACTGTGGACTACCCGGTTGTAAGCCGCGGGCAGCAGCAGCAGCAGTACAAACACCCCTAGAAGAGAGGTCTTCAGACTTTTCATCGCGGTATCCTCCTACGTGTTCGGACGGAAGGGATGGTCAGTTGACCATTAGCAGGGGAAGGCGCGTTGACCCTGTGGGGGGGTAGGCAATGGGGTGGGGATTTCAGAGTCGCGCTAAAATATATGCCTACCGCAATGACCCGTCAATAAAATTTTTTGCAACATGGCTTTAAGCTTTGTCGCGCAATTCGTTAACGGCAGCATAAGCGAGACTTTGCACCCGGCGGCAACGCTATCACTTTCGTGCAACGGCACGGGCTTGCGCTGCCGGTGGGTGCTGTTCCCGCTTGAATTGCTTGCGTCTTTGACGCAGAATACGCCCGGTATTTAAGCGCCGTGTTTGATTCAGTCGGGCCGGCTATGGCGCGCGTGTTATTGCCGATGCCTTCCCTGCCACCTCTAACCAGAAGGGTTCAAGCGAAAAGATGATCGGACAGACCATCTCTCATTACCGCATCATCAGCCAGCTAGGCGAAGGCGGCATGGGCGTGGTCTATGTCGCGGAGGACACGCTGCTTGGTCGCCGCGTCGCAATCAAGATTCCGGTGCACGCGCCGCAGGCGAGCAACTATCACGCGCGTTTCCTGCGCGAAGCGCGCTCGGTCTCGGCGCTCAGTCATCCGCACATCGCCACGCTCTACGATTACGGCGAGACCGCGGACGGTCGCCCCTTCATCGTGCTGGAGTTGGTCAACGGGCAAGACCTCGGCACGTTGATGCGTGCGGGCACACTCACCTTGACGCGCGCTGTCGAGATCATCGAAGACGTCGCCGCCGCACTCGGCGAAGCGCACCGGCTCGGCATCATCCACCGCGATGTCAAACCGTCGAACATCATGATCAACGAGCGCGCCGAAGTGAAGGTCTTGGACTTCGGTCTCGCCAAGTTGGTGGAAGATAACCCTGATCTCGCGCCCATCAATCCTGATGCGCGGACGCTCGCCGGGATGAAGACGCATAGCGGCGTGATCATCGGCACGCCGCTGTACCTGTCGCCCGAACAGGCGACGGGCACGCCCGTTGACGCGCGCAGCGATCTCTTCGCTTTGGGTGCGCTGCTCTACGAGTGCATCGCCGGCCGGCCGGCCTTCACCGGCTCGAACCTGATCGAGATCGCGGCGCAAGTCTTGCACGTCGAACCGCCGCCGCCCTCGAAGTTCAACGCGCGCGTGCCGCCGGAACTGGATCGCATCACACTGAAGGCGCTCGCCAAGCGACCCGAAGATCGTTATCAACAGGCCGAAGATTTCATCCGCGACCTGAGCGCCTTTCGCAACGCTTACGTGCTCTCGGATAGCGCCAGCCAAGAACGCATCGCGCGCCACGCGGACATGCATCAGCGCAGCGCGCTCGTCACGCTCTCTGAAGGTTTGCGCCGCCCGCGCCTGTCCATCGCGGCGGTTGTCGCCGTCATCGTCGTGCTCGCCGCCGCCGTGTGGGGCATCAGTCGGATCATGCGGCCCACGCTGCCTAAGCCGTCTGCGGAAGCGCAACGCGCCTATGATCGCGGCGTTGATTTCCTGCGCGACAATGCTTACTACCAAGCGAGCAAATCGCTTGAGCGCGCCGTCGAGATTGACGACCGTTTCGCGCTCGCGCACGCGCGGCTCGCCGAAGCCTTGACCGAACTCGATTACACCGACCGCGCCAAGGACGAGATGCTAAAGGTCAGCACACTCGTGCCCGATCAGTCCGCCTTACCTGACCTTGACGCGCTCTACCTCGAAGGCATTCGCACGACGCTCGCGGGCGACCCGCAACGCGCCGTCAATGCTTATCAGCAGATCACCAAGTTGCAGCCCGATCAACCGCAGGCCTACGTCGACCTCGGCCACGCTTATGAGAAAACTGACGACGCGCCGAAGGCCATCGAGAGTTATCTAAACGCGACCAATCACGACGCGCATTACGCTGCCGCTTACCTACATCTCGGCATCCTCTACGCGCGCGCGCAGCAGACGCCCAACGCCAACAATTGCTTCGACCGCGCCGAAGAACTTTACCGCGATGCCGGCAACCCCGAAGGGCGCGCCGAAGTGCTCTATCAACGCGGCTTCGCCTTACGCAACATGGGCAACATACAAGCGGCGCGACCCGCGCTCGAACAAGCGCTCAAACTGGCCGAGAGCACCGGCAACCAGTTCCAACGCATTCGCGCCCTGTTGCAGATAAGCGCGGTCGCTTATGCCGAGAACAACGGCGGGCAGGCCGAAAGCTATGCGCAACAGGCGATTGAACTCGCGCAGACAAACGGCATGGAGAACTTGAGCGCGCGCGGGCTGGTCGATCTCGGCAACGTCTATTTCAGTAAGGCCGATTACGCAGGGGCGGAGAAGTATCTGACGCAAGGGTTGGAAATGGCGCGCCGTTACAAAGCGCGCCGCGCCGAAGCGCTCGCGCTCATCAACTTGGGCAGTTTGCGGCTGCAACAACAGCGCCCCGACGAGGCCGTGAATTATGTCAATCAAGCGCTCCAATTTTACCGGCAAGGTAACTATCAAAAGGAGACACATCAGGGTTATCTGATGCTCACCCGCGCCCAACGCATGAAGGGCGATTACGATGGTGCGTTGCACACCTTCAATGAACTGTTGCAACAGGCCGAGCAGGCAGGCGATCCAGCGCAACTCGCACAGTTGCACGGCAGCATCGGCCTATTGCTCGAAATTCAAGAGCGCTACGCGGCCGCGCTCAAACATTTCGACGAGCGCCTGGCGCTCGCCAAAGCTTTAGGCCAGAAGAATAGCATCGGCTACGCGCAGATTGATCGCGCCAGCGCACTGTGGCCCACGGGGCGCTACGACGACGCGCGTGCCGCGCTCGCAGAGGCCAACGAGGTCGTGGCGCAGCCCGGCGGCAGCAACAAGGAATTGGAGGCCACCATCCACGTCACCAACGCCGAGTTGGCCCTGAGCCGGCGGCAGTGGAACGATGCGCGCACGGAGGCGGCGCGCGCGCTCGACCTAGCCGGCACACAGTACGTCGAAATCGCCATTCGCGCGCAACGCGTATTGGGTCTCGCGCAAGCGCTCGCAGGCCCGCCCGCCGAAGGCTTGCACCTCTGTCAGGAAGCGTTCGATCTGGCCGCGCATTCAGGCAATCCCGCGCTCATCGCAACGACGGGCCTCGCGCTCGCTGAAGCGCAACTCGACGCGAACGACGCCGCTTCAGCCTTGACTACGGCCCTCAATGCGGAGCAGAATCTTGCGCACGCAGGCAGTCTGGCTTCTGACTGGCAAGCGTGGCTGGTGGCAGCGCGCGCTGCCGCCCGTGCCGGCCAAGCTGACAAGGCACACGACTACGCCGCACGAGCGCGTGCGGCGTTGACGAACTTGCAACAGGCTTGGGACGCGGACACTTATAATAGTTATCTCACTGCAAGGTTTGACGTGCAGTTCGCGCAGAAGCAGCTCAGCACTTTTTAGCTGCCGACCCTTAACCTCATTTACAGCCACAAAGGAGGCACAACCATGCCCGAAGAACCGGTGATCGTTTCAGGCGGCTCTGTCACAGTTGCATTCAACCACGACTCCTTCAAAGAGGAGACAGGCAAGGACGGCAAGAAACAGCACAAACATGGCGGGGGGCGGTTGCGGCGAGTGGAAGTCAATGGTCGAAAGGTGGCCGACCTCAACGAGACCGACAAGGTCGAGATCATCTACGAATACTGACGCTGGCCGCGGCGCGCCTGACTAGAGCGCCGTTCAGTTGTCTGGCACATACGTTCACGCAGAAGCAGCTCAGCACTTTTTAGCTGCCGACCCTTAACCTCATCTCAGCTACAAAGGAGGCACAACTATGCCCGAAGAACCAGTGATCGTCTCAGGCGGCTCTGTCAGCATTACGTTCCCTAGCTCCTTCCAAGAACAGCCGAGCATACCCGAGCAGCGGTACTTCAAAAACGACACTGCGCGGCTGGTCAGGGTCGTCGTCAACGGTCAGGAGATAGCCCTACTCAACGAGGTGGACGTCGTTGCGATCATCTGCGAGACCTAACGCCGAACGCAACGCGCCTAACTAAAACGCACGCACCTTCAAGCGCGGCGCAACTTCCGCGCTTGAGGGACGCACGCCAACGCGCCGCAGACGATCAAGCTTGATCGTCTGCGGCGCACCCTTTTTTGTAGAGCGCGAGGTAGCGGGCGAATTTTTCGGCCGGTGGTTCGTTCATTGGCTGTGCGGTGCGGGCAGCGAGCGGCGCGCGGGCGCGGCGTTCGCTAAACGCTGCTTCGGCTGCGGCGGCGAGCCACCAGAACGTGCCGCGCGCGCCGAGATGTTCGCGCACACGTTGGAAGATGCGCGGGTAGAGTTGCGCCGTGCGACTCAGCAGACTCTTCAGTGCTTGAAACGACAGACGATCCTGAAACAACTCACGCCGCACGCGCTCGTCCAACTCGTGCAGCGCCGCCATCACCGCGTTCAGTGTCTCATTGACCGTCGCGGGCGCAGCACGTGGCGCGGGGCGCAAAAACTCCGCGAGGCTCGCGAGCGGCGCAACGCGCGGTACGTCCGCAGTGATCTCCGAGAGCGAACGCGCATCAAGCAGATCGGCTGCGAGCGCGAGATCAGTTAAGTGAGTCAGCCGGTGCAGATGACGCAACTGCGCGCCGTTGCCGAGCGCGAGCGGATTCGCCGCACCGGCCGCCGCGCCGATGAGCAACACGCGCTCGCCCGCCGTCCGCGCGCGTTGCTTCCAACCGACAGGTTGCACGCCCGGCACGTAGCCGAAGAGCGGCCGTGTAACGCGCCAGTGTGCGCCTGCACGTTTATACGCGGGCAGCCGCTCGAAGTAGTGCTCGAAGAGCGCGAGCAGAGATTTGTCTGCGGGCGAATCAACCGCGTCGTAGAAGAAGAGATAGGTTGTGTATTCGTCGCGCGCGGGGCTGCCTGCGAAACCCTCCCAGATCAATTGCCGGTGCGCGCTCGCGTCCTCTGTGCTGACCAAAATCTCGCCGGTCTGAAAATCAACCTTGTCCGGTTCGACGCCACGCGCAAATCCGCGCGCGACCGCGCCCACAGTCGGGCGCACATGCGTGATCGCACAATCGTCGTTGAGTTGCCGCGCGATGGTTGAAGCTGGCCCCGTCGCATCAACAAACAGCCGCGCGGCATACAGGCTCTTGCGCCCGCGTGCGTCCTGTAACTCAACCGTGACGCGATGCGGCTCGACATACGCGCGCACGAAGCATTGCCCGTCCAAGAGCGCACAACCTTCTGCGCCTTGTTTGCGAATTTTGTCGGCGGCGAGCGCGAGCAGTTTGTCTGCGTCGAGCGCCACATCGAGGACGTGCTGCAACCAGAGCGGCGGCGCTTTTACGCGCGAAGCGGTGTCGTGAAATTTAACGAAGCCCGCTTCGTAGCGATTGACGACCGCCGACTCGATCTCTTCTTTTGTGCACAGTCCCGCGCGCACAAGCTCGCGCAACTCTTCATCCGAAGTATTCCAATCGCGCCCGACGCTGCCAACCTCATGCGCATCGAAGACGAGCACGCGCCGCTGGTAACGACAAGCCATCACCGCCGCATGCAACAAGCCAACCGCGCCGCCCGCATAGATGATCTCAAACTCGCCCGCGACCTCCGTGCCCGCAGGCGGCGCACCGCGCACGACCACCTCACGCGCGCCATCGTGTGCAAGCGCCTCCTGCCAACGCGCGTCGGTCGCCCAGATGCTTTTAAGCCACGTCTCGCGTTCGCCGAGCGCGCCGAAGTTTGCGACCGTCAACGGATAACGCCGACGAAACTCCGCCAAGTCGGGCGCGTTCTTCTCGGTCGGCTCAAGTTTACGAGCGACAGTCATAAGGCAAACAGATTCAGGCAGCCAAGAGAGGGGAAACTTTAACGCGCGTGCGTCGCAAAATCATCACAAAACAAAAGATGAACGATGAACGCGGAACGATGAATGACAGAGCATTCTTTAATTCATCGTTCATCGTTCTGACTTCATCGTTTGTCCTCACGCTCGACTGCGCGCGATCAAACTGATCACCGCGACGAACAACGCCGAGCCGAGAATAGACCAGATGATCGGGAAACCTTGCCCGCCGATGTTGATAACAAACATCTCCGGCAACCCCATGCGCCGCGCCACCCACATGCCGATGATCGCGCCAATAAAACCGAGCGCCACCGACACGAGACAGCCGCCATGCGTGTAACCCGCAATCGCCTGCCCGATTGAACCGCAGATGCCGGCGATGAGCAGCAAGATCAAGAAATCAACTAAGGTCATGTTTGCCTCCTTCCGACCAATGCGATCTCCATTTCGTATATCGGTCGGATATGACTTCCGCTATTTTGTCGTAGTTCCCCATGTATCCTCAACGTGATAAAGGCTCGGCAAGTCAGCAGCGAGGACATGGGCGTAATCTGCAAAATAAGCGCCGTCCTCGTAATATATTCGCGCGAATTCGTTTCCTTCTTCGCTCAAGTCTTCTTCCTTAAACTTCTCATCGCACTGCTCAATGAGAAATTCGCGTCCATCATACGACGTTCGCGCACGGCTGCTAAAGCATTGGCAGATTCCTCTTTATGTAAATCGCCTTCCAGCCCATTCATAATCGCCCATGCGAGAAACATACCGATGTGCGTGCCGCCGTTTTCGGGGGAAGATCAGCAGGATAGTCCCCACCGTAATGCCAATCTGCGCGGTCGTATGCCATAAGCTATCAGTCGTTCAGTGGCTCGACTCGTCGCGCATGACCACGCCGCCTTTCATCACAAAACGGACGCGCTCAAGCTCGGCGATGTCTGTGAGCGGGTCGCCCGATGTGGCGATAATGTCGGCGTACTTGCCCGGCTCAAGCGCGCCCATGTTGTCGGTCTGTTCGAGCAGTTCGGCCGCTTTCATGGTCGCGGATTGAATCGCCTGCATCGGCGTCATGCCGTAGCGCACCATGTAGCCGAACTCTTTGGCTTCGTTCTCCGTCCACGCGAACCCGCCCGCGTCCGTGCCGAACGCGATCTTCACACCTTTACGCAAAGCGATGCCGAACGCTTTCTCTTCCAGCCCGCGCATCGTCAGATAGATCGGATTACCGGCCGCCGCGCGCCCTTCGGCGACGTAGATGTTGACGTAGATCGTGGGACACCACCAAGTGCCCTGCTTGAGCATGCGATCCATCAAGCCCTCATCAAGTCCATAGCCGTGCTCGATTGAATCAACGCCCGCGCGCAAACTCGCGTCAATCCCATCCCAGCCCATCGCATGCGTGGCGACGCGCCGGCCCAAACGATGCGCTTCACGCACGAACGCCGCCATCTCTTCATCATTGAAGTTGACCCAACTGCGCAGGCGTCCGTCCTTCATGTAGTAGCGCCGATCCGCATAGAACTTGATCCAGTCTGCGCCGTACTTGACCTGCTCGCGCACGGCCTTCGTGATGTTGTCCACGCCGTCCACGATCTGCACGCCTTCGGGCAGCTTCAACTCCCAAGAATAACCCAAGAGCGGATACGTGCCCGTGGCCGAGAACGCGCGCGTCGAGACGAACATGCGCGGCCCCGGAATGATGCCGCGATTGATCGCAGTCTTCACGTCCACGTCTGCGTACATCGCGCCTTCGGTCTCAAGGTCGCGCATCGCCGTAAACCCGTTCATCAAACCTGTCTTCGCCGCGACCGTCGCGCGGATCGTGCGATAGGGAATAGATTCTTTCAACAACTGCTCGTCGTAATCCGCCGCCGTAATATCGCCTTGCAAGAGTATGTGCACGTGACAATCGGTCAGACCCGGCAGCACGGTCGCGCGCGACAGATCAATGACGCGGACGCCGTCCGGCGCGCTCACACTCACCTGCGCAAACGGGCCAACGGCCTTGATGCGTTCGCCTTCAACGAGTATGCCCTGATTTTCGACGACGCGGCCGGCGCGCGTGTCAACCATCCGGCCGGCTTTGATGAGCACGACGGTCGGCGCGGGCGCAGGTTTATTAGTCTGTGTGGCCATGACGGTTTGCAGGAGCGTCAGCGTAAGGAGCAGGCTGACGAGCGTTCGTCTCATGTGCGGACTCCTCAGAAAAATTGGGGTGCGAAAAATTCTCTTCCCAAATGTCAGAGCAAAACAATATAATTCTAAACGAGGTGTGCGGGCGACGGTTTCCGCCGCGCCCGCATCCAAAAAGGTTCTCAGGACTGCCCCCCTGTAGTCCCTCATCATAAATCGCCACCACGAAGTTTTAGGAGAGTAGAAAATGCGTAAACTGTTCCTCGTCACACTTATCATCGCTGCCCTCTGCGGGGTCGCGGCGGCGCAAAACGATTCTTCGGCCAACGCGCACGCGAAGGAGATTCCGAACATGGGCCACGCGCCTACGGGGCCGAACGCCATCGGCCGGCTCGACGCGCGCGTCTTCGACGAAGCGGGCCAGCCCATCCCCGACGCGTACCTCAAACTCGATTCCAACCGTAGCGATGGCTTCTTCTGCGAGTGTTGGAACTCGACAGACGAGCGTGGCGTGGCGGTGCTCCCACCAATTCACGTCGGCACACTCAAACTGACGATCAAAGCCAAAGGCTACGAGACGCAGAAGCTCACGCTCGACCCAAGCGCGCTCGCACAGCCCGTGCACATCACGCTGAAAAAGAGCAGCTAAGCCCTAAGCTAAAAGTTTCAATCAGATTTGCGCAGCCCGGCCACCAAGCGACGGCCGGGCTGCGCTTAATTTTTCCAAGCCGCAAGACCGAAAACGGATCACGCACTGCCGATCCACATTATTTCAACTCGCCCGAAGTTCGGCGCTCGCGCCCGCCCCAAGTCTCCGCCGCGCCGACCTCTTCCGCCGATTCAGCCAGCAACGTGATCAAATGCGCCAACGCGCGCTGCATCTCTGCGGCTTGCGCGCGCGTGAGCAGCAGCGTCGGCGCGCGCTCAGCGTAATCCTCAATGGTGAGCGCCAGCAGATCGTGTGTGAACACAGAGAGCCGCATGCGCCCATCCGTCCGCCGCCGCCCCGTCGCAATCTCGACACCGCGATCCGCCTGTCCCATCGTGCTGGCCCTCACTTGGTTTGTTTCAATTCAGGGGGAGTGCTTGCGCGAGAGAATAGCACACGAAAGGAAAACGATGAACGCGGAATGATGAATGATGAATGACAGACAAATTGTTTTTAATTCATCATTCCGCGTTCATCGTTCATCGTTTCGTCTTCTGGCTCCACTCGCGCACCACGTCGGCGACGGCGCGGTGGCGGCCGTCAACTTCGTAGTTCAAGTGGCGCATCTCGTCGGTCGAGATCGCATTGCCTAGTTGTTGCCAGACAGTTTGCAGCGCGGGCGTGCGTGTGAGCGCAGCACGGCGCGCGAGATAGACGGCTTCGTAGGGCGGGAAGTAGTGGCGGTCGTCTTCGAGTTGGGTGAGGTCGAGCGCAGAGATCAGACCGTCGGTCGAGTTGCCGGCGATCATGTCCACTTCACCGGCGGCGAGCGCGCGATAGGTGAGCGACAAGTCCATCTCGCGGGGCGGCGCGGCGAAGTGCAACTCGTAGGCGCGGGCGAAACCGGGATAACCGTCGGCGCGCGACATGAAATCTTGGCCGAAGCCCGCGCGCCATTCGTGCGCATGTGGAATGGCGTCGGAGATCGTGTGCAGGTTCAGACGGCGCGCGTCGCTGCCGCGCACGAGAATGGCGAAGTCGTTGCGAAAGCCGATGGGCGGGCTGAGTTCGACCGCAAATTTATCGGCGTATTCGCGTTGGACTTGATCGTAAACAGCGCGTGGATCGGTGATGGGCTGATGCTTGAGGATCGCTGTGAACGCCGTGCCGGTGTATTCGGGATAGACATCAATCTGGCCGGCGACGAGCGCATCGTGCGCGAGATTGCCGCCGAGTTCGTAATGGCGCGCGACCACGACATGCTGCGCCTCCAATTCCTGCGCAAGCAACTCAGCGAGAATCACGCTCTCCGTAAAATCTTTCGAGCCGACGATGATCGTTGCGCTTGCCTGTGTCGTCGTGCTTGTTTGATTTGATCTGCGCCATGCAATGAACCCGCCAATGCCGCCGATGACAACGAGCGCGAGCGTCGCGCCGATGATGCGACGACGAAGGTGCGCGCGCCGTTCGTGTGCGGCGCGTGTGCCCGTGTGCGCGCCGACGCGCGCTTCGAGTAGGCCGATGAGCCAATCGGCGGCGAGCGCCATCAGTGCGGCGGGCACTGCGCCCGCAAGTATTAGCGTGTTGTCGTTCTGGCGCAGGCCGCGAAAGATGTATGTGCCCAAGCCCCCTGCGCCGATGGCTGCGGCAATCGTTGCCACGCCGACCGAGATGACCGTCGCCACGCGCACGCCCGCGAGAATCACACGCGCCGCGAGCGGCAACTCTACCTGCCAGAGAATCTGCCGCGCAGTCATGCCCATTGCGACGGCCGCTTCGCGCACGTTTCTGTCCACACCCTCAATGCCCGTCACAGTGTTGCGCACCACGGGCAGCAGCGCATAGAGCACGAGCGCAATGACGGCCGAGCGCGGGCCGATGCCGCCAAACGGAAGCGGAATGAGGAAACCAAAGAGTGCGAGGCTGGGGATGGTCTGCAAAATACTGGTCAAGCCCAAGACGGGCCGCTGCAAAAACTTGCGCCGCGTCAGCAGCACGCCCACAGGGATGCCGATGGCGACCGCGCACGCAATCGCCTCCGCCACGAGCAACAGATGCTCGCCCACGAGCGTCAACAGATCGCGCCAGTTGTGCGTGACAAACTCGAACAGATTCATCCAGACTCTCGGAAGATCACATCGTTACAACGTTGCTAAGTAAGCCTGCGCTAATGGATCATCGGCGCGCTTGAACTCATCGGGCGTGGCGAGCAGGCGTATGCGCCCCGCTTCCATCAGAGCGATGCGCGAGCCGAGCATGAGCGCCTCGCGCACATCGTGTGTGACGAATACGCAAGTCTTGCCGAGTCGTTCGCGCAAAGCGGCGAACTCGCGTTGCAACGACGCGCGCGTTAGCGGATCGAGCGCGCCGAATGGCTCGTCCATTAGCAGCAACGGCGGATCGGCCGCCAACGCGCGCCCCACGCCCACGCGCTGCCTCTGCCCGCCCGACAACTCGCGCGGGAAGCGCCCCGCAAACCGCGCCGGTTCAAGCCCGACGAGCCTCAACAACTCATCCACACGCGCGCGCACACGCGCTTCCGGCCAGCCCTCAAGCGTCGGCACAAGCCCCACGTTGCGCGCGACCGTGAAATGCGGAAACAGCCCCGCCTCCTGAATCACATAACCCGTCCGCCGCCGCAACTCGATCTCGTTCCACGCAGTTGTCGCCCGCCCTTCGACCAACACCTCGCCCGCCGTCGGCACAAGCAGCCGATTGATCAGCCGCAGCGTCGTCGTCTTTCCACAGCCCGATTCGCCCAATAACACCAACGTCTCGCCGCGCTGAATGTCCAGATTAAGATCGGAGATAATCGGCGCAGCCGCGTCCGTCGGCGCGTAGCTGACATGACGGAACTGCACGACCGGCATGTGATCTGTCGAGGCCATCAGTTTGTTTCAAGCAATGCGCAAGTGTTCGACGACGCGCGGCATAAAGCCCTGCCACGAGCCATGCCAGTTGCGCAACAGAATATCTGCGGGACAGATTCCCTCGCTAACGATCTGCGCGCGCAGCCCGTCGAGATATGAGACCTCTTCGGGCGCGATGCGCGCGAGACCGGCGCTGGCTAACGCGATCATCTCTTTGGCGAGTGCGAGTACGTTAACGCCGCTGGCGCGCGCAGCCAGCCCCTCGCGCGCGACGGCGGCGCGCAACTCAAGAGCAGCAGTATGATCGAGTTTCGGCGCGAAATAGAGCGCGGCGTTGAGCGTGTCAGCGTCGTAGAGCAGACCTCGCCAGAGGGCTTGCAGCGCAAGGGCCATCTCCAGCGTGCCACAGTCGGCGGAACGGAGTTCGATGTGTTGTTTGAGGCGGGCGTCGGTGAAGAGGGTGGTGAGATGGTCGGCCCAGTCGCCGAAGACGGGTTGAATGTGTGGACAACCATGTGCGAGGAAGTCGCCGAAGCGTAGCCCCGTCGGGCCGTCAAAGTAGAAGCCGTCGCGTTGGGCGAAGAGCATGGGCACGTCGAGGGCATAACGGACGAAGCGTTCGGGCGTGAAGTCGTCTGTGAGCGCGGGCGGACTGATGCCGGTGCGGTCGGGGTCAGTGGCGAGCCATGCGGCGGTGCGGGTGGATTTGTAGCCGGATGGTTTACCGTGCTCGAAGGGCGAGTTGGCGAACATCGCGGCCACGATGGGCGCGAGGCGATTGCCGACGAGAAACTTTTTGCGCAGGTCTTCTTCGTCGCCATAGTCGAGGTTGGTTTGCACGGCGCAGGTGCGCGTCATCATGTCCCATGCGCGTGCGCCACGGCGTGCGAGATAGGGGCGCATCACGTCGTAACGCGATTTGGGAAACCATTGCTGCGCCTCAATGGTATGCAACGGATCGAAGCCGACGGCAAGGAAGACGAAGCCGTGTGCGTCGGCAATCTCGCTGAGGCGCGCGAGGTAGCGGCGTATCTCGCGTTCGACATCCGCGAGCTTGCGCTGCGGCGCGCCGGAGAATTCGATCTGCCCGCCCGGCTCAACCGTCAGCCGGTTCATCTGCCCGGCGTTGACTTCGATCAGTGTGCGCCCTTCATAAACCAGATCGTTTGACGACGGCGCGAAGCCCGCGAGCACGCGCTGCACTTGCGCGGGACTAAGGCGCGCATAGTCGCGCCGCGTGTCGTAGCCGAAAAGTTCAAACTCGACGCCGCACATCCACTCGCGCGCGGGCTTCGAGCCGCGCCGCAAGTTTTCGACAAAGAGCGGTACGGCGTCAGGCCCGACCAGATCGGTCAACAAGGGAAAGGCGTCGCGGCCAGTCGCTGATGAAGTTGCGGCGTCACTATCTGCCTTCGTGCCGCTCGCACGCGCGACTTCAGCTTTGTTCAATTTATCGCGGGCCATCACGCTCGCTCTCTTTAGACGGCGATGAGCAGGTTGCTGCTGAACCGTCGGGCTGTGTCCGTCCACGTCTGCGTGCGCGCAAAATCGGTACGCGCCGCCAACTCGTCGAGTTCAATTAGATCGTACTTGTAAGAGTTCTCCGTGTGCATGCGCTCGCCGGCCGCGAAAGCGATTTCGAGATCGAGCGCGGGCAGGTGGACAACTTGCGCGCGTCGGCTTTCGAGATAGAGTTCGATGCGCCCGTGCACTTCGTTATAAAGAGCGACGTGACGGAAGGCGCGCGGCTTGAAGTCGGCGGCGAACTCGCGGTTGAGGCGCGTGAGCAGGTTGAGATTGAAAGCGGCCGTGACGCCGAGCGCGTCGTCGTAAGCGGCGACGAGACGCGCCGGGTCTTTCTTCAAGTCTGCGCCGAGCAGGAGCGCATCATTTGTGCGCAAGACGGCGCGCAGACGACGCAGGAATGTTTCGGCTTCAGCGCGGTCGAAGTTGCCGATATTCGAGCCGAGAAAGAGCGCAAGCGTGTGGTTGCGCGTGGCAGCATTCGACAGATTACTCTCTGCTTCAGTTACGCGCTCGTGTTCCGCTTCAGCGCGCAGACGTGCGAGCGCGGTGTCGTAGTCGCTGGCGTAAGCCTCGATGCGCAAAGACGGATATGATTGCAGAAGCACGCGGGCGCTCGTCTCAAGCGCGGCGGCTGAGATGTCAATCGGGCGATAGAGCAGTTGCGGCTGGCGCTTGCAGATCGCTTCGATGAGGTGGCGCGTCTTCGTGGCGCTGCCGCTGCCGAGTTCGAGCAGCGCGAGTTGAGCAGAACCGACAGCGGCGATGATCTCGCCTGCATGGCGCGTGAGGATTTCGTGTTCGGCGCGCGTCAGGTAATACTCAGGCAGCAGACAGATCGCGTCGAAGAGGAGCGAGCCGAGTTCGTCGTAAAAGTATTTGGGGAAGAGTTGTTTGGGTTGCGTCGAGAGGCCGCGGCGCACATCTGCGGCGAAGAGGGCGCGGGCGTCGCCGGTCAAGAGTTGATGCAGGCGCAGACGTTCGGCGGTCGGATCGGGGGCGGTGTCCAGCATGCGTGTGTGTATCTCTCTTTCGGCTCTTTATTAGTCGGAGAGAGGCCGCGAGAACTTACAGTCTATTCGTCCCTTGCTCGCCTCTGCGCGCCTGCTATCATAGCCCAGCAACGCTAGCATAAGCCACGCGCGGCAATGTTAATTATTCGCGCTCGAAGACGAGGAAATTTGCACCACATGACACACACGCAAGCCGGCGAGATCGCGGCCCAACTCGCGGCGGCGCGCGCCGACACGCTCGCGCTCTTCGATCTTGCCCGCGAAGCTGAGCTGCACGAGAGTCCGGGCTTCGGCTTTCGCCCCATCATCTGGCATCTGGCGCACATCGGCGTGTTCGAGGCTTACTGGTTGCTGCAAAAACTCGCGGGTGAACCTGCGCCCGACGCGCGCTACGAACGCATCTTCGATCCCATTAGCACACCGCGCGAAGCGGCAAAAGATTTACCCACGCGCCGCGAGATGGAAAACTATCTGACGCGCGTGCGCAGTCGTGTGCTCAATCAGCTCGAGCGTTTGAATTTCAACACAGACGAGCCGCTCTTGCGCGCCGCATACGTCTATCAACTCGTGCTCGAACACGAACGCCAACATCAAGAGACGCTCGCTTATCTGTTCCAACTGCTCGACCCGCAGAAGAAGCTGCGTCCACAGACGACGCACACAACTGCACCGGACGTGGCCGCGCAAGCGACGCCGCAAGCAGTCTCTGCTCCGCCGCACGACATGATCGAAGTGCCGGCGGGTGAGTTCACTCTGGGCGCGCAGTGGCCCGTGTTCGTCTATGACAATGAGTTGCCGGCGCACACGGTTCACGTGCCCGCGTTCAAGATTGATCGTTTGCTGACGACGAACGAAGAGTTCGCGCACTTCGTCGCCGAAGGCGGCTACGAACGGCGCGAATGGTGGAGCGCAGAAGGTTGGACGTGGCGCGAGCGAGAGAATTGGACGTGCCCGCTCTATTGGACGCGCGACGGCGCAAAGAATAACGGCGGCGACTGGCGCGAGCGCACAATGTTTGATGAAGGCGCGTTGGCACTTGATCATCCGGTCGTCGGCATCAGTTGGTACGAGGCGGAGGCTTACGCGCGTTTCATGGGCAAGCGTCTGCCGACCGAAGCCGAATGGGAGAAGGCGGCGGCGTGGCATGCCGACGAGAAAACGAAACGCATGTTCGCTTGGGGCGACGATGTGCCGGACGCGACGCGCTGCAATTTCGATTTTCATCTCTGGGGCACGACGCCCGTCGGCAGCTTCCCTGCGGGCGCAAGCGCCTACGGTTGTCTCGACATGATGGGCAACGTCTGGGAGTGGACGAGCGACGAGTTCACGGGCTTCCCAAACTTCAAAGCCTTCCCTTATCCCGAATACTCCGAAGTCTGGTTCGACGGCGACCACCGCGTCCTCAAAGGCGGCTCATGGGCCACGCGCGCTTCAATCCTGCGCACCTCCTTCCGCAACTTCTTCCGCCGCCACTTCCGCATCGCCTTCGCGGGGCTTCGTTGCGCTACGGACACCTAAACATTAGAATTGACTTGATGTCAGCCTGAATCATTAAATTCTATCAGGGAAGACCACGCTATTGGATGGTTGGGTCAAACGACTTGTTCGATGTAGTGTTATTTAATAATCATTTCGTGTAAAGAGATTTTAATGATGTGTTTATGTCTTGTTCCATCTTCGCAATTTGATTCTCTAGCTGTTTCTTGACAGCTAATTTGTCAGATATTTGCTCCATGTATGAATCAATCGAAGAAATATCGTTTCCTTCAGGCAAAGGAATCATAACCTCCGATAATTTATTCTCCCTGAAATCCGGTGCGCCTGCGCCTCTGCAAATTGCTATTAGCTGGTCTCGGACAAAATCAGTATTCAGCATCATCAACAGATATTCAGGGTTAACCTGTGGGCGTAAAGGCAAAAACCTATTGGTCATAATTAAGCTTTTGGTTTCTTCGCCAACTTTGATTACTTTTCTTCTTGACTCAAGAGAGTTCTTTGCATTGGGCAAAAGGATTAACTCCTCTCCGTTTAATTCATAGGTGGCACGGCTTGGTAGTGTGCCGATTTTATGTTCGGTATATGTAAATGTACCTTTTTCAGGATCAAAGTCCCGTACTTCAACGTAACGTAAAACCCTATCAGGCGTTTGGCGAAGAGCGGCGCGTGAAATTCTATTATTATAAACAGAAACTAACTCGGAAAGAGGGACTAAATTTGATTTTCCAGATGCTATCTTCTCCCGCAAACTTTGGGCCTTAGGATGGTAGTGCCAAGGGTTTAGATTATCTTCTTTCCTAAGTTGATTGATTGGAAAAAGGTTCTCCGTTTTTTGGTTTCTATAACCCTCAAGAATCTTAGGGAAATCATTTTCCTCTATGTTATGCCCTAAAGTGTTATAGCCCACTTGCTCAGCCCAAGCTACGAACACATCATAATCTTTTCTTGGATTTGAAGTTTTTTTGATAAAAAGTAGGTCGCCAAGAATGCCGCAATCAGTATGATGAAAAGCTGTGCGCGGCAAGCCAACAACAGCAAGTATTTCGCAATTTTCGTAAATCAATTGGCGCAACCTGCGAAATGAGTAAGACTCGTTTTCAAAAATGCTTCGCGGCAAAACGATTCCGGCTCGCCCACCTTCAGCAAGTAAGTTAATGATCTGCTCAACGAAAATGATCGCACGATTTACGCCCCTTGTGATTCCGGCTTCATTCTTTCCGGTTTCAAATTCATTCAAAATAGATTCATCTGTTTCAAATCCGGCAAAAGGAGGATTGGAAAGAATCAGCGTGAACTTGCCACTAAGATTTTTCAGTTTTGGGTGTTTGTGAATTTGGAGACCGTGCCATCTTTGTATTCCAGACCATCCATCTCCGTGCATGATCATGTTCATGCGTGAAGCGCGAACCATACGCGGGCTTAAATCAGTTCCGAAGATGTTTTGATTTACGAAGTCCTGAATTATCTTTTCCATGCGATGCTGCGGAAGATTCTGCTGCTGAAGTCTGATTTGGCTTGCTACTTTTCGCAGAACATAAATAAGGAAGCCGCCGCTTCCGCACGAAGGGTCTAAAGTAATATCGTTACGACTTGGCTCTAACAAGTCCACCATAAACTCAACCATTTTTCGCGGCGTGAAATACTGCCCAAGTTCACCGCGAAAGGTTGAGCCAACCATGTTCTCATAGACTGTTCCCTTAGCGTCTATCCCGATCAGAGAGTTGCCTGTAAAACTGAACCCTTGAAATGTCTCAACGACTCTGCGAATAGATTTATTGCTAATCCAAAACTCATCATCGCCGGGGTCTGAAAAGAGTTCTTTATACTTGCTCGTCTCTTTGGCTTGCTTTAATAGATTACGTATATGCTGTCCAGTAGCATCATCTGACTCGCCAGCCAAAACTGAAAACTCATAAACGTCTGGAATCTCCTGCTCATCATAAACTTTCACGAAAAACAGTTTCACCAATTCGTCAAAGGCTTTAGCAGGGTCAACGCCTTCGCTATGAATATGGTCATGGCAATACTTAACCAAGTCTCGGAGCTGTTTTTCATCAGTAATGGGTGGGAGCAAATGAGATTTGGACAAGCGCTTAGCTAAAGGCTTAGAACCGACCCAAAAAGGAATATCGCTGATTGGAATACCGTCAATCGGATGAGGCTGCGTTTCAAATGCTTCCCACTTTTCTGAATCTGTAAATAAGTGGTACTTCGATTGTAAAGCCCTTGAATAACTCGCCGCTTGCTTGGAGCCATTAATCCCTTTGTATTCCCGACATTCGATTGTAACTAAAGCCGTTCCAGGTCTGCGCGATTCGTGCGAATACACTACGACATCCGCTTTTGTATCCCCTTCTACTTTTGCGACTTCTAAAGCTTTCCGCCCTAATCCGCCACACGAAACTTCAAGATCAATATGCTCAGGCGGATACTGATATTCAAATATAAGTTTGCAAACTGTCCAATAATGAACAATCGCTTCATTAGGCTTATTAGACCAAGCGGTAAAAAGACTATTCATCAATCGCTTGCCTAGCTTGCACGGCTCTGCTGGATAGTATTCGCGCAGTATTGGTGAAAGTTGTTTGCAGACAGATTCATATTGTTCCAGTGAATAACCTTTAAGAATCTCTTGGACAACAGCTTTATGAGCAGCAGATATAACTATCATTTCTCTTAAAGAATCAAATCAAAGCAAGTTTATCAGAGCAGCCATAAGATAACTGTTTTATACCAAATGGCAAAGGCTCAATTATCAGGCGGCATCAGTAATACATTTTGACTCCGCAAGGAAGCAAACTATGTACTCTGACTATGCTAAGATTGAATCTAACGAAAGAATAATTCAACACAGAGACACAAAAAAGGTGCAAAGAAGAGTTGAGCGAATTTCAAAAGTTGATTCGAGCAAATTAAGTCGTTGAAGATCAGATCACGCCTGCTTCTTTGAGTTCCAATGTCTGCTCGTCCGCGTTGAGCGTCGCTTGCACGCCGAGCGGGAGCGTGAGTTGGTCGGCAGTGTGGCCGATGGTAAGGCCGGTGAAGGTTGGGACGCGCGCCTGCCCGAGGATGTTGTCGAGGACTTCGCCGAGCGATGAGTCCCATGCGAATGAGGGTTGATAGTCGCGCGGGCCGCAGTCGCTGCACTCGCCGAAGACGATGGCGGCGGCCTCATTGAGTTTGCCCGCGAGCCGCAGTTGCGTGAGCATGCGATCAATGCGGTAGGGTTCTT
>Ga0209153_1000222_pt1 | contig 30601 bp, 18 predicted proteins | sample GraSoiAngelo_120_FD_185877 | JGI IMG/M metagenome (GOLD analysis project Ga0209153, IMG submission 185877) | Grasslands soil microbial communities from the Angelo Coastal Reserve, California, USA - 14_0919_09_20cm (SPAdes) (version 2) | ecosystem: Environmental > Terrestrial > Soil > Grasslands ... | reverse complement strand
CCCTCTGCGCGTGGGCGTCAACACGGCGGCAGCGGCCGTGCGCGAGGCGGTGGATCAGGCGTGCGATGCGGCGGGCGTGCAGCGCGCAGACATCGTCGCGGCCGAAGTCGGTCTTGCAGGCGTGCGCCGCGCGGACTTGCGCGAGCGCATGCGCGAGAGTCTGATGGGACTGGGCATCAACTCGGTCGAGGTCGTCACAGACGCGGAGATCGCTCTGTACGGCGCGACCGGCGGTGCGCCCGGTCTCGTCTTGATCGCAGGCACGGGTTCGATCTGTTGCGGGCGCAACGCGCGCGGCAAGCGCGTGTGCGCGGGCGGTTGGGGGCCGCTCGCGGGCGACGAGGGCGGCGGCGCTTGGCTGGCGCGGCGTGCTTTGCAAGCGGTGGCGCATGCGTCGGATGGGCGCGGCCCTGCGACGACATTAAGTCAAGCAGCCTGCGCCTACTTCAACGTTACCGTGCCGGATGACCTCTCAATGGCCATCTACGCGCCGAGCATGACGAACGAACGCATCGCAGGCTTTGGTCGTTGCGTCGTCGAAGCGGCACAGAAGAAGGATGCGATAGCGCGCGAGATCATCACGGAAGCGGGGCGCGAACTTGGCAAAGCGGCTGTGGCCGTCATACGCAAATTGCAGATGGAGCAGGAACGCTTTCAGGTCGCGTACGTCGGCGGCGTCTTCCGCGCGGGCGAATTGATCCTCAACCCTTTGCGCGAAGTCGTCACGCGCGTCGCCGCGCAAGCCTACTTCGCGCCACCACAACTCGCGCCCGCTATTGCCGCCACCCGCATGGCGCACGCGCAACTGCAACGGCTCGCGCTGGCGGGATAAATTCAATGTTCAAAGTTTAAGGTTCAAGGCTCAAAGTTAATAATGATGGTGTTTCAACTTTGAACCTTGAACCTTAAACTTTGAACTCGAAACGCAGATGGCTGAACAACTACCGATCACTGAACAGGAGAACCCACGCACGTCGGAGATCGCGCGGCTGCCGGTCGCAGAGATAGTGCGGCTGATGAATGAAGAGGACGCGCGCGTGGCCGAGGCTGTGCGTGTGGTGTTGCCGGCTGTCGCGCGCGCGGTTGAAGGGATCGTTGCGCGTCTGCGCGGCGGCGGTCGTTTGTTCTACGCGGGCACGGGCACGTCTGGGCGGCTCGGCGTGTTGGATGCGGCGGAGTGTCCGCCGACGTTTGGTGTCGCGCCGGAGTTGGTGCAGGGGATTATCGCGGGCGGATACGAGGCGCTGTATCGCGCGACCGAAGCATCGGAGGACGACGCTGATGCAGGCGCGCGTGATCTGAACGCGCGGGGCGCGACAGCACAAGACGCAGTCGTCGGCATCGCAGCTTCGGGGCGCACGCCTTATACAATCGGTGCGGTCGCGCATGCCCGCGCGCTTGGCGCGTTCACAGCTTGCGTGACCTGCGCGCCTGCATCACCGATCACAAGCGCAGTTGATGTCTCAATCGCGCCGGTCGTCGGCCCCGAAGTCATCGCCGGCTCGACACGGCTGAAGGCCGGCACGGCGCAGAAGTTGGTGCTCAACATGCTCTCGACCGCGACGATGATCCGGCTCGGCTACGTCACCGGCAATCGCATGACTAATCTGCTGCCGCGCAACGAAAAACTGCGCGCACGCAGCTTGCGCATCCTGCAAGCGGAGACCGGATTGAGCGAGCCGGACGCGCGCGCAGCACTCGAAGCGGCCGGCGGCGACTTGCGCGTCGCGCTCGTCATGCGCAAGACGAATTGCTCGCGCGCAGAGGCAGAACAAGCCTTGCAGACGGCGGGCGGCGTCGTGCAAAGGGCCGTTGCCGCGCTCGGCGCGCGGTGATATTGTTAGCGCTCCCCGTTCTACCGCAGTCAATTGATTTTCCGATAAAGACGCATGGGCTTCTCCGCCATAGATTATCTCGTGCTGCTGCTCTATCTCGTCGGCATCACGATCTTCGGCACGCGCTTCCGCAGTTCACAACGCACCGTCCGCGATTATTTCGTCGGCGCGAAGAACACGCACTGGCTCGTCATCAGTCTCTCAATCGTTGCGACTGAAACAAGCACGCTGACCTTGATCGGCGTGCCCGCCATCGCCTACGCCAACTACGCGCGCCCCGAACAGGGCGGCAACTTCACTTATCTGCAAGTCGTCTTCGGCTACATCGTCGCGCGCTTCATCATCAGTTTGCTGTTCATTCCCGCGTACTTCAAAGGCGACTTGCTCACAGCTTATGAGCTACTCAAGATGCGCTTCGGCGTGAAGACGAAAAACTTTGCCGCCTCGCTCTTTCTCATCATGCGCGCGCTCGCAGAAGGCGTGCGCGTCTTTGCCGCGTCGCTCGTCTTGAGCGCGGTCTTGAGCGCGAGCCTACCGAGCTTTCCAAGCCTGTGGCTCTGGTCAATCATCATCGTCGGCCTGCTCACGCTCATCTACACTTTCGAGGGCGGCATCGCCGCAGTCATCTGGACAGACCTGATCCAACTCGTCATCTACATCTGCGGCTCACTGCTCGCCGCTTACGAACTGCTGCACCTCATCCCCGGCGGCTGGGCGCAAGTCGTCGCGCAGGCTGCGCCCAACAACAAATTTCAGATGTTCTCGTTCGCTTGGGACTTGCACGTGCCGTTCACATTTTGGGCGGGCCTGCTCGGCGGCACGTTTCTGACGATGGCTTCGCACGGCACGGATCAACTGCTCGTGCAGCGTCTGTTGACTTGTCGCAACCAACGCGATAGTCAGAAGGCGCTCATCACGAGCGGCTTCGTCGTGCTCTTTCAATTCGCACTCTTTCTCTTGATCGGCGTGCTGCTCTTTGCTTACTACAAATTCTTCCCGTTCATCACGCCGCTCGCCAGTAACGATCAAGTCTTCCTGACCTTCATCGTCCAACGTCTGCCGCACGGCATCTCGGGACTTGTGATCGCCGCCATCTTCGCCGCCGCGATGTCGAATCTGTCCGGCTCACTCAACTCGCTCGCGTCTTCGACCACGATTGATTTCTATCGTCCACTTATCAACCCGCGCGAATCGGACGAGCATTACTTGAAAATTTCGCGTTGGTTCACCGCGAGTTGGGGCATTGTGCTGATCTGCATCGCTATCGCCGCGCGGCGCGTGGATTCTGTCTTCACGGCCGGTTTGACCATCGCCTCGCTCGTCTATGGCCCGATGCTCGGCGCGTTCCTGCTCGGCGTGTTGACCCGCCGCGCAACACAAGCGGGCGTAATGACCGGCATGGCCGTGTCACTCGTGTTCATGTTGCTGATTAAATTTATGACCGCCATCGCTTGGACTTGGTACGTGCTGATGGGCACAATCGTCTGCTTCGCGGTTGGCTATACGGTGAGCATGCTGACCAAGCAAGCAGCAGCGCCCGCGCTCGCCGCCGATGTCGAGCGTTGAGCGCATTGGCTGAAAAAGTTTTAGTAAACAATGAGAACGACAAACTCGCAACGCCAACTTCCCGTCATCCTCGCATGGTTTGTGCTATGCGCCGTAATGCTCGCGCCGTTCGGCGGATTGCATGCGCAGCAAGCTAAACGAAAAACGGAGACGAAGAACGGCGCGCAGCCAGCCGTCTCCTTCGCGCCTTATCATCGGCAGCCGTCGAAGAAAGCTTTGGCTTGGGCGAATGCGAAGTTGCGGCGCATGCCGCTCGACGAGAAGATCGGGCAGATGATCGCGGTCGGCATCAACGCGACATTCTTGAATCAAGAGAGCGCGGAATTCAAAGAGCTACGCCGACAGGTTGAACAGAATCACATCGGGGGCCTCATCCTCTTTCGCGGCCCCGTCTATGAGTCTGTCCATCTCGTCAACCGCATGCAGCAGTTCGCGCGCGAGCCGCTCCTCGTCTCCGCCGACCTCGAAGCTGGCTCAGGCATGCGCTTCGACGATACGATCAATTTCCCTTGGAACATGGCCGTCGGCGCGACCGGCAACACGGTGTACGCGCGCAGGCAAGGCGCATTGACGGCGCGCGAGGCGCGTGCGCTCGGCGTCGCGCAAATCTTCGCGCCTGTGGTTGATGTCAACAACAACGCCGCGAACCCGGTCATCAACGTGCGCTCTTACGGCGAAGACCTGCAGGCTGTCGCCGCGATGGGCGCAGCTTTCATCGAAGGCGCGCAAAGCGCGGGCGTCATCGCCACTGCCAAACATTTTCCCGGTCATGGCGACACGGCCGTTGACTCGCATCGCGGCTTGCCCGTCATCAATGTGTCGCGCGCACGACTCGACGCAGTTGAACTCGTACCATTCCGCGCGGCGATTACCGCAGGCGTCGGCGCGGTCATGCCGGGCCACATCGGTCTGCCGCAGATCGAGCCGACCACGATCACGCCACGCGAGAACCGGCAGGCTGGTACTTACGCTGACAAAGAGATCATCGTCGAAAACGCGACGCTGCCCGGCTCGCTCTCGCCGAAGGTAATTGATGAATTGCTGCGTCACGATCTCGGCTTCGATGGCATCGTCGTTACAGACGCGCTCGACATGAGCGGGCTGACGATCTATTTCACGCAGGGCGAAGAGGGCGTGCGCGCCGTGGAAGCGGGCGCTGACATGTTGTTGAAGCCGTCCGATCCAGACGCGGTGTTGAAAGGCGTGCGCGAGGCTGTGCAGTCGGGGCGTCTGACCGAGCGGCGCATCGAAGAGTCCGCGCGTCGCATCCTCGCGGCGAAATACGATCTCGGTTTGGTCAAACAACGCATCACGCCGCTTGAGCAGATCGACAGGATCGTCTCAAGCAACGAAGCGGTGCAACTCGCGCAGGAGATCGCGGAGCACGCCGTCACGCTCGTCCGCGACGATGCACATCTGCTGCCCATCGCTGCGCTCAAACCTGATGCGCGCATCTTCAATCTCGCGATCACGAACGGCGAAGACCGGCTCTTCATCGCACAGCCGTTCATCGCCGCGTTGGCGCACGATGGTCGTAAAGTCGAAACCGTTGTACTCGACGAGCGTTCGTCTGAGGATGAAGTGAAGAAGGCGGTGGAACGCGCGAAAAGGGCTGACCTTGTCATCGTCTCGATGTACGGGCGCGTCCGCACGGGCCAATCAAATAGCGGCGCGCTGCCCGAACCCGGCGCACGCGCGCTCGCCAAACTGATCGAGCACAAAGCGCCGCTCGTCGGCATCAGCTTCGGCAATCCGTACCTGTTGATGAATTTTCCCGAACTGAAAACTTACCTCGTCGCCTACGGCGACATGCCCAGCCTGCAACGCGCCGCCGCCCGCGCCCTGCTCGGCGAGATTGACGTCGTGGGCCGACTGCCCATCTCGCTCCCGCAACTCTACGCGCGCGGCACAGGCATTCAACTGAAGGCGCAGACGCGCGCACAAGTTGAAACGAAAAGCAGCGCAACCGCAAACAAGTAATCGTTAGCCACTATGTCTATCTTTTCTCTCGTCAACAATTCTGCTCGCGCTAAACAACGGTCGCACAAGATCGCCACTTCGCTCTTACTGCTGACAATCGTCACGCCAACTTTGGCCGCAACTCTGCCCACCGCACAGCCTGCGACGGTCGGCATGTCGGCTGAACGACTAGCGCAGATCGATCAAGTTGTGCAGCAGGCAATCGAGCGCAAGGAGACGCCGGGCGCGGTGGTGTTGGTGGGGCGGCGTGGGCGTGTGGTGTGGCGCAGGGCTTACGGGGCGCGTGCAGTTGAACCGGCGCGCGAAGGGATGACGACGGATACGATCTTCGATCTGGCGAGTCTGACGAAGATCGTGGCGACGGCGACGAGCATCATGATCTTAGTCGAGCGCGGGCAGGTGCGCTTGAATGATCCGCTCGTGCGCTACTTGCCGGAAATGAAAGGCGCGGGCGGCGAGCAGGTGACCATCGAGCAGTTGTTGACGCATCGTTCGGGCTTCGCGCCGGATTTTGATCTGAGCGAGCAATGGACAGGCTATACGGAAGCAATCAAGCATCTGGCGACCGAGCGTTTGCGCACGCCGCCGGGCGCGCGTTTCGTCTATAGCGACATCAACTACATCGCGCTCGGCGAAGTCGTGCATCGCGCGAGCGGCATGATGCTCGACGAGTTTGCGCGTCGAAACATCTACGAGCCGCTCGGCATGCGCGAGACGGGCTTTCATCCGCCCGCCGCCTTGCGCCCGCGCATCGCGCCGACCGAGAAGCGCCGCGCGCAGGCTGCGTATCTCGGCGGCCGTGCGGAGAGCGTCACGGCGAATGAGGGCGAGCAATGGCTGCGCGGCGAGGTGCACGACCCGACGGCGTTTCGCATGGGCGGTGTCGCGGGGCACGCGGGCGTGTTCTCGACCGCAGATGATCTCGCCATCTTCTGTCAGATGATCTTGAACGGCGGTTCGTACAATGGTGTGCGCATCTTGAGTCCGTTGGGTGTGGCAGCGATGACGCGCCCGCGCGCGGTCGAAGCAGACGGCACGGCGCGCGGTCTCGGTTGGGACATTGCGAGCGGCTACTCCTCGAATCGCGGCGACATCTTCCCGCTCGGCTCGTTCGGGCACACGGGTTTTACCGGCACATCAATTTGGATCGATCCAGCGAGCGAGACGTTCGTGGTCTTCTTGAGCAACCGCGTACACCCAGACGGCAAAGGCGACGTGACGCCTTTGCGCGCGCGCATCGCTTCAATCGTTGCCTCTGCGATCACGGACACGAGCGTCGAGCAGGCGCGCGCTGAGTCGGCGCGTTTCTCTGCGGAGTTGATGGCGAGCTTGGCAAAGTTCGCGGGCGCGAACGCGACAACGGCCGGCGCAGCGAGCAGCGCAAGCACAGCGACGACGGATACAGAGGTGTTGACCGGCATTGACGTGCTTGAACGCGACGGTTTCAAACAACTCGCAGGGATGCGCGTCGGCCTCGTGACGAATCATACGGGGCGCGACCGTCGTGGACGACAGACGATTGACGTGCTGCGCGCAGCGCCGAACGTGAAGCTGATCGCGCTCTTTTCGCCGGAGCATGGCATACGCGGTATCGCTGATGAGAAAGTATCCGACACGAAAGATGAACAGACGGGCCTGCCCATCTATTCGCTTTATGGCGAGACGCGGCGACCGAAGCCTGAACAGTTGAAAGACCTCGATGCGCTCGTCTATGACATACAAGATGTCGGCGCGCGTTTCTACACGTACATCTCGACGCTCGGTTATGTGTTGGAGTCGGCGGCGCAAGCGCATCTGCCGGTCTTCGTGCTTGATCGCCCGAATCCCATTGGCGGCATGGAGACGGAAGGCCCCATCGCGGATCAAGACAAGCTCTCGTTCACCGCCTATCACACGATCCCCGTGCGACACGGACTGACTATCGGCGAGTTGGCGCGACTCTACAACGAGCAGCGCAAGACGGGTTGCGACCTGCACGTGATTCAAATGGAAGGCTGGCGGCGGGCACAGTGGTTCGATGCGACAAATCTCGTCTGGGTCAATCCTTCACCGAACATGCGCAGCCTCACAGAGGCGACGCTCTATCCCGGCATCGGCCTACTTGAGACGACGAACCTCTCGGTCGGACGCGGCACGGACACGCCGTTTGAACTCGTCGGTGCGCCGTGGCTCGACGGGCAGAAGTTGGCCGCGTATCTGAACGAGCGCCACATCGCGGGCGTGCGCTTCGTGCCCGTGCGCTTCACGCCAAGCGCTTCCGTGTTCAAAGGCGAAGAGTGTGGCGGCATCAACCTGATCGTCATAGACCGCGCGCAGTTTCAACCTGTCCGTGTCGGCATTGAGATCGCCGTCGCGCTCAGACGGCTCTATCCGAACGATTGGCAGGTGGACAAATACGGGCATCTGCTCGCGAACGCCGATGCGCTTGAACGTGTGAAGCGCGGCGATACGCCCGAAGAGATCGTGCGTGCGTGGCAACCCGCGCTTGAAGAGTGGCGGCGCACGCGGGCGCGTGTGTTGTTGTATCGTTGAGCTACGACCGAAGCGGACGGCGGAAGGTGGCGCATGTTTAAGATCGAACTTGATCCGGCGCGATATGATACGGACAAGCTGGCGCACGCGCATTACCTACGGAATTATGAGGCGCAGTTCAAGGATTTGATTGATCGCGAAGTGCGTCTGCTTGAGTTGGGCATTAAGAGTGGCGGGTCGTTGCTGTTGTGGCGCGATTATTTTCCGCACGGGCGGATCGTCGGACTGGACATTGAGCCAGTCCAACTTGACGATCCGACGGGCCGCATACACACCTATCAAGGCGCGCAGCAGGACACAGAACTGCTCGACCGGATCGCGCGCGAGACAGCGCCCGATGGCTTCGACGTGATCATAGACGACTGTTCGCACATCGGCGTGCTCACGCGCGTCAGCTTCTGGCATCTGTTTGAGCGCCACTTAAAGCCCGGCGGCTTTTACGTGATCGAAGACTGGGGCACAGGCTACTGGGATGATTGGGTTGACGGCGCGCGCTATCAGCCGCATCCGCCGGCCGCGTACAATCACGCTCTCTATCGTCTAATTCGCGCATGCGCGCGATTGCAAACGCACAATGTCATTCGCCATCTGTCACCGGCGCATTGGCTCGTAACTAAATTCAAGACCATGATGCTCAAGCGGCAGTATCACAGCCACGACATCGGCATGGTTGGCTTCGTCAAAGAGTTGATTGACGAATGTGGCGCGGCCGACATCACGCATAATCAGTTCGGACGCGGGCCGCAACGCGCATCGAAATTTCAGCATCTTTACATCGCGCCCAGTCACCTGTTCATCGTGAAAGCTTAGCGCGCAGTCTGTTCGGGGAGAGGACTAATGAGAAAAATCGCAAGAGTTCTATTCTTGAGTCTGGCGTTATTTACGCTGCCTTCAGCCGCGTTCGCTTGGGCTGAGACGGGGCACATGCTCATTTCGTTGATTGCTTATCAGCGTCTGAACCCGACGGCGAAGGCGCGCGTTGATACGTTGACGAAAACGATCCGCTTCGCCGGGAAAACTTACGACGGCACAACACTCGGCGTCTGGATGGATGACATCAAAGCGGACTCGATGCACGACGACATGCGTGTGTGGCACTACATAGACATTCCGATCTTCGACGGCGTGCCGGTTGATCCTGCATTCAAGTATGACGACGAGAACGTTGTCGCACGCATCAAGTGGGCGACTGAGACTTTGCGCAAAGGCACAGGCTCGGATAAGCACGACGCCGAACTGCTCGGCTATCTGTTCCATCTCGTCGGCGATGTGCATCAACCGCTCCACTCTGCCACGCGCGTCACGGCGAAGAACCCGAAGGGCGATGCGGGCGGCAACGGTTTCAAACTCGCAGGCGTGCCCGACAACCTGCATTGGTATTGGGACGACGCGGCGGGCGCGTTTAACTTCTGGTCGCCGCAACGCCCCTTAAATGATCGTGATCGCCGCTTGCTTGAAGACTTCGCGCGCGCGCTCACCGCCGAATTTCCGGCCGACAAAAATCCTGAGTGGCAAGAGACCGATCCGGGCAAGTGGGCGCAAGAGAGTCACGTGCTTGCGGCCACTGTCGCCTACACTCTGCCGGAGAACTCGACGCCAACCGATGAATACAACGCACGGGCGCGCGCCATCGCCCGCAAGCGCATCACACTCGCGGGCTACAGGCTCGCGCAAATTATCAACAGCATCTATCCAGAGATAAAACCGGGAGAGTGAGTCGGCGGCCAAATGAGCCAGCAAATGAAAGAGGCGTCTCAAGCGAGACGCCTCTTTGTTGTTGGCCCTGACGCTTCAGCACATCAGAACTGCAACTTTAAGCCGAACTGGATGACGCGCGCTGTTTCGCCCGTCTGAATGACGTTGGTCGTAGTGTTGGTGGCCACAGTGGCGCAACAGGTCTGACCGAAGAGCGACGAAGTGAAGGTCGGTGAACCGACCGAAGCATCGCGCGGGTTATCGAAGTTCGGATGGTTGAAGGCGTTGAACAACTCCGTGCGGAATTGCAGCCGCAGGCGCTCGGTGATGTGGAACGTCTTGACGATCCCGAAGTCCACATTCCAGTAGTTCGGTGCGGTGAAGATATTGCGTCCCGCGCCGTTCGACCCCGGTGCCGGGAGCGCAAAGGCGTTGCTGTTAGCGAAGACCACCGGCCCGACGATGCCGGAGATGTTCTGCAAGTGCGCTTCGACCGGTGCAATCACCGCCGCACGCGAGACGTGCGAAGCGTTCGAGGTCAGCACGCCGCTGCGGACGCTGAACGGCTCGCCCGTCATGAACGTGTAGATCGTATTGATCTCCCAACCGCCCACGAGTTGATTGAGCACGCCGTGCGAATCGCGCAGGAAACGTTGCCCGTGCCCGACCGGCAAGTCCCAGACGGAAGCGGCGGTCAGGACCTGTGTGCGGTCGAAGTCCGAGCGCGCACGCTCCTCGCGCCAGTTGCGTATGTCGGCGGGCGCGCGCGAGGTGGTCGTCGAAGTGCCGATGCCGCCATTTGATGACGTGCCGACGGGATCGACCGACTGATCATCAATGGACTTGCCGTAGGTGTAAGCGAGATTCAGGCCAAGGCCGCTACTGAAGCGTCGGCGCAGAGTGAATTGCGCGGCGTGATAGTAGGAGTCGCCGCCCGAATCAATGTAGGTGATGCGCGAGAACTGTTGATTGGGTCGCAGACGCGCCGCGAGCGTCGTGTTCTCGATGCGCGCAGCAAACGCGCCGGCCGCGTTCGTGGCCAGTTGACCGGCGACCGTGCTGGAGTTGACGAAGCTGGCCGAGACGATACCTGAAGAGACAATCGGCGGCGACGTGCCGGTCACGCCCGTCGGACAGCCTGTGCCGGCGGCCGTGCAGCCGTTGGCCACGTTCTGCTGCATGATCAGGAACGAGGGCAAGATCGGATCGGCGCTGATCTGATTGATGTCGTAAGCGCGGAACAGACGAAGCCCGCGCCGGCCGATGTATGCGGCTTGAAAGACGAAGCCGTGCGGCAATTCGCGTTGGAAACTTGCGCTCCACTCATGCACCGTCGGGAGTTTCAAGTTGGGATCGAACGTGACGAGACTCGGCGCGACGTTGTTGAGTTGCAATGTCGGCGTAAGGAACTGCGATGGTTTGGTGGTTGGCGGCGATAGGGCTTGCGGGAAGTTCTGCGCGATGCGTAGGTCTGGCACGGATGAGCAGCCGCTTGTGAAAGCACCGCCGGGAATTGCAGAGCAGGTTGTCACCTCGCCCGGCACTTTGCCTGCGACCGAAGTCACCTGAAACGACGAGAGCGGATCGAACGCGATGCCATAGCCGAGCCGGATGACGCTGCGCTCGTTGCCGCCGAAGAGCGTATGCAAGAAGCCCGACTTGTAGTTCGGACTCCAAGCGAGACCGAGGCGCGGGCCGATAGCGCCGATGTTATCCCGCTTGAACCAACTGTTCGCGCGGACGAAGGTAACGGGGCCGGGCTGGCCGATTACCGGGTTGGTGGGGCCAGGCGTGCCGACAATCGGCGTCGAAGGCACATAGACGATGCCGCCCGTGCCTGTCGTCGTCGGCGCAGGATTGATCTCCCAACGCGCGCCGTAGTTCACGGTCAGATTGGGCCGCAGCTTCCACTCGTCCTGCACGTAGATGTTGTATTGATTGAGCGAGGTCTTGATGCCTTGCAGCGTGACGATGCCGTTGACTTGGAAGGGCAGGAACACATCCTGATTGGTGTTGCCAAGGAACGTCTGCGAAAGCTGCGCGGGGCTGCCCGTGAGCGCGTTGATGGTGTTCAAGAGGCGCGTCAAGTCGGTCGAGTTGATGCCGGCGCGCGTGCCGCTTGCGACGGTCGGCGAGACGAAGCCGAACGTGTTCGGCGAGCGCGTGCCCGAGTCGAACGAGATGGTCGGCGTGACGCTGACGCCGCCCGGCAGTCCGCGTTGATCCACGTGGCGATAGAAACGGAGGTTGAAGCCCGTGCGAATCAAGTGCGCGCCCTTCGTGATGCTCAAATTGTCGAGCACCTGCGGCACTGTGACCGTGCGGACGGTGCGCGGCGTGTTGTTGAAAGGCACGCTCACGTCCACGAAGGTCAGCGGCGTGATGTTCGGAAAGTCAGGGTTTGCCTCGCCTTGGGAGAACTTAAAGAAGAAGCGGCCGTAGCCCATCGTCAACTCGTTGACCATGCGCGCCGAGAGCACGCGGCGATAGCTGAACGCGACATTTGACGTGCGCCGGAAGACTTCGCCGAGCGGCGCGAAACCCGGAAAGACGACGGGCCGAGCGTTAAGCGGATCGCCCTTCAGCGTGTTGTAGTCCGCGAAAAGGTAGCGCCCGAACACACTGTTGTTCTGATTGAAGGTGTGATCAATGCGCGCCATGATCGCCGGCCCCTTGTGCTGCGTCGGCGGATTCCAAAGGAAGGCGGCTGTGTTTAGTCCGTCGCCCGACACAGCGAAGTTGTTCGGCGCAGGGAAGGAGTTAAAGAGCTTCGTGATGACCGAATCGGCCCCGATGTTCTGTGTGTTGTTGGCTGCCGCGAAGATGTTGTAGGTCTGCACGCAGCCTTTGTCGGTCGCGCTCGTGCAGAGGCGCACGCCAGAGATGAGTTGACCCGTGCGCGAATCAACCAAGAGCGGACTGTTGCGCGTGATGGTCTGGCCGTTGATGACGAGCGGGTTCGCGGGGTCGGCGATGAAGTAGCGGAAGTTGCCGGCACGGGCCGTCGGCGTATAGACGAGTGGAACGCCGAAGGTCTGATCAATCGGCGTCGCGAAATTCACCTTCGTATATTGGAAGCTGCCGAAGAAGAAGGTCTTGTTCTTCTTGATGGGGCCGCCTACTTCGATGCCCGGCTGGTTCAACTTGATCGCAGGCTTCGGCGTGTTGTTCGCGTTGGCGAAGAACTCGCTGGCGTTGAGCGCATCGTTGCGCAAGAAATAATAGCCCGTGCCGTGAAACTCGTTCGTGCCGCTGCGCGTTGCGACTGAGACGGATGCGCCGCTGTTACGCCCCTCTTCCGGTGTGGCGTTGTTGGTCGTCACACGGTACTCCTGCACATTGTCAGGCGTCAGGCGATAGATATTCGAGATCGGATTGGGCGCAGACGACTCGTTGGCGTCAATGCCGTCAATGGTGACGTTGAAGGCGCGGTCGCGCGAGCCGTTGACGTGCACGCCTGAACCGACGCCGCCCTGCGAGCGTTGCACGACGCCGGGTTCAAACGCGATCAGATTGAGCGGGTTGCGCCCGTTGAGCGGTAGTTGCACGATAGCCTTTTGCTCGACCACATTGCCGATTGTCGCGTTGGTCGTCTGCAATTGCTCTGCGCCGCCTTGCACAGTCACAGTCTCGGTTACTTGTCCCGGTTCAAGCACGACGTCCACAGCCAGCGGCGTGTTGACTTCAAGTATATTGCCGGTCTTCTGTGCTGTCTTGAATCCTTGGCGCTCGACCGAGATGGTATATGCGCCGACAGGCAAAGAGGAAAAGGCGTAGAGACCGGCGTCGGTCGTGGTCTGCGTCTGCGAGCCGCCGGTGGCTTCGTTGCGAGCAGTGACTGTTGCGCCGGGCACAACCGCGCCGGTCGTATCAGTCACAATGCCGGTGATGCGCGATGTGCTCGTTTGCGCACAGACTACACTTGTCAAGAGCGCGCAGAGCAGCATTGCATAAAGTGTGCAGATGAGAGATCGGATCATAGTGGAACTCCTCTCTGGCCTGTTGTTATAGTTTTAGAAAGATGTGGCGTTCGAGCGAAAGTTACGGCGCAGATGGTCAGGTGAATTGAACGACGGAAACGATGCCGTCCATTACGAACCGAGGTGGTTAGCCGGGAACAACTTTGCGAGTTGGCCGCTGCATACAACCTGCTCACTAACCGCAGCACCGATATGGGCGCAAGTATACAGCTATGCGGCGATGCGTCAAGATAAAAGTTCGGCCCCGTGCATACGACATCCGAAAAACGCAAGGGCGCGATCCAAATTCTTGGAAAAACGGCCAGCTTCGATCTGCGTATTTCAACGAATAGCCAGTTTGTCTGCTAAGGGAACGGGCCTTGCTAGGTATGAACTATCTTATAGCTTTCATAAAAACTTTTAGTTTTGATTATTGCTGGTAGCTTAACTAGAATGTGCGAGCTATAACAGTGACCCAACGGGTTATTCGATCCTGCATCGCTTTCATTAGGTCAACATTCGAGTTCGTCATGCCGAAAGGCATAGCCCAACGTCAAGGGAGTACGTCCGCGATGTGTTCACAGGCGCGCCCATGAACTTGATGCGCCTAGACGATAAAGTTTAGGGCCCAGAATTGGCGCGATAAAATTCTTGTCGCCAGCCGGTGTCAGTTATATAAGGTTGAGCCTGATTACGGTAATGAACCTGAGTCGGTCCACCGTCAATAAAAGCCATTTTGCACTGGTTCAAATCGCCGGAGACGTTAACTGAGCCTTGCGCAAGAGCGTCTGGGATTCTTCAGTTCAAGTCAGCAGTTCCTTAAATGATGAAAAGGGAGCACTCCATGAGACACCACCTTGAGATCGCATGTCGTTTAACTGTTCTCGCGCTCTTTCTGTGCGCGGGCCTGAGCATGGCGCGGGCGCAGGAGACTACCGGCAGCATCGTGGGCACTATTAAGGACACTAATGGTGCGGCGGTGCCTGGGGCCACCATCACCGTGACCGACAGCGCGAAGCAGGTTGTCGTGCGCACGGTGACGAGTAATGACGATGGCGGGTTTACAGCGCGCGATCTGCCCGTGGCTAAGTACGACATCGGCGTTGAGGCGACCGGTTTTAAGAAGCACGTCGAGAGCGGAGTGCAGGTGGACGTCGGTCAGCGCCGCGCGCTGGACGTGACGTTGACGGCAGGCAACATCGCGGAGGTCGTCACTGTCGAAGCCTCACCGGTTGCGGTGGAGTTAACTACGCCTACCGCATCTACGGTTATCAACGGGGATCAGGTGCGTGAACTGCAAATCAACAATCGTAACTTCGAGTCGCTGGTGACGTTGGCTCCCGGCGTGACTAATGACCTTGATGATCTGGTTTTCACCGGAACGAATAACCCCGAAACACAAGTCATCAACCGCGCGCTGATCTCGGTTAACGGCGCGAGGAGTACACAGAATAGCTTTACCGTGGATGGTGCGGACGTCACAGACCGAGGTTCTAATCTAACCATCCAAGCATATCCGAATGTGGATTCGATTGGTGAATTCAAGGTGCTCCGCAGCCTCTACCCGGCGGAATCCGGTCGCAGCGGCGGCGGGCAGATAAATGTCGTCACGCGCTCGGGCGGTGAACATTTCCATGGCAGCGCGTTTGAATTCCTTCGGAACGAGAGGCTTAATGCCAATGACTTCAATACGAACAGAACCCCGGCTTTGATTCCTGTGCTCGGCCTAGATTCAAGTGGAAAGATCAAGCGCCGGCCGTTCCGTTACAACGACTACGGTTTCACCGTGGGCGGGCCCGTCTATTTCTTCAACTTCGGGGAAGGAGACGGCCCGGTGGCGAAAAAACTCAGTAAAACTTTCTTCTTCTTCTCCGAAGAACAGCGCCGCGACATTCGATACCCGACGATTTCGACCACCAATAACAGCACGTCCGCCCCAACGTCGCAGATGAAGCAGGGCGTTTTCCCGATCCCTATCTGCTTGAGTGCTTCATCGTCCACCAACTGTACGTCCATATTGCCGGCTGGGACTCCAATCAGTAGCCGAGCTAATCTGAGCAATGTGGCGCAGCAGTATGTCAACTTTATCTGGAACAAAATACCAGACCCAACCAACCCCGCGACGCTCGCCCTCGACTTCCCCACGAGGAATGAAGCAAAGTTTCGGCAGGAGATAATCAGAATTGATCACACCTTCACGAACAAGCTGAGCTTCTTCTACCGGTTTGAGCACGACAAGATTCCGACGGTTGATGCGGATGGCTCCATCGGCACTCGCTCCAACCTGCCCTTTGTCAACCAGATGGTCTCAGATTCTCCGGGGCGCACCCATACTTTCCAGATGACGTATGCGCTGACGCCGACGGTTCTCATCGAGGGCCGATTCACCTACGGCTATGGCGCGATTTTCACTCACACCACGGGATTGCTCGCGAAGGCGGTTTCACCCATTTCAGTTAATCTTCCGTTTACAAGCGTTCGCGATGTTGTGCCCGTCGTGAGCGTCTCTGGATTCGCTTCCCTGACTGGGTTCAGTAACTATGTAGACCCATCTTCCAAAGGCGACTTCAGTGGTGACTTAACGTGGATACGTGGCAATCACACAATGAAGTTTGGCGGTATGTTCTCGCGCAACACGAAGACGGAGAACGCCCTGTCGGGCACAAATCAAGGATCGTTCAGTACCTTCAGCAATACGGTCACCTCCGTTAGCTCGCCCGCTTGTGTGCGAGCAACCGGGATCGCCAGTTCCGCCCTCAACAACCTGTACCAGAATTGGGCCTGTTTCCTGTTGGGCAACAACGTCACTTTCACGCAATCGGCGCTCGATCAGACGATTGACTTTCGTCAGAAATCTCTCCAAGGGTATGGCCAAGACGAATGGCGTTTTCGGAAGAATCTGACTTTGTATTACGGCGTGCGTTATTCGTACTTCGGGCCGCCTTGGGATAAGAACGGGCAACTGTCGAACTTCCTGCCTAGCTTGTGGAATCCCGCAGCCGCTCCGCAAGTAACGGGTGCGGGCAACCGCGTGGCCGGTACGGGGAACTTCTGCAACGGCTTAATCGTCAACGCGCAGAACTTTCAGACCGGCCCGGCAGTCTTCAACTGCACTCCGACTGCGTCGCCCTTTGGTAAATATGTTTACCAAGCTTCCAAGCATGACTTCGCGCCGCGCGTCGGCCTCGCGTGGGATCCGTTCGGCAAGGGAACAACATCCGTTCGCACCGGCTACGGCATCTACTATGATCAAATCCCCCTGAGTTCAATCGAGCTTCAGGCGCTGAATCCGCCGTACCAACAGACCACCACAATTAACCTGACGACGATGGATCAGCCGCTACCCGCAGGACAGGCTATCTCCATTGTGGCGGCTGCGGGTGCTTCAACAGTACGTGGCATTCAACCGCACTTCCTGACGCCTTACATGCAGCATTGGTCACTGGACGTGCAGCATCAGATCGGCAGTAAGACTATCGTCACGGTAGGTTACTTCGGATCGAAGGGCACGCACCTCATCGGTTACGCGGAGTACAACGATCTGCCCCCGGGCTTGGCTCTCAGGACTCAATGCGCGACTGGTGCAAATACTCTCCAGACGCCGGGAGTTGCGACAGTTCTTTGCCAGACTCCCGGCACGGCGTTCACGTCCTCTGCGTCCGAGACGATTCTCGACCAGATTCGTCCCTTCCGCGGCTATCGTTCCATAGACATACTCGAACCGAAGTACAACTCGAATTACAACAGCTTGCAGGTCTATGCCCAGCGTCGCTTCACCGGATCGTCGCAGCTAAATGTGGCGTACACGTGGTCAAAGAACCTGACTGACAACCAAACATCCTCAGTCAGCACTGCACCACAGGACGCCAACAATATTCGGGCAGAATATAGCCGTGCGGTTCTTGATCGCCGCCACGTCTTCACTGCGAATTACATCTACGAGTTGCCGTTCTTCCGTAGGCAACAAAATCTCGTCGGCAAACTGTTAGGCGGGTGGCAGGCTTCGGGGATAACCACTTTCCAGTCGGGATTGCCGTTCACCGTCTCGTACTCCAGTTATGATCCGGCGGGGATCGGTTACATTCCGTCGTTGCACGCAGGCGGTCGCCCGCTCCTAACCTGCGATCCCAATTCAGCGCCACACACGGTCACGCAATGGTTCAATACTGCGTGTCTCACTCCGCAAACGCTCGCCGGCGCTACCGGCGTGGTAAACGTGCCGGGAAATGAACCGAGAGGAGCCATCAACGGCCCGCCGACAAAGCGATTCGACTTCACCATGTCTAAGATTCTGAGGTTCCATGAGACCACATCGGTTGAACTCCGCGCCGAGGCTTTCAATGTGTTCAATCATACGAACTTCAGAGCGCTCAGTACGAGCGACGCCCTAACGAACACGACGTTTGGTCAGGTTACAAGTTTCCGTGACCCGCGGATCGTGCAACTCGGCGTGAAGTTGTACTGGTAGCGAGGAATCTGATTCCGCAGCCAAAGCGAGATGCCTTTTAGTAACTAAGCAGCTTGCGTTCGGCTTACAAGAGCTTGTGCCCGCAATGTTTCTCCAAGCATTGCGGGCACAAGCGCCTTCAGCCTTCATTATGTGATTTAATTATGACATGAAAAATAGTCCGACGGCTCAAGGAGAGTTGTTGCTGCGAAATGCCCGTCTGGTTCTACCGCACAAGGTTGTCGAAGATGCGGCCCTGCTTGTGACAGAGGGCCGCATCGCGCGCATCTGGGAGCGAGCAGGCGGTGAAGATGCGCAGGCAGACGAACTGCTGGAACTTGACAGCGCAACAATCTTTCCCGGTTTCATTGACGTGCACATACACGGCGCGGTCGGCGTGGATACGTTGACGGCGACGGCAGACGATCTGCACAAGGTCGCGCACTTCCTCGCCAAGCAAGGTGTGACCGGATGGCTGCCGACGCTCGTGCCCGCGCCCGATGAAGACTACGCGCGCGCGGTCGAAGCAATCGCACAACTCATGCGCGAGCAAGCAGCGCGTCCGCCCGCCGCCCGCGCCGTCGGTGTGCACTACGAAGGCCCGTTCGTCAATCGCGCGCAGTGCGGCGCGCTGCGCCTGCCCTACTTTCGCAGCTATCACACGCCAGCAGATGTCGCACAATTACCCGTCGTCGCCGATGCGCCGCGCATGATCACAGTCGCGCCGGAGATCGAAGGCGGGATCGAACTCGTGCGGGAACTCACGGCGCGCGGCTGGATAGTCTCCATCGGCCACACGCGCGCCGATGTCGCCACTCTCGACGCGGCACTCGCGCTCGGCGCGCGCCACATGACGCACTTCTTCAACGCGATGTCGCCCTTGCATCATCGCGCGCCCGGCCCCATCGGCTGGGGTCTCACGAGCGACGACGTGACCTGCGACCTGATCGCCGACGGCGTCCACACAGACCCGCTCATGCTCCGCCTCGCCCTGCGCTGCAAGACGCACGAACGCCTGCTGCTCATTAGCGACGCGGTCGCGCCGACGGGCCTCGGCGATGGCACATACAAAATCTGGGACGAACAGATTTCGGTCGTCAACGGCCGCACGCAGAACGAACGCGGCAGCATTGCCGGCTCGGTCAGCGCGATGCGCGACGGCGTGCGCTTGCTGCACACGCTCGGCGTTGCGCCGCACAAACTCGCGCGTATGACTGCGCTCAATCCAGCGCGCTTGCTCGGCGTGAATGATGTGTGTGGTTCAATCGAACTCGGCAAACGCGCCGACCTCACCGCGCTTGACGACGAAGGCCGTGTACGCCTCACGCTCATCGGCGGGCGCGTGGCTCATGCTGAGCTTTAGCGCGGCTTATGGTTGAGATTAACTAACGATCAATTCAACACAGAGAGGAAACGATGAATGATGAACAGTTCTCTCATTCATCATTCATCGTTCCGCATTCATCGTTTCTCTTTGAAGCCCCAAACCCAGAAGCCGCAGACAACGAGTGTGGGCAAGACGACGAGCGTCTGCAATAGGAAGGCGATGATGTCGTTGGCGCGATGGCCCGTGTAGTCGAGACCATTGACGCCGAGAAAAGAAGCGATAAGGGTGATGAGCCAGTTGGCCCAAGCGGGCGCAGCCAGCGCAGCCGAGAGACGGCGCAAGCCGCGCACACTGTAATGGAGGAATTGAAAACTCCATGCCGCGACGATCAGCCACAGTCCGCCGAGCAGCGCGTTCAAGTGGGCCGCGAGCGCAAGCTTAGGTTCGCCGATGCCGAACTTCTGTGTGATGGCAACGGCTGACCAGATGCCTGTCGCCATCCCGATCAAGAACAACAACGCGCCCATGAAGCTCAGACGTTTTCGGATTTTGTCTTCTTCAGTCATAAGCAAACATTGACGAGTGACGAGCAAGGAAGAGCTAATACTTGATGATGAAAGCAGTGCGACCAGCTTGATCTGAACCGCGCCGAGCGCGAGCATTTTAACTTGTCTCTTGTCCGGCGTCACTGCTTTTTTCTGCCAACTTGCGGTACGACGCCTCGAGCAATTCGATGGGATGACAGACGCGCAAACGTAGTCCTTTGAGGCGCGCGCCCGCGCTGAGTTGCATGTGGCAACCGGGATTGCTGGTCATGACAAGCGTCGCGCCGGTCTCGGCAATGTGTTTGAGTTTTTCATCGAGCACGCGCATGGAGAGTTCCGTCTCGATCAAGTTATAGACGCCTGCGCCGCCGCAGCACACGTCGCTGCCCGTGAGCGGCACAAATTCCAGATCGGGGATCGCGCGCAGCATGTCGAGCGGTTCACTCGCGGCGCGTTGCCCGTGCAGCAGATGACAAGATGCGTCGTAGGTCGTCACGGGCGCATTGATGGGCGCGCCCGTGCGCAAAGACACGACGCTTAGCTGTTGACTGATGTCGCGCACGCGCGCGCTGAAACTGTGCGCGCGTTCGGCATACTGCGGATCAGCTGCGAGCAGGTGCGCGTAGGCTGCGAGCATCGCGCCGCAGCCGCCCGCGTTCGTGACGATGGGCGTAGCGTTGTCGTCGGCGAAGGCTTCAATGTTCTGCCTTGCAAGCCTGCGCGCGCCTTCAATGTCGCCGCCGTGCGCGTGCAACGCCCCGCAGCAGACCTGCCCACGCGGGCGCTCAGTCGCACAACCGTTCAAGGCGAGCACACGCGCCGTCGCCCGGTTGACGCGCGCGAACAGACCTTCAGTCACGCAGCCATCAAAGAGCAGCGCACGCGATGTGGTTATGTTTGCGCTTGCAGGCTGTGTCGTCGGCTCACGTTCTTGTTCAGTCAGACGTACAGCGCGCGAACCGTCGAGCAGCGCGAGCGCGAGATCAAAACGCGGCGCAAGCAGGTGCGGCAAATGGGTGGCGCGGAGCAGTCGCACAAGCCCTGTGTCGCGCAAGGTGCGCGCGACTGCGAAAGCGAGACGCAGACGTGCAGGGTGCGGCCAGATGTGGCGCAGCGCGAAGTGCAACAGCCGATCAGCCGCGCCATGTTCGCGTCTGCTGTTCGTCAAATCAGCGCGCGCCGCTTCGAGCAGTTGCCCATACTCAACACCCGCAGGGCACGCGCTCTCGCAAGCGCGACAGCCGAGGCAGCGATTGATGTGACGCGCAAACGTCGGCGCGTCTGCGCCGAGCCGGCCCTCTTCGACCGCGCGCATCAGATAAATACGCCCGCGCGGGCCGTCGTTCTCGTCGCCCGTCTGCACGTAGGTCGGGCATGCTTCAAGACACAAGCCACAGTGCACGCAAGCCAGCAACTTTGCCTCTTCGTGCGCCAGCACGCTGCCGAGTTGTAAAGGTTGAGCGCTCATGCGTTGAATGAAAACAATGACTGAGTAGCAAATGAATTCAACCGCGCACCTCTGATGCAAAGAATCTGCCCGGCGCAAGCAACTCATGCGGATCAAGTTGCTGCTTGAGGCTGCGCATCAAGCGCGCGTTTGCGGCGGATAAGCCCCAAGCATCAGACACCCGCCGCAAATCATCAGGCGCGCGTTCGACGATGAGCGCGCCGCCGAGCTTGTGCGCCGTATCGCGCAAGCTCGTGAACGTTGCAACAACGTGCGGCGCGTCTGTCTCGATGGTCTGCATAACGCGCAATCGCCCATCGCCGAGACCTGCATGCCATGAAAGCGATTCGACGTGGTCACGTTGCGCTTGGTGCAGAGCGACAAGGAGCGCTGATAAGTTCGACGGGCGGACGCTCGCACGCCAGATGAGTTGCCAGTCTGTGCGCAAAGGTTGGGCCGCGAGCGCGCGCCAGAGATGTGCGTCCGGCTCGACGAGTTCGAGCGAGACCGTGCGCGCTGACTTAAAGAGCACGCGCGCGCGCGCCGCTTGATCCGCGACGCTTGCGTCATTGCCTGCGAAACGCACGAGCAACGCGAATTGATCTGTCGCGCCGGGCGCGCCGATTGTCGTGGCCAACGCGGGCGCGAGCAGTTCGAGGGCAACGGGCAGAAATTGGCCGGCGCGTAGTTGCCGCGCGCAGTTGATCAAAGTCTCGACATCTGGCGCGCGCACGATGATCGTTGCTTCATGCGCGGGGCGCGGGCGCAGCTTGAAGGTCAACTCTGTGATCAAGCCGAGCGTGCCGTAGCTGCCGTTGAACAGTTTACAGAGATCGTAGCCGGCGACGTTCTTGACAACGTTGCCGCCGGCTTTGATCTGCCGGCCGTCGGCAAGAAGAGCGCGCAGGCCAAGCACGAAGCCGCGCGGCTGGCCGTAAGCAAAGCTTTGTGCGCCGCCCATGCCAGTGGCCACGACGCCGCCCACGCTCGCGCGCCCGTCGTCCGGCGGGTCGAGTGGCAACCATTGACCGGCGCGACTCGTTGTCTCATTGAACGCAGCGAAGTTCATGCCCGCTTCGACTGTGGCGACCAGATCGGCCGGTTCATGCCGGATGAGGCGCGTCATGCGGCGCGTCGTGATGAAGATGTCTGCGCGGGTGAGAGGATTGCCCGCGTCGAGCCAAGTGCACGCGCCCGCAGGCGCGACCGTCCAACCGTCGCGCGCGGCCAGACACATACATGCGCGCGCCTCTGCAACATTCGCGGGCGCAACCACGAGCGCGTGTTGCGTTGATTCGATCTGCTCATCGCACGCAAGCGCGATATTCTTGTCGCCGACCAACGCGGCGAGTTGACGTTGCGCCGCATCAGGCGCGAAGGCATTGTGCGCTGGCGTCTGAATTGTGACCGACGGACGCATGGCGTTGGCCGTCGGCATCGTCTGTTGTGCTGGTGTTTGCGCTTGGCTTGTGGCGATGATGCGGGCTTCGCCGCAGCCGCGTGGCGTAGGGATGATCTTGCCGGGATTGCACAAGCCTGTCGGATCAAATGCGGCACGCACTTGCAGCATCGCGGCGAGATCGTCGTCCGAGAAGATGAGCGGCAGATAAGCCTTCTTGTCGAGACCGACGCCGTGCTCGCCCGTGATCGTGCCGCCCGCTTCGACGCACGTCTGCACGATCTCTTTGCTCGCCGCTTCGACGCGCCGCACTTCGTCCTTGTCGCGCAGATCGAAACAGATCAGCGGGTGTAGGTTACCATCACCCGCGTGAAAGACGTTGGCGAGGCGCAACTGATAGTGCGCACCGATACGATAGATGTCGGCGAGGACTTCGGGCAGACGCGAGCGCGGCACAACCGCATCCTGCAACATCAGATCGGGCGCGAGCCGGCCCATCGCACCGAACGCACCTTTGCGCGCCGCCCAAAGTTGCTTGCGCTCTTGTTCGTCTTTCGCATGACGCACATGTCGTGCGCCATGTTTACGACAGATCGCTTCGGCGTGCGCGGCTTCCGTATCAAGTCCTGCTTCGAGTCCATCAAGTTCGATGAGCAGCGCGGCTTCTGCATCAGGCGGCAGACCGGCGGCGAAGACGCTCGCCTCGACGGCGCGGATCGTTGCGCCGTCAAGCATCTCCAAAGCGGCGGGCATCAGACCGGCGGCGATGAGCGCAGAGACGGCGCGGCTCGCGTCGTTGACATCCGCGAAATCTGCGAGCAGCGTGCGCACCGCAAGCGGGAGCGGCACGAGGCGCACGGTCGCTTCCGTGGCGATGCCGAACGTGCCCTCAGAGCCGACGAAGACGCCGAGCAGATCATAGCCCGGCGCTTCCGCGCCTGTGCCGCCTAAGTCAACGACGCTGCCGTCGCTTAAAACCACGCGCACGCCGAGGATGTGATCGGTCGTCGTGCCGTACTTCAAGCAATGTATGCCGCCTGCGTTCTCCGCGATGTTGCCGCCGATGGTGCAGCTTGCGCCGCTCGAAGGATCGGGGACGTAGTGCAAGCCGTGCGCGGCGACCGCGCGCGATAGTTGCGCGTTGACGAGTCCGGTCTGGACGATGGCGAGCCGATTCTCCACGTCAACTTTGAGCACGCGGCGCATGCGCGCGAGTTCAATGATGACGCCTTGATCGAGCGCAAGCGCGCCACCCGATAACCCCGTGCCCGCGCCGCGCGGCGCAAACGACACACGGGCGCGCGCGAGTTCTTTGACGACGGCCGCAGTCTCTTCTGTGCTCTGTGGAAACACGACGGCGCGCGGGCGATGTTTGTGCTGCGTCAGCCCGTCGCATTCATAGACGAGCAGTTCGTCGGCGTCGGCGATCACGCTGTCGCTGCCGACGATGGTACATAAATTATTGAGTAGTTTGTCCACCGGCAAGACGCGCGGGAAGAAAAAGCTTAACGACTCGGCGGACTGATGATACACTACGCGCCCGCTCTGCGCGTAGCCGACTTTTCTCAAAGCAGAAAAGCCAGCGCTAACTAAACCTCGAAAGGAATGCAAACATGACCCCATTGACTGAGAAAGATATTGAATACCAGCGTGCCCTCGCTGCGATGCACAGTTTCGCCATTGAAGACATTCAAACCAATCGCGGCGGTTGGATGACCGAAGCGCAAATATCGAAACTCCGTTGGCGACCCGTCATCGGCTGCTTCGGGCTGTTGCTCCTCGTCGGTGGATTGTTGATCGTGGGCGCGATTGTGAGCGCAGCCTCAAGTCCAGACGCGGGCTTCTTCGTCCCGCTCATCTTCGGCCTTGTCTTCGCCGTCATCGGCCTGCTCATCGCGCTGCGTTGGCACAAAGAGATCAAAGAGAACCGCGTCGAGCGTTACGAAGGGTTGGTCTTGAAAGAGGAAGTGGACAAGAAGGTAAACACGGGGCCGGGTCTCATCCCCGCCCTGATCGGTGTGCTCATCGGCGCGATCCTGAGCGGCGCGGGCGTGAAGAACTACTTCTACAAACTCGACAACGGGCGAAAGTTTAAGGTCTCGAAAGCGGCCTACAATGCGCTCGACTGTACCCGGCCGTACTGTGTCTATTACAGCCCTTTGTCGCATAGAATGTTGGCCGTCGAAGTGCTGCCGGACACAGGCACGGCGCAGCGCGTGCCGACTTTCACCCAGTTCTCTTAAAAACAGAAAGACGAGCGCGCCGATGAAATCTTGGCTCAAAGCAGCATTGATGCTGTGCTTCGTTATGACCACGCTCCCGACAATAACAGACGGACAGACACCCGCAGCCGATCTGGTTGTCATCAACGCCAACGTGCACACGTTGGACGCACAGCGACCGACGGCTGCGGCCATTGCCGTCTATGGCAGACGCATCAGGGCGGTCGGCGCAACTGAAGAGATGCGCCAGTTCATCGGCGCAGGCACGCGCGTCGTTGATGCGCAGGGCGCGCTCGTCGTGCCCGGCTTCAACGACGCGCACGTGCATTTCCTCGATGGCGGCTTTCATCTCGCCAGCGTTAGCTTGCGCGATGCGAACAGCCCGGTGGAGTTTGCCGAGCGCATCCGGCAATTCGCCGCGAAGCTACCAAAAGGGCGTTGGCTCACGGGCGGCGATTGGGATCACGAACGCTGGCCGGGCGCGCCGCTGCCGACCAAAGAGTTGATTGACAAGTTCACGCCCGACAATCCCGTCTTCGTTAATCGCCTCGACGGGCATGAGGCGCTGGCGAACAGCCTCGCGCTCAAACTCGCAGGCGTGACGCGCGCGACAATAGACCCGCCGGGGGGCTTGATCGTGCGCGACGCGCAAGGTGAGCCGACGGGCATTTTGAAAGATGCCGCGATGAGTTTCGTCTATGCGAAGATTCCCGCTCCGTCGCTCGACGAACTACTCGAAGCGGCGCGCGCGGCGACCAACTACGCGGCCAGCCTCGGCGTGACAAGCGTGCAGGACATGTCTGCGGGCGCTGACGTGGCGGTCTATCAACTGCTCGCACGACGCGGCGAGTTGAAGACGCGCGTCTATGCTGTCCGCTCAATCGTGTCTTGGGAAGTATTGAAGCGTGCTGGTGTGCTGCGTGCGTTCGGTAACGATCTCGTCCGCATCGGCGGCTTGAAAGGTTTTGCTGACGGCAGTCTCGGCTCGACCACCGCGCTCTTCTTCGAGCCGTACAACGATGCGCCGAACAATCGCGGCCTACTCAACGAAGAGATGCAACCCGAACCCGTAATGCTCGAACGGGTCAAGGGCGCGGACGCCGTCGGCTTGCAAGTGATGATCCACGCCATCGGCGATGCGGCGAATGATAAAATTCTCTCCATCTACGAACAGGTCGAACGCGAGGATGGCCCACGCGACCGTCGCTTCCGCATCGAGCACGCGCAACACCTGCGCCCGCAGGACATCCCGCGTTTTGCGCGCGCACACGTCATCGCCTCGATGCAGCCTTATCACGCGATTGACGACGGGCGTTGGGCCGAAAAACGGATCGGGTACGAACGCGCCAAGACGACTTATGCCTTTCGCTCCCTACTCGACTCAGGCGCAACGCTCGCCTTCGGCACAGACTGGTACGTCGCGCCGCTCAATCCAATGTTCGGCATCTATGCCGCCGCGACGCGCCGCACGCTCGACGGGCGCAATCCCAACGGCTGGATTCCCGAACAGAAGATCACAGTTGAAGAAGCCGTGCGCGCCTACACCGTCGGCTCTGCTTACGCCGAGTTCACGGAGCAAGAGAAGGGTACGATCACGCCCGGCAAGCTCGCCGATCTCGTCATCCTCGACCGCGACATCTTTAAGATCGATCCGGTTGACATAGAACACGCGCGCGTGGCGTTGACGATCATGGACGGGCGCGTCGTCTATGAAGCGCAAAACAAGTAAGCCTGCTTGATTGAGCATGGCTCATAACCTTTGAGTATGAAAGCAAAACTTTATGACTGAACACCCGAATGCGGCCGTGCTGCGACGCATATACGAAGCTTTCGCGCGCGGCGACTTCGCCGCCCTGAGCGATCTATTGGCCGATGATATCGTCTGGCACGTGCCCGGTCGCAGCCTCGTCGCCGGTTCGTATCATGGCCGCGAAGAGTTGCTCGGCTACTTCGGCCAGTTAATCGAACTGTCCGGCGGGACGTTCAAAGCTGAGTCGCGCGACATCGTGGCGAACGACAAGCACGTCGTCAGCCTTGAGCATTTGACGGCTGAGCGCGCGGGCAAATCGCTCGACGTTGAGCTGGCGCTCGTCGTGCGCGTCAGCGACGGCCGGATCGTCGAGGCGCGCGATTATTTCTCCGAGCAGAATGTGTGGGATGAGTTCTGGTCGTGATGGCCGTTTGAGGAGCGCGCCTTGGAGTTCACCATCGTTGACGGCCTGCGCACGTTGAAGTTTGATCTTGTCCTGACGTTGGCGCTGGCGGCCGTCTTTCTGTTTGTCGGCGGCGTGATGCAGCAGCGCATCAGTCTGCTCAGACGCGCGAGCATTCCGGCGGCGGCCGTGGGCGGCTTGCTGTTCGCGCTCATCGTGCTGGCGTTGCGCCATTGGGGCGCGCTCGGCGTCGGGCTTGATACCAGTTTGCGCGCGCCTTTGCAGACGGCTTTCTTTACGACCATCGGCCTCAGCGCGACCTTAGCGTTGCTGCGCGCAGGCGGTTGGCGCATGGGCGTATTTTGGCTGATCGCGTCGGCGTTGGCGGTCGTGCAGAACGTCGCAGGTATCGGCATGGCACGGGCGGTCGGTGCGCCCGCACCGCTCGGCATCGTGTGCGGTTCGCTGACGTTGACGGGCGGGCCGGCGACGGGGCTTGCGTTCACGAGCGTGTTTGAAAATCTCGGCCTGTCAGGCGCGGGCGCGCTCATCATCGCCTCTGCGACCTTTGGCATCTTCGTCTCGAACCTCGTCGGCAACCCGGTTGCAACTGCGCTCATCCGCCGCTTGAAGTTGGCGCAGCCGCAGGCAGCAACGGGACGCAAGCAGAACGAAGACGAGTTCTGGGCCATTGGCGCGATGGGCGCGGCGGCCACAACTGAACGCGATGTGAGCGACGCAGAGCGCGCGGCAGATGAATTGACGAGCGGCGAGTTGTTGCGCCACTTGTTGCTCATGCTCGCCGTGATGGGCGCGGGCGCATTGCTCGGGCTGGGACTAGCGCGGCTGCGCCTGACGTTGCCCGGTTACATCGGCGCGATGATCGTTGCCGCGCTGGTGCGCAATCTTGCTGAACGCTTCGGGCTGTTCCGGCTGAACGTGCGCGCCATCGAAGCCTTAGGCGCAGTCGCGCTCGCGCTCTTTCTCGTGCTCGCGTTGATGGATTTGAAGCTGTGGCAGTTGGCCGGCTTGGCGCTGCCGCTGCTCGCCATTCTAGGCGTGCAGATCGTTCTGACTTGCGCTTACGCTGTGCTGGTCACGTTCATGCTGATGGGGCGCGACTACGAAGCGGCGGTGACGACGAGCGGGCACATCGGCTTCGGTCTAGGGATCACGCCCAACGCGATCGCCAACATGGAAGCACTGGTCGAGCGTTACGGCCCTGCGCCGCGCAGCTTTCTCGTCGTGCCGGTGGTCGGCGCGTTCTTCATAGACTTCTCAAATGCGCTCATCATCACGCTGTTCGTTAATTTCGTGCGTTAGTGTGAGGTGAGCAAATGGAAGTGGAGCAACAATGAGGCAAAGCATAATCGTTTCCGTGTTGACGGCAATCTTTCTGTCTGTCGCGCATAGCTTCGCGCAGCAGCCGACGAATAAATCTAAGGTGGTCGCGGCGAACAACCTTGCGCCAGTCGCTTCGCCCGCGCTGCAAGCTTTAGTTGATGAAGCGGCGCAGACAGCTTTGAAACAGTTCGCCGACAAGGGCCTGAAGCAAGATCAGTTAGCCATCACGCTTGTCGATCTGCGCGACCCGCAACATCCCGTGCAGGGCAGTTATCGGGGCGAGGAGCGCATCTATCCGGCGAGCGTCGTGAAACTGTTCTACTTGGTCGCGGCGCATCGTTGGTTGGCGGATGGGCGGCTGAAAGAGACGGACGAACTCAAGCGCGCGCTCCACGACATGATCGTTGATTCGTCGAACGACGCGACCGGTTACGTGCTCGACATGTTGACGGACACGACGAGCGGCAGGGAACTCGCGCCCGCAGAGCTGCAGGCGTGGCTGGAGAAGCGCAACGCCGTCAATCGCTACTTCCAAACGCTCGGCTACCGGAACATCAATACGAATCAAAAAACTTTTTGCGAGGATGCCTACGGGCGCGAGCACTTCGCGCGCGGCCCAAACGGCGAGAATCGTAATAAACTGACGACCAACGCGACCGCGCGCTTGCTCGCAGAGATCGCGACGGGGCGTGCCGTCACGCCTGCGCGCAGCCAACAGATGATGGAGTTGCTGCATCGCGATTTTTCTGGTCAGAGCAACGACGCGGACGATCAAGCGCATGGCTTCACCGCCCTCGCGCTCAAAGAGATGCCGACCGCGCGCCTCTGGTCGAAGGCCGGTTGGACGAGCACCACGCGCCACGATGCCGCCTACATCGAACTACCCAACGGCGCGCGCTTCGTCCTCGTCACCTTCACCACTGACCACGCCAACGAGCACGACATCATCCCCGCGGTCGCCCGCGTCGTACTGAACAAAATGCGATGAAGAGTCTGGAGTCTGGAGTCGAGAGGCTGGAGAAAAAGCTTCTGCCCACTGGCTCCTGACTTCAGACTTACGACTGTTTTTGCGCCAGAATCGCTATTTTCGTCCAACCGATGATGTCGAGCGGGGGGAAGCGGTGGCGCGAGATGATTTGGAAATGGCGCATCGTCGCGGCGGCAACCTCTGCGGGCGGATGGGTCTTGAAGCGAAAGAGAATTTCAAGAAAGGTGGAGGCGGGCGAAGGCCGCACAGGCAAGTGCAGGAGGTAGCCGCCGGGGCGGAGCACGCGCGCCAGTTCGCCTAAGCCTGCGTCGAGCGAAACGTATTCGAGCGCGCCGCTCGTGGCGATGAAATCGAACGTCTCAGCGGCGAAGGGCAAAGCCAATAGATTGCCCTGCACGAAGCGAACTTGGTGCGGGCGACGCGGCTGAGTGTCTTTGATCGCGCGGCGTGCTTTGTTGAGCGAAGGCGCGGAGAGATCGAGCGCGGTGATGCGTGCGGGCCGGGGCAGCGCGCGCAACATCGCGAGCGTCAAGAGTCCCGTACCGCATCCGGCGTCGAGAATCTGCGCGTTAGCTGACAGAGGCAGCGGATGTTCGCGGAAGTAACGCTCCAGCGAGCGGCCGTAGCCGTTGAACTTGAACGTAATGTCGTAGAGGTCTGCGAAGCGATCATAGAGCGAGGCTGCGCCGGACGGGCGGCTCGTTATTGTCTCCGCGTGCTGCTTCATGTATGCTTCTCGCTCCATCGCGCCGGGGCTGGTCTTAAATCATCACGCCGGCCTTTGCTACCAGCAAGACAGTCCGGCAACACGGTTGCGCCCGTCGATTCAGAGCGTTCCGCTTGCGAGGCGCGCGAATCCATTGACCCACAGCAGTTCGTAAATCAGCTAGTTCTATACTAACACTTTTTCCGTTAACGAGAAGGAGAACTCCTCAAATTGTTTGAGACAGAAACGGACGTGCTGGCTTGGTATGAAGAACAGCCACGCGCTCTGACCCCTGAGTTTGTCAACAACTTCCCTTGGCATGAAGTGCGTGCGCACGCGCTCGCCCCGGCGTTCGCGCCCGTGCTCATCTACATGCGCGACGTAGAAGCGTTCACCGATATTTACTACGAAGAGTTGCGGCGCACGCCGACCGGCAAGAGTCCGGTGATCAAGAAG
>Ga0209153_1000221_pt1 | contig 30729 bp, 34 predicted proteins | sample GraSoiAngelo_120_FD_185877 | JGI IMG/M metagenome (GOLD analysis project Ga0209153, IMG submission 185877) | Grasslands soil microbial communities from the Angelo Coastal Reserve, California, USA - 14_0919_09_20cm (SPAdes) (version 2) | ecosystem: Environmental > Terrestrial > Soil > Grasslands ... | reverse complement strand
AAATTGTGCCACAATGGCCGGCGGTGGGCGTGTCTGCGGTCGATGCTTGCATCTGACTCTCCGATGGTTCGAGTGTGGAAACCCAAACCTATCGGAAAGGCCACGCTCACCGCCCCATGGAATCTACGCGCTCACGCCTCAGCGGGCGCGTCACTCGCCGCCGTCGATCTGGCGGCCCATCAGCGCGATGGCGCGCTGATAGACCGAGGCGGCATTCCAGGCCTCGATGGCTGCGAAGTTGGCTTCTCCCGGCTGGTACCCAGCGCCGGCGCGCCAGCCGTGGGCTTTCAGGAAATTCGCCGTCGAGTTGAGCGCACCGGCAGCATTGTCGAGATTGCCAGTGCCGTACTCCAGAATGGTCTTGGGGAGAAACTGTGTCTGGCCGATTTCGCCGTGCATGGAGCCACGCGTAGCTCCCGAGAGCACACCGCGATCGATCAATTTCAGCGCGGCGTAGAGCTGGTCCGTGAAATACTCCGGCCGCCGGCAGTCGTAGGCGAGCGTTGCGATGGAAGACAGCATGTTCTGATTTCCGCGCTGGCTGCCAAAGCCCGTCTCCATTCCCCAGATCGCGATCAGCGGCCCCGGCGGAACGCCATAGCGCTGCTGGATGGATGCGAACAGCGCGCCTTGCGATTGCTTCAGCGCGCGTCCACGCGCGACGATGGTCGAAGCGCCGCGCTTGGCGAGAAACTGATCGAGCGACAAGCTAAAACTTCGCTGGCCGCGATCGGCGGCGATGGTTGCGCTCGCGTAGTTCGTCCCCATCAAGGCTGACACCGCCGAGGCGCCGATGCCCTTGGCGCGAGCTTCCTCGGCGAATTGTTGCTTCCAGGCCTCGAAGCCGGCGGGTCCACTGCCGCATTGAGCGGCGTTCCCCGTTGAGCTCAAACACGCGAGCAATGCGAGGGTCGCGAAACTGGCCGTCGCAAGTTTCCTGCCCTTGGTCATATTGAGCGGCTCCTTAGGCGAACGCTGAAAGCTAAGCCGCCGCATCCCGCGCCAGAGCGCCGGTCGCCTCGATTTCCCGGCGTAGCCAGGAGGGCGCAACATCAAAGCCGTTCGGCCAGGTCGGCGCGCCATCCTCGACGAATACGCGTGCGAAGAACGCCGGATCGCGCAAGGGTTCGACCATCGGGCCGTTGCCGCCAATGATGCTCGAGAAGTCGTATTCTCCAGCCATGCCGTCACTGAACGTCGCCCGCAGGCGATGTCCGCCGAGACATTTTATTTTCGCAACTTTAATCATCGTCGAGGCCTGCGATCTTGACGAGCGGCATACCGCTGCGCGCCCGGCGCCAATTATCCTCCAGTTCGCCGCGATGCGCCAGTGCCCACTGCTTCACGAGGCGGGCGGCATTTCCGGGAAGGTGGCCCTCAATGACGTCACCAGTTTCTATTGAGACGTTGGCTTCATGACCGCTGTAAGACGCAAAGAAATGCGGCGGAGGATGGTCCACAAAATACATCCGAATGGCGATGCCGTAGAAGTAAGCGATCGTCGGCATAAGCCCCCGTCCTCCCGTTATGCGCGGGGCTTGACCCGCGCATCCACGTGTCTAGCACGCTTGTCCCAAGACGTGGATGGCCGGGACGAGCCCGGCCATGACAAGGGGAAGAAAACTGGGTCCCGGGTCTGCAACGCGGCACTTCGTGCTGCGCCGCGCCCAGGAAACGAGATCAGTTATCCAGGAACGACCGCAGCTTTCGCGACCTACTCGGATGCTTCAGCTTCCTTAGCGCCTTCGCCTCGATCTGGCGGATGCGCTCGCGTGTCACCGAGAACTGCTGGCCGACTTCTTCAAGCGTGTGGTCGGTGTTCATGCCGATGCCAAAGCGCATGCGGAGCACGCGTTCTTCGCGCGGGGTCAGCGAGGCCAGCACGCGGGTGGTGGTCTCGCGCAGATTGCTCTGGATCGCGGCATCGATGGGGAGGATCGCGTTCTTGTCCTCGATGAAATCGCCGAGGTGGGAATCTTCCTCGTCACCCACCGGGGTCTCCAGCGACAGCGGCTCCTTGGCGATCTTCAAAACCTTGCGCACCTTCTCCAAGGGCATGCCGAGCTTCTCGGCGAGCTCCTCGGGCGTGGGCTCGCGACCGATCTCGTTGAGCATCTGGCGCGAGGTGCGCACGATCTTGTTGATGGTCTCGATCATGTGCACGGGAATGCGGATGGTGCGGGCCTGGTCTGCGATGCTGCGCGTGATCGCCTGGCGGATCCACCAGGTCGCATAGGTCGAGAACTTGTAGCCGCGGCGGTATTCGAACTTGTCGACCGCCTTCATCAGGCCGATGTTGCCTTCCTGGATCAGATCGAGGAATTGCAGGCCGCGGTTGGTGTATTTTTTCGCGATCGAAATCACGAGCCGCAGGTTGGCCTCGACCATTTCCTTCTTGGCCTGGCGCGCCTCGCGCTCGCCCTTCTGCACGCCGTGCACGATCTTGCGAAACTCGCCGATCTCAAGGCCGGTCAACGCCGCGAGCGATTGGATCTCGTGGCGCAATTCCTTGATGCGGTCCTTTTCGTGATGGACGAAATTCTTCCAACCCTTGGCGGAGAGTTTCGAGACGCGGTTGAGCCAGCGCGGATCGAGCTCCGAGCCCTGATAGTTGCGCAGGAAATCCTCGCGCGCGACGCCGTGGCTGTCGCCGAGACGCAGCAGACGCCCCTCGAACGAGACCAGCTTCTTGTTGATGTCGTAGAGCTGCTCGACCAGCGAATCGATGCGCGCCTGATTGAGCCGCAGCGACTTCACCTCGACGATGATCTCGTCCTTGAGCTTCTTGTATTTGCGCTCCTGCGCCGGCGACAGCGTCTCGTTCTGGAGCTGGTTACTGATGTCCTGCTCCTGCAGGCGCCGCAACTTCTTGTAGTTGTCGGCGATCTTGTCGAACGTCTCGACCACCTTCGGCTTCAGCTCGGCCTCGATGGCAGCTAACGACATCTGGTTTTCGAACTCGTCGTCGTCCATGTCGGATTCGGCGGCCGCTTCCGCCGGATCCTTTTCCTCTACCCCGGCATCAGTGGCAGGCGCAGCACGGAACGGGGTCGGCGCAGGCGGAGCCGCCGGCGGGGCGACATGCGCGGGCGCAACCTGGGTTATGACGGCGGCGCCATCGCCGTTCACGGCCGACTGGCTGTCGGCGCCAAGGGGGGCGCCGATCATCGCCGGGTTCATGTTGTTCTTGGCGTCGGGGCCGGCATAAGTCGCTTCGAGATCAATGATGTCGCGAAGGAAGATCTTGCCTTCGTTGAGCTCGTCGCGCCAGATGATGATGGCCTGGAACGTCAGCGGGCTTTCGCACAGACCAGCGATCATCGCCTCGCGGCCGGCCTCGATGCGTTTCGCAATCGCGATTTCGCCTTCGCGCGACAACAGCTCGACGGTGCCCATCTCGCGCAGATACATGCGCACGGGATCATCCGTGCGCTCGCCGGGCTCGGATTTCTTGACCTCGGTGACGGCCTTCTGGGTGACCTCGACCAACTCGTTGTCGGTCTCGTCCTCGGGCTCTTCCTGTTTCTCTTCCTCACTGTCGGCGTCGTCGGCCTCGGTGACGTTGATGCCCATGTCCGAGAGCATCGACATGATGTCTTCGATCTGCTCCGGCGAGGTGGTGTCGGACGGCAAGACTTCGTTGAGCTGATCGAAGGTCACGAAGCCGCGCTTCTTGGCCTGCTTGATCATCTTCTTGACGGCGGCGTCCGACAGGTCGAGCAACGGCGACGGCGCGTCCGGGGCATCCTTCTCAGGGGCATCCGCTGCCTTGTCGTCTTTTTCCTTGTCCTTCACCTGCAGCGTCTTTGCCTTGCTGGCCATTCATCGCTCTCCAAAACGCGCTTCGTGCGGATGCGTGGCCGCACCCGCCTGAACTAAATAACGCTCGACGCGGAAAGGGCGGCGCAAACCTGTCGCCACCCCCGAATCTGTCTCGCTGGTTGTCGCACTCTGTTAAAGGTGCGGTATTAAGGTTCGCTTAACCCTGTTTTTGCAGCCAAACCATAGGTTTGGCGAGTCATTTTGCGGTTCCGAATACAGCCGTCCGCATCATTTTTTAATCAAACGCTCCGCTGGAACCGGCCTGACAGCTCGCCAAAGCCCTCGATCAGCGCCTCGGTGCCATCGACCTCGGCCATCCTGGCCTTCACGTCGCGCAACCAAGCCAGATTGGCCTCGCCGGATTCCTGGCCCGATTCTTCCTGGCCCAAAGCCAGCTCGGCGTCCTTCAATTCCCTAAGTAAGGAGTGCCATTGGCGATGCAAGGCAACGAGCTGGTGCCAAGTGGAAAGAACATCTTCCCGTGCCGCCCCTGATCTCGCCCCCCACACCGCGCCGGTCGTGATTGCCCGGTCAAGTCGTTGAAGAATTGGCGAGAATCCGCCCGCTTCGAGATCGGCCCGCATTTTCCCGGCGGGCTCTGTGGGCTCAGAGGCCTGGTGGTGATCGTTGGCAAAGGCCGCGATGATGCCGGCGCGCAGCTTGTGGGCCTCGGGATGGGCCAATTCCAGCGCCGCCACCTCCTCCAGATGCTCGTGCAAGAGCCAGGGATGGTTAATCAGGCATTGCAGGATCAGCGCCTCGCGGCGCGACAACGCGCTGCGCTGGCCGCGCATGATGGGGCTTGCCGCCAGTTGCGCGCTTGCCGCCTGATAGGGCCCGCGGGGCAGGCCTGCGGCGCCCGTTATCCCCTGCCCGCGGAGGCCGCGGGGGGCAAACCGCCCGCTCGCACCGGGCGTGCGCGGCGGAAATCGCCCAGGTGATTCGCGGAGTGATTCGCGGCCGAAATTGCCGGTCCTGGTGTAGGCCGTGCCGGAGTAGGCGCCGCGCGCGGTTTCCGGCGCGAATGCGCGCTGCAGGCGCTCGGCCAGGTGCTGGCGATAATAACGCCGCACCACTTCGTCGCGGATGCCGGTTGCTAGTTCGGCGATCCGCGCCTCCAGCGCGGCGCGCCGCTCCGGGGTGGCAAACGTGCCGCCCTCGATCTCGCGCGACCAGATCATGTCGGCGAGCCCGCGCGCCGCCGAGATCACTTCCTCGATCGCGCCGCGCCCACTGGTGCGTGCGAGGTCGTCGGGGTCTTGGCCTTCGGGCAACAGTGCAAAGCGAAGGCTCTTGCCGGGTTTGAGATGCGGCAGCGCCATGTCGGCGGCGCGATAGGCCGCCTTCTGGCCGGCCTTGTCGCCGTCGAAACAAAGGATCGGCTCGTCCGCCATCTTCCACAGCAGCGCGAGCTGGTTTTCGGTCAGCGCGGTGCCGAGCGGCGCGACGGTGGCGGCAAAGCCGGAGGTGACCATCGCAATGACGTCGACATAGCCTTCGACCACGATCAGCGGGCTGCCGTTGTGGGTCGCAAGCCGTGCCGGGGCATGGTTGTAGAGATTGTCGCCCTTGTGAAACAAGGGTGTCTCCGGCGAATTCATGTATTTCGCGGCGACGTCCTTTTCCAGCGCGCGGCCGCCAAACGCGATCACGCGCCCGCGCAGGTCCGTGATCGGAAACATCACGCGGTCACGAAACCGATCATAGGGCACCGGGATATCGTCGCCGGCAACCAGGAGCCCTGCTTCCACCATGTCCTCGACGGGAACGCCTTGCGCGCCCAGATGCTCCTTCAGCGCAAAGCGTTCCGCCGGCGCGTAGCCGAGGCGGAACTGCAATTGCGTCGCAGGCGAGATCGCGCGATCGCCGAGATAGCCGCGCGCTTTGGCGCCATGGCGCGAGGCGAGCGTGTCGGCGAAGAATTTCGCCGCACACTCCATCACATCGTGGAGCGTCTTGCGGCGCTGTTCGTGACGCGCGGCGTCCGGGGTGGCCGCCGGCAGCGGCAGGCCGGCCATCGCGGCGAGGCGCTCGACGGCTTCGGTGAAGCCCAGACCTTCGGTCTCCATCAGGAAGGAGATGATGTCGCCATGCTTGCCGGAGGAGAAGTCGTGATAAAATCCCTTCTGGTCGTTGACCGTGAACGAGGGTGACTTCTCCTGCTGAAACGGCGACAGCCCCTTCCACTCGCGCCCTGCCTTCTTCAACTTGACGCGCTTGCCCACGACTTCCGAAACCGGAAGCCGGGCGCGCAGCTCGTCGAGGAATTGGGGCGTAAAGCGCATAAGGCAAAATCACCGGTCAACGTGGGTTCGGTCCGCTTCTGCCAAAGAAGCGAATTAGGGTGCTATCACAATCCTTGACTTTATGTTCATGTTACGTTCCAGCAATATCCACAGGTTTGACATCGTCTATACGATTGTATATACAAGCCTGAGTTTGAAATGACCGACCCTGAACTCGAACTTGTTGCGGTTTCGAGTGGGACGAGGACAAGAGCAACGCTAACCTGATCAAGCACGGCATTGACTTTGAGGACGCCAGCGAAGTTTTTTTTACGGGCCAATTATCCTCAGAGGGTCAAACCGCAACAGCGAGGAGAGATGGATCGCGATCGGGAAATCCCATGGTCGAATCATGTCGGTGATTTTTACCCGTCGAAACGACTTGATCAGGATCATTTCAGCGCGCCATCCGAGACCAGATGAAGAAAGAGCGTATCGTGACGCGTCGATGGGGCGATCGACGCAAGGGAAAGACTGACTGGGCGCGTCTCGACGCGATGACGGACGAGGAAGTGGAAGCCTCGATCGCCAATGATCCTGATTGGAAAGAATTCAAGGATATTGACTGGTCGGACGCTGTTCTCGTAATTCCGGCAAAGAAAAAGGCTATCTCCATTCGCGTCGATGAAGACGTGCTCGACTTCTTCAAGAAGGAGGGCGAAGGCTATCAACGCCGCATCAACGCGGTGCTGCGTTCCTACATGCAGCAAAAGGCCAAGCCGAAGAAGCGCGCTTGAGGGGCTGCCGTGGCTACCCCTCCAAAAACCGTCCCGAGGCGATGCGCGGCAGGCGCGCGACCGGCCAGTTATAGACATAGGTCCAGGCCTCGCTCGCGCTGCCATCCTCAAGCGTGACCGAGAGCAGCTTGCGGATGTATTCGGTCGGCTCGGCAAAACCTTCGCCGCAGGCTTCATACATGTCGAACTCGCGCAGCAAGGCGTCGCGCGCGCGTAAGCGATAGACTTCGCCGAACACGATGTCGGCGGGATCCTCCGACAGCACCAGCCCCGGATAATGTTTGACGCGATAGAGCCGGCCGCGGCATTGGGCCTCGCCGATGAGATCAGCGCCGCGCGACAAGAGCTTCGCCATCGGATGGTCGAAGCCGCGCATCAGCGTGCCGTAGACGAACAGAAGATCCCACGTCATCAAGTCTAAGCCGCCACCACCTCGTCGCTGACGACGACGAACTTTGCGAGGTTCATCCGCCCGAAGCTCGTGGTCAGCGCCACGTCGGCGGCGTCGCGCCCGGTGGCCATCAGGATGCGGCCGATCCGCGGGTGATTGTGCCGCGCGTCGAATGTGTACCACTGGCCGGACAGGTAAGCCTGAAACCAGCCGGAGAAGTCCATCGGCTCCGGATCCGGCGGAATACCGATGTCGCCCATATAGCCGGTGCAGTAGCGCGCCGGGATGCCCATGCAGCGGCAGAAGGTCAGCGCGAGATGCGCGAAATCGCGGCACACGCCATTCTTCTGCTCGTAGACGTCATGCGCCGATTTCATGTGATGGGCGTGCTGATAACCGAAGGTGACGTGGTTGTGCACGAACTCGGTGATGGCGGCGACCCGCGCCCAGCCCGGCGGTGTGTTGCCGAACAGCGACCAGGCGATGTCGGTGAGCTTGTCGGTCTCGCAATAGCGACTCGGCATCAAATAGAGCAGCAAATCGTCCGGCAGCTGATCGATCGCCACCTGTTGCGCGCTCGGGTCGACCGCGTCGGGCAATCCGCAATCGCGCACCAGCGCGCTGCCGCGCAAGGTCACGCCGCCGGCGGGCGCCACCAGTCGCCCGCAGACATTGCCAAAACTGTCGCGGTAGAAGCCGATCGGCACGTCGGGATCGGCAACGATGGTCTCGGTGCCGACGATATCGGCAAAGCGCGACGGGTGTATCGACAGCATGATCACCATCGGCGTCGGCTGGACCGCCGCGTAGGAAATCTCGAAGCCGACCTTGATCTCCATGATTTACGCCTCCGTCCGTTCGTCGGCCGAGGTCACATCAATGTTCACCTCCATGCCGAGATACGCGTCGGCCGGACCGAGATAGGTGCCATGCAGCGGGATCGCCTGGCGCGGATCGCGCGCCACCGCGACGCGGATGAGGTCGCGGGTGCCGACAATGCCGTTGGTGGGATCGAACTCGATCCAGCCGGCGCTCGGCAGGTAGACCTGCACCCAGGCATGCGTCGAGCCGCCGCCGGCATAATGGTCGTGATCGTCGGGCACGAACAGATAGCCCGAGACGAAGCGCGCGGCGATGCCGAGCCGCCGCAGCGCCTCGATCATGAACAGCGCGTAGTCGCGGCAGGTGCCGGACCCGGTCTGCAGCGTGTCGAGCGGATGCTGCGTGCCCTGCTCATGCCGCGTGCGATAACTGAAGGCCTCGCGGATGCCGTGGGTCATGCCGCTGAGAATCCGAAACGTCGGGGTCGGCGCTTCGGCATCGAGGAAGTTGCGCGCCCACCCCGCCAGCTCGCCGTTCGGATCAGAATATTGCGGCGTGATGAATTGAAGCAGGTCGGGAAATTCCTCGTCGTCGTAGCGGAAGGGATAGAAATACGCCCGGTCATCCGGCGTCAGCGCGAACTCCTCTGCGGGATTGTGCTCGACGGTCACGGTGGAGGTGAAGGCGAGCGTTTCCGCACGCTCGTCAAAGTCCGCTATCGCCACGCTGTTGCCGAACACGTCATGGATCCAGCGGAGCCGCATCGGCTCCGGCATGATGTCGAGACGGCTCTCCAGCACGCGCAGATCATGCCCGTCGCGCGGGCGCAGCATGATACGGTGTTCGCCAAACGCCACCGGACGCGCATAGCGGTATTCAGTCTTGTGATGGATCGTCAGGAGCGGCATCGTCGAGCGCAATCATCGTGATTCCAGGCTATCTAATCTATAGCGATCTCTGCTTATTTCTAGGCCGAGATGCCGCTTCGATAGGCAACAACAGGGGCCAGCTTTGAGTATCGGCGACATATCGTTACTTCTAGGAAGCAAAGATCCTCCGCCGGTGCGGGAATATAACGCCGCAGGGCGCTCGCCGTTTCTGCTGCTTTGCGATCACTACGGGGCGCTGATACCCGAAGCCCTCGGCGATCTCGGCTTGGGCGAACGCGAGCTGACGCGGCATATCGCCTGGGACATCGGCATTGCCGGCGTTGCCGAGCGGCTTTCGGAACTTCTCGACGCCCATCTGATCGCGCAGCGCTATTCGCGGCTCGTGATCGATTGCAACCGCCCGCCGCATGTGGCGAGCTCAATCCCGCCGATCAGCGAGGCCACCACCATCCCCGGCAATGAAGGGCTCTCCAGCGAAGCGGCCGGATTGCGGCGCCGCGAGATTTTCGATCCCTATCACCGGCGGATCGGCGCGGTCATCGATCGCCGCCTGCATGAGGCGAGGCCGACGGTGCTGGTCGCGCTGCACAGCTTCACGCCGGTCTATGCCGGCATCGCCCGTCCCTGGCACATCGGCACGCTGTACCATCGCGACACCCGATTGCCGGAGCTCATGCTGAAACTGTTGCGCGCGGAAGGCGATCTCGTGGTCGGCGACAATGAACCCTATGCGGTCAGCGACGAGACCGATTACACTATACCGGTGCATGGCGAGGCCCGCGGCTTGATCAACGCCGGCATCGAGATCCGCCAGGACCTGATCGAAGATCAGGCCGGCCAAAGGCAATGGGCGGAACGGCTGGCGCGGATTTTGGGCGAGATCGAACCGATGTTGCGCGCAGGCATCTAGCGCGAGCGCGTCAGCGCGAGCCAGATGCCGCCGCCGATCATGAAGCCGCCGGAGATGCGCGACAACAGCCGCGTCCGCCGGCCTGAAAAGAAAGTCCGCGCGCGGCCGGCGAGCAGCGCGTAGATCGAATCGGTGATCGCACCCGTGATCATGAAGGTGACGCCAAGCAGCGCCACTTGCGAGACGTGATCCCGGTTCATGTCCAAGAACTGCGGAATGAACGCACCAAAGAACACCAGCACTTTCGGATTGGACAACAGCACCACAAAGCCCTGCAGGAAAAACCCGCCGCGGGGCGGCGGTGGCGGAGCATCGGCCTTGACGCCTTCGACAGGAAAACGAACGAGCTTGATGCCGAGCCAAATCAAATAGGCGGCGCCCGCAAACCGCACCCAGTCGAACCAATAACCCATGGTCGCCATCAGCGACGTCAGGCCGACCGCGACGATGCCGATCACGATCGCAAGCCCGGCCTGAACGCCCAAGATGTTGGTCAGCGCCGCGCGGGTGCCATGGCGCAGGCCGTTGGCGATCACCAGCGTCACCACCGGACCGGGAAGCAGCGCGAGCGCAATGCAGGCGGCGACGAAGGCGAGATAGACTTGCAGGGACATGGGCAGGCTCGGCTGCGGGTCGACAGTTCGATTATGCACGATCATTTAACACAAGAGAAGCTGCCCTCTTCCCTTCTCCCCTTGTGGGAGAAGGTGGCGCGGACGAAGTCCGTGCCGGATGAGGGGTCTGTATCCGCGAGAGAGACCCCTCACCCGCCTTCGCTTCGCGAAGGCACCCTCTCCCACAAGGGGAGAGGGGGAAAGTAACCTAGCCCCCGCCGAGCGCGGCCATCATCCAGTGGCGCATCTCATGCGAGGCCAAAAATTCCAGCGCCGCGCGTTGCAGCTCCCCTGCACCGCCGGCGCCTTGCGCGACCGCGACCAGGAGGTCGCAACGATGCGACACCGCGATGCCGATTGCGGCGTGGCGCGCGCCACCGGACATGTCGAGATGATAGTTTCGCAAGCGCCCGGACATCTCGGCAATGCGAACCGGCTTGCCCGACGCAAGCGGTGCAAAGCGTTCGCTGATCAAATCGAGATCGGCAACGCGATCGACTTCGTCGTCATCGGCAACGCCGGAGTCACAATTGCAGAAGCCGATTTTTGGCCGCACATAGAGCTCGGCCTCTGCCCCGCATGAGGCCGGATCGCAGCGGAAGGCGCGGCCGGCCGGCCAGCCGTCGCGCGGAAACGGCCAGGCGATTTCCTGCCAATGCGAGCCGTGCGCTTCGCGCGGCGCCGCATAATGAACCCCCGCAGCGGTCGACAAGGCGGCGATCGCCAATACCGCACCCCCGATGATCGGCAGGCCCCGCATCGTTCACTCCGCCGGCAGGCCGGCAACGGCGCGGGCGTCGCCGGTGAGTTCGAGAATGTGCAAGCCGGTATTGGCGCGGTCGACGATGTAGATGTAACCGCGATCGTCGGTCTCGACATTGTTGGTCTGGATCGCGACCTTGCAGCGCTCCTTGCCTTCGACCGGGACGCAGCGCTTGTCGGTTTTATCCGTGATCGAGGGGATGAAATAGCCGACTTCCCTGGGGTGATAGGGATCGCGGATGTCGAGCGCGCGCACGCCGGCATTGAAGAAGGCGATGAACGCCATCTTCTTGTAATAGACGCCCGCCATGCTCTCGTTCGAGGAGTGCGCGCCGAACCGCCCTCCCCGCTCGCAGAACGAGCCGCTCGCCTCGGACGCCGTGTAGCTCGAGATCATCATCGGCCGGCCCTCGACCGTCACATCGGCGAACCACACCATCTGCCTTGGCTCGGCGCATTCGTTGACGATCGCCTCGTCCACAATCATCACGATGTCGCGCATCTTGCCGTCCTTGTCGTGCGCGAATTCCGCGATCGGCATTTGCGGCATCGGGAATGTCGTGTGGGCGCCGTTGAAGGCGGACATCGCAAGCCGCGCGATCTCGGGAAAGCGAAGATTGTCCGGCGTCGGCTCCTTTGGTCCGTTGATCAGCTTGTCGCGATCGACGATCTGCAGGATGCCGCCTTTGTCGGTGCCGTATCCGAAATAGACGCGGTTGCCTGCGGGGCCGGTCGAGATCGGCCCGTGCAACTCGGTCGGCACCGCGCCGGTAGAGCCCGGCTCCTGACCGGGCAGACCGAAGTCACGGATCTTTACCGGATGGGCGGGATCGGAGAGATCATAGACCTGCGTCATGCGGCGCGTGCGCCAGTCCGGCGCGCCCGACACGAGGTAGGCGATGCCGGTGTCGCATTCCCACCAGTTCTTGTGCGTGTCCTTCAAGCCCTCGCCGATGTGGGCGACGAGAACGGGATTGGCGGGATCGGCGACGTTCCAGATCTCATGCCCTTCGCCGCCGACCGCGCGCAGCATGTAGACGGCGCTCGGATCGGCTTTGGGCAAACCCTTGCCGTCGCAGACCCGCACCATCTGTGCGCCGCCGCTCTCATATTTTCCTTCCTGGCCTGGAATGTGATGCAGATATTTCGGATGCGCGGGATCGGTGACATCCACAATGGAGGTGCCGTTCGCCTCCGCTTTTCCGGTCAACGGATTGAGCGGATCAGGAATAGCGTCGGTGCCGCCGTGATGGCCGATATAGGCGATCCAGCGGTCGCCCTGATGATGGATGGTCGGCTGATAGGCGCTGCGCGCCTGCAGGTCGTTAGTGCCGACCAGTTTCATGTTGGAGGCTTCCGCCGCAGCCCCGATCACCTGGCTCTGTGCGTAGGCGCTGCCGCAAAATGCAATGAAGAAGATCAAGGGGCATGTTGCCGATTTGACATAACGGTTCATGTTTTTCACCCGAGGCTATCGAGGCCAATCTTCGTTGGTCGCTTTCACGAGAATATCATAGCGAAGCGTGCCGTGATTGCACTACGCCTGACATACGGAATGAGCAGGGTGCAATGCAGCGTGCGATAAAGCGGGGAATGCGCGAGTATCGCATTCTTTGGGGACGCACCGATGTCGCCACATCATTTTCGCCCCGTGAGCCGTCGCCGATTGCTGCAATTTTTGGCTGCGAGTCCGTTGTTTGCGCACGGCGCCTTGGCGGAAGGATCGCGTCCATCGGACCCGGTAGATTGGGCTCCGCGCGATCTCGACAAATTGATTGCCGATCCCAAACAGGCGCTCGACGTTTTCGATTTCGAACCGGTCATGAAGCAAAATGTTCCGCCGGCGCATTTCGGTTACATGGCAACAGGCGTCGATGATGAAGCAACCCTGCGCGCCAATCGTGAAGGTTTTCGGAAATTTGCGTTGCGACCGCGACGGCTGGTCGATGTCAGCAAGGTCGACATGAGCGCCGAGATACTTGGCGCCAAATATGACAGCCCGATCGTCATTGCGCCGACGGGCAGCAACCGCGCCTTTCACCCCGATGCCGAGGTCGCTGTCGCCAAGGCGGCGAAAGCAGGCAACCATCTGCAAATCCTATCCACGGTGGCAACGACATCGATCGAGGATGCCATCGCCGCGCGTGGCGCGCCGGTATGGTTTCAGCTCTACACCACGCAGCGCTGGGAAGTTGCCGAAGGTCTGGTCAAGCGGGCAGTGACCGCGGGAGCGCCGGCGATCGTGGTGACCCTCGACGTGCGAACGCCGGCGAAATGGGAGACTTTTGTCAGGCTGCGGCGCACCGACACGCGCGACTGCGGAAGCTGTCACGGCCTCAACGACTATCTGTCGCGCAAACCGAATTTTGCCGGCATCGATCTCGGCGGCGTCAGCAGCACCGTCGTTACCAACCTGACCTGGGATATGATCAAGCGCTTGCGCGATACGATCAAGGTCAAGCTCGTACTCAAGGGCATTGTCGCCTTCGAAGACGCAAAGCTCGCCGCCGATGCCGGGATCGATGCCATCGTCGTCTCCAACCACGGCGGTCGAAGATGGTGTCAGCGCGACCATCGCCGTGTTGCCGGAAATCGTCGAAGCGGTGGGCGACCGCATGCCGATCCTGGTTGACAGCGGCTTCCGCCGCGGCAGCGACATCGTCACGGCGCTGGCCATCGGCGCGCAGGCGGTGTGCATCGGCCGACCTTATCTCTGGGGGCTCGGCGCGTTTGGTCAGCCAGGTGTCGAGCGCGTCCTTGCCATCCTGCGCGCTGAAACCCGCAACGCCATGCAGCAGCTCGGCGCGCCATCGCTCAAGGACCTCACGCCGGCCATGGTGCGGCGGGTCTGAGTTCCGATCCTCCGATCGTTCCAAAACTGTTGCGAGGGGCTTGCCGAGATCAACCGTGAAAAAATGCGGCTTGACATGCAACCATTTGGTTGCCTATTATCCGAACCATGGATGAGGTCTTCAAAGCGCTGGCGGATGCTTCGCGACGCTCGCTCTTGGACAGGCTTCACGCCAACAACGGACAGACCCTGAACGAATTGTGCGACGGCCTCGCCATGACGCGGCAGGCCGTGACCAAGCACCTTGTGATTCTCGAAGAGGCCAACCTGGTCACGACCTTCAGGCACGGCCGCGAGAAGCTGCACTACCTCAACCCGGTGCCGATCCATCAGATCGGCGAGCGGTGGATCAGGAAATTCGAGCGTGGCAAGCTCGCCGCGCTCAGCGAATTGAAACGACAACTGGAGAAACGCGATGAGCAAGCCTGAATTCGTCTATGTCATCTACATCGCTTCGACACCGGAGAAGGTATTCCAGGCGCTGACCGACGAGAAAATGTCGGAGCAGTACTGGGTCGGCAATCGCGTCGTCTCGGATTGGAAGATCGGCGCGCCATTCACGCTCAAGCTCAAGCATGAAGAGAAGGACGTCACCGGCAAGGTGCTCGAGTTCGATCCGCCGCGGCGGCTTGCCTATTCGTTTCGTGCAGCGCATGCCGGCATGGAAGCCGAACCGCCATCGCGCGTGACCTTCGACCTTGAGCCGCAGAGGGATCAGGTGAAGCTCACCGTCGTTCACGACAAGTTCGAGCCCGGCAGCAAGGCGTTCGAGAGCGTCAGTCGCGGCTGGCCGTTGGTGCTGTCGAGCCTGAAGAGCTATCTGGAAACCGGCAAGGTGCTGCACGCGCCCTGGTACGAGGATGCGCAGCAGGGCGCGGCATAGATCGCTAATTCATCGGCCGGAGGAACGTGATGCGTAAGCCTGAATTCGTCTACGTCACCTATATCGAGACCACGCCGGAGAAATTGTGGAAAGCGCTCACCTCGAGCGAATTTTCGGAGCGATACTGGTGGGGCACCAAAGTCCTCTCCGACTGGAAAGTCGGCTCGCCTTTTGCACTCGAATGGCGTGGCAAGGTGACCGACACCGGTGTGATTGTCGAGGCCGATCCGCCGCGGCGATTATGCTACACATGGTCGAACACGTCGGAGGAATTTCGCAACGAAAAACCCTCGCGCGTGACCTTCGCCCTCGAACCCTACGGCAAACTCGTCAAGCTCACGCTGACCCACGAAGATTTCGAGCAGGACAGCAAGATGCTGCAGGGCATTTCCAAGGGATGGCCGGCCATCATGTCCAGCCTCAAGAGCCTGCTGGAATCCGGGCGGGCGCTGGACGTCCCGCTTGCCGCCCTGCAGATCGAGGGCGTGGAGTAATGGCGATGGATATCAGCCAATTCAAGCCCGCGATCGTCTACACTATCTACATCGTCTCCACGCCCGAGAAGGTATGGCAGGCGTTGACCTCAGCGGAGTTCAGCCAGAAGTATTTTTTCCGTAATGCCGTCGAGTTCGATCTGAGGGTCGGCGGCGTGTTTTTCGTGCACACGCCGGATGGGTCGGCGCCACGCATCTCCGGCGAAGTGATCGAATGCGATCCATTGAGGAAGCTCACCTTCACGTTCAACGTCAACTGGCCCGGGCTGGTCGAAAAGCTCGGGCCCACGCTCGTCACCTACGAGATCGAGCCTGTGGGTGATGTGGTGAAGCTGACGTTCGCGCAATCGCACGACCGGCCGCTCAGCGACGACATCCTGTCCGGCGGCCGCCTGGGCTGGCCCGCGATCCTCTCCGGCCTGAAGAGCCTGCTCGAGACCGGAACCGCGCCGGTCATCCCGATAGGTCCGCCGCCGCCGCGGATGCTGGCCGCGCTGAAGGCGATGGGAATCGAGACGCCGTGACAGGTGTGGTCGTCCCGCGAAAAAGAAGGACGGTGACGCCTCGAAGAGCCCAAGGCATGCAACAGAGCGCGATTCGTGCTATCTTGGAGCCATGGCAAAGCAAAAGAAAACTATCGCAAAGGGTACCAAGACCGGCCGCTTCGTGATCGGAAGCGCCGGTTTTGGCAAGATAAGCGCGGTCGAGGGGATTCGGATGACTGCCGAGATGAAAAAGCGGGCTAGCGACGCGCGTGCCAAAGGGCTCACCGCGGAAGAGCATCGCCGCAAAATCGTTCGCAGCTATCGCAAAGGCTAGCCGAGCTGCATGTACGATGCCGCGGACGATCCCTACACTTACGAAAACTCGACTGTATTGATGAACAAGCTCGACCTCCGCATCCAAGAGGAGCTTGATGCTTTTGAAGCCGAAATTTCGACTGCGCGTGCCGAGGAGCCGCTGCCGGAAGGAGGGCTCGACTTCACACACTACAAGGCCGTCCACCATCACCTGTTTCAGGACGTCTACGATTGGGCTGGCCAAGTTCGTACTTCCGAATTTCAAAAGGAGGCAATCCCTTTTGCTTTCCCGAACACATCGAAGATCAAGCGCGGAAGGTCTTCGACGATCTGCACACGGCCAACTATTTGCGGAATCTCGATGCGCAGTCGTTCTCTGCAAAAGCCGCACATTTCCTCGCCGAGTTGAATGCCATCCATGCTTTCCGTGAAGGCAACGGCCGGTCACAGCTCACGTTCTTCGCCCTGTTGGCCGATCATGCGGGATATCCGCTCAATCTCGACAAACTTGAACCGAAGGAATGCTGGACGCCATGATTGCGAGCTTTGGCGGCGACGAGCACAAGTTGGCCGCCATCATCAATGGGCTTATCAGCTGAACGGCGGAGGATGCCGCTGCATCGGTACGACGCGTGCAGCAAATGCGGGGTGCTCCCTCGCCCGCTCTCTCCGGCTCCCTCGCATCGCCCTTCGCGGGGAGAGGGTTGGGGTGAGGGGCTGGCTCCACAGACACCGAATGCGCGGTGAATCCGCCTCACCCGCCCGACTTCGCTGCGCTTCGCCGGGCGACCTCTCCCCGCGAAGAGCGGGGCGAGGTGGGAAGAATCACCCCCGCGCCCTTAACTCCCGCCGCAGCACCTTGCCGGTCGCGGTCATCGGCAGCGTTTCCGTAAATTCCACGAAGCGCGGGTATTCGTGGGCGGCGAGCTGCACCTTGACGAAATCCTGGATCTCGCGCGCCAGCGCCTCGCCGGGCGCAAAGCTCGGACGCAGCACGATCCATGCCTTGATCGCTTCCGTGCGGATCGGATCGGGAATGCCGACCACCGCCGACATCGCCACCGCGGGATGCTTGAGAAGCGTATCCTCTATCTCGGCAGGACCGATGCGATAGCCGGCGCTGGTGATGACGTCATCCTCACGGCTCATGTACCAGAAATAACCATCGTCATCCTGGCGGCCGAGATCGCCCGTGAGCAGGAACGCGCCGGCATATTTCTTACGCGTCGCTTCCGGATTGCGCCAATATTCGATCATGGTCACGGGATTGGGCTGGCGCACGCCGATGATGCCGCGGCTCCCCCGCGGCAGTTCCTCGCCCTTGTCGTTGATGATGCGGACGTCGAATCCCGGCGTCGCCTTGCCCATCGAGCCCGGCTTGATCGGAAAAAGCCTGGCATTGTTGCCGACCACGAGGTTGCACTCGGTCTGGCCGAACACTTCATGGGCCTCGATGCCGAAGGTGGTGCGCACCCAATCCAGCAGTTCGATGCCGAGCGACTCGCCGCCTGTAAAGATGCTGCGCAGCTTGACGGCGGAATGCTTGACCTCGGCCTGCCGCATCAGCTTCAGCGCGGTCGGCGGCAGAAACACGTTGCGCACTTGATGATCGGCCATCAGCTGCATCGCGGCCTGCGGCTCGAACTTTTTCGCGCGATGCCCGACCACGGGCACGCCATGGTACCAGGCGGGAAACAACGCGTCGAACAATCCGCCGATCCACGCCCAATCCGCCGGCGTCCACATCACGTCGCCGGGCTTGGGGAGGAAATCATGCACCATCTCGACATTGGGCAGATGGCCGAGCAGCACGCGATGGGCATGCAGCGCGCCTTTGGGATTTCCCGTCGTGCCCGAGGTGTAGATGATGATCGCAGGATCGTCGGACGACGTGTCGATGGTCGCGAACCGGTCTGATGCGGCTTCGATCTCTTTCCAGAACGATTTGGCGCCGCCGTTGCCGGCGCCGGCGACATAGATGTTCTTCAAATCCGGCAAGCGGTCGTGGATTTTGGAGAGCTTCTGCCAGCCGGCCTCGTCGGTCACGACAGCCTTGGCGCCGGAATTTTCCAGCCGAAATGCAAGCGCGTCCTCGCCGAACAGCGCAAACAACGGAATCGAGATCATGCCGGAGCGAAACGCGGCAAGGTGCGCGACCGCCAATTCCAGCGATTGCGACAGGAATACCGCGACGCGGTCGCCGCGCGACTGGCCGTCGGCTTTGAGCACATTGGCAAAACGTCGCGACATCCCGGCTATCGCGTCGAACGAGGTGCGTGTCGCGGTGCCGTCCTCGTCGACATAGATCAGCGCCAGCCGGTTAGAGCCATCGGCGTAACGGTCGCAGCAGGCGGTCGCGATGTTGAATCGCGGCGGAATATCCCAGCGGAAGTCGCGGTAGAGCTTGGCGTAGTCGGTGGTTTCGGTGAGCATAAGAAGGACCCTTGGTCGCCCCTGTCGCTTTTCGCTCGTCATGGCCGGGCTTGTCCCGGCCATCCACGTCTCAATTGGTGCGAGCTTTAAGGACGTGGATGCCCGGCACAAGGCCGGGCATGACGCGGAAAGACGAACTCACCCCGTCAGCGCCGCCTTCACCATGCCGCTCGCCTTGCCGAAATCCATTTGGCCTGCGTATTTCGCCTTCAGCACGCCGATCACCTTGCCCATGTCTTTCATCCCTGCCGCGCCCGTCTCGGTGATCGCCGCCGAAATCGCCGCCTTGACGTCGGCTTCCGACATCTGCTTCGGCAGATAGGCGGAGATGATCGCGATTTCCTCGCGCTCCTGGGCCGCGAGTTCGGCCCGGCCGCCCTTGTCGTAGAGCTCGACGGATTCCTGGCGCTGCTTGATCATTTTCTGGAACACGCCGAGCAGATCGGCGTCCGAAAGCGGTGGTTTTCCTTCTCCGCGCGCGGCGATGTCGGCGTTCTTGATGGTCGAATTGACCATGCGCAGCGTGGATAGCTTGCGCTCGTCCTTGGCCCGCATGGCGTCCTTGACCGCATTGTTGATGTCGTCGCGCAGCATGGTCATGTCCTCTGCATAGCGTTTTCAAGCAGCGTCAACTAAAAAGCCGGCCCTGATCTAGGCGCTTCGCCGCACCGAGACAACTACAACCGCAGCCATTCAACCAACGCGTCGGCGGTCGCCTGCGGCTGTTCCGGCTGCGGCAAGTGGCCACAATGCGGGAGGACCACCAGTTTCGCGCCGTGGATGCCGCCGGCCATCTCCGCCGACAGCCCATTCGGGATGGTGTGATCCTCGTCGCCGGTCAGGACCAGGGTTGGACATTTGATCCATGCCAGCACCGGCCGCGAGTCGGGCCGGCCGATGACGGCTTGCTGCTGGCGGATGAACCCGTCGGGCCCGACATCCTTCCCCATGTCGTAGACGAGTTGCCGCAAGGCGCTATCGGCACACCGCGACGGATGCACAAACCCCAGGAAGAGCTCGTCGAGCACGCTGCGATATTCGCCAGCCGTCGCACGCGCCATCATGCCGCGCCGGCGGGCGGTCGCTTCCGCCGTATCGGGCCGCGCCTGGGTGTTGATCAGCGCCAGTTTGGCGACGCGCTCGGGTGCCTGGCGCATGATCTCGAAGGCGATGTAGCCGCCCATCGAGTGCCCGGCCAGTGCAAAGCGCGGCGGCGCCTCGGCCAAAATCCGCCGCGCGATCGCGCCCATATTGTCGTCGCGGATGTGGTTGGCGACCGTCACCGGACCGAACCGCCACAACGCAGGGATCACCGGTGCAAAGATGCGCGGCGAGCTGACGAGGCCCGGAACGAGCAAGATCGGCATCGAATTTTCCATGGACGGCGGCTCCGAACCAGACCGGTTTTGGCGGGTAAATCGGCCTTAAACGGGAACCGCAGATTAAGACGGCCGCCCGGTCTGTCAAATATGCCGGTCGCGCATGTGAATCCGGATGTTTCGGCTTTGACGGCAGCGCCAGCGACGAATATGTAAGGCGCTCATGACACCGACCGAACATGACGCCGCCTGGCCGGACCACCAACCGACCGCGCTGCTGGTGCTTGCCGATGGCACGGTGCTCGAGGGTTTTGGCCTCGGCGCCGAAGGCCACGCCGTCGGCGAGGTGTGTTTCAACACCGCGATGACCGGTTACGAGGAAATCCTCACGGATCCGTCCTATGCCGGCCAGCTCATCACCTTCACCTTCCCCCATATCGGCAATGTCGGCACCAACGACGAAGACATCGAGACCGTGAACATGGCGGCGACGCCGGGCGCGCGCGGCGTGATCCTGCGCTCTGCAATCACCGATCCCTCGAACTACCGCGCCTCGCGCCATCTCGACCAGTGGCTGAAGGCGCGCGGCATCATCGGCCTTTCGGGCATCGACACCCGCGCGTTGACCGCGATGATCCGCAGCAAGGGCATGCCGAATGCCGTGATCGCCCATGCCAGGAACAGCCAGTTCGATCTGCACGCGTTAAAGGAAGAAGCGCGCGAATGGCCTGGCTTGGAGGGCATGGACCTGGTGCCGATGGTGACGTCTGGCCAACGCTTCACCTGGGACGAGACGCCATGGGCGTGGGACAAGGGCTTTGGCCGGCAAACCGAACCGGAGTTCAACGTCGTCGCTATCGACTATGGCATCAAGCGCAACATCCTGCGCCTGCTCGCCGGCTCGGGCTGCAAGATCACGGTGGTGCCGGCGACGACGTCGGCCGAAGATATTCTGGCGATGAAGCCCGACGGCGTGTTTCTTTCTAACGGCCCCGGCGATCCGGCCGAAACCGGCAAATATGCGGTGCCGGTGATCCAGAAGGTGATCGCATCCGGCACGCCCACCTTTGGGATCTGCCTGGGGCATCAGATGCTGGGGCTTGCCGTCGGCGCCAAGACCAGGAAGATGCATCAGGGCCATCACGGCGCCAATCATCCGGTCAAGGACGAGACCACCGGCAAGGTGGAGATCACCTCGATGAACCACGGCTTTGCGGTGGATCAGGCAACCTTGCCGAAGGGCGCGACCCAGACCCATGTGTCGCTGTTCGATGGCTCCAATTGCGGCATCCAGCTCGACGGCAAACCGGTGTTTTCCGTCCAGTATCACCCCGAGGCCTCGCCCGGCCCGCGCGATTCGCATTATTTGTTCAAGCGGTTCACCGACCTGATGCGCGCGAACAAGCGGACGTAGGCGCGCGTCCGTCATTGCGAGGAGCCAACGGGTCGCGCGAATGCGCGCCCGATGACAGGCTCCGCGACGAAGCAATCCAGCTTTTCTTGCGCGGGACTCTGGATTGCTTCGCTTGCGCTCGCAATGACGGAATCGCTGGCACCATCTCGCGTCATTTGGTATGATGGTCATCATCATAAACGCGCCGGAACCAGCCATGGACGACCGAACCGCCGCCACCTCAGAATACGGCGTAACACCGCCCGAAGTCGTGGCGTCGATGGCGGGCATCGATTTCGTCCGCGCCATATTCGCTGGCAAATTGCCGGAGCCGCCGATCATGCAGACCGTCGAGCCGTTCGACTGCAGCGCCGAGCCGGGCATCGTCGTGATCCATGCGGCGACGCTGTTGGATTCGGCGATGGGGCTTGCGATCCACAGCATGCTGCCGGCAGGCACCGGCTACACCACGCTCGAATTCAAGGTTTCCTTCATCAGGGGCATGCGCAACGAGAGCGGCACCATCCGTACCGAGGGCCGCACGCTCAACGTCGGCCGGCGGGCCGCGACCGCGGAGGCCCGCATTACCGACGCGAGCGGCCGGCTCTTGGCCCACGCCACCACGACCTGCCTGGTTTTCGAGATTCCCAATGGAACGTGAGGCCCGACGGCGGGTTGAGATCATAGTTTGAATTATAGGGCAAAGGCGCAACTGCGCCGTGCCCATCATCTATTCATAAAAGCAAGATGGTGGGCTCGCTTCGCTCAGCCCACCCTACCATTGCGGAGAAATGGCCATGCCGGTCGTCAGCGCCGACGTCGAACCGCTCACCTTCGTCTTCGAAGACGACGGCCTCGTTCCGAACAATCCGATGCCGTTCCTCGTCTACAGGGGCGCGCTCGCCATCAATCACGCGCATCCCGAAAAGAGCATCGAAAGCCTGTTCGGCGCCAATGGCTGGGGCGACATGTGGCGCAACGGCATCTTCGACTATCTGCACTACCATGCGACGGTGCATGAAGCGCTCGGCGTCGCGCGCGGCCGTGCGCGCGTGCAATTCGGCGGTAACAGCGGCAAGGCGCTGGAGATTTCAGCCGGCGATGTCGCAATCCTTCCCGCCGGCACCGGGCATCAATGCCTCGCCGCCAGTCCGGATTTTTCCGTGGTCGGCGCCTATCCGCCCGGACCGCCGATGCAGATCACCCGGCCGACGCCTGAAAATCACGCCAAGGCGTTGAAGACGATTCCGCAAGTCAAGCTGCCGAACACCGATCCGGTGATGGGTGCGGACGGGCCGCTGGTAAGGTTGTGGAGGCAGAAGCCTTAGGTGCCACCGCGTCATTGCGAGCAAAGCGAAGCAATCCATCTCGCCCGAAGGAAGAATGGATTGCTTCGTCGCTGATGCTCCTCGCAATGACGGCCTGGGGTAAGCCCTTACGCCGCGTTGCTGCCTTCCTGGCGGCTCGCCTCGAACAGGAACCAGGTGCGGCGCTCGGTTTCGTCGATGAAGGTCTCGAGCAGTCCGGCGGTACCGGAATCCTTGTGCTCGTCGCAGAGCTCGTGGGCTTTGCGCATGGCCGCGGCGATATGCTTGTTGTCTTCCATCAGCTCGCGCAGCATGTCGCGCGGCGGCACATAGCTCTCGTTGTTGTCCTGGATGGTTTGCAACTTGCTGACCTGGCCGATCGAACGCAGCGTGGTGCCGCCGAGCTTGCGGACCCGTTCGGCGAGTTGATCCGTGGTCGCGAAAATCGCGTCCGACTGCTCGTCGAGCATCACGTGATAATCATGGAAATGGCGGCCGCTGACATGCCAGTGGAAGTTCTTGGTCTTGAGGTAGAGCGCGAAGGCGTCGGCCAAAAGCGTATTGAGCGACGCTGAAATCTTGTCGACCGCACCTGGCGGCAGATCGTTCGGCGTGTCGAGGTCGGGCGATACTTTATCGGACTTGGCTTTGCTCACGATGCACCTTCCTGTTAGGAAACCGGACATTGACGACGTTGGACACGGGCCCCTGGACCGTCTAACGCATCCCATGCATGCCCGTTCCCTGGCCGGAACCCCTGTTTTTTGCCGGACACCTGCGCGATGGACGACTGGATCGACTATTACGATTCCACGCACACTATTTATGCGAGCAGGCTGCATCGCGACCTGCATTTCCAGCTCATCGCGCGCGACATCATCGGCTACATCTCCTCGCCCGACGCGGTGGTGCTCGACTATGCCTGCGGCGAGGCGTTGTTCGCGGCCAAGGTGGCAGAGGCTTGCGGCAAGCTGTATTTGGCGGAGCCCGCGCCGGGCGTGCGTGGGCGGCTGATCGCGCGGTTTGCCCCGAACACCAAAATCAGGGTGCGCTCGCTGGAAGACCTGCGGAAGATGCAGGAAAAATCAATCGATCTGACGGTCATGAATTCGGTGGCCCAGTACATGACGGCGGCCGAATTTGACGCCGCGCTCGGCGTGATCCGCCGGCTGCTAAAACCCTCCGGCCGGCTGATCCTGGGCGACATCCTGCGCCCCGAGGTCGGCATGTTGCGAGACGTGATCGCGCTGCTTCGCTTCGCCGCAAGCCACGGCTTCCTGAAAGACGCGCTGATCGGGCTGCTCTCGACCGCGCTATCGGACTACCGGCAATTGCGCTCGCGCGTCGGCCTGCAGCGCTACGGCGAGGCGGAAATCACGGCGAAGCTGGCGCGCGCCGGATTCACCGCTTCGCGCGCGCCTTTCAATATCGGGCATAATCCGTGGCGCATGACCTTCGTGGCGCGGCATTCGTTCTGATCCGCGGGGCACGATCCGCCAAATTGTGCGCTCGGGCTTGACCCGGTCCTTGGCGGGGCTAGCCAAAATGGCGGTTGATGGGACCGCTAAAGCCCTTTCGCGGCTGCGGAATCTGGTCTAAAGACCACCCCGCGCGCGAGCAATACGCGCTAAGGCTGAAGGGACGCGCGGCAGGCGCGCCCTTTTTTTGTGCCCGATTTCCATCCGTGAGACTTGATGCCCAAAAGAACCGACATCTCCACCATCCTGATCATCGGCGCCGGACCGATCGTGATCGGCCAGGCCTGCGAATTCGACTATTCCGGCACCCAAGCCGTCAAAACGCTGAAGGAAGAGGGTTTTCGCATCGTCCTCGTCAACTCCAATCCGGCCACCATCATGACCGATCCGGAATTGGCGGATGCGACCTATATCGAGCCGATCACGCCGGAGATCGTCGCCAAGATCATCGAGAAGGAACGCCACGTCATTCCGGGCGGCTTTGCGCTGCTGCCGACCATGGGCGGACAGACCGCGCTGAATTGCGCATTGTCGCTGCGCCGGCAGGGCACGCTCGCCAAGTTCGACGTCGAGATGATCGGCGCCACGGCGGAGGCCATCGACAAGGCCGAGGATCGCGGCCGCTTTCGCGAGGCCATGACCCGGATCGGCCTTGAGACCCCGCGCTCGACCCAGACCAAGAACCTGCCGGATGCGCTGCGGGCGCTCGACGACATCGGGCTGCCGGCGATCATCCGCCCCTCCTTCACCATGGGCGGCACCGGCGGCGGCATCGCCTACACCAAGGCCGAGTTCATCGAGATCGTCGAACGCGGCATCGACGCCTCCCCCACCAACGAAGTCCTGATCGAGGAATCCGTGCTCGGGTGGAAAGAGTTCGAGATGGAGGTGGTGCGCGACAAAAACGACAACTGCATCATCATCTGCTCGATCGAGAACCTCGATCCGATGGGGGTGCATACCGGCGATTCCATCACGGTGGCGCCGGCGCTGACCTTGACCGACAAGGAATACCAGATCATGCGCGACGCCTCGATCGCGGTGCTGCGCGAGATCGGGGTGGAGACCGGCGGCTCCAACGTGCAGTTTGGCGTCAACCCGGCCGACGGGCGCATGGTCGTGATCGAGATGAACCCGCGGGTATCGCGCTCTTCCGCGCTTGCCTCGAAGGCGACCGGCTTTCCCATTGCAAAAGTCGCCGCCAAGCTTGCGGTCGGCTACACGCTGGACGAGATCGCCAACGACATCACCGGCGGCGCGACGCCGGCCTCCTTCGAGCCGACCATCGATTACGTCGTCACCAAGATTCCGCGTTTTGCGTTCGAGAAATTTCCCGGCGCCTCGACCACGCTGACCACCTCGATGAAATCGGTCGGCGAAGTGATGGCGATCGGGCGCACGTTCCAGGAGAGCCTGCAAAAGGCGCTGCGCGGCCTCGAAACCGGGCTGACCGGGCTTGACGAGATCGAGATCGAGGGGCTCGGGCGCAGCGACGACAAGAATGCGATCCGCGCGGCGCTCGGCACGCCGACGCCGAACCGCATCCTGCAGGTCGCGCAAGCGATGCGGCTTGGCTGGTCGGACGAAGATATCTTCACCTCCTGCAAGATCGATCCATGGTTTCTTGGCGAGATGCGCGGCATCGTGGAGATGGAGAACAGGGTCAGGAAAAGCGGGCTGCCGGCCAACGCGTTCGGGATGCGTACGCTCAAGGCAATGGGCTTTTCCGACGCACGGCTTGCGGTGCTCGCCGAGACCACCGAGGCCGCCGTCACCGCCGGGCGTCACGCGCTTGGGGTGCGCCCGGCGTTCAAGCGCATCGACACCTGCGCGGCGGAGTTCGCCTCGCCGACGGCCTACATGTATTCGACCTACGAAGCGCCTTTCGCCGGTCACCTTGCCGATGAGAGCGCGCCCTCCGACAAGAAGAAGGTGATCATCCTCGGCGGCGGGCCGAACCGGATCGGCCAGGGCATCGAATTCGACTATTGCTGCTGTCATGCCTGCTTCGCGCTGCATGACGCAGGCTATGAGACCATCATGATCAACTGCAATCCGGAGACGGTGTCGACCGACTACGACACCGCCGACCGATTGTATTTCGAGCCGCTGACAACGGAAGACGTGCTCGAGATCATCGCGACCGAACGCAAGAACGGCACGCTGCTCGGCGTGATCGTGCAGTTCGGCGGCCAGACCCCGTTGAAGCTCGCCCATCCGCTGCAGGAAGCCGATGTGCCGATCCTCGGCACTTCGCCCGACGCGATCGATCTCGCCGAAGACCGCGACCGCTTCAAGCGCGTGCTCGACAAGCTGCATTTGAAGCAGCCGAAAAACGGCATCGCCTATTCGGTCGAGCAGGCGCGGCTGGTGGCCGCCGACCTCGGCCTGCCGCTGGTGGTGCGCCCGTCCTACGTGCTCGGCGGCCGCGCCATGCAGATCATCCGCGAGGACAACCAGCTTTCCGATTATCTGCTCGACACCCTGCCGGAGCTCGTTCCCGCCGACGTCAAGGCGCGCTATCCGAACGACAAGACCGGGCAGATCAACACCGTGCTCGGCAAGAATCCGCTGCTGTTCGACCGCTATCTGTCCGACGCCACCGAAATCGACGTCGACTGCCTGAGCGACGGCAAGGATACATTCATCGTCGGCATCATGGAGCACATCGAGGAAGCCGGCATCCACTCCGGCGATTCGGCCTGCTCGCTGCCGCCGCATTCGCTCGACGCACGGATGATCGCCGAGCTCGAGCGGCAGACCCGCGAACTGGCGCTCGGACTGGACGTGGTCGGGCTGATGAATGTGCAATACGCCATCAAGGACGGCGAGATCCATGTGCTCGAGGTCAATCCGCGCGCCTCGCGCACCGTGCCGTTCGTGGCGAAGGTCGTCGGCATGCCGGTGGCCAAGATCGCAGCCAGGATCATGGCCGGCGAAAAACTGGCGGATTTCGATCTCAAGAAGCGCAAGCTCGGTCATGTCGGGGTCAAGGAATCGGTGTTCCCGTTCGCCCGTTTTCCGGGCGTCGATACCGTGCTCGGTCCGGAAATGCGATCGACCGGCGAAGTGATGGGGATCGACCGCTCGTTCGAGGTGGCGTTCGCCAAGAGCCAGCTCGGTGGCGGCACCCGCGTGCCGCGCAAGGGCACGGTGTTCGTCTCGGTGCGCGAGATCGACAAGACCCGGATCGCCGATGCCGTGCGGCTGTTGTTTTCGCTCGGCTTCAAGGTGATGGCGACGTCAGGCACCCAGCGCTTCCTGGCCGACAAGGGCGTGCCCACCGAAAAGGTGAACAAGGTGCTGGAGGGGCGGCCGCACATCGTCGACGCCATTACCAATGGCGAGGTCCAACTGGTCTTCAATACCACCGAGGGGCCGCAGGCTTTGGCCGACAGCCGTTCGCTACGGCGGGCTGCCCTCTTGCATAAAGTGCCATATTACACCACTCTTTCCGGTGCCGTGGCGGCAGCCCAGGGCATCCGCGCCTACCGGGACGGGGACCTTGAGGTCCGTACGCTGCAGAGTTACTTTTCCGAGAACTGATCGTTGGCGGGCCGGTAGCGCCCGCTAAATGATTGGCAACAAAGCCAGTTGGCTGGAACTCACCGCCTGTATGGATGTTGAATCGGCCCTCCGCGGGGCCGAAAGTTAATAGACGGGCTGTGATTCCAGTCGCGACAGCCTAATCTGGAAGACGTTTCGTGCGAGCCGCCGCGCGGCCCGCACGATTGAAGGACAGAACATGATGATGGAAAAGGTTCCGATGACTTCGCTCGGCTATGCCGCGCTTGAAGACGAATTGAAGAAGCGCCAATCGGTGGAGCGTCCGCGCATCATCGAGCACATCGCGGAAGCGCGCTCGCACGGCGATCTTTCGGAAAACGCGGAATATCACGCCGCCAAGGAAGAGCAGTCGCATAACGAAGGCCGCATCGCCGAGCTCGAGGACAAGCTGGCGCGCGCCGATGTGATCGACATCACCAAGCTCTCCGGTGACACCGTCAAGTTCGGCGCCACCGTGACGCTGATCGACGAAGACACCGACAAGAAGGCGGTGTGGCAGATCGTCGGTGAGGTCGAAGCCGATGCCAAGAAGGGCCGTATCTCCATCACCTCGCCGTTGGCACGCGCGCTGATCGGCAAGAAGAAGGGCGCGACGGTGGAAGTGATGGCACCGGGCGGCGCCAAGGCCTACGAGATCACCAAGGTCGAGTATCGCTAGGAAGACCGTCCCCCATCATTCTGGAAAAGGCCGCCGGATGAGCGGCCTTTTTTTAGCCTCGCCATTGGACCTACGGCGATCACCTCGCGCTGACGACATTGTGAGTTGGCATCGCCGCACCGCCGGTGTTGATAGTTATATCTTATAATCAATCAACAACGGATCTATCGAGATGGCTTTGCTCAATTCGTCGGGCGCGATGCCGCGCGCCCTCAGCGCTTTTAGTTTCCTCAGCGTTCTGCGAATCTTCACTGGCCTCGAATTGCTTGAGCACGGCACTGGGAAGATTCTCGGTTTTCCAGCCGTTCCGAGCTTCGCGCACGTTCAGATCGGCTCGCTGGCTGGAGCGGGAGGGTTGATCGAATTGGTCGGAGGCATCCTGTTCACCATTGGCCTGTTCACGCGGCCGGTCGCCTTCATTCTATCCGGCTTCACGGCCGCCGCTTACTTCATGGCCCACGCCGGCAAAGGATTCTATCCGGTATTGAACGGCGGCGAGCTCGCCGCGCTGTATTGCTTCGTTTTCCTCTATTTCGTGTTCGCCGGCGCCGGTCCGTGGAGTGCCGACGCGCTGATCGGCCGCAAATGATGATTTGACGACGCGCCGGAGACCGGCCCATGCTGCAGCAGGTTTTGGCTGGAGCACGGGCCATGATACCCAGCGAAGTGTGGGCGCCACGGATCCTCAGTCTATTGCGGATCGTCCTCGGCTTGATCCTGCTGCAATACGGCTTGGCAAAACTGTTTGGTTTTCCGGCGGTCGAGATGTTCGAAAATTTGAAGTGGTCTTCGCTGTTCGGCATCGCCGGGTTCTTCGAACTGATCGGCGGCTCACTTCTAATCCTCGGTCTGTTCACCCAGCCGGCGGCTTTTATCCTGTCCGGTGAAATGGCTTTCGCCTATTTCATCGAGCATTTCCCGCGCAGCTTCTTTCCGGCACAGAGCGAGGGTGATCTCGCTGTCGCGCTGTGCTTTACGTTTCTCTATTTCGCCTTCGCGGGCGGCGGGCCATGGAGCCTCGATGCGCTGCTCGCAAGACCGAAACCGGGTACGGCAGCGTAGACGGGCCGCCGATCAGAATTCCTTGCCGATCATTCGGTCGATCGAATACCGGCCACCGCCTTTGAAGAAAATGGCGATGCACAGCAGCAGCCAAAGCAACGCGAACTCGTAGCCGCGATTGGTCCAGAAATATCCGAACTGCCATTGGAAGAAGAAGACGATGATCAGCATCTCGATCCCGACCACGGCGGCGGCGATCCGAGTGAAGAGGCCGATGGCGAGACAGGCGGCAGCAACCGATTCCGCGAAGTAGGTCAAATAGGCCAGTCCTTCGGCAAACGGCAGGCCCTTTGCCGCGATATTCGGGGCAAATTTCGCGATCGGAGTATTGAGGATCTTCTGGATTCCGTGCGGCACCAGGATCGCGCCGGCAGCAAAGCGCATCAGGGCGTAGGAAAACGGAGAGAAGCGCTCGTAGAAGTCCGCAAGGCCCGGAAAAATCAGCTTCGGCTCGTCATGCGCAGCCATTGCACCCTCCCCATTTCCGCCCGTACAACCCAGGGCTTGGTGCTGAAACCCCGACGAAAGCATCCTATTCCATCTCACGAGCACAGAGGGCGCAACGCGCAGCGGTGCGGGGGTCCGGTGTTTTCGCCGCATTCCATGAACCAACGGCCGCCTCAATTGTTGATGGTCGCGGGGCAGTTCGTGGAGAGCACCATGAGCCTAGATCGACTAGAGAACCTGGACCGGCTTGGCGCGGCCTATCAGCCCTATGCGCTGAGCCTGTTCAGATTCATCACAGGACTCCTTCTGTTCCAATACGGCGTCGCAAAAATCTTTAAGTTTCCAGTGGTGCCGTCTTTCGCCAACGTTCCTCCCTTGATCATGACCGCCGGCGGGCTCGAACTGGTGCTGGGCGGGCTGTTGATGATTGGCCTGTTCACGCGGATAGCCGCGTTCATTCTGTCGGGCGAAATGGCGTTCGCTTATTTCCTCGGACACATGTTCAAGTCCGGACAGCCTGTCTTCCTGCCGCTCATCAATGGAGGCACGGCGGCGATCCTGTTCTGCTTCGCCTGCCTTTACCTGTCGACGGCCGGCGGCGGACTGTGGAGCGTTGACGCGGCGATCGATAAGCCGAGTAGGTTCCGGGATGACAGGCAAGGGCGGTTCAGTCGCGCCGCGGAGTGACGCAAACCTCATCTGCGCACCTTCACCTCCAGCGGCACGGCCGCCTCATATTTTGAATTGTGCAGCACCAGCGAAGTGCGGACGTTGCGCACATGCGGCGCCGCGGTCAGCCGCGAC
>Ga0209153_1000220_pt1 | contig 30761 bp, 23 predicted proteins | sample GraSoiAngelo_120_FD_185877 | JGI IMG/M metagenome (GOLD analysis project Ga0209153, IMG submission 185877) | Grasslands soil microbial communities from the Angelo Coastal Reserve, California, USA - 14_0919_09_20cm (SPAdes) (version 2) | ecosystem: Environmental > Terrestrial > Soil > Grasslands ... | reverse complement strand
TGGTGAATGAGATCATGTCGATGTTGGGATGCTCGGCCATGGCGGCGCCGACTTCGGGGCCGAGGCCGTTGATCAGGTTGAACACGCCCTTCGGTACGCCGGCCTCATGCAGGATTTCCGCGAAGATCAATGCCGAGGATGGCGTAAATTCCGAGGGCTTGAGGATCATGGTGCAGCCGGCCGCAAGCGCTGGCGCGACCTTGCAGGTGATCTGGTTCAAGGGCCAGTTCCACGGCGTGATCATGCCGACGACGCCGACCGCTTCGCGCAGCACGACAGCGGTGCCGACCGGCTCCTCGAAATGATAGTTCTTGAGCACGTCGAGGGTCGAAGCGAGATGGCCGAGGCCGGCGCCGGCTTGCAGCTTCTCGGCCATCGGCAGCGGCGCGCCCATCTCGTCGGAGACGGCGGCGCCGATGTCCTTCATGCGGGTCTTGTAGACCTCGATGATTTTCGAAAGCAGCACCACACGCTCCTCGCGGCTGGTCTGCGAAAAAGTATCGAAGGCACGGCGCGCCGCGGCGACGGCCTTGTCGACGTCGGCTTTGGAGCCGAGCGCAACCTCATACATCGCCTCTTCAGTCGCCGGATTGACGACGGGCGTGGACTTCTTGACGACGGGATCGACCCAGGCGCCGTCGATGTAGAACTGCATGCGATTGACCATCGTAAACCTCTTTATTTCAGGGCGCGAATGAAGCGGGAACGGAAGCGTTCGGCAACTATCCTTGCACGAAAGCCCGGACAATTGAACCCGCCATATGCGGACGCCTGCGATGCGGCAGGCACTGGATATAAGGTCGGCGGTGCGAGGGTGACAAGGTGGGCGACATCACACCGCCATCTTGCGGTGCCGCACCGGCGCGCCGACGGTTAGCGCCTCCGCGGCATCGATAATGGCGTTGGCGTCGATGCCGTAGTGGCGATAGAGATCGTCGATGGTGCCGGTCTGGCCGAAGTGCTCGACCCCGAGTGCTTCTACTCGATGCCCGCGCACGCTGCCAAGCCAGCCAAGCGCCGCCGGATGGCCGTCGATCACGGTGACGATGCCGCAGTCGCGCGGCAGCGGCGCCAATAATTGCTCGAGATGGCTGAGGTATTGCACGCCGCGCCGATCGCGGCGCAATCCTCGCGCCGCGGTCCAGCCCGCATGCAGCCGGTCCGCCGATGTGATCGCAAGCAGCCCGATGTCGCGGCGGTTCTCGCCGATAAAACCTGTCGCCTCGATCGCTTCAGGCGCGAGCGCGCCGGTATAGGCGATCACGATTTCGCAATTCGGCCCCGGCTTGCGCAGCCAATAAGCGCCCTCGGTGATATCGCGCTGCAAATCGGGCGTCATGATCCGCTGCGGCTGCTCGATGGTGCGGGTCGATAGCCGCAAATAGACCGAACCGCCCTCGCCGCCTTCGCGCTGCATATGCCGAAAACCGAAAGCCATGATGACCGAGAGCTCGTCGACAAAGCCTGGCTCGAACGACGTGAGCCCATCCTGCGCCATCCCGATCAAGGGCGTTGCGATCGATTGATGCGCGCCGCCTTCGGGCGCAAGCGTAATGCCGGACGGTGTCGCCGCCACCATGAAGCGCGCATCCTGGTAGCAGGCGTAGTTCAGCGCATCGAGGCCGCGCTCGATGAAGGGATCATACAGCGTTCCCACCGGAAGCAGCCGTTCGCCATTGATTTGATGCGACAGCCCCAGCGCCGACATCAGGATGAACAGGTTCATCTCGGCGATGCCGAGCTCGATGTGCTGGCCGCGAGGCGAGAAATCCCAATTGTAGGTCGACGGGATCTTCTCCTGCCGGAAGAGGTCGGCATTCTCGGCCTTGGCGAACAACCCGCGACGGTTGACCCAGGCGCCGAGGTTGGTCGAGACCGTGACGTCGGGTGACGCCGTCACGATGCGCGACGCCAACTCGCTGTCGCCGCGCGCGAGTTCATTCAGCAAGAGGCCAAAGCCCTGCTGGGTCGACATCTGGGGGGCCTGATTGAATGAGAGCCGCTCCGGCACCTCGATCGCGGGCGCGGTCAGGCGCCGCCGTCCCTCGCGGTTGAACGGCGCGTTGGCCAGGAACGCTTCCAGTTCGGCCGGCTCCAGCGACAGCCCTTCGAATTTTTGCCATTCATGGCCCGGGCGGATGTTCTGGGCGGCGCGCCACTTTTCCATCTGCGCCACCGTCATCAAGCCGGCATGGTTGTCCTTATGGCCTTGGAACGGCAGCCCGACGCCCTTGATGGTATAGGCGATGAAGCAGACGGGACGGTCGTGATCGATCGCCTCGAACGCCTCGATCATGGCAGCCATGTCGTGGCCGCCGAGATTGGACATCAGCGCCAGCAACTCGTCGTCAGTACGCCGGTCGATCAATTGCGACACCGCGCCCTGATCGCCGATGTCATCTTGCAAATGCTTGCGGAAGGCGGCGCCCCCCTGAAAGCTCAGCGCCGCATACATCTGGTTCGGGCAATTATCGATCCAGCGCCTGAGCGCCTCGCCGCCGGGTTCGGCGAAGGCAGCCCGCATCAGGCTGCCATATTTCACGATCACCACGTCCCAGCCGAAATTGCGGAACATGGATTCGAATTTCGCCCATAACCCCTCGCGCACCACGGCATCCAGGCTCTGGCGATTGTAATCGACCACCCACCAGGTGTTGCGGAGAGCGTGCTTCCAGCCTTCGAGCAGCGCCTCAAAAATGTTGCCTTCGTCCATCTCGGCATCGCCGACCAGCGCGATCATGCGCCCTTCGGGCCGGTCCCGCATCCAGCCATGCGCCTTGACGTAGTCCTGCACCAGCGAAGCGAACAACGTCTGGGCGACACCAAGGCCTACCGAGCCAGTCGAGAAATCGACGTCATCGGTATCCTTGGTGCGCGACGGATAGGACTGCGCACCCTTGAAGCCGCGGAAATTTTCCAGTTTTTCGCGGCTCTGGTGCCCAAACAGATACTGGATGGCGTGAAACACGGGGCTCGCATGCGGCTTTACCGCAACGCGGTCCTGCGGCCGCAATACCGAGAAGTACAAGGCCGACATGATAGTGGCGAGCGAGGCGGAAGAAGCCTGATGGCCGCCGACCTTCAATCCGTCGGTACTGGGACGGATGTGGTTGGCGTGGTGAATGGTCCACGACGACAGCCACAGCACTTTGCGCGCAAGCGCGGACAATAGTTCAAGGCGTGCGGGTTCGATTGCCATGGCATGCCTCCGGGCGGCGCGATTGGACAGTTGATGTTAATGCGCTGGCCATCACCTAAAATCTCAAATTTTGGCGACATACATCGGAAAATTGGGATAAAATCCCATTTTGCAACCCGTTTTAACGAGTTAATTCCAATGTCCGCCCTTGATGCCATCGACCGCAAGATCCTGAGCCTGCTGCAATCCGACAGCCGCATGACCATGCAGGAACTCGCCGACAAGGTCGGGCTTTCGGTCTCGCCGTGCCATCGCCGGGTCAAACTCCTGGAGGAGCGCGGCGTCATCACGCGTTATATCGCAACCGTGGACCAGAAATCGCTAGGGCTCCACGTCAGCGTTTTCATCTCGATCAAGCTGGCGCGGCAGAAGGAAGAGGACCTCGACCGCTTCGCCAAAGCAATCTCGAAATGGGACGAGGTTCTGGAATGCTATCTGATGACCGGCAACCGCGACTATTTGCTCCGCGTGGTCGCCGCCGATCTCTCGTCGTATGAGGCATTCCTGAAGAACAAGCTGACGCGGCTTGACGGCATCGCCTCGATCGAGTCGAGCTTTGCGCTGAGCCAGGTGAAGTACTCGATCGCGCTGCCGGTGTAGGCGTTCTCTCACCCCGCACTTCGCGGGCAGAGGATTGGGGTCAGCTGAGCGGCCCGTCGGGGCTTATCAAGCGTTTGGCGACAGCTCGCCATCCATTTCGAGCAGCTGCGAGCGCCGCAGCCGCTCCCGGTGCGCGGTATAGAGACCGCTGGCAACGATGAAGGCGGCGCCGGTCACGGTCCAGATGTCGGGCACTTCGCCGAAGATCAGGAAGCCGAGCATGCTGACCCACAGAAGCTGGCTGTAGGAGAACGGCGCCAGCACTGAAGCATCCGCATAGCGGAAGGCGAGCACCACGATCCATTGTCCCGCCGTCGACGCAACGCCGATGAAAATTCCGAACAGGATGTCGTGCCAGCTCGGCGTGACCCACACCGAGGGCACCAGCGCAGACAGGATGCAAACGCCGGCGATCGACGAATAGGTCATCGTGGTGACGGCGCGCTCCTTGCCGCTCATCATGCGCGTCATGATCAGCGTGCAGGCCCACGCGAACGCGGACACGAGCGGAAAGACCGCAGCCGGGTGAAATGCACCGCTCCCCGGCCGCAGGATGATCAGCACCCCGATCAGGCCGACGGCCGTCGCAATCCAGCGCCGGAGGCCGACGCTTTCGCCGAGGAAAAAAATCGACAGCGCCGTGACGAACAGCGGCGCGACGAAGCCTGTCGCGGAGGCTTCCGCGATCGGCAAAAATCTCAAGCCCGAAATGAAGAACAGCGATGAGCCGAGCAGCGCAGCACCGCGCATCAGTTGCAAGCCGAGGTTTTTCGTCCGCAACGCATAGAGCGGTGACCCCGGCAGCATCGAGGGAACCATGATCAGCGCGAATACCAGGAACCTGACCCAGGCGATCTCGATCGAGGGCAATGTCGCCGACAGATATTTCGCGGTCACGTCGGAAGCGCCGAGAAATACCGTGGACGCCAGGATCAACGCGATGCCCTTGAACGGGTGGTCGGCGCGCGCCGGCGCGCCGCGCGCGACCGATTTCTTTTCAGGCAATGGCAAGGAGGCGCTGTCGAGCCTAACGGCTGCGGCGGGAGGCGGGGTCACGGTAGAACTCTAGGCGATGAATCGAATCGGGCGAGGCTTCAAAAAACTACAAATGCCGGCGTTCGACAACACCCGAAAACAGGATGCCGATATGCGGGATTGGGCGCGGCGGGCGACGGATCGAGCGTGAAACACTTTGTTAAGAAACGTGTCGCTCTGGTGCCGCAAGGATCTACAGCATCGGCAGGCCGCGCGGTTTTGCCCCGCGCGGGAACGCCTTGTCGAGGGCTGCGATCTCATCCTGGTCGAGCACAAGATCGCCGGCCGCGGCGTTGTCGGCGGCGTGGTCAGCGCTCGATGCCTTGGGAATCGCGAATACGGATTTCGCCCGTGTCAGGAAACTCAGCGCGACCTGGCGCGGCGTCGCCCGGTGCGCGTCTGCGACTTCTTGCAGCAGCTGGCCTGCCCTGCTGCGCGGCGCCGGGAAATCGTCGTGACCAAACGGCGAATAGACAACCACGGCGATACCATGTTGCTGGCACCATGGTATCACCGCGTGTTCGATCGCGCGCTCCTGCAAATGATAGAGCACCTGATTGCAGGCGATCCTGCCCTCGCCCGCCACAGCGAGAATCTCATCGAGATCATCAGTGTCGAAATTGCTGACGCCCCATGCGCGGATCTTGCCGGCGTGTGCGAGTTCATCGAACGCCGCAACGGTTTCCGCGAGCGGATACGATCCGCGCCAATGCAACAGATAGCAATCGAGCCGATCGGTCTTCAATCGTTTCAGCGAGCGCTCGCAAGCTGCAATGGTGCCACGCCGCGAGGCGTTGCTAGGCAGCACCTTGGAGACCAGAAACAGATCGTCGCGGTTGCCCGCGATCGCCTCCGCAATGACGAGCTCGGCATCGCCATACATCTCGGCGGTGTCGATGTGGGTCATGCCAAGTTCGATGCCGCGGCACAGCGCCGCGACCGCGCGCTTGCGATCGCCGCGATCGATATACCAGGTACCCTGCCCGATCACGGAAACTTCTGGGCCGTTACGGCCGAAATTTTGCTGTCTCAAAGTTACCTCACGATACGCTCGCAAACGCGGAGAATACCCTCTCCCGGTCATTGCGAGCAACGCGAAGCAATCCATGGCACCGCGTAGCAAGCTGGATTGCTTCGTCGCTTACGCTCCTCGCAATGACTGATATAGATGACCGGAATTGCGCCGTCGATTGGTCCGTCAGACTCCGTCATTCCGGATGGTCCGAAGTGCCAGACCTCAGATGCGCAATTGCGCATCGGGGAATTCTCGAGATTCCGGGTTCGCTTCGCGCCCGGAATGACGATCAGTGAGCGGCCGCCAGTTGCTGCGGTACGGCACTCGCATCAGCCTGCGCGATCAGCCGCTTCAATTCCGGAAGACACGAGCCGCAATTGGTGCCGGCCTTTAGCCGCGCACCGATCTCGGCGGCGCTATTTGCGCCGGCCGCGACCGCGTTGCAGATCGTGGTGCGCCCGACGCCAAAACAGGCGCAGACGATGGGGCCGGCACCCGCCAGGCCGTCCGCCGCTTTGCCCGACAGCAACATCCGCCGCTCGTCATCACTGAGCCGATCTGCGGCAAACAGATTCTTGACCACCTCCCAGTCGCCGGCATCGTGGGCGGGGCCAACGAACAGACAGGTTTCGATGCGCCCCTGCGCGAACGAGGCCGCGCGATAAACGCCGCCGCCGAAATCGCGGTATTCGGCCAAATCCTCGCCGGCGAAGGGTTGCAACCATGACGGCCATCGCAAGAGATCGGCATTGTCGGCGAACAAATAGGCGTAACCGCCCGAGACCGTGGCGCGCGCCCACCAGAGGTGGGCGGGCAATTGCAGCGGCACCCGCGACAGTACAAAGCCGCGGAACACATATTCATAAGGCGCAATCGATGCCGGCGTCGCCTTGCTCTCGGGCTGCCCGGAGAACGGATCGGTGTGCGGCGAAATCAGCGCGCCGACGCGCGCGTTCGATGCGGTCGCTTGGCTCCAATGGATCGGCGCAAACAGCATGCCGCGCTGCTGGCGCGCATTGACGGCCACTTTGAGAATGCATTCGCCGTAGTCGGTGACGACACGCGCAAAGCTGTCGTCGGTGATGCCGAATTTGGTCGCATCGTCGGGATGGATCTCGACGAACGGCTCCGCCAAATGCGAGCCCAATCGCGGGCTCATTCCGCTGCGCGTCATGGTGTGCCACTGATCGCGGATTCGGCCGGTATTAAGCCGCAGCGGCCGGCCGGCATGGGTTTCAGTTCGCAGCGCCGGAATATCGGGCGCCGCGAAGCGCGCCCTGCGGTCGCTGCCATAGAACCCGCCATCGGCGAAGAAGCGCGGCTGCGGTTCGCTATCGCCTGGCCGGTTCGGCCACAGCACGGGGTCCAATGCCTCGAAAGCATCCTCCGATATCGATTGAAACGCGCCGATATCGAAATCCCGGCCGCCATCGTTCTCGAACGCCGATAGTGCCGCATGCTCGCGGAATATCTCGGCAGCGGAATTGAAATTGAACGCGTGCCCGAAACCGAGGCGCTTCGCCACCTCGCCGAGGATCCACCAATCGGGCCTGGCTTCCCCCGGCGCGGCCAAAAACGGGCGCTGCCGGGAAATCCGCCGCTCCGAATTGGTCACCGTTCCCGACTTCTCGCCCCAGGCCAGCGCGGGCAACAGCACATGCGGACCTGCCTCGACGGTGTCATTGGACCGCACATTCTCCGAAACCACGAACAGTTCGAGCTTCTTCAACGCTTCGCGCGCGGCATCGGCGTTCGGCAACGACACCGCCGGATTGGTGCCCATCACCCACAACGCCTTGATCTCGCCGCGACCGATCGCCTCGAACATCTGGACTGCCTTGAGCCCCTCATGGGTCGCGATGCGCGGCGCCTTCCAGAACCGGCGCACGCGGTCGATGTCCGGCGGCGTGAAACCCATATGCGCCGCGAGCTGGTTGGCGAGTCCGCCGACCTCGCGGCCGCCCATGGCGTTGGGTTGGCCGGTCAACGAGAACGGCGAGGCGCCCACCTTGCCGATCCGTGCCGTGGCGAGATGGCAGTTGAGAATGGCGTTGACCTTGTCGGTGCCCTGCGCCGACTGGTTGACGCCTTGCGAATAAAGCGTGACCACCCGCGCCGTGTCACGGAACATCGCAAAGAACGCCGCCACCTCTGCTTCCGCAAGACCGGTCGCGAGCGCCGTGGCAGCTGCGCTTCCCGCCATGCTCCGGGCCCGCGCCAGCGCCTCGTCGAAGCCTGCGGTGTGCGCCTCGATATAGTTGGCATCGAGCGCGCCGTTGTCCGCAAGATGCACCAGCAATCCGCAAAACAGCGCGCTGTCGGAACCGGGCCTGACGCCCAAGAAGAGATCGGCGTCTGTCGCGGTGTCGGTCCGGCGCGGATCGATCACGATTATGCGCGCGCCGCGCCTCTGCTTGTTGGCGAGCATGCGCTGGTACAACACCGGATGGCACCACGCCGCGTTCGAGCCGACCAGCACCAGGAGGTCGGCTTCGTCGAGATCCTCATAACAGCCGGGCACAGTGTCGGCGCCGAAGGCGCGGCGATGGCCCGCAACCGTTGAAGACATGCAGAGCCGCGAATTGGTGTCGACATTGGCCGAGCCGATGAATCCCTTCATCAGCTTGTTGGCGACGTAATAATCCTCGGTCAGCAATTGCCCGGAGAGATAGAACGCGACCGCATCGGCGCCGTCGCGCGCGATGATATGCTGGAGCCGGTGGGCGACGTGGTCGAGCGCGTCGCTCCAGGCGACCCGCTCCATCACGCCCTTGCCGCAGCGGATCATCGGATAAAGCAGCCGGCCCTCGAGGCTGAGCGTTTCGCCGAGCGCCGAGCCCTTCGAGCACAGCCGCCCCAGATTGGCGGGATGGTCCGGATCGCCCGAGATGGCGGCGCCGCCGTTGTTATCGGGCGTCGCCAGCACGCCGCAGCCGACACCGCAATAGGGACAAGTCGTGCGGGTGGCGCGAAGGGAGGGATCGATCGCCGTCATATGAACGAAGTGGTCATGGCATCAGGCCGCCTTGGATGAAAGCGCGAGCGCACGGCCGAACATCATGTCGGGGCGGATTCTCGCGATCGGTTCGCGCGAGCGGATCAGTTCGAGATACCAGAGCGCGTCGGTTACATCGCCGACCAGTACCGCGCCGGTGAGCCGGCCCTCGGCGACGACCAGCTTCTTGTAGGTGCCGTGCTTGACGTCGGAGAGCACGATGGTCTCGCTGCCGCCCTCGCCCATGAAATCGCCGCCCGAAAACACGCTGACACCCGACACTTTCAGATTGGTCGCAACGACGCTGCCCCGGTAGGCCGCATTGTGACCCGCGAGATGCCGCGCCAGAACGCCCGCCTGTTCGTAAGCCGGCTCGACCAGTCCGTAGCAAATGTCGCGATGCTCGGCGCATTCCCCGAGCGCGAATACATCGGCCGCGCTGGTCTTTAGATGATCGTCGACGACGACGCCGCGATTGACCGATAGGCCGGCTTCCTTGGCCAGCGCAACATTGGGCCGGATGCCGGCTGCGAAAATCACGGCGTCCGCCTCGATCCGCCGCCCGTCCACGAGCTCGACGGCCTCGACGCGGGACTCGCCGTGGATCCGCGCGGTATTGGCATTCAAGAGAATCCTGATGCCCTTGCGTTCGACCAGCGATTTCAAGAGCGCCGCGGCGGGTGCATCGAGCTGGCGCTCCATTAGGCGGTCCATCAGGTGGATCAGGTCGACCTGCGCGCCGGCCTTGGCAAGACCGTAGGCCGCTTCCAATCCCAACAGGCCGCCGCCGACCACCACCACTCGCTTCTTCCGGGTTGCGAGCGTCAGCAGGAGATCGACATCGCGGCTGTCGCGAAAGGTGTGGACGCCGGCGAGATCGGCGCCTGGTACGTTGAGCCGCAACGGCGCCGAGCCGGTGGCAAGGATCAGCTTCGAAAACGCAATGCTCTCTTCATTTTCGATCTTGAGTTCGCGGCGGCCGAGATCGATCTCGGTGGCTCGGCAGTTATATTTCAGCGTCACGCCCCGGTCGCGCCACCAGCGGGCCGGGTTGAGCTCGATGTCATGGGAAGCGGTCTCGCCCGCAAGCACCGACGACAGCAGCACGCGGTTGTAAGCCAAACGCGGCTCGGCGCCGATCACCGCGATGGCGTAACGGCCGAGCGCAGTCTTCGCGAGTTCGTCGACCAGACGCGCGGCCGCCATGCCATTGCCGACAATCACCAGCGCTTCGCTCACGAAAACGACCTCACTCGGCGGCCTGAGGCCGCCCATAGGCTTCGGAAATCATATAGCCCGACAAAGTGCCGTAGGCCGCGGTCCAGGCTGCCGCGACCTCGGGCGTCCAGTCCTCGCCCAGTCCCTTTTCCAGTGTCCACAGCAAGGCGCCGCCGACCACCGGATAGTGCTCAGGCTTGGCGCCATAGCTGACATGACGGATTGCAAGCGCGCTCGCGGCTGGCAGCACCGATGCGAGATTGGAAAGGCCGTTCACCACGACGGCCAACGTGGCCATCAGCTTCTTGCGCTGCTCGGCCATGTCGGTTGGAAACATCGCCTTGACCCGCGGCGCGACCTCGAACAGTCGACCATAGAAGATCGTGGCTGCCTGATCGGCGATCGGCGCGACTTTAGCGAAGCTCTCTTGCACGAGTTTGACTTGGTCGGGTGTCATATCTCGCTCCTTTTTCTGACCCCTCGCCCCGCTAGTGGGACGAGGGGACGACGAACTACACGGCGCTAGACGCGCGCTTCCGCGAGGCTCGGCACGCCGGCTTCCGCAGGGCTGCGGCGCAGGTAGAACCACCAGGTGAACGCCAGACAGATCGCGTAGAAGCCAAGGTAGATGACCAGCGCGAGCTGCGGACCGCCGGTGATGGCGATCGACTTGCCGAAGCCGGACGGGATCAGGTAGCCGCCGCAGGCACCGATGGCGCCGATGAAGCCGAGCGCGGCGCCGCTTTCGATGCTCGCAGCCTTCAGGGCCGCCGCATGGCCGGCCTCGCCGAGGCCTCGCGCTTTTCGCAGATTCTCCTCGCGGAAGATCGAGGGGATCATCCGGTAGGTCGATCCGTTGCCGACCCCGGTGGTGACGAACAGGATCAGGAACATCACCAGGAAGCCGGCGAATTCCTTCGTGCCCACAAAGTACAGCACACCGATCGTCGCGGCCGCCATCGCGATGAAATTCCAGAACGTCACGATCGCACCACCCACCTTGTCGGCGAGCAAGCCGCCCAATGGCCGCGACAACGAGCCCACCAGCGGTCCCATGAACGCGATCGCGATGGTGACTGCCGGGAATTGCGTCTTGATCAGAAGCGGAAACGCGGCCGAGTAACCGATGAAGGAGCCGAACGTCCCGATGTAGATGAAGGACATGATCCAGGTGTGCTTGCGCTTGACGATCGCGACCTGATCCTTGAACGAAGCCTTTGCCGAGGTCAGGTTGTTCATGAAGAAGATCGCGCCGAACAGCGCGATCGCCAGCGGCAGCATCCACATCAGTCCCGCGTTCTGAAGGTAGACACCTGCAACCGGCGAGGCCTGATAGAGATTGATCAGGCCGGCTCCCATCAGGATTGGCGTCAGCAATTGGACGCTCGAGACACCGATATTGCCGCCGGCGGCGTTCAAGCCGAGCGCCCAGCCCTTCATGCGGTCGGGATAGAAGAAGGAGATGTTGGCCATGCTGGAGGCAAAATTGCCGCCGCCGAGACCGGCAGTGGAGGCCACCAGCAGCATCAGCCAGAACGGCGTCTCGGGGTGGCTGACGAAATAGGCGAGCGCTAGCGTCGGGATGAACAGCACCGCGGCGCTGAAGATGGTCCAGTTGCGGCCACCGAACGTCGTCACTGCGAACGTGTAGGGAAAGCGCATCAGCGAGCCGATCAGCCCCGGCAACGCCACCAGCTGAAACAACTCATCGGTCGAGAAATGAAAGCCGGCCGCGGGCAATTTGGTCGCGACGATGCTCCAGATCAGCCAGACCGAAAATCCGATATGTTCGGCAACGATCGACCAGATCAGATTGCGCCGGGCGACGAATTTGCCCTTGGAGTTCCAGAAGGTCTCATCCTCTGGTCTCCAATCTGAAATCCAGGTCGGGCTCTGATCGCTCATTACAAAGTTCCTTTCTCCGCGGGCTCGTCGCGGGCGCTTGAAGGCACAACAGCGCGCTCCGGGGAGGCCCCGGTTGGCGGCATCAAAATTTCGGATATTTGGCTCGCAGGACGGCATCGATGGCGTCGGCATCAAGCTATTCAAGCTTCGTGCCAACCCGCCGCAGCTCAAGATCTATAATTTTTTCAGTAAGTTGCAGGAATCGTCTGAGTTTTTGGCGGGAGCTTAAGCGCATGCAAAATTTGCGATTCGCTTATTTCTTGAATGGCGATTCGCTCATTTCTTGTGCGGCGCACAAGAAATGAGCAAGTGCCCAAAAAATGAATATTGAAGATGATCCGGAAAAGTGGACCCCGGTTTCCCTCGCGACATACAGGAACACGTTTGAGCGGAGATCAGCTCCAAACAATAACTGTAAAGGGCGGTAGCGGAGGCTATCGCGCTTTAAACCGTCTCGGTCACTTTGACTCCCAGCGGCGTTGGCGCGGCACCTTCACCCGGTTTCACGCGGAAGTCGTAGGTCATCAGATGCCATGGACCATCGGCCCTCTTGCCGTCCGGCATGGTCGGATCGCTGCGTTTTTCGATCTTGGCGATGAGTTCGTCCTTGACGCCGAACACCACATCGGAATCGAGATATTTGTCGCCCTCGATGAAGACATGGGTGATCAGCGGCTCGTAACCCGGTGCGTTGACGAGGAAATGCACATGCGCGGGCCGCATCGGATGCCGTCGCGTCTGCAGGATCATCTCGCCGACCGGGCCGTCGGTCGGGATCGGATAGCTGCAGGGCAGGATGGTGCGAAAGGAGAAACGGCCATCGGCGTCGGTGACGAAGCGCGCCCGCGATGACGGTCCTTGGGTTTCGTAAGAGGGCTTCTGCGAATCGTAGAATCCATCATCGTCGGCATGCCAGACGTCGACCGGAACGCCCGCGAGCGGCTTGCCCTTGAGATCGGTGACCCGGCTCTGCACGAACATCCGCTCACCGGGGAGATTTGCCGAGATATCGGCTCCATGCGGCATCTTCTTGTGCTCGCCGACATAGAACGGACCGAGTACAGTGGTCTCAGTCGCGCCTCCGCGCTCACGATGGTTGACCGCATCGACCAGCATCGAAACCCCGAACACGTCCGAGAGCAGGATGAACTCCTGGCGGGTCGGGGTGCATTTCTGGCCGACGCGGGTCAGGAAATCGATGGCATAACCCCACTCGTCGAAAGTGAGATCGGTCTTGCGCACATAGTCGTGCAGCGACTTCACCAGCTCTTCCATCAGGAATTTGACACGCGGATCCGGCGTCTCCTCGAAGCTGCGGATAACGGCGGCGGTGAGTTCGGTGTCGTTGAATTGAGGCATTGTTGTTGTCCTCGCAAATACCTGGGGGAGCCCCTTAGCCTATACCAGCAACCGCGCCCAGGGTAGGCACGCGCAGTAGTTGGAACGGAGCACATATATCGGCTATCAACGGGCCAAACCTGAACGCCTGGAGATGGTTCCGATGCTGGCCCCGACCCCCGCTTCTCCCGAATCCGCAGGAATGTCCAAGGCAGCGCTCGACCGTTTGGAACGGCACCTGAAGAGCCGCTACGTCGATGCCGGCCGTTTTTCGGGAACGCAGCTTATGGTCTACCGCCGCGGCAACATCGTCCATAGCGCGGTGCAGGGCTTTGCCGACCTCGAACGCAAGGTCCCGCTGAAGGACGACACCATCTTCCGCATTTATTCGATGACCAAGCCGATCACCTCTGTGGCGTTCATGATGCTGGTTGAGGAAGGCCGCGTCGCGCTCGACGAGCCCGTCCACAGATACATCCCGGAATGGAAGAACCTCGGCGTCTTCGTCGCCGGCACTGCGCCGGCATTCCTGACCAGGCCGCCGTCGCGGCCGATGTTGATTGTGGACCTATTGCGGCACACCTCGGGACTGACCTACGGTTTCCAGCAGCGCTCCAATGTGGATGCCGCCTACCGCGAAAAGAAAATCGGCGACCTCGTCAAGGCCGGCACGCTGCAAACGATGATCGAGGAGCTGACGAAAATCCCGCTGGAATTCTCGCCGGGCGAGGCCTGGAATTACTCGGTCTCCACCGACGTGATCGGCTACCTCATCGGCAAGATCGCTGGCCAACCGTTCGAGCAGTTCCTCAAGGAGCGCATCTTCGATCCGCTCGGGATGAACGACACGGATTTCTTTGTCCCACCCGACAAGGTCCATCGCTTCGCGGCCTGCTATTCGGCCGATCCGCAAGGCGTGACGTTCCTTGCGACCGAGCGCAAGGGCAACTTGACGCTGCAGGACGATCCGGTCACGAGCTCGTTCCTCTCTCCTCCTGAACTCTTCTCCGGCGGCGGCGGATTGTGTTCGACCGCGGCCGACTATCTCACCTTCTGCCGGGCGCTGCTCAATGGCGGCGAGCTGGACGGCGTGAGGCTGATCGGTCCGAAGACGCTCAAGTTGATGACATCGAACCATCTTCCCGGCGGGCGCGACCTGCCGGAAATGTCGAGATCGCTATTCTCCGAGGCCACCAATAGCGGCGTGGGGTACGGCCTCGGCGTCTCCGTCACGATGGATCCGGCCAAGACCCTGATTCCTGGCAGCCCCGGTGAATATGCCTGGGGCGGCGCGGCCTCGACGGCGTTTTGGATCGATCCGGCGGAAGAACTGATCACGATTTTCATGACCCAGCTATTGCCCTCAAGTGCCTATCCGGTCCGCCGCGAGCTGCGCACCATGATCTACGCGGCGATCACCGACAGTAACCTCTAGCGCCTACCGCACCGCAACGACCGGATCACGCCGCCGCCCGGGCGCAAAATACTTGGCGGGTTTCGCACGCTTCTCCTATGCTTGCGGCGGTTTGGCGCCTTCGCCGATTGCGTAATGCGGGAACCCCGCGTGCCGAAGCTTTCCCTGCCAGTTCGCCTCGCACTTCTGGTTGCAGGAACGATGCTGCCGCTGATCGTTTTCGCGGTCGGCATCGTCTTCAACCATTACGAACAGGATCGCAAAGAGGCCTCGCGCCGGGTATTGGAAACGGTACGCAGCATTCGTCTCGTGCTCGATGCCGAAATGCAGCGCATGACCGGCGGCCTTCAGGTCCTCGCGCTCACCAATTCGCTGCGCAGCGGCGATTTCCAAAGCTTCCGCCGCATCGCTTCGGGTTTCCTCGACCAATACGGCAAGGACGGCGTCGTATTGGTGGCCGATCGTGATGGGCGCCTGTTGTTTTCCTCGGCTACATCAGATGCGGCAAACCTGCCATTGCGCAACAATCGCGATCTCGTGGCGAAGGTGTTCGCGACAAAACAGCCGCACTACTCCAACCTCTTCGTTGGCGCGGTGAAGAAGCAGCCGATCGTCACCGTCGAGGTACCGGTGTTTCGCGACGGCGAAGTGATCTATGACATCTCCTTCAGCCCGCCGATCGAGCTGTTCCAGACCATCGTCGAAAAGCACCGCCCTAGTGAAAACTGGACGATCTCGATCTTCGACGGCGAAGGCATCAATTTCGCGCGTGTGCCGAACCCGCAGGCGACCATCGGCAAGCAGGCATCGCCCTCGCTCTATGCCGAGATGTTTCGAACAGCCGAAGCGACGCTTCCCACGGTTTCGCTCGAAGGCGTACCGCTGATCACGACCTTTGCCCACTCCTCGCTCACCGGCTGGACCGTTGCCGCCGGCATGGCACAAGACTCGCTGGTCGCCCCGTTGTGGCGCAATCTCGCCATCACAAGCACGATCGGCGGTGTGTTGCTTTTAATCGGCCTCGCGTTCGCGTTGCGGATGGCGGCAGTAATTGCCCGCGGCGAGCGGCTGCACGATCTCCTGATCGAGGAACTCAATCACCGCGTCAAGAATACGCTGACCATTCTCCAATCCATCGCCGTGCAGACGTTTCGCAGCGCAAGCAAGTCGGAACGCGAAAAATTCGAGGGCCGCCTGGGTGCGCTGGCGGAGACGCATAATCTGCTCAGCGAAGAAAAGTGGCAGGGTTCTGGCCTGCGGGACGTGATCAGCCGCGTCCTGCAGCCCTATCTGCTGTCAAATCCCGAGCGGTTGCGCATGTTCGGGCCAAAGGTTCCATTATCGCCGCGGCTTGCGGTGGTGCTGTCGATGATCCTGCATGAGATCGCGACCAATGCCACCAAATACGGCGCGCTGTCGAACGACGCCGGCACCGTCACGCTGGACTGGGACGTCACGCACGAAGAAGGAAAACCGAAATTGACGTTGATCTGGAGCGAGAGCGGCGGCCCTCATGTCGTAGCACCAGTACAGCGCGGCTTCGGATCGCGATTAATCGAGCGCAGCGCGCGCGACCAGCTTGGCGGCGAGGCGACCGTCGATTTCCTTCCGCACGGCGTGGTTTATACCGTGACCTGCGCGCTCGAAAACTGAAAGCCGAAAGCGCGGACGCCCTCGGGTTCTACCCGAAGCTCTGCAGCGCCGGAAACGTCTCCAACAGCCAGATGCTGACATTGGATACCGCGCCAGTGAGGAAGCCGATGCCGGTCACGATCATCAGCACACCCATCGCCCGCTCGACGCTGGCAAGATGCCGCTTCATCTTTGCAAACAGCGACGAAAACTGTTCGACCATGAAGGCCGCGATCAGAAACGGAATTCCGAGCCCCGCGGAATAGACCGCAAGCAGCCCCGCGCCCTTCACGACGGTTGCTTCGGCCGCCGCGATCGACAGGATGGCAGCGAGGATCGGGCCAATGCAGGGTGTCCAGCCAAACGCGAATGCGAGCCCCATGACATAGGCGCCCCACAGGCCCACGGGTTTCGGGATCGGCAGGCGGCCTTCGCGCATCAACAGTCCGATCCGCGTCAGTCCCAGGAAGTGCATACCCATGATGATGATGACGATGCCGGCGACGATCGAGAGCTCACTCGACCAGGCGCGAATCAGGCCACCGATCAGAGAGGCGCTGGCACCAAGGGCCACGAACACGGTGGAAAAGCCAAGCACGAACAAGGCAGCCGATATCATCACGGCGCGCTTCGAGGAGGACACCGTCTCCTTGTTGGAGACGTGCTCGATGGTCGCTCCGGTGAGATAGATCAAATAGGGCGGCACCAACGGCAGCACACACGGCGACAGGAAGCTGACCAGGCCGGCAACCAATGCCGCCGGGATCGAAACATTTTGAATCATGCAATCATCGCTACCGCTCGCCTCGCGGGGCCGCCGCCTTGATTTAAACCGCGGGGCCGGCCTTGCTCACCCATACCGGCGATGCAGGATTTACCTGTTCACAAATGCGGCATCGCTCAAGCCCGAACGGCCGTGTTTGATCGTTTGAAACGTGGTGGCCCGCAAATTTCGCAATTATTTGACCAGGCGGAGCAGCGGGCGCCCGCGCTGCGGAAGCTTCGGATCGCGTGTTTTGTCCGTCGCCGCGTCCAGGGCCATCTCGTCGCACAAAGCCCTCAGCTCAGCGTCGGTAATGCGGTTGAGCTTCAAACGGAGATCGAGAATGGCCACCGATACCAGGTGCGCCGTCTCCCCGTTGCCGCCGCTCGCGAGCGCGGCCCGGCATTCCTCGAGAGTTGCGAGAATCGAAATCAATCGTTCGTCCGAATCAACCACCAGCTTCTTTCCGTTACCTAACCTGTTGATCAATATCCCCGTCGTCTCCACGGCAAATGGTCGAGCACCGCTAGGCAATTGTCCAGCATGTAATCAATCTGGAGGTCGCAATTTGTTGCGGCTTGATCGGGCGATCCTGCTGCGTTGCGGGCACGCCACAATCGGAGCGGCTGACGAACCTATGAATATATCAGGGCCTGCGACGGAGGTCATCAAATACCTTTTCTCGGCGAGCTTGACGCAAGCCCCATGCCTTTGGCGTTCCCGGAATACCGTCGAACGGTCAATCCAAGTGTCAAAGGGCTGGTAAAGACCCGCCGAGGTTGTGGATACCCCAATATTCTGCCAAGTTTAGCGAACGGATATGGGTGAACCCCTGACCCATCGTTCGGGGGCTTTCTCGATTGAAGGACGGTAGACCAGAATGAATAAATCAGCGGCAAAGAGGATGAAGCAGCGCAGTGCCGGCAAGCCCGACATCGAGCTTGGAAAGCGAATTCGGCTGCGGCGCGTCGAGCAGAAAATCTCGCAGGCGGAACTTGGCGACAAGCTCGGGGTCAGCTTTCAGCAGGTTCAGAAATACGAGAAGGGCGTCAACCGCGTCGGTGCCGCTCGGCTTCAGCAGATCGCCACGGCGCTGGATGTGCCCGTCACCTTCTTCTACGACGGCGACGGCAAGGCGCGCGAGGTCGAAAGCCTGCTGTTTCTCGACAGCGCCTTCAGCCTGAGACTGCTTCGGGCCTATAGCAAGATCAAGGATCAGACCGTGCAGCGTCAACTCGTTTCCCTGATGGAATCGATCGCCGCCAACGAGGACTGATACGCAGAATCCGAAGCCCCGCCAGCTTGGCCCGCATCCTCATCTGGCGAGCCTCGGATCAGCCGCGCCGCGGATGCGATCGATCAAGGCCGCCGGATCATCCGGTACATGATTGCCGCGCCAGGCTACGTGCTGGTCAGGTCGCGACAGCACCAGCTTCCCCTCATAGCAAGGCTCCTTTGGTTCGAGGTCGAAAACCTTGAGCGGCACGGCCTTGTTGCGCGCCGCAGTCTCGAGCGTCGTGACATCGACCGCAGCATCGAGCCTCAAAAGCGTGAACTCCGGCCCCATCGCGTCGTAGAGCGAACGGCCGTCTTCGCACCATAAATGCGGTGTGCGGCATCCGGGAACCGTCGAGGCCGTGTAGCTGTCCATGGTGTAGCGCGGATGTTGCGATCCATCATAGGCGATGATCGGGGAGCGATCGTAGTAGGTGCCGAAGTTCAGTCCGGCGCAGGCATATTGCTGGACGTTGATCTCGTAGGCGAGCCGGCCGACTTGCTGCCGCACCCGCTCGCCGCGCGGTCCCGCTTCCTCGATTTCGACGGGTACCGCGCCGCGACGGCGAATCTCGGCCTCGGCGTGCGACATCGCAAACCGCGAGACCTGGCTCGTGATTGGCCAGCGCTCCGCCTCGTAAGCATCGAGAATTGCAAGCGGCGCCCAGCCATTGAGATGCGCGGATAACAGCCAGGACAAGTTCATGGCATCGGCAATCCCGGCATTCATGCCATAGCCGGCATAGGGCACCCAGATATGCGCCGCATCGCCGGCGATGAACGCACAACGCTCGCGAAACTTGTTCGCGATCAAGCGACGACCGAACCAATCTTCCTTGGAGACGATGTCGTATTTGAAATCCGCGCCGACGCCGAGAATGGTGCGGATGCAGGCATCGCGATCGACCGCATCGAAATCGGTCTCGCCCACCTTCATGTAGTTGTGCACCAGCCAGCGCTCGCGGCCGTCGATCGCGTATACCATGCCAGAGCGCCGCGGGTTGATGGCCCCGGTTCCCCAGGCATTGGCGTGCTGCTGACGATCGATCAAATCGAGCGAGCGGATAAAGGTCGACTGTACCCGCTGGATGATCGCGTCGCCGGTGAGCTCGGCGCCGATCGCTTTGCGTACGACCGAACGCGCCGTCGCAGCCGATCAGGAACCGGCAGTCGATCCGCCGCACCGCGCCGGTATCGAGATCGCGCAGGCCAACGTTTGCCGCAGTATCCTCAATCACCACGTCCTCGGCCGCGCTCCGGTTGATGATGCGGATGCGCGGCTGGGCCGCGGCATGCTCGAACAGGATCGGCTCGAGAAAGATCTGATTGATCCGGTGCGGCGGCTCCGGCGTCGGCCAGTTGCAGTCGGGGCCATCTTTGGCGGTGAAGCGGTCGCGGCGGCAGGGAATCGGAATCCACGCCAGTTCCTTACCCGTAAAGGAGGTGCGATAGCTGATGTCGTGCGGATAATCCGCAGGCAACCCGGCGTTGCGTACCTTCTCGGCCAGGCCCAGCCGCCGGAAGATTTCCATGGTGCGCGCGGCCACGTGATTGCATTTCGGCTCCGGCGGTGCGGCGCGGGCGCGCGTCTCCACAACAGTAACGTCGATGCCGCGCCAGGCCAGATCGATCGCAAGGGTAAGCCCGACCGGTCCCGCGCCAACGATCAGCACATTGGAGTAAGTCATTCCGGCTCGATGCCCGAATCCGCACGACCGCAGCCCAGCGATCGACCTCGCTCTTGATATAGTCCGCGAAACTATCCGGCGTCGATCCGGTCGGCGGCTCGATTGCGATTGCCGTGAGCTTGTCGCGCGTTGGCTGATCGGCAAGGAGTTTTGCGATCTGCGCAGCCAGGTTGTCGACAATCGCCCGCGGGGTCCCGGCGGGCGCAACGACCCCCTGCCACGCGACGAGTTCGTAGCCGGCAAGGCCGCTTTCGGAGAGCGTCGGAATATCAGGTGCGGCGCCGACGCGCCTTGACGTGGTCACGCCGAGCACCGTGATCTTGCCCTCGCGGATCTGCTGCAACGCTGCTTGCAGATCCACCACCATGAAAGGAATGTGGCCGGCGATGACGTCGAGCATCGCCGGCACGCTGCCGCGGTAGGGCACGTGGCGGATATCGATCCCGGCCGCCGCCTTGAGCATCTCGGCGCCGAGATGCTGCGGGCTGCCATTGCCGGCCGAGCCGTAAGCCAATCCAGGCTTCGACTTGGCGTAGGCAATAAAATCCGACAACGTCTTTGCGGGGACCTCCGGATTGGCGATCAGCGCAAACGGCACCGCGGCCACCAGCGCAATCGGCGCGAAATCCTTGACCGGGTCGTACGGCAGCTTCTTGTACAGCGTCTTGTTGATGGCAAGCGTGGTCGAGGTCGCCATCAACAGCGTGTAGCCATCGCCCTCCGCTCTTGCGACCTGCTCCGCGCCGAGCGTGGTCCCGGCGCCCGGCTTGTTTTCGACAATGACGGTGGCGCCCAGCCCGGCCTTGATTTGCTCGGCCACCAGGCGGCCGAGGAAATCGGTCGTACCGCCGGCCGGATAAGGCACGATCATCTTGATGTTGCGGCTGGGATAGGCTGCCTGCGCAAACGCCGGCGGCGCGATCAGCGCAGCCAGCCCGCCGCCGCATCCGGCAATCGCCTGTCGGCGCGTCAAGCGCATGGAGCCTCCCAAAGGGTTTTGTTCTTGTTCTGGTCGCGAACCATCTTAGCCGTTGCGGCGACATATCAAAGGCGGCCGCGGGTCCAATCCTGCTTGTTGCGGCGCTGCAACAGCTGCACTAACAACTTAATTGGAACGCAACTTGAAACGCCAGTACTCTTGGGCAGGGACATCCCGATGCGAATAATGACGATCGCAGCTTTAGGCGCGATGCTTGCGGGCGCCCCTGCCCTAGGCCAAAGCACAAATCCGGCGGCGTCCGGCATGGCGCCGACGCCGGCGAAACCGGCGGCCGCCGCGCCAGCTAAACCGGCGATTGCGGCAAATCCCGCGCATGTCACAGCTTCCAAAGCGGTACCGGCTTCAACGCCGGAATCGCGCTCGGCGGCGGCGCTCGCGCTGTCGCACGAGCCGACCTTCGACGAAGGCACCGCGGAGCGAATAAAGCAGGCGGCGCTGAGTTATTCGGATCTGGCGGTGCGCGGCGGCTGGCCGACGATTCCCACTGAGGCGAAGTTCGCCATCGGCGTGCAGGGGCCAAACGACGATCTGTTGCGCCGGCGCCTGATCATCTCTGGCGACCTTGCCGCCGACAAGACCGCCGGGCCGTTTGACGATGATGTCGCGGAAGCCGTCAAGCGCTTTCAGGTTCGCCACGGCCTAGCATCGACCGGAACGGTAACACCACGAACCCTGGCCGCCCTTAATGTCTCGGTACCGAAGCGCGTCAAGCAGCTCGAGGCTTCGCTGCAACGGCTCGAAAACATCAATTTTTCATTCAGGCAGCGTTATGTGGTGGTCAATCTCCCCGCGACCTTCGCCGAGGCCGTTGAGAATGACGTGGTGGTGCGGCGCTATCGCGTCATTGTCGGCAAGACCGAAAAGCCGTCGCCGACGCTGACCGCGGAAATCACCGGTGTCGTGCTCAACCCGACCTGGACGGTGCCGTCATCGATCGCGAAGACCGAAATTTCGGCGCATATGCGCAAAGACCCCACCTACCTCGCCCGCATGCATATGGATGTGCTCGACGGCCACGACAATCCGATCGATCCGCGATCGGTGGATTGGTCCGGCGCGCACACACCGAATTTCACGGTGCGACAGCAAGACGGCGCCTGGAACGCGCTCGGCGCGGTCAAGATCGATATGCCGAATCCTTATTCGGTCTACATGCACGACACCAACCAGCGCAATCTGTTCAGCGACGACTATCGCTTCGAGTCGCACGGCTGCTCGCGCGTCGACAACGTGCGCGACCTCGCGGCGTGGCTGTTGTCCGAGGAGATGGCGAAATGGAATCGTGCCGCCATCGATGCCGCGATCGCCACCGGGAAGCATCAGGAGATTGCGCTGCCGAACAAGGTTCCCGTCGCCTGGATCTATCTCACCGCGTGGATGACGAGAGACGAGACGGTCCAGTTCCGCAACGACATCTACGATCAGGACGAACAGCTTCTGGAGGCCACCGCCGAAGAAGCCGCGTTCTTCAACCAGGCCGCCAATCATCCGTTGACGGCGCATCTCGCGCAGTAATCAGTCAGCGAACGATTATTTGCGCGATCCGCAGCCATTGCGGAGACATCGAACCAATGCTTCAATCCGAAAGGATTGCTCTCTATCACCGAAAGCCCCGCCGATGCTGGACATCCCCAATAAAACCGAAAAATCGTTTGCCGACGGCAAAATCCTGAAGGGCATCATTGAGGGCGTCGGCGTTGTCACCTTCAACAATCCCGAAAAGCGCAACGCCATGTCGCTCGACATGTGGGAAGGGTTCGGTCACGCGCTCGCTGAGTTGCGCGACGATGGCGAGGTGGGGGTCGTGATCCTGGTCGGCGCCGGCGACAAGGCCTTCGTCTCGGGCGCCGATATCAGTCAGTTCGAGAAGACTCGGCACAACGCGGAAGCCTCCGAAGAATATTCCAAACGCAGCGCCGCGCAGCGCGCATTGCTCGCGAACTATCCGAAACCGACCATTGCCTGCATCCGCGGCTTCTGCCTCGGCGGCGGCATGCAGGTCGCGATGATGTCGGACATCCGCATCGCCGCCAAGGACAGCCGGTTCGGAATCCCGGCGGCCAGGCTCGGCATCGCCTACGGCTATGATGGGCTAAAGCACCTGGTGTCGCTGGTGGGGCCATCCTGGGCGCGGCTGATCATGTATACGGGCATGCGGATCGAGTCCGCGGAAGCTTTAAGGATTGGCCTCGTCGACCGCGTCGTGCCCGACGCTGAGCTGTGGAATGCGACCATGGAAATCGCCCGCGCTATTTCCGGCAACGCGCCGCTGGCGATCCAGGCCGCCAAGATCACCATCGCCGAGGTGCTGAAAGACGAAGGCCAGCGGGACATGGAGGCGATCAAGCAAATCGGTATCGCCTGCATGGACTCCGAGGATTTCCGCGAAGGCCGCCGCGCCTTCATGGAAAAGCGCAAGCCGCAGTTCAAGGGGCGGTAGTAGCCGACTAAAGTGGCTCTCCATGTTGACGGAGGCCTACGGGGTATCGAGCTGGCGGACTTGGCCCTGATAACGTCACCGACGCCATCGTTGCCGTGAGGCCCGCGGGGGTCGATTCCAAGACAAAGACCGACGTTGGCTCTACCCATACAAAAGATCTGGCCAAAGTCGCAGCCTTCAACAAGGCTGCCAAGGGCGTTATCTGTTAAGAACTTGTTCCGGTCGCTAAAATCGCCGCCAACACCGCCCTCCCAATATCCGCGGTGCCGTTTTGCAATGAGCAGCGAACTGCGCCAGTTTCGGCAAAAAATCGTTACTCATCATTCGCTTGGTCGCGAAGAGATCGTGGCAGGTTCGCGGCAAACATGGCCGAGCGCGAGATGGGCTGCCACTCGCAGAAGTAGCGGCGGTCACGCGGGTCTTGTGGTAAACAGGCCCATGAGGGGACAACGAGGTGCGGCAGAATCTGCAAATACAGGTTCATCCTGAGCTGTCCGCCAGCGTCGACCTCACGCGGTGGGGTGGCTCTATTGGGCTCGCTGTCGCGGTTGGCATCGTATATTTCGTGGCAGCGCGGCTCAGCCTGGCTCTCTTGACCAAGCCTGAGGGTGTTGCAGTTTTCTGGCCCGCCGCGGGCGTGTCGGCCGGTGTCCTGATCGCTCTCGGATCGCACGCGCGATGGCCGGTCGTCGCCGGCACCGTGGCTGCGACGATCGCGGCCAATCTCTCCGGCGACCGAAATCTCTGGAGCGCTGTTCTTTTCGCCTTGTGCAATGCGGGGGAAGCCGTGCTCACGGCATGGCTCATCGAGCATTATTTCGGTTCGGATTTCAGGCTGAACAAGCTGCGCAACGTGCTCGGATTGGCAGCGGCGTCGATCATGGGGACCACTGTCTCGGGGGTAGGCGGCGCGATCACATTCAGACTGTTTCACAGCGAAACGACGCCGATATTGACGACCTGGCAGCACTGGTTCGCATCGGACGGGCTGGGAATAATCACGGTTGCACCGTTGCTGATCGAACTTGCTTCGGCCTCGCGCGACCGGCCGCCACTGAGTGAACTCGTCGAAGGGGCGCTGACCGTCGCGGCGCTGGCGCTGGTGAGCGGACTTGCCATTTTCCTGCAGTCGGAGCTTTTGGCCAATGTTGGGCCGGTCGCCGTGTTGTTCGCACCGCTACTGTGGCTTGCGGCGCGTTGCCGGCCGGTATTCGCCGCGGCGGCCGCATTCATCGTCAGCGTTTCAATCGTTTGGACGACCACATTCGGCATCGGCTATTTCGGCAATCCGGATCTTCCAATCGACAAGCGCGTGATGGCTGCCCAATTCAGCATCTTTCTTGTGACACTCGGCGCATCGGTTCTTGCCGCGCTGTTTGCCGAAATCCGCGACAAGAGGAGGTTGGCTGAGGCTGCTCTGCACGCCAGCGAAACACAGCGCTATCTCATCGAGACCGAAAGGCTGGCTGCACTCGGCGGCCTGGTCGCAGGCGTCGCCCACGAAATCTCAAGCCCGATCGGCACCAGCCTCACTGTCGCATCGACGCTGGCGTATCGCAGCGTCGACTTCACGGACCAGATTGCCTCAGGTCAGGTGCGGCGCACCCTGCTTGTCGAATTCGCCGACGGCTGTCGCGGCGCCGCAGACCAGCTCGTCGCGAACCTGCAGCGCGCCGCGGGATTGATTCAATCGTTCAAACAGGTCGCCGTCGATCGCAGCAGCGACCATCGGCGTGCGTTCGACCTCAAAGTTGCAACTGAACAGGTCATCGCAAGCGTGCGGTCGCGCCTCTTGAAATCTCAATCTTCACTCGCAATCGAGATGTCCAGCGATATCATCATGGACAGCTTCCCCGGCCCCTACGGGCAGGTGCTGACCAACCTCATCTTCAACGCCGTCACCCACGGCTTCACCGAAGGTCCGGGCGGACGCATGCTGATCAAGGCGCGCCGGCTTGGCATGGACCAGGTCGAGATCACGTTCTCCGATGACGGCAGCGGTATTCCGCACGAAGTGCAGCGTCAGGTTTTTAATCCGTTCTTCACCACCAGACGCGCGGAAGGCAGCACCGGGCTGGGCCTTTACATCGTCTACAATCTCGTGACGCAGCAGCTCGGTGGCAAGATCACGCTCGCCTCCGACCCGGGACAGGGCACGACCATTTGCATGACCCTTCCCCTGCGCGCCCCCGGTTAGCACCCCCCAAAGCGCCGCGAATGACTGGACCGCGAGCCAATCGCGTTGCGCCACGCACGGGTCGATTTACTCGATCACCCTCTCGGTGAGCGCCATCAGCGTCGGCGGGATCGTCAGTCCGAGCGTTTTTGCCGTTTTGAGATTGATTATCAGTTCATATTTGGTCGGCGCCTGGACCGGGAGATCGCTTGGAGAGCTGCCTTTGAGAATCCGGTCGATATAGCTGACGGGCTTGCGGATCAGTTCATCCAGCACAAACGTATAAGAAATCAATGCACCGCGTTCCACGGCACTGATAGCGGAATTAAGAGCCGGCAGACGAAATCGCGCACATTGAGCAATGATGTGATCCAGATGCACGTTCGTAAACGGCTCCGGTATCACCAGCAGCGCGCCATGTGGCTCATGACTCAGGGAGGAAAGCGTGGCTTCAATCTCGCTGTCATCATGGGTGTGGCATTCGATGACCTGCACAGCTGCGGCAGCAGTCTTCACTGACGCGACCAGCGGCGGTGCATAGGCCGTCGTGTCCGGATTGTACAGGATTCCCACATGGGTGAGGTCGGGTACGAGCTCCCGAAGCAGTTGCATCCACTTGCTGCCAATCGAAAGGTCCCAGACGACGAAGCCGGTGATATTGCCGCCCGGGCGCCCAAGGCTATCGGCGAGGCCAAAGCCGACGGGATCGGCGACTTGGGTGAAGACGATGGGAATCGTCTTCGTCTTCCGATGCAGCGCCAGCGTCGCCGGCAACCCTTGCGAATAAATCAGTTCAGGCTCAAGCGCGACAAGCTCGGCAGCGGAGGCATCGGTTTTGGCGAGATCGGCAAGCGTGCCACCAAACCGATAGTCGATGCGGATGTTCTTGCCCTCGATCCACCCCGACTGCTGCATCGCGTCGCGGAAGGCCCCGAGGAAACCGATCGCGGCCGTGCCGTTCTCGTCCGGCGCCAATCCGACAAGCACGCCGATGTGGCGCATTTGCCCCGCTTGCTGCGCCCTCACGGCAAACGGCCGCCCCATCACTGCAGCACCGAGCCCACCCAGGAATTGGCGCCGCTTCATGTAGCCATCCTATTTTATGCCGCATGGTAGCGGATCAGCGGACATCATAACAGTCGACCACAGGCTCAAAGCGCCGCCAGGACGGCTTTCGCATTATCCGCCGTGCCGTTGCCGCGGGCTCAAGCCGGCACACTCAAACCAGCAAGATCAGGGCTGAAGCTGAATCAATGTTCAGGAAGATTAAATCGTCAGCCCTCCTGCTGCTTTTCTGCAACCAACCGAATTCGCGGAAGTTTGAAGTCTCAAAGGAGGGACAACCATGAAATTCAAATTTGCAGTTATCGGCTTGGCCGCCTTGAGCGGCATGGCACTGGCGTCCGGATCAGCCTTGGCGGCGATGCCGAACGGAATTCCGCACCCAGACCAGATTGCGAAACTGGATCAGAATATCGATCAGGTGCGCTGGGTCTGTAACCCGTGGGGCCGCTGCTGGCATCGCCCGAACTTCTACGGCGCGTATGGCTACTATGGCCGTCCGCGACCGTGGGGTTGGCATCGCTGGCACCGCTGGCACCACTACTACTAAGCGGGAACTCAGGGGGCTTCGGCCCCCTCTTGCTGTTCGGCGTGCGGACTACAACGCCGCCAGCACCGCCTTCGCAATATCCGCGGTGCCGTTGCGCCCACCGAATTCCATCGGCTTGATACCGTCAGCGTAGACTTTGTCGACCGCGCGTTCGATGCGCTCACAGGCCTCGGTTGCGCCTTCCAGGCCGTGCTTGTCGGCTAGCCAATCCAGCATCATCGCCGCTGAGAGGATCATCGCGGTCGGATTGGCCTTGCCCTGCCCCATGATATCGGGCGCGGTGCCGTGGCACGGCTGGAACACCGCGTGGCGGTCGCCGATATCGGCCGACGGGGCCATGCCCATGCCGCCGATCAGGCCGGCCGTCATGTCGGAGAGAATGTCGCCGAACATGTTTTCCATCACCATGACGTCGAAATCCCAGGGGCGCTTGACCAGCAGCGCCGAGCAGGCATCGACATAGAGGCGCTCGGTCTTGACATCGGGATGGCGTTTGGCCGCTTCATCGAACATCTCGCGAAAGAATGCGAAGGCCTTGAATACGTTTGCCTTGTCGACGCAGGTTAATCCTCCGCCTGAGCGTCCGCGCGCCTTTCGCCGTTCGGCAAGCCGAAAGGAAAACTCAAACAACCGTTCCGAGGTTTTGCGCGTAATGAGAAGCGTCTCGCGCGCTTCGGTATCGGTGACAACGCCCTTGCCCATCGAGGCGAACAGGCCCTCGGTGGATTCCCGGATCACGACCAGATCGATGCCGCGCCGGTCGGCGCCGACGATCGGGCTCGGCACGCCCGGGATCAGCCGCGCCGGGCGCACCCCGGCATAGAGATCGAAATGAAAGCGCAGTTCGACCTGTGGCATGATCTCGGTATTGTCGGGGTAGCGCACCGACGGCAGCCCGCATGCGCCGAGCAGGATCGCGTCCGCCTCGTCGCAAAGCCGCACCGTAGCGTCCGGCATCGACTTGCCGGTCGCGAGATAATGGTTGGCGCCGGCGGGCGCCTCGGTGAAGCGAAACTTCAAGTCCGATGTCGCTTCGATCTTGCGTAAAACTTCGAGCGCGGGCGCCATCACCTCGGGGCCGATGCCGTCGCCGCCGAGCACGGCAACGTGAAGCGCGTTGTTAGTGGACATGGAGATTTCCTTAGCAGTTGTCGTCATGCCCGGGCTTGTCCCGGGCATCCACGACGGAGGAATAGATCGGGGCGAGCTACGGCGTCAGCACGGCCCGTCCCACCAGCCGGCCTTTTTGTAGTTCGACCAGCGCCTCGTTGGCCTTGGCGAGCGGCATCGGCGTCACCGGGATCGGCGCGATCTTCTTGGCACGGACCAGATCGAGCAATTCCTGGGTTTCCCGGAGGTTGCCGACATAGCTGCCCTGGATGGTGATGGCCTTGATCGGGATCAGCGGCAAAGCCCATGGCGCGCCGCCGCCGAACAGGCCGACGATCACGAGCTTGCCGCCTTTGCTCAGGCAATCGAACCCAAGCTGCGTGGTCGCGGCATTGCCGACGAGGTCTATCACCGCGCGGATCGGCCCGCCGGCTTTGCCGGCAAGCTGCGCCAGCGCATCAGGCGCCTTGCCGTCGACGGTCGCAAGCGCGCCAGCTTTTTCGGCGGCGTCGCGCTTCCTCGCGTCGATATCGACGACGATGGCGCCCCTGCCGCCCATCGCCTTCAACAGCGACAGCGCCATCAGGCCAAGTCCGCCGGCGCCGAAAATCACGATCGGCGTGTTGAAGGCAAATTCGACCTTCTTCAGCGCGCTATAGGTGGTGACGCCGGAGCAGGCATAGGGCGCGGCGGTGACGGGATCGAGCCCTTTCAGGTCCAACAGGTACTTCGGATGCGGCACCGTCATGTGATCGGCATAACCGCCGTCGCAATAGACGCCGAGCGAAGCAGGCTTCAGGCACATGTTTTCGTCGCCCGCAAGACACGTCTCGCATTTGCCGCAGCCGAGCCAGGGATAGACCAGCGCGACATCCCCGACCTTCAGTTCGCCCTTGTCGCTCGCCTTCACGTCCGGGCCGAACGCGGCGATTTCGCCGACGGTCTCATGCCCCATGGTGCGCGGCAATGAAACGCCGCGGTCTTTCAGCGAAAGCGGTTTTCGGCCATGGCCGAGATCGTAACCGCCTTCCCAGATATGCAGATCGCTATGGCAGACGCCGGCCGCCTTCACCCTGATCAACACCTGCGTTCCCGATGGTTGCGGCGTCGGCTGCTCCACCTCTCTCAAGGGCGCATTGAAATCGGCCACCTGGAAACTCTTCATCGCTTCACTCCCGGTATTTTTGCTCTTCGGCGGACATTGCCACGTCCGTACAGGCGAGACAAACGCGCCGAACGGATGCCGTCAATCCGCCAGCAGCGCCCTGCCCGAGAAAGCGGCTATTTGCTCCTCGGAGTAGCCGCTCTCCCTGAGCAGCGCGTGGGTGTGTTCACCCAAGTTTGATATGCGCTTGCCTGTCGACACATCGGCCCCCGACATCCGAAACGGCACGTTGAGAACCTTGAAGGTACCGCCGCCGTCCTCCACCTCGGAAAGCGAACGCCGATGGGCGATCTGCGGGTCGTTCAAGGCTTCCGCGACCGTGCGGTAGGCGGAGGACGGAACCCCCTCGCCCATCAGTGCCGCCAGGCATTGCGCCGTCGTCACCGTTCGCGACCAGGCCTCAACGCCATCCATCAAGTCCGCCCAGTTGTTGCGGCGGTCGGCATATTTCGCAAAACGCGGATCGCTGACCCAGTCCGGGCGACCGATCACCTTCATCAAACCCTGAAAGGTCTTCTCGCTGGCGATCGCGACCATCACGTATCCATCCGAGGTCTGGATCGGGCCGAACATCGGACGCGAAATCGGCGCGACCGTAAATTGCGACCATTGCAGCTCGTTCAAGGTCAGGGTCAGCATGGATTCGAGCATCGAGACGTCGACATGCTGGCCTCGTTGCGTCATGTGCCGCTGGTACAGCGCCGCCGAGATGGCGCCAAAGGCGTAGGTGCCGGTGAGGACATCGGCATGATAGATGCCGCAATAATCCGGACGGCTCCTTCCCGGCTGATAGGCCAGATGCGCCATGTCGTAGCCCGAGGCCGCATGGATCACCGGCGCGTAAGCCGGCAGTTCGGACGACGGGCCGGTCTGCCCATATCCGGAGATCGAGCAGTAGATCAGCCTCGGATTGAGCGCACTCAGCGTCGCCCAGTCGAGCTTCAGCCGTCGCATCACGCCCGGGCGAAAATTCTCCACCAGGATATCCGCGGTTGCGACCAGCCGACGGATAACTTCGATCCCTTCAGGCGACTTCAGATCGAGCACGAGGCTCTTCTTGCCGACATTGAGCTGGCCAAAAGCGGTGCTGCAGCCATTGCGCAGCGGCGGGCGGGTGCGCATCGTCTCGCCTTCGGCGGTCTCGATCTTGATAACCTCCGCTCCCATGTCGGCAAGCATTC
>Ga0209153_1000219_pt1 | contig 30873 bp, 19 predicted proteins | sample GraSoiAngelo_120_FD_185877 | JGI IMG/M metagenome (GOLD analysis project Ga0209153, IMG submission 185877) | Grasslands soil microbial communities from the Angelo Coastal Reserve, California, USA - 14_0919_09_20cm (SPAdes) (version 2) | ecosystem: Environmental > Terrestrial > Soil > Grasslands ... | reverse complement strand
TGGACCGAGGCGGACGTGCGGCGCGACGGTTTCAGTCTCGAGACCATCCTGGGCGAGATCAACAACCGCGGCGCGGGTGTCAAGATCGCCCTGATCGATGCTTCCAGGCGCAATCCGTTCGAACGCCGGTTTCGCAGCTTTTCCGCAGGTCTTGCACCGGTGATTGCACCGAATGGAACGCTGGTGATGTATTCGGCGGCGCTGTCATCCGTAATAAGCGACAATGGCGGCGACCACAGCCTGTTCGTACAGGAATTGCTCAAGGAAATCCGCGTTCCCGACCTGATGGCGGAGGAAACGCTGAACCGCACCCGGGTCGGCGTCACCCGCGCCTCACGAAGCGAACAGGTGCCATGGATTTCGTCCTCCCTGGCGGAGGATTTTTCATTCATTCCGGGCTCCGGCGGTGGTGGCCCCCGCCCCTCCGGTCCGACGGTCGCGAACCTCCCGCCGCCGCTTCCGGATTCTCCGCAACCGCCGCAGGCGCCACGCTATAATCCGCCGCAACCGCCACCATTGGCCGACCTGCCGGCGCCCAAACCCCCAGCGGAGACGGTCGCGCCGCCGCTCGAACAGCCGTCGAATAATACCGGCAATAACAGCAGTTCGAGCCAGTTGGCGCTAGCCGACGACCCGACCATCAAGAGCTTGACCGCCAAGATCGCGGACAATCCCGACGACGTCAGCGCGCTCTACCGGCGCGGCCAGGTCTATGCCAGCAAGGGAGCTTACAGCCTTGCGATCAAGGACTTTGACGACACGATCCGGATCAACCCGCGCGACGTCGAAGCCCTCAACAACCGCTGCTGGGCCCGTACCGTGGTCGGCGACCTGCAGGCGGCGCTCAAGGATTGCAACGAGGCGCTTCGGCTGCGTCCGAACTTCGTCGACGCGCTGGACAGCCGCGGTCTGGTCAACCTGAAGAGCGGGGCGACCAGAAACGCCATCATCGACTTCGATGCCGCCCTGAAGATCAATCCCAGGCTGACCTCCTCACTCTACGGGCGCGGCCTCGCCAAGCAGCGGAATGGCTCGATTTCCGAGGGCAATTTGGATATATCCAACGCCAAGGCGATGGACCCGAATATCGTCCAGGAATTCGCAAGTTACGGGGTGCATTGACGTTGATTTGAGTTGAAAGGCTGGATTTGAGTTGAAAGGCCGGATTTGAGTTGAAAGGCCGGCGAGCCCTCGAACCCCCGGGCGGAGGCCGTAGACTAATGCGAAGGCGCCGCGACCCTCTGTCCTCGCGGCCATTTGGATAAATCATTTTGAACGCGCGGGCAGCGCAGGAGGACTGGCAATGTCGAGCATAGCTGGGTCGAGAATGGCCGGAAGGACTGTTGCCGCGATGCTTTCGATCGTGGCGGTTGGCGCCGTGCTTTCCTTTGGCGTCGGCAAGGCGCGCGCTGCCGACGATGTCACCGAGGATCAGATCGTCAAGGCCTTGGCGCCGAGCAAGAAGCCGCTGACGCGCGGCCTGTCGGCAGGCCCGCAGGCCGATCCGGCGGCGAGCGCCGCGGAGACCAAGTTTGTTTCGACCATCCGTGGCCGCACGACCCGTTCGCTCTCGGTCACCGAGCGCGAGGAAATCGCCACCCTCGCCAAGGACAAGCCGAATATCGATCTGGAAATCACTTTCGACTACAACTCGGCCGAGATCAGCCAGAAGTCGCTTCCCTCGGTGCAGGCGCTGGGACGCGCCCTCACCAATCCTGATCTGAAAGGCTCGACCTTCGTGGTTGCGGGCCACACCGACGCCGCCGGCGGCGACGGCTACAACCAGGATCTTTCGGAGCGGCGCGCCGATTCGATCAAGCGCTATCTGATGGACAAATACGGCATCGCCGCCGCAGACCTCGTGACCGTCGGATATGGCAAGAGCAAGCTCAAGGATCCGAACCAGCCGATGGCGGAGGTCAATCGCCGCGTGCAAGTCGTGAACATGGAAAACAAGACCACGGCGTCGAAGTGATGTGCTCAGCGTTCGCCGCTTGCTTCGTCATGCCCGGCCTTGTGCCGGGCATCCACATCTTGGCGGCGCTAAAAGCAAGACGTGGATGGCCGGGACGAAGCCTGGCCATGACAAAGAACCAAGATCATCTCCGTGCGACAAAAGGTCTGGGTTGATCCGGCGATGAATTTCTCCGAGTACCTCAAGCCTGCGCTCGGCGTGGTTTTGTTTACCGCCGCCGGGATCGGATATTACTGGTTCGAGCATCGCTCGCGTCCTGAAGAGAAGGAAACACCGGGTCAGGCGCTCGTGGTCGTCACGAAATCGACCAATGCCTGTTTCTCCGACCTGGTGCGGGTCACCGGCTTCGTGGTGCCGCGCCGGGAAGCCGTGGTCGGCGCCGATCAGGAAGGCTCCAAGGTCACCGACCTGTTCGTCCGCGAGGGCGACATGGTCACCGACAACCAGGAACTCGCGCGGCTGAGCGCGCCGCCGCAGCAACCGGGCGGGCAGCAGAGAGCAAGCCAGGCACCGGTATCGCTGCGTGCCCCCGCCGCCGGCCTGCTCACCGAGGTCAAGACCATCGTCGGCGCGCCGGCCTCGCCCCAGGCAGGCCCTATGTTCCGCATCTCTGTCAACAACGAGATCGAACTCGACGCGGAAGTGCCGGCCGTCCACATGCTCAAGCTCAATCCGGGTGCAACCGTGCGCATCAGCCGCGACAATGCCCCCGACCTGGTCGGACGGGTGCGCGTGGTGTCGCCGCAGATCGACCGCACCACCCAGCTCGGCCATGTCCGCATTTCCGTCACCAACAACCCGTCGCTGAAGGTCGGCATGTTCGCCCGCGCCAATATCGATGCCAAGCGAAGTTGCGGCGTGGCGGTTCCGCGCACCGCCATTGACCATCTCACCGTTCAGGTGGTCAAAGGAAATACGGTCGAGACGCGCAAGGTCCGGGTCGGACTGGTATCCGACACCAACATCGAAATCCTCGAAGGCCTCGACGTGGGCGAAACCGTCGTGGCCGACGCTGGCTCCTCGCTGCATGACGGCGACCAGATCAAGACCATGTTCGCAGACGAAATCGATCGACGGGTACGCTGATGGCTCTCAATATCTCGGCATGGTCGATCCGCAACCCGCTCCCATCCGTCGTCTTCTCGATCATCCTTTTGGTGCTGGGCTGGGTGTCCTTCACCAAGCTCGCGGTGACGCGGCTGCCCTCCGCCGACATCCCCGTGATCTCGGTTGCGGTATCGCAGTTCGGCGCCGCGCCGGCAGAACTTGAATCGCAGGTCACCAAGACGATCGAAGACGGCGTATCCGGCGTCGAAGGCGTGCGCCACATCTCCTCCTCGATCACCGACGGTTTGTCGCTGACGACGATCCAGTTCGCGCTCGAGACCAATACCGATCGGGCACTGAACGACATCAAGGATGCCGTCACGAGGGTGCGCGCCAACCTGCCGCAGAACGTCAACGAGCCGCTGATACAGCGCGTCGACGTGATTGGCCTGCCGATCGTCACTTATGCTGCGATCTCGCCCGGCAAGACGCCGGAACAACTGTCCTATTTCGTCGACGACGTCGTCAAACGCGCGCTGCAGGGCGTGCGCGGCGTCGCCCAGGTCGAGCGTATTGGCGGTGTCGAGCGCGAAATCCTGGTCTCGCTCGATCCCGACCGGCTGCAGGCCGCGGGGCTGACTGCCGTCAATGTCAGCCAGAGCCTGCGCGGCACCAATGTCGACCTCGCCGGCGGCCGCGCCGAAATCGGCAAGAACGACCAGGCGATCCGCACCCTTGCCGGCGCCAAGACGCTGAACGATCTCGCCGGCACCATGATCCCGTTGTTCGGCGGCGGCGAAGTTCGCCTCGACGACCTCGGCACCGTCACCGACACCATCGCCGACCGCCGCACCTTCGCCCGCTTCAACGGCGAGCCGGTGGTCGCGCTCGGCATCAAACGTTCCAAGGGCGCCTCCGACGTGGTGGTCGCGGGCCTGGTGCAGAAACGGATCGATGCGCTGAAAGTCGCCTATCCCGACGTCGACTTGAAACTGATCGACACCTCGGTTGAATTCACCAAGGGCAATTACGAGGCGGCGATCTCGACATTATTCGAAGGCGCCTTCCTTGCCGTCGTGATCGTGCTGCTATTCTTGCGCGACCTCCGTGCGACCATCATCGCCGCGATCTCGCTGCCGCTGTCGATCTTCCCGGCGTTCTGGGCGATGGACATTTTGGGCTTTTCGCTGAACCTCGTCTCGTTCCTCGCGATCACGCTGTCGACCGGTATCCTGGTCGACGACGCCATCGTCGAGATCGAGAACATCGTGCGCCACATGCGCATGGGCAAATCGCCCTACCGCGCGGCGCTGGAGGCCGCCGACGAAATCGGGCTTGCCGTGATCGCGATTTCACTCACGATCATTGCGATCTTTGCGCCCGCAAGCTTCATGTCCGGGATCGCCGGGCAATTCTTCAAGCAGTTCGGCATCACGGTTTCGGTGCAGGTGTTCTTCTCGCTATTGGCCGCGCGCTTCGTCACGCCGGTGCTGGCCGCCTATTTCCTCAAGGATCACTCCCATGACGATCCACCGCCCGGGCGGGCGCTGCAGGCCTACACCAGGCTCGTCACCTGGTCGGTACGGCACTATTTGATCACGGTCTTGATCGGCTTTGGCATCTTTGCGGCCTCGATCTGGAGCATCACGCTGTTGCCGCAAGGTTTCCTGCCGGCCCAGGACACCGCGCGCTCGCTGCTCGCCATGGAATTGCCGCCCGGCTCGCAGCTTGCCTTTACCGAGAAAGTCACCGAGGAGATCGTGGCGCGCCTGCGCAAGCGGCCGGAAGTACGAAGCGTATTCGTCGACGGCGGCAGGGTTCCGCCGGGAACGCTCGAGGTACGTCGCGCCGCGCTGATCATCAACTACACGCCCAAGACCGGGCGCAAGATCACCCAACGCCAGCTCGAGCTTGAGATCAGCAACGAGCTCGAGAACGTGCCCGACATCCGCTTCTGGTTCCTCGACGAAAACGGCCTGCGCGCGATCTCGCTGGTCGTCACCGGCGTCGACAGCAACATCGTCAGCAACGTCGCCAGCGAGCTGGCGACGCAGATGAAGCGGATTCCGATCATCTCCAACGTGATTTCGGAAACCTCGCTCGACCGGCCCGAACTGCGCATCCGGCCACGGGCGGATTTCGCGACACGGCTCGGCGTCTCCACCGAAAGCCTGTCGCAGACCATCCGCGTCGCCACCATCGGCGACGTCGGTCCGGCGCTCGCCAAATTCGATGCCGGCGACCGGCTGGTGCCGATCCGCGTCCAGCTCGAAGACGCCGCGCGCGGCGAGCTGAAGACGCTCGAGCAGTTGCGTGTGCCGCTCGGCGAGCACGGCGAGAAAGGCGGCGTGCCGCTCTCGGTCGTTGCCGACATCAAGCTCGACCAGGGCCCGACCAGCATCAACCGATACGACCGCGAGCGCCAGGCGACGGTTGCGGCTGACCTCGTCGGATCGGCGGCGCTGGGCGATGCCACCAAGAAGATTTCCGAACTGCCTGTCATGAAGAGCCTGCCGAAGGGCGTCAAGGTAAGCCCGTCGGGCGATGCCGAAAGCCTGAACGAATTGTCGGAAGGTTTTGCCACCGCCATCACCGCCGGCCTGATGATGGTCTATGCGGTGCTGGTGCTGTTGTTCGGAACATTCCTGCAACCGATCACCATCCTGTTCTCGCTGCCGCTTTCGATCGGCGGCGCGATCGCCGCATTGCTGCTGACCGGCAAGCAGCTCACCACGCCGGTGTGGATCGGCATCTTGATGCTGATGGGCATCGTCACCAAGAACGCGATCATGCTGGTGGAATTCGCCGTCGAATCGATCCGCGAAGGCAAGCCGCGCGATGAGGCGATCATCGATGCCGGCATGAAGCGGGCGCGGCCGATCGTGATGACCACGGTCGCGATGGCGGCCGGCATGATGCCGTCCGCGCTGGCGTTCGGCGCCGGTGGCGAATTCCGCTCGCCGATGGCGCTCGCCGTGATCGGCGGCCTGGTGTTCTCGACCATCCTGTCGCTGGTGTTCGTGCCGGCGATGTTCATGATGATGGACGACATCGGCGCGCTGTTCTGGCGCTTTGGCAAAAAGCTGCTCGTGTCCAGCGGCGACGCCGAACACGGCGAAGACCATCACAAGACGCCGGCACCCTCCGCCCAGCCGCGGCGGAAGGTGATCGCGCCTGCGGCGGAGTAGGCGTCAATCTTCCCGTTGCCGCCGCGCCGTGATGGCGACTGAGGATGCCGTGCGCTGCTCACGGCTTTTTGCCGGCAGCTTCGCGCGCCAGGCGCTCCGCCTTTAACCGTTCGCGGTTGTCATGAAACGCCTTCTGAGCGAGCAGATGCTCGCGCATCGCCTGCTCTGCGTCGGCGCGCCGTTCGGCTTCTCTGGCTTTGCGCTGATCCGCCGTCAGGGGCGGGCGCTCGCTCGAATCGTAAGTTGTCATGTCGGGTTCCAACGCGCGGAACCCGAAAGAGTTGCATCATTCGTGCGGTCGAAGAGCCTATTCGTTCCGCGCGATCGCGGTCAGCCGGCTCAGGTTCTGCAGCAGGATGCGGCCGCGCTGCAGGTCCAGGATACCGTCCTTGCGCCAGCTTTGGAGCTGGCGGTTGACGCTTTCGCGCGCAGCGCCGACGAACACCCCGAGCTGTTCCTGCGAGATATGCACTTCGGAGCCGAAATCGGCGGCGAGCGCGCAGAGCCGCCGTGCGAGCCGGATCGGCAGTGGCTGCAACACCGATTCCTCCATCCGCTCGCTTTGCCAGCGGATGCGCTGACACAACAGCTGGATGATCTTGATCGCGACCTTCGGCTCGCGCTCGAGATGGCCCAGGAAATCCTCACGCCGCAGCACGAACAATTCGGTCGGCTCGCCGGCGGTCGCGTCCGCCGTGCGGCTCTGGCCATCGAGCACTGCGACCTCGCCAAAGAGATCGCCGGGGCCCATGAAATTCAGCGTCAGCCGGCTGCCGTCGGGCGCGCCGGTCTCGATGCGGATCTGGCCGCGGCGAACCCCGAACAGGGCATCGCCGGCATCGCCCTTCTGGAACAAGACTTCGCCGAGCCCAAGGTGCTGGGTGTGGCAGAGATTGGAAATCCGCTGCAGTTCGTCGACGCCTAAGTCCGCGAACATTGGATTCATCTTCAAAATGACCGCAAATTCGGCCTGTTTGCTCATGGCAATGCCTTCCAAAGCGTCCAAGTCGCATTTACAGGAATTCGCCGCATGAGAAGTGTGTCATAGGTCACATATCTTTGCAGTACGTCCTGTTTATTTTTGGACGGTTTTGAGCGTTCTTCCCATTCCGGGATAAGCTCAAAAGGTCAGCTCGGGCCGGATCACGCCCAGCCGGACTCGCTGCCGTTTCGCCCGGGTTGGAACGTCGACATGAGAGCATTGAAAATCGCCGGCACGATCGCGGCCGCCGTCATCGTCATTGTTGTCCTGCTGCTGATCGTTGGGATTCCGTCGGAAATCTTGACCTCGCCGATCCAGGAGCGGGTCGAGCGTGCGACCGGATACCGGCTCGCGATCGCCGGCACCACCAAAATCAGCCTGTGGCCACAGCTCAACGTGACCTTGAACGAAATCACGCTGAGCGACCCGAAGGACCGCGACACGTCCAGCCGCCTCACGATTGAACGTGTGCAGGCCAAGATGACGTTGTCGAGCGCCTGGTCGGGTCACCCACAAATCAGCGAACTCACCATCACAAGGCCGGTGCTGTTTGTGCCGCTGTTGCGCGATCGCATCCGCGACAACGCGGCAGCATCCAAATCGGCGTTGTCGGGCGATATGGATGGGCCGGCGATCGATCGCGTCACCATTGCCGACGGGGCGCTGGTTTTTTCCAATCTACGCGACCGCGTCGAAAATCGCATCGACGGCATCAACGCCACCGCCGCGATCGGCGCCGATCGCAAGATCAGTCTGCGCGGCAGCGCGCGCGCCGGCGAACAGCCGCTCAAATTCGCCATTAACGCGGCCGTGCCCGCCCCGCCTATCGAACGCCAGAACATTCCGGTCGAGCTGACGCTCGATGCGCCCGCCATGCTGGCGGCGCCATTGTCGGGCAAGGCCGAGGTCCGGCTCAACGGTTCGGTGGTGATGATCAACGGCCTTACCGGCTCGCTTGGCGATGGGGCGTTCAACGGATGGGCATCGGTCGATATCGCCTCCAAGCCGCTGGTGAAGCTCGATCTCGATTTCCAGCGGCTCAATGAGGCGGTTTCGAATGCGTCCGCCTCGCCGGCCTCGCAAGGCTGGAGCAATGCCTCGATCGAGCTCAATGGGCTGAATTATGTCGACGCCCAGGCCAGGATTTCCGCAGCCGAAGTCAATTTCGGCGAAGCGCACTTCGCGCCGGCCGCGGTCGACCTGGCGCTCGCAGGCGGCGTGCTCAAGGCCTCTGTCGCCAATCTCGGCGCCTATGGCGGTGCGCTCAATGGCGAAGCCATCGTGGACGTATCGCGCAGCGACCAGACCTATGCGATGCGCGCCGACATCGTCGGCGTGCGCGCGCTGCCGCTGTTGCGCAGCCTCGCCGATTTCGACAAGCTCGACGGCAAGATGCAGGCAAAGATCGCGGTGCGCTCGAGCGGTCCAAGCCAGCGTGCCATCATGTCGAACATGAGTGGGACTGTGTTCGTCAATTTCCAGGACGGCGCGATCAAGGATCTCAACGTCGCCCAGATGATCCGGTCGCTGACATCGAGCACGCTGTCCGGATGGCAGGAGACCAAGGATCAGAACACCGATCTCAGCCAGCTCTCCGCCTCGTTCCGGATCGAGCGAGGCCAGGCGCAGACGACCGATCTCAATCTGGTCGGCCCGCTGGTACGGATGAACGGTGCCGGCACCATCGACCTCGGCACCAAATTGCTGGCGTTCCGGGTCGAGCCGAAACTCGTGATGACGACTCAGGGCCAGGGCCGCACCTCCGATCCCGTTGGTTTCGGCATCCCCGTGATGATCGAAGGCTCCTGGTCCGAGCCGCGGATCTATCCGGACATGCAAGGCATCCTCGACAATCCCGACGCAGCCTATGCCAAGCTCAAGCAGATGGGTGCGGGCCTGTTCGGGCCCAATGGTGGCGGCTTGGGCGGACTGCTCGGCGGCCTGGGCGGATCGAGCGGAGGCCAGGCGGGCGACAATTCGGGTACCGGCAGCACTTCGGGCACGGCACCGGCCGATCCCCTCGGCGGCAAGCTCGGCGAGACTTTGGGCAATTTGATCCAGCAGGGATTGGGCGGTGGCAGCCGTGGCCGCGGCATCGCGCCACCGGCCGCGGAGTCTGGTTCACTCAATCCGCAACGACAGCAGCAGCCTGCGGTCTCGCCGCCCGCCCAAACCGATCTACCGCCTCCGCCGCAGGCGCAACAAGACAGCCAGCCGATGAACGATGTGCTACGGCAATTGTTCAACCGCCAGTAGCGCCACCACGGGGCGCAAATCGCCTCAAATTGGCGTCGATCAGGGCTAACCAGGTCGGCATCCTCCCGGCGATACCCCTCAATCTGTGCTAAGACGTTCCAGCCGGGATGGCCATATTGACGCGGCAGCCGCCCGAAGCGGTGCCGCCGCGGCAATTCGTTGCGTATGCGCCCGAGGGGCAGATGATCGGGGTCAAGGACAAAGTCTGGTTCCTGCGCGAGGGCCTGTTCGCCAAATACGTCATCTCGCTGGTCGGCCTCGTCGTGTTCGTGCTCGCCGTCAACGGCTCCATGGAAACATGGATCAGCTACCGCGCCACCAAGACCACGCTCACCGACGCCATGTCGGAGAAGGCGGAGGCAACCTCGAAGCGGATCGAACAATCGATCGCCGAGCTGGAACGCCAGATCAGTTGGGTGACCCGCGCCAGCGCCCAGCGCCAAGACCCTGGCAAGTCGCTGGAGCAGCACCACGCCGACTATGTCCAGCTCTTGAACCAGGTGTCGCCGGTGAACCAGCTCGTGCTACTCGACCAGAACGGCCGCGAGCAGCTGCGGTTGTCGCGCACCAAGATCGTGGTCGGCAGCAAGTCCGACCTTTCTCGCGATTTCGGCCTGACCGAGACTCTAGCCAAGGGCGTCAGCTATGCCCCTGCGTTTTTCAGGGGTAGCAGCCCCTTCATGTCGATCGCGGTCTCGCATTCCGGCTCCGACCCTTCGGCCGCCGTCACCGTCGCCGAAATCGATCTTCGTTTCCTTTCCGACTTCCTGGGTGACGCGCAGGTCGGCAAGGCCGCCTTCGCCTATGTGGTCGACCAGCGCGGCCAGGTGCTGGCGTCTTCGACCAAGGGGCCGGAGATCGCGAGGGATCTCTCGACCTTGCCGCAGGTAGCAGCGCTGATGACGCCAAACGGCCAGGCACTGGCTTCCGGCACCGACACCGACGGCCATTCGGTTTTGACCGCGTCGAGCTCCGTGCCGAAGCTCGGCTGGGCCGTGCTGTTCGAGCAGCCGACGGCGCAGGCCTTGGCGCCGATCCGCGACCAGTTGGTGCGGGTCGCGCTCTTGATCGGACTTGGGCTTGTGGTTGCGATCCTTGCCGGTACGCTGTTGGCGCGCCGGATGCTGATTCCGATCACGGCGCTGCGCACCGGCGCGCGGCGGCTCGGCGCCGGCGATTTCAGTCACCGCATCGACGTCCACACCAAGGACGAGCTGGAAGAGCTCGCCGACCAATTCAACAGCATGGCGGGCCAGCTCAAGGAGACCTATTCCGTCCTCGAAACCAAGGTGGAAGAGCGCACCCGCGACCTCGCACAATCGATCAACGAGTTGAAGGTGCTCGAAGAGGTCGGACGTGCGGTCTCCTCCTCGCTTGATCTCAACGCTGTGCTGCCGACGGTCGCGGCCCGGGCGCTGGAAATCACCCGTGCCGATGCGGTGCTGATCTATAGCTACGACGCCGCCCAGCATCAGTTCAATCTGGTCGAAGCCAACGGCATCGACAAATCGGCCGAGGGGCGGCATCTTTCAATCGACGAAGAGACCAGCCTGCTCGGTCAGGCCGCGACCAAGGGCGAGCCGATCGCAATTGCCGACCTCAACCTCGCCGCGGATCATCTGTTGCGGGACGTCGCGATCGAGGCCGGCTTTCATTCGGTTCTGGTGGTGCCGCTGGTCGACCAGCAGGGCGTGCTGGGCTCTCTGGTGGTGCTGCGGCGAAGTGCCGGCGAATTTTCGCCGAACCTGATCGGATTGATGCGGACCTTCGCGCACCAATCGGTGCTGGCGATGCGCAACGCGCGGCTGTTTACCGAAGTGGACCACAAGGGCCGCGAACTGGCGTCGGCCCACTCCACCGTGCAGCAGCAAGCGAGCAAGCTCGAGGCGCAGACCGAGCAGCTCAAGAACTGGAACAAGTCGCTGGAGGAGCGGGTTGAAACCCAGCTCGCCGAGATCGAGCGCATCAGACGGCTGGAGCGCTTCCTGGCACCGCAAGTTGCGCAACTGATCGCGTCCTCTGATGGACATGATGCGCTGCTCGACAGCCACCGCCGCGAAGTCACCGTCGTGTTCTGCGACCTGCGCGGCTTCACCGCGTTCACCGAGGCCACCGAGCCTGAGGAAGCCATGAATGTGCTGCGCGAATATCACGCGGCGCTCGGCGAGCTGATCTTCCGCTACGAAGGCACGCTCGACCGTTATGCCGGCGATGGCGTGATGATCCTGTTCAACGCGCCGATCCAGTTTCCGGATCACACCAAGCGCGCGGTCAAAATGGCGGTCGAGATGCGCGACACCATTGGGCTGTTGACCCAGAAGTGGCGCAACCGCGGCCATAGCCTCGGATTCGGTCTCGGCATCGCGGTCGGCTATGCAACGCTCGGCCAGATCGGGTTCGAACAGCGGCTCGAATACGCTGCGATCGGCAGCGTCACCAATTTGGCGTCACGGCTGTGCGACGAGGCCAAGGCCGGCCAGATCGTCGTCTCCAGGCGGGCCTTTGGCATGGTCGAGCCATGGGTCGAGGCCGCCCCGCTCGACGATCTCCACCTCAAGGGCTTCAACCATCCCGTGCTCGCGATGGAAATCCTGCGCTGGCGCGAGGAAGTCGACAATGTGGTCGACGCCACGCCAGCCGTTAGGCGGCGGAAGTAGTGATCTCAGCCATCGCCGGGCGCGTCAAAGCCTATTGCTCGACGAACGCGCGTTGCATTTGATCGGCTATCGGCTTCAGCAAATAACTCATCATGGTCCGGCTGCCCGTCTGCATGAAAACTTCCGCGGGCATGCCCGGAACGAGCTGCAGGCTGCCCAGCCGGCGGCGTTCTTCCTCTGCCAGCACTACCCTGACCGTGAAATAGGCCCCTTGGGTCCCTCCTTGGGCTGCTTGAGCCCCCTGGTCGTGACTGGTGGTGGCTGATACGTAGGACACCGTTCCGGCGAGCTGCGGGGTCGTGCGCTGGTTGAATGCAGAAAAACGCACGTACGCTTTTTGGCCGACCCGCACCTGGTCGATATCGTTGGGTTGCAGCCTGGTCTCGACCAGCAGTTCGTCCGAATCCGGCACGACTTCCATAATGGAATCGCCCGCACGAATGACGCCGCCAATGGTGTGCGTGGAGAGCTGATGGATCACCCCCGACGTCGGCGCGCGCAATTCGATCCGGTCGAGTTGATCCTGGGCCGCGACGCCGCGCTCCACTAATTCGGCTTCCTTGCCCTGGGTCTCGCCAAGCTCCTTGACAACATCGGTCCGAAAATCCTGATCGATACGGACGATCTGAAGCTGGGCCTCGCCGATCTTCGATTTCGTCTCGGCGATCGCGGATGTCAGTTGCCCGCGCTCGCCTTCGATCCGCGCTGCCTCGCGTTGCAGGGTTGTGAGCCGCGTCAGCGGCACCAAGTGCTTGTCGTAGAGGTCCTGGACGCCGTTAAGTTCGCCCGCGATCAACTCAAGCTGCTTCGCCTTGGAATCCACCTGGGCGTCGAGGCCCGAAATCTCCTCGGTCAATTGCGCGACCCGGCTTTGCAACAGGTCCTTCTGGCTCTTGCGCGCGCTGTATCGTGCTTTGAACAGCGAATTTTCCGACGTCAGCAAGCTTCTGACATTGTCCTCACTCGACCGGGCCGCCAATTCGGCGGGAATTTCGGGCCGATCCAGGCCGTCGCGTTCGGCAACCAGGCGCGCGATCCGCGCGCGCAGTTCGTCGAGCTGCTTATTCACCATCTGAAGGTTGGCCTGGGTCTGGGTGGCGTCGAGACGAACCAGCAAGTCGCCGGCATTGATATGCATGCCGTCATGAACCTTGATCTCCGCGACGACACCGCCGGTCGGATGCTGAATGGACTTGACGTTGGATTGAACGACGAGGTTGCCGGGCACTACGACCGCGCCCGCCAGAGGCACCAGCGCGAGCCAGCCGCCTCCCAATACGCCGGCGATCAGAAGGATCCGAAGTCCGGTCCGCAACTCATGTTCATACGCCCATCCGGTCCGCGACATCAGACTGTCGCCGGCGGTAGCGTCGTACTCGGCAAGGCCCCCGCGGCCGACGATGAAGTTGGCGCCCGCGGTCAGGCCGGCGCGGCACCTTGTGATCCACTGCTGCCCAGCAGCTCTCTCAGTTTCCGAGGCGCGCGGAAGCGCCAATGGAGGGCTCTCGATCATCATCAACCGATCAGGTCCGGAACTATCCGGCCCGAGCTTCGGCAAATTCATCGCGAGGGGGTCGTCAGCCGTGACGACACGGCCTTGCCGGCGCAGCGGCGGGGTCGGAGGCTCGCTCTGCGTTTCGTTCCGGCGCGGCGGCGGGGCCGGAGGCTCGCTCTGCCTTTCGTTCCGGCGCGGCGGCGGGGCCGGAGGCTCGCCCTGCGTTTCATTCCGGCGCCCCGCCGGGTCGGCCGCCTTGAAGCCGAATTGCTCAAGACAGACGTCGATCGCCCGTTCCATCTTGCCTTTTTGTGGCCGCTTCGTTCGGTGGGATGGCGGACGGCGATCGCGTGCCGCGCCATCACGCGCCGGGCGCCGCGGCTTCGGCGCGCGCGGCTCTTGCGGGCTTTCGACTTCGAACCCGCGCCGAAGACGTTGCAGCTCGAGGATCAGCGCGGCGCCTTGCGGTCCCAATCTGTCACCGGGAGAATCTCCCGCCCACCGCCGCACCGGCCCGTCGAAATGCTGTGCATCTTCTCCACGCCGCATGGTCAAATACTCTCGGCAAGCGCTGCGCGGCGCGGTGCCTTGGCGGGAGACGCCGACGCAGCCGGTTTCGCCGGCATAGCCTGTGCCGTCGGCGCGCGCTGGCCGTTCGCCGCTCGAACGCGGGCGAAAATCTCCTCGCTTGAGCCGAACGCGATCGCCCTGCCCTCGTAGAGCACCAGCGCCATATTTAACGCGGCAAGGGCGCTCGGACGATGCGATATGACGATGACGATGCATTGGTTGCGACGCAGGATCTGGATGGCGCGACCGAGCGCGTTCTCGCCATCGGCATCGAGGTTCGCGTTCGGCTCATCGAGCACGACCAGGAACGGGTCACCGAAGACGGCGCGCGCGAGGCCAATTCGCTGTCGCTGACCTGCCGACAGCGACATGCCGCCGAGGCCGATCCGCGTCGCGTATCCTTCCGGCAGGCGTAAAATGATGTCGTGCACGCCCGCGATCTGCGCGGCCTTCAGGATCGCGTCGGAGGTCGCCTCGGAATCGAAGCGGCAGATATTTTCTGCAACAGTGCCGTCGAACAGCGCCACATCCTGGGGCAGATAACCGATATGGCGTCCAAGGTCTTCGTTGCTCCACTGATCGATGGTGGCGCCATCAAGCCTTATCGTACCCTGTTTAGCGGGCCAGATTCCGACCAGCGCCTTTGACAGCGACGTCTTGCCCGATGCGCTGGCACCGAGTAGCGCCAGTCCCGTGCCGGCCTTGAGCGAAAAGGAAACGCCCGACACGATCGGCGTCTGCGTACCCGGTGCCACGACGGCAAGATCCTGTACCGCGAGTTCGCGGCTCGGACGCGGCAACGCCACCGGCGGCGCCGGAGGTTTCGCTGTCGCTTTGCACATATCGCGCAGGCGTATGATCCCTTGGCGCGCGGCGACGAGTTGCTTCCAGCTTCCCAACGCGACCTCAACAGGGGCGAGAGCGCGGCCCATCATAATCGACGAGGCGATCATGATGCCGCCCGACGCCCTGTCGGCCACGACGAGGTAGGCGCCGATGCCGAGCATTCCCGACTGCAGCACGTAGCGCAGCACTTTCGCTCCCGAGCCGAGATTGGCAAACAGATCGCTGGCGCGGATGTTTTCGCGCAAGTACCGTTCATTGGCCTGGGACCAGCGCGCGGTAAATCGATCCACCATGCCAAGTGCCCGAATGACTTCGGCATTGCGCTGCGTGGCATCCGCCAGCACCTGGCGCTGGGCACTAGAGTCCATCGCGGCCTTGGCCGCACCACGCGACATGCGTTCGGTCAACCACGTCATGGCAACGATGGCAGCGGTCCCGAGCAGCGCCGTTATGCCGATCGCCGGATGAAACAGAAACAGGGCAATGAGAAAGATCGGTATCCAGGGCATGTCCAGAAATGCCGTCGGCCCCATGCTCGACATGAAGGCGCGGACCTGATCGAGGTCGCGCAGCGGCTGCTGCATCAGCATCGGCTTGACGCCGCGAAGCGGCAACGTCGCAAGCGCGGTATGGATCGATTCCTGCAAGCCGACGTCAAACAGGGTCGCCACCCGGCACAGCATGCGCGCGCGCAGCGCGTCGAAATAGCCCTGCACCAGATAGGCGAACAGCACCATCAACGAGAGACCGAACAAGGTCGCGATGTTGCGGCTCGGAATGACGCGGTCATAGACCTGCAGCATATAGAGAGAGCCCGACAGCATCAGGATGTTGATCACGCCGCTGAATACGGCGATGCCAATCATCCGCCGCGCGCTCTCGCGCAGCCCATGCCCTACGGGATCGTCCGCCGACACTGTCGGCAACAACTTCCATAACCCGGCGGACGGCGCAGTCCGCGCGGCCCCCTGTACGACACTCATCCGTTACGTCTCCCCAATAGGCCGGTGTCGCGATCGATCGGAATTCACTGACAGCCGATACCGACCATTTTTCGGCAACAATTGGACCAACCATGATTTCTGGCGGCGATTTTGCAAATCGAGCCTTGCGTAAAGAGTTGTGGTCATGGCCTCGCTGTCGCAAAAAGATTGAGCGCCCAATCTTGATCGCGACACGAGAGCAATTTTCGGTGACGGTCTCGATACTTGGGCAACGCGCAAGCGAATAAGGCAAATCGTGGTGTCATAGATTCGTCCGTCTATGACCTTGCTTCGGCGCGCAGAGGTCACGGTCTCGGCCGATTGACGCCACGAACGTAAACAAGTTTTCGCGTCGCGCGCAGGTTGCGCCAACGGCTTCGATTTTTCTATTAGCCCATGGGGAAGAGTGGGAGGGAGTAAAAATGGCTCTGACGGCAACGGATCTATTCAATGATGCAACGACCCGCGAGATCGGCGGCGTCGGCCCGGATCAGGTCAACCTGATCGTCTCCGACCTGATCGGCGTGCAGCAGATGCTGAGCGCGGCGGACCCCGCGATCAACAACCTCTCCGATCTGCACACCCACATCATCATCAATCAGCTCAATGAGGAGATCGCATCGGTCGAGAACGCGAATGCGCCGACCACGGGCACGCTGACGCTCGGAACCGATCTCGGACAATTTGTTGGGCGCTCGATCAACGATATCCATCGCGACATTATCGATATCGCCCAAGGCGATCCCGGCGTTCAGGCGCTGTTCAACCCGACGCCGCTGCCGGCCCTGAACACGCCCGCGGCTCCGTTCCACGACAGTGCCGACCAAACGACCTTTATTACGCAGTGGATCCAGGACAGTAACCATCTCGGACAAATGGCGACGACGATCGAGAACAACGGCTTTACCGGTGACGTCGCCGGACTGGTGCAGCAGATCCAGACTTACGCTACCAATTCGAATGCCTTCGATCAGGCCCAGGGCGGCCTATGGTCGGCACGCTTCTGGAACGAATTCCGCACCGACGGCACGTCGGGGACGGCGGCGAACGCGCTGATCGACGGTTTGCAGACCCACAATGCCGGTGAGGTCAACGCAGCGGTGGAACAGCTCGCGGCGAACTCCGCGGACGTGGGAAGCAATAACGTGATGGCGGATGGCGGCAGCTACGCGAATGTAGTGGCGGCGGCGCAAGCCACAGCCGTAACACCGACGGGCGGCGGAGCAGGCGGCGGGGGAGACGGTGGAGGCGCGGGCGGCGGTGGAGCCGGCGGCGGTGGCGGGGGCGGCGGTGGAGCTGGCGGCGGTGGCGCTGTCGCAGGCCTCAATCCCGGCGATCTTTATTTCGAGAACATGTTCAACGACGCGACCAGAATCCTCGAAGGCGGGCTCTGGCACAACAATGTTCCGGTGGGCAACCAGGGCAACGGCACCGACGGCCGGTACATCGCCGACCTCACGGCCGTTCAGACCGGGTTGACTGCGGACGTTGCGGCCAACGACTTTTCGGGCGTCCAACTGACGCACGTTAACACGGTGCTGGCCGACATAACTACGGCACTCGGTTCGGTGCAGGGCGCGGTCAACAACGACCCCAATGCCGAGGCGACTTTGCGCACGGCGCATCTCGACATCATCAACACGATCGAGAACGACCCCATCCTGCAGGCGCTCAGCATCAAGGACAACAATCCCGGGTTCAACTTCGCGCCGCCGGAACTGGCCACGCCGCTCAACGCCAACACGCCGCACACGACCTTTGCGGAGCTTGGCGCGATATTCGACGACGCCCAGTCCAAATCGCTTGGCGGCATCAACGCTAACAACCTGCCGGCGATCCAGGCCGATCTGCAGACCGTCCACGACGGGCTGCTGACGCTGATGCAGAACGATCCGCAATTGTTTGGCGGCGCGACCGGCATCCACGCCTCCACCATTGTCGATCAGATCAATCTGCAATTGACCAACTTCGACCACCAATACGGGCTCAATCCCGACGCCGCGAAAGCGACCAACGATAATTTCCTCGACATCACCGACATCGTTGCGGGCGATGCCAATCTCGCCAACATGGCCTCCGCCAACGGCGTCACCGGGTGGACGCCGGCACCGTTCACCGACGTGGTGCCGGTCAAGTACCAGGACAATGCCGACCAGACCAATTTCTGGGCGGACTTCATCGCTTCCGGCAACACGCTCGGCGCGCAGGCCGAGCAGCTCGTCTCCAACGGCACCGCGGCGCAGGTCAAGGCCTTCATTCAGACGCTGCAGGGCTGGGAACACAACATCCAGAACTTCGACGCGGCCCAGGGCGGCATCTTCCAGGCGCGGTTCGACAACGAACTGCTCGGGCCCGACTCCACCGTAGGTGCCGATGTTACTGCGATGATCAACGGCCTCCAGACCCACAACGCGGCGCTGGTAAAAGCGGCCGCCGACGGCTTCCATGCCAACGCGGGAGACGTCTCCGGCAACAATGTCCCGCTCAACGGCGGAACCTTCAACGCCGACGGCACTACCATTGCGGACGCGCTCTCGACCGCCACGGGCCCGCTGCCTCCGGCGCCGGTCTCGCTGCTGACGCCTGCGGCGCCGGCCGCGCCTGTTGCCTGCGCTCCTTGCGGACCGGCGGCACCAGCGGCGGCGAACACGCCGGCCGCGCCGGCCGCGGCATCCGGTCCTGACGATCAGGTCGCCGCCGTCGACCCTGCCGCCGCGCATCAATCGCACTTTGCCGAAATGGCGCACCACTTCCACCACATGTGGGCATGACCGGCGGACGCGCACGACCTCCAGCGCCCTTGGGAAAAAACGGGCGCTGGAGGCCAACCGGATCCTTCAAGCAGCGGGGCTTGGCTGCGTGAGCGATCCATGAGCGAAGCAAAACCGAGAGAGGACCTTTCGTTCGCCGGCTTCGGCGAATCCTTAAATCTTGGGGGACAGACAGTTTGCGTACCAACAACCCTACTTCCTGGCGAAATGTCGCCCGGTCCCGATCAAACCGACGTCGAGCCGACCGCGCCCGCGCCCTGCCCGAGACGGGAGCACGCGCGTGAGACAACGCAAGACCGACTACGGGACCATCATCCTGCACTGGCTCTTGGTCGGAGCCTCCGGCGTGGCCTTGCTCACCGGATTGCGCATCGCAAGCGAAGCGCCGGATCGAACCTGGATCAACGCGTTCGACAGCCTGCTGCCGCGCAACGGTGTGTGGACCACGCATATGCAGGCGGCCGTGGTGCTGGTTGGCGTCGCGCTCGCCTACACGATCTATCTGGCCAGATCCGGCCTCAGCCGCCGCGTGCTGCTCGACAAGATTCGCCTGCGCGGACTTATCGGCCGCAAGCAGGCGCGATTGGGCGCGATCAGCGTGGTCTTGAACTGGCTGTTTTACCTGACGATGCTGGCGCTGATCATCACTGGGGGCCTGCTCTATTTCGGCGTGTTCGCAGGTCACGACGCGGCGGCAGTGCATTGGATCGCAACCTGGGCGATGCTGGCCTTTGTCGGCCTTCATATCGTCACGCACTTCCGGATCGGCGGCGCGTCGCAATTGCTGCGGATTTTCCGCCCCGAGCGCATTCCCGCGCCGCCGCGGCGGCTCGATGCGGTCGAATTGCTGACGCTGCTCGCCGAGCAATCGGCGCGGCTCGCGCCGGACGCGGATCATCCCGGCAAGATGCCGCCGCCGGCCAATCCGCAGACACCGCCCGGCCAACCACCCGTGCGGCATCCGCCGCAGTCTCATCATTCGGCAGCGCAGCCGCGGCCCAAGATGGCGGCGGGCGCGCGCCGGACCAAGCCGCGCAACCCGACGCTGCAATCCAATCCGCTTGTGGTGGCCGCGGCGATCGCGGTCACCGGCGCTTCGGCGCTGATGGCGGCCGATTGGCTGTCGGTCGACAGTTTGCGGATCCACCGCATCGAGGCCACCGACGTGCCGACGCTCGACGGCGACACCTCCGACCGGGTGTGGCGCGGCATCCAGCCCTATTCGGTGATGACCAACGAGGGCGGCAATTTCGACGGCAAGGGCGAAACGCGGATCGAGATCCGCGCGGTGCACGACGGCACCTGGGCGTATTTCCTGTTCACCTGGGAGGACCCGACGCGGTCGTTGAAACAACTGCCGCTGGTCAAGCAAATCGACGGCTGGCACGTGCTGCACAACGGTTCTGAGAGCGGCGACGAGCACGACTACAACGAGGACAAGTTCTCGGTGCTGTTGACCACCTCGGATGCGGTCCTCGCCGGCGACCGCACCTTCCATGCCGGTCCGCGCCCGATTGCGGAAGCGCCGGCGACCATGACCGGCCGCGGCCTGCATTACACCGCCAACGGCTATGTCGACGTCTGGGAGTGGAAGGCAACCAGCGGCGGCCCAACCGGCTGGATGGACGATATGCATTTCGGCCCGCCGCTCGATCCGACGCCGGAGCAGGCGCGCTACGTCACGCCGTACCGGGGCGGATTCGCTCCTGACCCTGGAACACCGAACTACAGCGAAAATTTCATCGTCCAGCCGCAATCTGCCTCGCCCGAAGGTCTCGCGGAGCGCAGCAGCCCGCTGGTCACGCCGCGGCGCTTGCCAAAGGACCTCGCGGCGACCGCGGCAGCGCTGGGCGAGATTTCGCTCGATCCAAACCTCGGCGAGAGCGACGGCGCGCGCTGGTTCATGACCGAAGCCGAATCGATACCCTACGCCCCCATGCTCGATCGCCTGATTCCGGTAGGCACCGTGCTGCCGGGCGTGATTCTCGCCGGCGACTTCACCGGTGACCGCGCCGACGTGCGCTGCGCGGCGCGCTGGGCAGGCGGGCACTGGGCGCTGGAAGTAGCGCGCAAGCTCGATACCGGCAGCCAATACGACGTGCCGCTGAAGAGCGGCATCTTCATGCGGGTCGCGGCCTTTGATCACAGCCAGATCAGGCACACCCGTCATATCAGGCCAATCCGACTTGAGGTGGATAAGTAATGGCGAAGACTTGCAAGGTGACCGTCAACAACGAGACCTTCGTCGCGAACTGCGGCGACCTCCTGCTGGACGGCGCGATGATGAACGGGGTCGACCTGCCGCACGATTGCCGGAGCGGCGTTTGCGGCACCTGCCGCGTGCGCCTGGTCGCGGGCAAGGTGTTTGGCGGCGACGACGACGGCAGCGACATGATCCATGCCTGCCAGGCGCGCATCGTCTCGGATCTCAAGATCGTCACCGAACCCGTACCCGATCCGGTGTCGGTGGCGGCGCAGGTCGTGCATATGACGCGGCTCGCGCCCGACGTGATCGGCGTCAGCATGGAAGTGGAGAAGCCGTTCGATCATCTGCCGGGGCAATATTGCAACGTGCAATTCCGTGGCTTCCCCGGGCGCTGCTACAGCCCGACCTATCCGCTGGTGGGCGGCCCCAATCCGCGGGTGCTGCATTTCCACATTCGCACGTTGCCCGACGGCGCGGTTTCCGCCGCGCTCGGCAAGAGTATCCGCATCGGCCATCGCGTCCGGCTGAGCGGTCCGCACGGCAGCGCTTTTTTGCGGCCGAACCATCAAGGCGGCACGGTGCTGGTCTCCGGCGGCACGGGTTTCGCGCCGATGTGGTCGATCGCGGTGGCGGCGATCACGGAAGCCCCCGAGCGCGAATTGATCTTCGTGGTCGCGGCGCGCGATCTGGCGTCGTTCTACATGCATGGCGCGCTGTGCCGGTTGGCGCTGTTTCCCAATGTCACGATCGTGCCCGTCGTCACCGAGCCGCAGAGCGTTTCGCCGGCGTTCCGCGGCGGTTTGCCGACCGAGCATTTGCCGAACCTGTCGGCCAACGACATCGTCTACACCGCCGGCGCGCCGGGGCTGACGGACCAGGTGGCGAAGGTCGCGAAAGCGGCTGGCGCGCGATGCTACACCGATCCGTTTGTCTCCAACGCCAAGCACAGCGAACCTTCCCGGCTGATCTCGCGCCTCACCGGATGGCTCGACACCGGCAGCGCGCCGACGCTGGCGCCGGCGCAAATGCCGGCACGAAAGCCGGCGCCGAAAACGCGCATGCCCCAGGACGCCCGTGCCTATGCCCCACGTTTCGCTCGTTCCGAAATTTCAAACAGCCGGTAGCAAGTCACCTCGCCCCGCCCACCGCTGTCGTACCCCGCGCAGGCGGGGTACCCAGTACGCCGCGGCTTCTCCATTCCATCGCTGACGTCTCGGAATACTGGATCGCCCGCCTTCGCGGGCGATGACGGCTGAGAATGTTGCGCGCTTTTCTTCGGGCACACCCTCGCAATCCCGCGGCGCGTTTCGCCCGAGTGATGCAAGAATCATCCGCCCAAAAAAATCAAGAGGGCGCAGGGAAAGCCGGGTGCGCGATGCACCCGCAGCCTCGCGCGCAACAAAAAAAGCGCACGAGCGTAGTCACCACAGGTTCACCGCAACAATCGGCCTTCCCTGCGCAATGGTTTTAACGGCTTATAGCGCGCTCTCCCCGGCGACGAATTCGTTTTGTCACCGTCATCGGCGGATTAAAGGTTTGTCTAGGCCCGGTCGGGCCGACGCGCCTCCGCCGATTTAGCATCAGCAACGGATGCCAGGACCACACGGTTTTGCCGTCCGCTACAACGCCATTCGTCCTGCGCGCTGCGACCGCTCACGGAAATCCCTGGAGACCCGCCCTGCGATCCCATCACGCGCTTGACGCTGCCGCGTCCACCGCATCCCGTCCCAACGTTCGTGACGATGGCCAACGCCCCTCTTGCGGGACAGGATGGCTGAAACTAGTGGAGGTGATTTGCCCGACGGCACAAGCGAAATATTTTTGGTGAGGGAGACTGGACAGGTAGAATCACGTTGATCGGGTTCAAGAAATTAGAATTTTGGCGCGCGGCTAAAGACGCATTTGACGTGATGGCGCGAGTGATTGGTTCGCTCTCAAGCTGAACTAAATGCTTCGCGGTGTCTGGCGACATAGCTCCGATGTGGCCACAGCCTTGGATCATCCGGAAGATGAATGCGTTCTAGCTGCTTGGAAAAGAGGCCACGCAATTCGGCCGGCACCTTGTTATGCGAGATCAGTAACCCATAGTCATCGGTTAGTGAAATAAGGTGACGATCGAAGAGCCAATGCGCGGTGCTCGATAGCGCCAGACCATTCTGAACGACGTCCGGGCCACCCGAGGCGACAGACCAAATGTGCGCGGCTTGCACCTCAGCTTTTCCACCGCCATTGACTATGCGAAGTCTCGTCACGGCACAACGGTTGTCGTAAGCCTCGCAAACATGGCGCCGGAAGTTGGCGTCGCGGATCTTTCGATTGAGAAGAATCTGCTCAATTCGTCTCGCTTGCTCCACCGGTGGTGCTGTGAGGTACTCGACAGTCTCCTCGTCGAGTTCGAGACGATCAAGTTCAAGACGGATCGCGTTGGGTGGCGCAAGCGTTTCGCCAAGACCGGTACGCACGATCGCCGCGAAATCAGCTTCAGAGATGATGCGAATCGACTTGCCCTGCAGATAAGCGCCGACGCGACTTGGATTACCAATTTCGCGCAGGGCCGCCTCGGCGTAGGCGCCTTTATTGACAAATGGCACCGGCCGGTCGAACGGTAGATAGTCACTGACAACGGCGTAGGAGTAGCCGGCTCGACGCGAGTCGGCCTCTATCCGTAGCACCCTAGCAACGGCGATGTAGGCACGGCGGCCGCCGTTTCGCTGTGGTTCGCGATAGACAATCCAATCGCCAATCAGTTGCGCTGCTACCGTCCGGTATTGAGGGGGGAAGTGGTAGCGGCGCACGATTTCGTCGTCGTAACCAGAGTTAGCCTTTGTATCGAAGATTCCCTTCACTTCGCTGCCGTCCATCGTCGCATCTGGGTGAGTTCGGACTGACGCACGAAACGAGCGCCTACGTGTCGCGTAAAACAGATACCGATGACTTCATGAGCGTTTTGATCTCCTCGACAAGCTTGGATAGGTCCTCAGGCTTTGTCTGACACTCCCAAACCTCGATGACACGCCAGCCCCGCTTCTCCAAGGCGATCTTAACTCGCTCGTCGCGGAGGCGATTTCCCTTCAGCTTGGGCGCCCAAAAATCCAATTTGGATTTCGGCATTCGAGCGAGGCGGCAATTTTGATCGGGATGTTGATGCCAAAAGCAGCCATGTACGAAAACGGCGATCTGGCGACTACGAAAGACGAGGTCGGGCTTGCCAATTAGATCCTTAGCTTGCAACCGGTAACGTAAGCCCGCCGCATGTAGCGTTCTCCGAACAAGCAGCTCAGGTTTCGTGTCGCGGCCGCGCACAAGCGCCATTTGCGCGCTTCTGGCCGGATCAACGCTATTGGTCGTCCGCACCGCCAGCCTCATCGAGCTCTGGACCAGCAACGACTTCGCCCACGGGGGGAATGTCATTGTCCCCTGCCTGCGGGGCGTCATCTTGACGGAAGCCGGCCAGCATTTCTTCAAGCAAGGCCGCATGGTCGAGCCGCGCGGGGATGCGTTCGAGGTCCGTAGGGCGGATTAGCGTCAGCGTAATCCGCCGCTAAAGCCGCCGAGTTGGCGGATTACGCCTACGGCTAATCCGCCCTACGACCTAGCCCGCGCTACCTCGACCAGGTTTGAGAAGCCAGGATTTCGCTGCCTGCAGTACGGAGGCCGCCGTTTCAGCGCGTCGCGTTAATTGCGCTGGTCGGCATCGAAGGTCAAGAAAACGACGCGCGCCAACTATCGGGGCGCAAGTTGAGAGCTTCATTCAGAGGAGGGGTTATTTGAAAAATAAGCGGATTCTGGGCGAATAGGTGTACGCGATACAGGCGCCATTTTTCCGCAGATGCTGCAGCCTTTTGACACTCATTTTCAGAAATAAAGAATGGTGTTCTAGCTGCTCCATTCGTCGTCTTGACTTCTATTAGAAGCTCTCGACCGTCGGGCTCGAAAGAAAGGATATCGTATCCAGCGCCATCTCCCTCCTCCGCCGATATCCATCTTATTTTTTTCAGAAGGTCGAGTCGCTGGAATTTTTCAAGTTTCTTTTTTTCTATCTCCAGCACGAATTCTTCGCCCGCTCGTCCTAAAGATCGGTTGCGGAGATCTCGCTCGACGGGATCGAATTTTCTAACCAACCGCTCAAGCTGCCAGGGCCTTTGAGTTTGAGGCTCTAATCTCGGAGCATCCACAAAAGTAGCGCCATCATCGGCAACTGCGAGCACTTTCGGAGGTAACTGATGATAGGCTATATCTTCGTTCGACGAAAGGTACCGGTCAATTGCACCAAAAATCGACGCCTGATAATTTCTTTTCGGTTTGTAACCGATGATCCAAGGTAGTCCCATTTCTTCCAAAACGGCTGATATGTTTTGATGCTTGAACTCCACCGATCGATGCGATCGTCCGATCTGTTGCATGAGGACAGCGCTATGGTGAGATTTGACATATTGCTGCCGAGATAGCTCAGCCCTCAACATCGAAAAATAATCGGCGACAATGGCATCAAGCTCATCGTCGCTCCACGGTTTTCCAATCTTTTCTTCGTCCGCCATACCTTGCACTGCGTTGGGTTAGCCACTCCGCTCCCATCCCCTACCCCAACCCCGCCCGCCGGAACGCCTCGACGTAGCAATCGCGCACGTCGTCGTTCTGGAACGGCATTTCCTTGGCGATCCATTCGAGCGAGATGTCCGGCTGCACGCGGCGCAATTCGGCTAGCGCGGCGCGCGCGACGTCGTCATGCCCGGCCATGGCGGCGGCCGCGGTCAGCACGCGGTGGGCGCCGACAAAGTCGGCGCGCTGCCTTAAACCCTCGCGCGACAGGCGGATCGCTTCCTCGTAATTGCGGCCGACGAATTGCGAATAGGCGGCGACGCCGCAATAGATTGCGGCGAACGGATCGCGCGGCGAAAGCCTAAGCGCATGCTGTGCGGCACGATCGCCCTCCTGCCATCGCCCGCAATAGGCCAGCGCGACGCCGTAATAGCCGTGGCCGATCGAAAAATTCGGATTGAGGCGGAGCGTGAGCTCGAATTCGGCGAGGCAATCCTCGAACCGGCGATTGAGAAGGTAGACGCCCGCCAGCGCGAAATGCGCCCACGGGTCCTCGCTGTCGGCGTGGATCGCAGCCAGCGCGCAGCGCTCGGCGACCGGCATCGCTTTCGCCATCGGCTCCCAGCCCATGTGGGCGCCGAACATGCGACTGCCCGCGAGCACGCCCAGCGCCTGGCCGTAGTGGGGGTCGATATCGATGGCCTTTTCCAACAGCGCCTGCGCCACCACGTTGTCCTGCCGCGTCACCCGCCAATAATGCGACAGCGCGCGCATCACCAGATCCCAGGCGTCCATCGAATCCGGCGCCTTGCGCAGGCTGCGGAAATTCTCGGCGGCATAGAGCTGCGGCTCGATCGCAGCGACAATGGCTTGCGTGATCTCGTCCTGCACGGCGAACACATCGGCGAGGCCGCGGTCGTAACGCTCCGCCCAAAGGTGACTGCCGGTGGCGACATCGTTCAACTGCACCGTGATGCGCACGCGATCGCCGTCCTTGCGCACGCTGCCTTCGACGACATAGTTGACGCCGAGCTCCTGGCCGACCTGCTTCAAGTGAACGGATTTGCCCTTGTAGATAAAGGAGGAGTTGCGCGCGATCACATAGAACCAGCGCAGTTTCGACAGCGCGGTGATGATGTCCTCGCTGATGCCGTCGGAAAAATATTCCTGCTCCGCCTCGCCGCTCATGTTGGTGAACGGCAACACCGCGATCGCCGGGCGATCCAGCACCGAGAGTGCTGCCCGCGGCTGCTGGGTGTCGTCGGGCGAGTGATGCGAGGGCTTGGGCGGCGCGTCCTCCGGCTTGGCTTCGGGCAAGGTCACGCTGACATCGCCGATGAAGCGGAACCCCTTGCGGGCGATGGTGCGCACCAGCCGCTGATCGCGCCCCGTATCGCCGACCGCCTTGCGGACGGCATTGATCCGCGACGTCAGCGTCGATTCCGAGACGATCCGCCCCTCCCAGACATGATCGAACAGGTCGTCCTTGCTCACGACCCGATCGCGATTTTCCAACAGATAAAGCAGGAGATCGAACACCTGCGGCTCGACCGCCACGCCCTCCCCACTGCGGCTCAGCTCCTGCCGGCTGGTGTCAAGTACATGATTTGAAAAGACAAATTGCAATGTTTTAAATCCTGGTGCGTGAAGACTTTGAGTCGCATCGGTCAATCTTGTCGGTCACCTCGCCCCGCTTGCGGGGAGAGGTCGGATCGCCCTTGGCGATCCGGGTGAGGGGGACTCTCACGGTCACAGTCCGTGGAGAGTCCCCCTCACCCCGACCCTCTCCCCGCGAGCGGGGCGAGGGAGAAGCGGCCCTCAAGCAACAATCAAGCTGATCTCAGGGCAAAATCAAGCGGGTGTCAGAGTCTTTAGGTCCGCGCAGGGGCAGTTTGGGTTCACCGGTCGTGGCCCCATGACCGCGTTCCTGTTCCAGATAAGGACACGCCCATGTCGACCACGACTACCGCAACCCAAACCGGTAATTCCGCGGCCACCGCAACATCGGGGCTCGCCGCGCTCAAGATCCGCCAGCAGGCGGCCTGGTCGTCGGGCAATTACGCCGTCGTCGGCACCACGCTGCAAATCGTCGGCGAGGAACTGTGCGAGGCGCTCGATCTGCGCGCCGGCTCCAAGGTGCTCGACGTCGCCGCCGGCAACGGCATGGCCACGCTCGCGGCGGCCCGCCGCTGGTGCGACGTGACGTCGACCGACTACGTGCCGGCGCTGCTCGAAGCCGGCGCGGCGCGGGCGGCCGCCGAAGGGCTGTCGATCGAATTCATGGAGGCGGATGCCGAAAGCCTGCCGTTTGCAACCGGAACGTTCGACACTGTCGTCTCCACCTTCGGGGTGATGTTCACGCCGAACCAGGAGCAGGCCGCAGCCGAGCTGCTGCGGGTCTGCAAGTCCGGCGGCAAGATCGGTCTCGCCAACTGGACGCCGGAAGGCTTTATCGGGCAGGTGTTCAAGACGCTCGGGAAATATTTGCCGCCGCCGCCGAAATCGCCGGCGCTGTGGGGCACGCGCGCGCGGCTCGACGAAATGTTCGGCAGTGAGGCCCGTTCGATCAAGGCCACCTCGCGGCTGTTCAATTTCCGCTACCGCTCGCCCGAGCATTTCCTCGCCGTGTTCAAGACCTTTTACGGCCCGGTGTTGAAGGCGTTCGCCGCGCTCGATGCGGCAACGGCGGAAAGCCTCCGCAACGACCTGCACGCGCTGATCGTGCGCATGAACCGGGCCGATGACGGCACCATGGTGGTGCCATCAGAATATCTCGAGGTCGTCGTCACCAGGCGGTGAGCGGCGGCTTGATCGATACTTTCAGAAGACACGTCGCAACGGAAATTTCGAACGTAAGGAGAATTTGAAATGAGCAGACTGATTGCGCTTGCCTACGGACTGGTGTCCTACGCCTTCTTCTTCGTCACCTTCCTCTACGCGCTTTGCTTCGTCGCGAACGCCGTGGTGCCCAAGACCATCGACAGCGGCGTCCCCGTCGGCGTGCCTGAAGCTATGATCGTCAATCTATTGCTGATGTCGGTGTTTGCGATCCAGCACAGCGTGATGGCGCGCCGCCAGTTCAAGGAATGGTGGACGCGGTTCGTGCCGAAATCGGTCGAGCGCTCGACCTACGTGCTGTTTTCGACACTGGCGCTAGCGCTATTGTGCTGGCAGTGGCGGCCGATGCCGGGCGTGATGTGGCAGGTCGAGGATACAGACGTGGCCAACGCCCTGGTCGGCCTGTCGCTGCTCGGCTGGCTGATCGCCTTGACCAGCACGTTCCTGATCAATCATTTCGAACTGTTCGGATTGCATCAGGTCGCCAACAACCTCGCGGGGCGGCCGATGCCGCAGCCGATTTTCCGCGCGCCGCTGTTTTATCAGTTCGTGCGGCATCCGATCTATCTCGGCTTCATCATCGCATTCTGGGCAACGCCCGTCATGACCGCCGGCCACCTGTTGTTCGCGGCGGTGACCACCGCCTACATCATCGTCGGCATCCTGCTCGAGGAGCGCGATCTCGTCGGCATGTTCGGCGACGACTATCGCCGCTACCGGCAGCGGGTGTCGATGCTGGTGCCTTGGCGCAAATCGGCCTGACGCGCACGACGCCACAATCAAGCAAGCCCAGGAACAGTTCGATGATCCATTCAAAGCACGCCCCCTTGGCGGGGGGATCGAAGCGCTGCGTCGTCGCGGTGCATGGTTCGCTGTCTTCCGGCCGGCTATGGGCGCGGTTGGCCGACGAACTCGGCCCCAACACGCAGATGATCGCGCCGGATGTTTCCGGATATGGCGGCAATCGCGATTCGATCATCATGCCCGAGCGGCTCTCCGGCGAAGTCGCGCTGCTCGCCGAGCACATCGGCCAGATCGAGGGCCCGTTTCATCTGGTCGGCCATTCCTATGGCGGGGCCATCGCCTTCAAGATCGCAACTGGCTCGCGGTTCGCCAGCCGCGTGCGCAGCCTGACGCTGATCGAGCCGGTGCTGCCGACCTTGCTGGCCGAAAGTGCCGCCGACCGGCGGCTGCACGAGCTGTTCGCGCAATTGGCGCGCCAGCTTTACGACGATCTCAGCAAGGGCCTCGCCATGGAGGCGATCGACAAGTTCACCGCGTACTGGAACGGATCTGGGCCTGCCGAAAAACTGTCCCCCGAGGCACGGCTGCGCATGATCGAACAGGCCGGCAAGCTCGCGTTCGATTTTCGCGCGGTGCTCGCCGAGAAAAATGTCACGGCGGCCGCGGCCGCGATTCGCGTGCCGACGCTGCTGTTTTCCGGCGGCCTGTCGCCCTATCTCACCCAGCGCATCGTCAGCCGGCTGGCCTCGCTGATTGCGGGCGTCGACGCGCGGCATTTGCCGGCCGCGGGGCACATGATGGCGCTCTCGCATGCCAAGCTGATCAATCCGGAGATTGCCGCGCATATCGCGCGCGCGGAGCTGGCCGAGGTTCCGGCCGGCCTCTTGACCAGCGCTTGATCCAACCAACGACAAGGAGAGACGATGCCGACCGAGAGCAAGAAGGCTGAAACGATCGTGCTGCATGGCGGCAGCTATCGCGCCGACCCGGCGACCAGCGCCGTGGCCGTGCCGATCTATCAGACGACGTCCTATCAATTCAATTCGACCGAACACGCCGGCAATTTGTTCGCGCTAAAGGAGCTCGGCAATATCTACACCCGCATCATGAATCCGACGCAGGCGGTGCTGGAGGAACGCATCGCCGCGCTGGAGGGCGGGGCCGCGGCACTGGCGCTCGCCTCCGGCCAGGCCGCCTCGCTGATTGCGGTGCAGAACATCTGCCATGCCGGCGACAACTTCGTCTGTTCGACCGACATCTATGGCGGCACCTGGAATCTGTTCCAGAACACCATGGCCACGATGGGCATCGAATGCCGCTTCGTCGATCCCGCCGATCCCGACAATTTCCGCCGCGCCACCGACGCCAGGACCCGCTGCTATTATGGCGAGACGCTGCCGAACCCCAAGCTCGCGGTGTTCCCGATCGGCGAGGTCGCGCGGATCGGCCGCCACCTCGGCGTTGCCCCTGATCATGGACAACACCGCCTGTCCGGTGCTGTGCCAGCCGATCAGGCACGGCGCCGCGATCACGCTGCACTCGACGACGAAATATATCGGCGGCCACGGCACCTCGATCGGCGGCATCATCGTCGATGGCGGTCATTTCGATTGGGAAAAGCATGCCGAGCGCTTCCCGATGCTGAACAGGCCCGATCCGAGCTACCATGGCGCGGTGTGGACGCAGGCGGTCAAGCCGCTCGGCCCGATCGCCTATATCCTCAAAGCCCGCGTGACCTTGCTGCGCGACGTCGGCGCGGCGATGTCGCCGTTCAAC
>Ga0209153_1000218_pt1 | contig 30894 bp, 37 predicted proteins | sample GraSoiAngelo_120_FD_185877 | JGI IMG/M metagenome (GOLD analysis project Ga0209153, IMG submission 185877) | Grasslands soil microbial communities from the Angelo Coastal Reserve, California, USA - 14_0919_09_20cm (SPAdes) (version 2) | ecosystem: Environmental > Terrestrial > Soil > Grasslands ... | reverse complement strand
AAAGGCTTGGAGCAGTACGATCCAGCAACAAATACCGTTTTGCTCGGGGGGCTCGGTGGCAACCCGAAGAGTCTCGGGACTCGAACACAAAAGAATATGCTTGAGCCGCGCGTTGGAGTAGCTTACCAATGGAACGACAAGACCGTGTTTCGCGCTGGTTTCGGGACCACCTTCGACACGTTCCCCATCCTGCGTGCGACGCGAGGGGCCTATCCTGCCACGATTTCGACCGATACGAAGTATAACTCCACCGACCCAACTTTCGACACGGCAGCAGCCTGCGCCAACGGACCTAGTGTCCTGTGTGATTTTCAGGGGTTGGGGACTTTCTCACGCGGCATCGCGCCGGTTCCCATTCCGGATGTCAGTACCGGAGCGATTCCCATTCCTACCGACGTGGAAATGAGGTTCATCGGCCCCGGATTACTCAAACGAGGCCGGATCGAGACGTGGAACGTTACCGCGGAGCGGAGCCTGCCGGGGAATATGCTTCTCGGCGTCGGCTACGTCGGCAACTCCCAGACCGACGGCTGGGGTATCAAGGACCTCAACGCTTCCGATATCGATCAGCAGGCGCCTTTGAGCACTCTGTGGGGGCGAACGGGAGGCACGTATCAACTCCAAGGCTTCCTAGATTCCCACTACAACGCCCTGCAAGTAACGCTCGACAGGAATTTCAGCAAGGGTTTGTACCTCAAGGGTGCGTATACCTATTCTAAAGCTATCAACGAGGCTTATGACACGGACGCTTGGAGCGGCGGTTTTTGGCAGCCTCCGCTCTTCTCCGGGCCCAGCTATTTGAGCAAGAACCGGGGTATGGCTGACATCGACCGCCGCCAAATCTTCCGCATGGGCTACGTATGGGAGATACCGGTAGGGGCGGGTCATAAGCTAAGCGGCCACAATGCCATCGGAAGGGCGGTCCTCGGTGGATGGCAGCTTAATGGAGTTTGGAGCACGGTCACGGGCGCGCCCACCACCATCTTTGGGGATCCGCAATTTCGGTCATCGGGTAACCATCAAACTGTCGATTTGGTCGCGCCCCTCAAGAAGCTTGGTTGCCTGGGGCCCGGAGACAACTGTCACTGGTACGATCCGAGTTCGTTCGCGCCCGTCCCTCTCGTTACCGACCCGGATGGAATCCAGCGGCAACACCGCTTCGGCAACACAGGCCGCAACATCGCCGTCTATGGGCCAGGGCATAGCAACCTGGATCTTGGCCTGTTTAAGCATTTCAAGCTAACAGAGCGCTTTGATATGCAGTTCCGAGCGGAGGGGCTTAACTTCCTGAACCATCCGACTTGGACCTGGACGACCGATGAATGGGGCGCGTCTAATTACTGTTGGGGAGGAGGTCCGACGGGCAATCCATGCGGAGGATCAGGCAGCACGTTCATGCAGGCTCCGGGTGCTTCCGGCCACCGCGTCATTCGCCTCGGATTGCGACTGGCCTTCTAGCAACACATTTTGACGAATCTTTCCTAGCGGGCTTGCGTCATAAGTGCATGCCCGCTTTTTCTCTTCCGGAATCCATCCCCTTCGCTTCTTGTCAAGACGACGACCTGAGAGTTAAATACGGACCGTGAGAGACCCCATCACAAAGTGCGCGGTAATCCTAGTGCTTCTATGCCCGCAGGCCAATGCTCAGACGGACGCGTTGGCGTGGAAGTCCAAGCATGGCAAAGAACTCATGGCGGCTGGTAAGTTCGAAGAAGCCATCCCCATTTACAGGGAGTTGGTGAAAGAACTACCCGACAACCCCGGCCCTGTGATGAATCTAGGGATGGCTTTGCACATGGCGGGATATGAAGAGGAGGCGGTTCGAGAATTCCAGGAAGTGCTGAAGCTGGAACCGGGCCATCTACCGGCGCGGCTGTTTTTGGGCGCAGCTTACTTAGCCTTGAGGGAGCCAAATAAGGCGGTAGAACCGCTGCAAGTCGTCGTCCGAACGCAACCCGATAATAGCGAAGCTCGCTTGATGCTGGGCGATGGCCTTTTGTCCATGGGGCGCTACCTCGCCTCGCTGGAACAATACGAAGAGCTATCCAGGTTGGATCCAGCGAATCCGAAGGTCTGGAGTGGGCTTGGTGAGAGCTTCGAAGGACTCGCAAGCCAGAGCTTCGATACCTTAGAAAAGCTTGCCAGGGAATCTTCTTACTGGCTCGTGTTAGTTGCTGAAACGAGAGTAAAGGCAGAACACTATAGTCACGCATTCTTTCTTTATCGAGAGGCTCTGGCCAAGACGCCCACCCTCCGGGGTGTCCACGCCGCAATCGCTGAAATCTATAGAAAATCAGGCCACGAAGATTGGGCGATTGTTGAGGAGGAAAAGGAGCGTCAGTTGCCCCCGCTCAATTGCGAAGGTCGCGAGGGTTTGAGAGACGGGCGCGCGAATTCAAGTGCGCCGTCGCGTGCCAATCGCAATCACAGGGCCAGCGAGATGGAATGCGACTTCTTGGCTGGCCGGTACCGCAGAATTGTGGCAGCAAATTCTCAGACCGCAGAAGAGTATTATTGGCGAACGCGTGCATACAATGAGTTAGCCCGACAGGCTTTCTCCCACCTCGCCGACTTGCCACCTTCCGCCGAGGTGCACGAACTGCTAGCGAAGATTCACTTTTCCCAGAAGAGCTATGCTTCCGCAGCCAAAGATTGGGCAGAAGCTCTGAAGCTCGCGCCCGGGAATTCCTTTTATGAGCAGGGGCTCGCCATATCAGTCAGCGCTGGCGGCAACTACGAAGCCGCCCGCCCTCTCCTGGAGAGAGCCGTTAAGCAGTCTCCTGACTCGGTGGAGCTGAACTACTGGCTTGGCTTCACATTATTAGGTCTAGAGAAGGCGGAGGATGCTGTTCCATACTTGGAGAGAGCAGTGAAAGGGGATCCTACGGTGCTGCAACCCCAGAGAGAGCTTGCCCGCGCTTATTTGCGAATCGGGCAGGTGGAAAAGGCCATCCCGCACCTGAAGACGGCTCTTCCCCTCGATGATGATGGGACTCTTTACTACCAATTGGCCCAAGCCTATCGGAAAGCAGGTCAGAAAGAATTGGAAAGACAGATGCTAGTGAAGTTCCGCGAGATTCAAAGTTCGTCCAGCGCGGAAAAGAAGAAGTTCGAAAAAAGCCTGGAGATCACCCCGCCTTAACCGGGGTCCCCTCACCCTCGGTAAGGACTATGTACTGGCCGATGGGGAGATTCGTAAATCGCTCGACTCTTCCGCTCGGCAACGGCCATTTGACTTCGACCCAGTCGAATTTGGTACGCGTGCCAATACCGAGCACCAAGCGAGGATCATGAGACGCCAGGTAGCTCCCTCCTCCCACCTTGTAGAGGTGCCGTTTCAAATCGTCTGCCTGCCAACGAATCAGCGCACCTACGGCGTCAGGGTTGGCCGTCTTGCCCACTAACTTCACACCCAGCCAGTGGTTCTGCTTCGCAGCATTGTTGCGCAGTAGCAGAGGGGCGTCGTTGTTGCACGCGACCAGCACGTCCACAGCACCATCATTATCGAAGTCGCCGAGGGCCATTCCGCGCGCCGCGATTTGACCCGCAAAAACCTCACCGCTTCTTGCGCTAACATTCTCCAACTCCTTGCCGTTGTTGTGGAACAACAGCAGCGGCTCCTTATATTTCACATTGCTGTAGCGCTCTTCAATCTTGTCGTCGGGATGGCCGTTGGCGATGAACAAATCAAGATTACCGTCATTGTCGTAATCGAAAAACTTCACGCCCCAGCCGCTCATGAGGCGCGTGACTGCGCCGATGCCCGTGGGTACCGAGACATCGTCAAACGTTTCGTCATGATTGTTGTGATAAAACGCATACATTTCCTGATCTACGTTGGTTACGAACAGGTCGATCCAGCCGTCCTGATCGTAATCCGCAGCGTCTACGCCCATGCCCGAACGAGCTCGCCCGTCCGCGCTGTAGCCCACGCCGGCTTGTAGGCCAATTTCCTCGAATTTCCCCTTGCCGCGGTTGGCAAACAGAAAGTTGGGTACCGTATCGTTGGCCACCCATAAATCCATCCAGCCGTCGTTATTAATGTCCGCCGCCACGACGCCCCATGCCTTGCCCAGGGACCTCCCGATTTCTGACAAGTGTCCCACTTCCGTAAACGTGCCGTCGCCATTGTTGTGAAAGAGCCAGCTTGCGGCCGCGTCGTAAACGCGAGGAATACAATAATAGCGGTCTCCCGTCTTAGCGTTGCCGCAGAATTTATTTTTGGATTTGTCAAAGTCGACGAAACGGCACACAAAAAGGTCGAGCCTCCCGTCATTATCGTAGTCAAACCAGACGGCGCTTGAAGCCCAGCCCGGTGCAGCGACACCGGCCTTCTCAGTAACATCGCTGAACGTGCCGTTGCCGTTGTTGCGATAGAGAATGCTTCGGCCATATTGCGTGACATACATGTCGGGAAAACCGTCGTGGTTGTAATCCCCAACCGCCACCCCCATCCCGTAACCGCCCCCCGCAACGCCCGCCTTGTCTGTAACGTCCGTGAACGTGCCGTTGCGATTGTTGTGATAGAGCGCATTGCGAAGCGGCGGATGCGGATCGTAAAAATCGCACTTGCCGCTGTTCACCAGATAGATGTCCATCCACCCGTCATTGTCGTAATCGAGGAAAGCACAACCCGCTCCTGTGGTTTCCGGCAAAAACATCTCCGGCGACCGCCCGTTGCGGTGCACCCACGTGATCCCACTGGAAGATGACGGAATCGGTTCGAAGGCAGGTGGAAATTCCGGCAGCATGTCCGGCCGAGCACGGATTAGCTCCGGCCCGGCAAAGAACTCTAAGGTACCTCTAAGCGATGTGACCGCAAGGCCAATCAGTCCTAACCCTTTCGTAAATCCTCGACGGGATAAGCGTGTGCGTGCACTTCTATCTTTCGACATTTTCCAGCCCGTTCAGCGATTCATGGCGGCTTTTGCTGTCGCCATCCGACCAAGCGTATCGGCAAGCCGCACCATCGCCGGCAACGCACGTTCGAATGCGTTCACCCCTTCGAACTGCCGGCCTACGTCGACCGCTTTTCCGCGCATTATGGCGCGCCGCGAAATGGCTCCGCGGTTGGCGTTCCAAACGACGCCGCCCGTAGGCCTCCGACGTAAGCATACCAATCCCGTCCTTCCCCAGCACTCCACGAATACCCAGATCGCGCGACCCGCTCGGGCCAGCCGTCTCTTCATCGTTACGCATAGATTTTGGATACAGAGTTCCGTGGACGCAATGCGTGGCTACAGAAAGACCTTCTACAGGAAGGGCGAGGCAAGGCAAATAAAGAAACACTCACAGATTATTCGTACCCGCTCGCATGAAACCATTGAGCTAAGCCGTTTTCCATTATTTTCCAATTAAGGCGATCCGAAAATCGCAAAAAAGCCGCCAATCCAGCGTGTTTTTGAGTTATATCGTAAGCTTCCCAAGCTTCGGACGTGGGTTCGATTCCCATCGCCCGCTCCATAACTCACGATGATCCAATTGGTCTTACACGGCTAAGCTAGCTGAATCCATCTAAAAAATGGACCGTTTTGGACCCCCAATGGACCCCAGTCGGTTCAATTGGACCCCACTTTTTGTCGCTCACCGATTGAGTTGTGAGCATAGCTCTACTTAGGGATAAGCGATGGCTTTGATTAAGACCCGACTGCGCGTATTGCGTGCGGATGATTTCGATACTCTGAATTGGCCCCATTCGATACTTTGATTTGGCCCCACCCTACTGAAAACCATATACGCTGGACTCTGCTTCGGGCCTAACCGCCCCAAGGGAGGACCGGGTGGATAGGAGAACCAAGGTGGAGCTATTTGAGCAGATTCGACGCGAGTACGAGCATGGTGGTGGCACGATTCGAGGGATCGCCAAGAAGTTGGGGATTCATCGGCGGATGGTACGGGAGGCGGTGCTCAGCGCTGTTCCGGTGGGGCGCAAGACACCGGTACGAGAGAGACCGAAGCTGGAACCGGCGATGGCCTTCGTCGATGCGGTTCTGGAAGCGGACAAGCAGGCCCCCCGGAAGCAGCGGCACACCGCACATCGGATCTGGTGCCGGATCCGGGCGGAAATGCCGGAAGTGGAAGTGGCCGAATCCACGATACGACGCCACGTTCGCGAACGAAAACTCGCGCTAGCGTTGCTCCACCGCGAGACATTCATTCCGCAGTCCTACGTTTGGGGTGGAGAAGCGCAGGTGGACTGGTATGAAGCTTACGCGGATATCTGCGGAGAGCGGGAGCTGGCCTACGTATTCTGCATGCGCAGTATGGCCAGTGGAGGAGCGTTCCATTGCGCTTTCCCGCACGCCAGTCAACAAGCGTTTCTGGAAGCGCATGAACAAGCGTTTCTCTATTTTGGTGGAGTATTTTCTGTCTTAAGGTACGACAACCTTAAGAGTGCGGTGAAGAAGATTTTGCGAGGGCACCAGCGAGAGGAGACCACGCGATTCATAGCCTTCCGATCGCATGGGGGTTTCCAGTCGGAGTTCTGCACCCCGGCAGAAGGCCACGAGAAGGGTGGCGTGGAAGGAGAAGGCGGATACTTTCGCCGGAACCACATGGTGCCGGTTCCGCAGGTTGCCAGCTGGGAAGCGCTGAACCTCTTCTTGCTGGAAGCATCCAGGCAGGATGAGCAGCGTTTGATCGGCGAGCGGGCCCAGACGGTTGGTGCCGGGATGCATCTGGAGCGAGAACACCTGCAGGCACTGGCGGAAGAAGGTTTTGATTTGGCAGCGATTCACTTTCCACATGTGAACGCCAGCGGCTGCGTGAAGGTGCTGACCAACTTCTACTCCGTTCCTCTGCCCGTCGGTGTCGAAGTGCAGGCCAAGGTGCATTCGTCCTACGTGGAGCTTTGGCATCAGGGAGAGTGTGTGGCGCGGCACGAACGGTGCTTTAACCGGCAGCAGAAAGTACTCAACCTGGAGCACTACCTGGAAGCATTGACGAAGAAGCCCGGAGCGTTCGCTGGTTCGACACCGCTCGAGCAGTGGCGGGCACAAGGACGTTGGCCGGTCAGTTTTGATCGCTACTGGGAGATGCTGAAGCAACGAAGGGGCCAGCAACCCGGAACACGGGCCATGATCGAGGTGCTCTTGCTGGGCCGGCAGCACGGCTACCCGCAGCTGCAAGTGTCGATCGAAAAGGCTCTGGAAATGAGTTGTTTCGATGTGGAAGCCGTGCGCCTGCTCCTGGAGGCGGAACGAAACGGGAAACGAGAGCCGCGTGAAGCGGTCGAGGTCGGGGCCTTGCGAGTGTATGACCGGCCACAACCGACCACCAGGAACTACGACCAGTTGCTGGAGAACTATTCCGGGAACGGGGTGATTCAATGAGCGCCGCGACGATTCCCGTGCAACAGGCGACGATTCGGCAGTATGCCAAAGACCTGAAGCTGGCGACGGTGGGTGGCCAGTTTCTGACGATGGCCGAAGAAGCCGTCAAGCAGAAGCACGGGCATCTGAGTTATCTGGAAGCGCTGCTCGGAGCGGAAGTGGAAGATCGCTATCAGCACGGAGTGGCACGGCGGATAACGGAAGCCCATTTTCCCAAGGTGAAAACACTGGAGGACTTTGCCTTCTCCGATGCACCACACCTTCCCGCAGCGCAGATCCGGAACCTGGCTGAGGGTGGGTACCTGAGTCGTAGTGAGCCGATTATCTTTCTTGGGGAAACCGGAACGGGTAAGACGCACATGGCGACGGGGCTAGCGATAGCGGCTTGTCGTCAGAGGAAACGGGTACGATTCACGACCGCGGCGCAGTTGGTAAACGAACTGACGGAGGCCAAGAACAGGAGCGAACTAAATCGCGTAACCAACCGGTGGATGCGCTATGAGTTGATCGTGATCGACGAGATGGCGTATGTAGCGATGCCGGAAGCCGCCGCCGAGCTGTTGTTCCAGATCATCTCTGGACGAGCCGAGAGAGCGGCGGCGATCGTAACAACGAATCTGCCGTTTTCGGAGTGGACCACCATGTTCCCGAACGCCAGGTTGTGCAAGGCCATGCTGGACCGACTGACCGACCAGGCACATATCATTGAGACGGGCACGGAGTCATATCGATTCCGCAGAACGCTTAATAAGAAAAAAGGCGGCAAGGGATGAGACAACGGGAAATGCGTCCAAGGAGGGGCAAAACCGGGGATGCTATGGGTCAAGCGAGCTGGCGATCGCCGTTCCTGGGCGATCCTGGCACGACATTTCTCTGTGGAAAACGAGAGCGAGGCACGAAGAAAGAAAAAAGTAGCAAAAAAGAAAGAAAAGAGGGCCTGTGGAAACTGACGCTGCTGATGGAAGTCCGCAAAGAACGCGGATTCCCACAGCAGCTTGAAAAGAGCCTCGCAAAAGACGCTCGGCTTTTTCACAGTTCCCACAGGCCCAACAACAAGGATCTATCTAGATGAGTTAGAGATTTTCCCGCGCCCAGGTCTGCGCTTCGCCCTAAACGCGTCGCCCTTCGGGCGCCGCAGGGCTCCGCTCCGACCTGGGTGCGGGAGGAGATTCGACAGAGGGGTGGGGCCAAATGAAAAGATCAAAAGGAGCCAAATCAAGTTGACGGAATCAGCGGAGCACGAGTGGTCCCAGGCGAAGCTCGCCGCAGTGGTGGGAGTGACGCGCCAGACGATCAACTCTATCGAGAAGGGCAGGTATCATCCCAACTTGCGCCTGGCATTTAAAATTGCACGTGCCTTTGGGAAGCTCGTAGAGGAAGTTTTTCTCTACGAGGATCATTCAGCAGTTTGAGGGCTTGACTCGATATCCTAGAATTGGGATAATTAACATGACAAGAGCGACGAGGGTTCGCGGCGAAAAGCCGCTATTCTGGGTCGGTTCGAGCAAGCACGATCTATTGGCTTTTCCCGAGGCCGTCAAGGATGAGATTGGAACGGCTCTGAGCATCGCACAGTTTGGTGGGAAGCACCCCAAGGCCAAGCCTTGGAAGGGTCAGGGATCGGGAGTTTTCGAGATGGTCGAGGACCATCGCGGCGACACATACCGGGCTATCTATACGGTTAGATTTGAGGGCGTTGTATATGTCCTCCATGCGTTCCAAAAGAAGTCGCCCAGTGGGATAAGGACGCCTAGGAAAGATGTGGAGCTGATAGGACGACGGCTTAACGAAGCCAGGATGAACTTCGAGGAGCGATATGGCAAAGGAAAAACCTAGGACAAAAGTCGTGCCCAGTTCCGGCAACGTTTTTGCTGACCTCGGAATTACCAACGCTGAAGAGAAGCAAACCAAGGTCCGTCTTGCATTCGCAATCAATCAGATCATCGCGAACAAACGTCTGTCGCAAGCCTCAGCTGCGCGATCCCTGGAAGTGAATCAGCCCAAGATTTCCGCCCTTCGCAATTATCAGCTTGAGGGTTTCTCTGTAGAACGGCTTATGAATTTTCTCACGGCCCTCGACCGTGACGTTGAGATTGTGATCCGTCCGAAAGCTAAGTCCCGCAAGACAGCGCGAATTCTAGTGACCGCAGCTTGATTTCCTGACTTTCGCCTATTAGCTTTAATCAGCACTCGTTCATTGAATCGTCGGCAACCGGGGTCACTAATCGTGGTAGTATCCGGGCAATAACCCGATTCCGCGTAGTGTATCCAGTTGGAGCGGAACGTTTTAGGTCGGCATTGCGAAATGAAACTAGGACATGGATAACCATTTTTTTGAGCGCCCCATCCTCAACTCGCCTTACGATCCACCCGAGCGACATTGGGAACTGGATTCCCAAGGTCAGCCCACCCAACACATTCTCGAGAGTCGTCGCAAGGCCGAGTTCATTACGCCAATTCCGAAACCCAAGAAGCAGAAACAAAAGCAAGATTCACTCATCTTCGACGAAGGCAAGGGGCTTTCGACAGAGAAACAACTCTACGACCCCACGCCAATCATTAACGAACTGCGTTACCAGGTTGATCAGTGGCTATCAATCCTTTCTCACTACGATTCGCAATTACCTCCCGAAATCAAACCCCGGCCTACGGAATTAGTTGCTTGGTCGTGGTCGACGGGACTTTGTGCCGGCCATTTTCTGCGCCATGTACAGTATCAGCTTGCGATTTCCTTCTTCACTCTTTGCCATCCCAATCAGGGTTGAACACCAGGACTCGAATCACAAGGTTGCCACTCTCATCTTCCTTCGCGTACACGCCAATCGAATGCCAAATTTCTTCCGCCCCATCCATTCGAACGCGCTGGCCGACTTTAACGCAAACAGAATCCGTTCCAACTCGTAACTCCCCGGCGTTGCCTGCGCTGCATTCCACGTCGAACTTGCGGCTGTCTTTCGCGCTGAGCACATCCAGTTCTCTTCCCACAGCAACCTCCACAGACTTGGCCTACCGCATAGCTCACTGCCGCTCAGGATGAGCAGGAGAAACCCGAATCTTGTATTTCAGCAAGCGATCAATCGAACCAGCGGCCTTCAACTGCTCGAACCCCCACTCCAGGATGACTTCCGCCACATTCCCGAGCTTGCGCCTCTCGCGACCAGCAAACTCCTCAAGCTCAGCTCTCAGAGCTTGCCGGACTCGCAAGCTAATTTGTGCCTTCCACTCACCTGTGGGCGCTTTTCAGGAACGACCCTACCTTGCTAGCGAGATTTGAACGGGCACAAGAAACAGACGGTCCTCGAGTGAATGCTGCTGTTCAGTTCCCCCACACTCAATTACATTTCATCCGCTAGTTTGATCCGATCTGAGCTTGGGGTAATGTAGCGAGGATCCCGCTCTCCTCGTTGGCGAGAGAGCGCCCCGAAGGGGAATTGCCGTTCCCCCTCGAGACTTGAGCTTCCGGGAGTAACGCCCTCCCATAGCCCCTGATGAAGATTGCCCACCTTCTCCGAAAAATGCGGTAGGCCTGGTGAAGTCGGTTTCCACAAACGAGGATTGGAAACGATGGAAGCCCGAGCGCGCTCCGGTGCCGGCTGACGGATTGGGGTTTCCCATGGACATGTGCAGAGGGTAGTATTACACGAGATCGAGATCAATCCTGTCGATTCCGTACACGCGAAAGGGAGGGTGTCATGCCAATCACGCTCACGCAGCAGACCGCTCTGATCACAGGGGCATCACGCGGTATTGGCCGCGGAATCGCGCTGAAGCTCGCTGAGCAGGGGGTGAAAAGAATTGCAATCAACTACAAGGAGAACGACGCGGCCGCCGAAGAGGCCGCTCGCCTCCTCAAAGAGCGCGGTGCGGCGCCTCTTGTGATCAAGGCGGATATCGGCAAGGTTGCGGACATCCAGCGCATGTTCGAGACCATCAAGTCCCAATTCGGCGGCCTGGACATCTTCGTTTCTAACGCCAGGGCGACGCTCGCCACAGGCTTCTACGCGGAACCCATGGAGATCCCGCTGGAGGCATGGCAGGCGACGTTTGACACCCAGGCGACGGAGTTCCTGGTTGCGGTCCGCGCAGCGGTGCCGATGATGGGCAAGAACGGCCGGATCATCGCCGTCACCTATGCGCCCGGCGGGCAAACCGGCAGCTGGCAGCCTTGGGTCGCCATGGGCTCAGCGAAAGCCGCGAAGGAGGCGCTGGCTCGTTATTTCGCGGTCGCTCTCGCCCAGAAGGGCATCACGGTGAACATCATCAGTCCGGGCGCCTGCGACGACAGCGTCCTCAGCGGGCTGCCGCCCCAGGTGTTCCAGATGATCAAGGACTGGCACGAGAGCGGCTGGACGCCCATGAGGCGCCTCGGCCTGCCAGCCGACGTCGGCAACGCCGTGGTTCTCCTCTGCACTGACCAGGCGAGCTTCATCACCGGGCAGCTGCTGTACGTTGATGGCGGCGCTTCCGCGATGGAGCCGGTCTTCCCGTTGGCCATCCAAGGCATCAAGTAGCGATCGAGGCGTTGCGCTGATCATGCTGGGAGCGAAGGACCAGCGTGGCACTCGTCCGCCGTGAGATGTGGCGATCAGTGATGGCCTATCCCTACCGAAAACCCCATCCGCTTTGAGAACACAAGGTTTGCAACGATTCATGCGATTATAGCAACCCACGGTGAACTCCGTCCTCATTGCTGGACCGACAGACCCTCCCTCAACGCTCCATCTGGAGAACGTGCTTCTGCCAAATGTCGTGCTGCTTCACCCAGACTGTCGGTTTGCCGAGAAACATGCTGGGTGGGAGCCTTCCCTTTGGGTCCACCAACGGAGGTCACCAGTTCGGTCATGACCCGCAACGTTTCCGTAAACTCGAATTTTCACATCGCTTGGTTCGAGCTTCGCGACCTCGAAATCTGCGTTCACGAAGTTCGCGATCGTCTCTGACTTCCCCGATACTGTGCCTGTTTTTGCTCGGTGAGCGAGCTGCGCCGCGGTTCTTGCAAGCCGGAGAGTTGCTGGAGAAGCTGCTGACGTTGCTGCCGGAGGTTTGCGTAATCGGATAGGATCTTTTTATATTATAGTCTAAGTATCATAATCGAAGACTAAATATAAAGAACCAACTTTTATCTCGTACACCCAGCAAGATCGTACTCCTTGACATTTAACGGACAGCAGTATAGGGTTGGTTGGTGATCCGGTCCTTCCGCTGTACCGATACCGAGCGCCTTTTCCGCCGTGAGTCGGTGCGCCGGTTCAAGGCGATTGAGCGACCAGCGCTTCGGAAGCTGGACTTACTCGACGCGGCGCCGGACCTGAGAACACTGTCGACGCTTCCAGGAAACCGACTGGAGAAATTGAAAGGCGACCGTGAGGGGCAGCACAGCATTCGCATCAATGACCAATGGCGCGTTTGCTTTGTGTGGCGCGGGGGGCATGCCTACGAAGTCGAGATTGTGGACTACCACTAGGAGAGAAAGATGAAGAAACTGAAGCCGGTGCATCCTGGCGAGATTCTGCACGAGGAATTCATGAAGCCTTTGGGCCTCAGCATGAACAAGCTGGCTCTGGACCTGCGCGTGCCGGTCACGCGGATCGCCGATATCGTTGGCGAGCGTCGTGGTATCACCGCCGACACCGCTCTAAGGCTGGCCCGCTATTTTAAGAACACGCCCGTTTTCTGGATGAATCTCCAAACACGCTACGACTTGGAGGTTGCTCAGGACGAACTCGCGGCCAAAGTCGAACGCGACGTGCAACCGCTGGAAACCGCGTCAGGCCGCTAAAGCGGTGGAAAGGCTTGTGGCCATGAATGGAAAAAAAAGAACCCACACTGCCCCGTGCCCGGCTGCAATACAAAACAGCCACATATGTCGAGTCCCACGACAGCGGGACTCCATCTGACTTCAACGGGACTTAGCGGATTGGCGATAGGTTCGATTCCCATCGCCCGCTCCAGTTATCTTGTTTCCCTCTAATAAATTAGCGATTGGTCGCGGCGGCAAAAGACGGCAATAAGAACTAAACCGAGCCTCTTGGGTGGCGCCTTTGGCTAGCAGAACGGAAATCAATCCGACGCAATGGATTCAATGACCGTTGTAACGAGACGCACTTCTACGAATGGGCGACTACTCGTCCAGAAGGTCGTGCTGGCTCCCGCCCCAGCGCCGTTTCTCCATTATGATCGCTTGTCCTGCCCGAATTTGCTGCTCCTACCCTGATTCGAAAGGCTAAGCCATCTGCAATTGCAATACTTCACCCGGAAGCCGAACGATGCTGGGTTTGCGGGCGGGTTGTGAACGCGGGATTTCCTTAACCATGGGCTGCACGCCTTCGCGTACAAGGCTTTCCATGGGCATTCTCTCCAAGCGAATGCCGAGCTGTCGCTCGAGTTGAAACAGGTCGCATCGTTGCTCCCTTTGGAACAGAGTCGACGCCGTGCCGCGATTCCCGGCCCGCCCGGTGCGCCCGACGCGATGGATGAAAGTCTCGGCCACTTCCGGCAGATCGTAATTAATGACGTGCGCTATGTTCTCGACGTGAATTCCTCGCGAAGCAAGATCGGTCGCCACGAGAACGCGATAGCGGCCTTGCTGAAAGCCCTTGAGTGCGGCCGTACGTTCCGATTGCGAGCGGTCACCGTGAATCACGGCAGCGTGAATGCCGTCGCGCAGTAGCTGGGCAGCAATTCTCTCTGAGCCGCGCTTGGTCCGCGCAAAGACAAGGCACGGTCCTGTCTCGCTCTTTAACAATCGGCGCAAGGCCTGCGGCTTGGCTTCTGCGGCTACCTCCAGGGCCTGCAGCCGCACGCTATCCGACGGCTTCAACGTAGACCCGAACGCCAGGCGCACGGGATTCCTGGTGTAGTCCGTTACAAGGCGCGCCGTATCGCCTTCCATCGTCGCCGAAAAACACATGGTTTGCCGTTCTTCAGGCAGGGCCGCAACGATCCTGCGAATCGCAGGCCGAAATCCCATATCCAGCATGCGGTCAGCCTCATCCAAAACCAACATTCTCAACTTGCTGAACTGAATGAGGCCACGGTCCAGGAAATCTTGGAGGCGACCGGGCGTCGCCACTACCGCCCGACTCCCCCGCCGCAAGGCCTCGAGCTGTTGAAACTCCGATAAGCCTCCCACAATCAAGCCAGCCAAAGGCAGCTTCCTGCCGCGTAGGGCATCGTGCTGCGCTGCCACCTGCATAGCCAATTCGCGAGTGGGCACCAGAACCAGCGCGGCAACTCCTTCTGTGCCATCCCGCAGAAGTCTTTGGAGGATGGGAATCAGGAAGGCCAAGGTTTTGCCCGTCCCAGTTTGAGCCGTCGCGAGTACGTCCTTGCCTTCTAGGCCGGGCGGGATCGCCGCGGCTTGCACCGGCGTGGGATTTACGAAACCAGCGTGCGAAAGTTGCTCCTTCAGGGAAGAAGAAATTGCGAATTCGAAAAAGTTTTCCATTTTTGCTTTCTTGCCGGCACACTGAGGCATGCACACAAATCCGCGTGCTGCTTTGAGTGGCGCAGCTTCTTTTGATTACGCTGAAAACGTACGGAGGAAACTGAGGGCGGGTATTCTCAACACAATAAGAGAGGACCGCACAACACAACCGCTGTAATAAGCGCTAACGAAGTATACCACAGGTTAGAGAAAAACGCTCGCGGGCAAACTACGTTGCACTACGTTGCGACACGTGAGTTCGACCAACTTCGATCAGGGTAGTCTTCATCCCCCCGGCGCAAACCATTGGGGATATCGGTCTCCTAAGACTTCGCAAACGGCGAAGATCTTCGAGAAATGTTGCGCACTTCCTGTCGGCTCGACCAAAAGCTTGCAAAATCACTGAGATAGCCGGGCCGGTGAACTAGCTGCCGCGTGATCGTGCAGTGGATCGTCACCTGGTGCCCAGCGATATGATTCAAAATGCGATCGTAGGTGGCAGGCGAGCGGCGCTTGTCATGCTCCGGCTGGAGGCCGTCCACAGAGACCACCAAGTGGAGATGGTGTAGACTTCCCCACTCTGTGGGGATGGGGCGAACGGCACTCGTGACGCGTTGTACTTCAACGCCCATGTCCGCAAGCTTCGGGAGCAAAATCTCTAATTCGCGATAGCGAACCAATGGCTCGCCTCCCACAATAGAGATATGCGTGGGCTTGAAATGTCGGATCAGCGCCAGGACACCTGACACCTGGGCCTCGCCTTTGTAATCTGTTAATTGACGTAACGGACCAGCGGCCCCCAAGTGGCTAGGCTCGGCAACCGGCGCGAAGTCATGATTTGCTGTTCATCTGTAAAACACTGCTATTCCGTGCCCACCGTCGGATTGCCTTCTTTCTCGAAGCAATTTGTGCCTTTTTGTTCGCTTCATCAGGATTCCGACGCTTGTGCATCGCGGGGACAGAGCCATCCTGAAAATGGAGTGGATCTCGCAGGTTCTGCAATTCTCGGTAGTAATAAAGAGGCGTGGGATGCTTCCCCTCGAATGTCAGCCTTTTTAGAAACTCTATTTCCTCCTGAGTCGCACCGCCATTCACGGGTAAGTCCCTCAGGAACTCCCTGAGGCCAGGTTCTTGCTGATGGTGAACAACTTCCTTTTCGACGAACTCAAATTTCCTTGCATAACCAGGAATAAGTCTCCGGTTCAAGACGATTTCCATGCCGAAAGTTGCGAGATCGATATCCCAGGAATCGATTAACGGATCGAGGAAGGAAGCGCAGTTCTCGGCCGATATGCTGAAGACGTCGGTATCCAGAAACTCGAGAATGCGGACTCGCATCGTTTTGTAGCTCTTGCCGCTGAGACGCGCCACCGAGTGAAGCCACTTTTTACTTTGCAGCTCGTTTTTGGCGATCTTTTTCGCGACGTCCAGAAGCTTTTGTGTGACGAGACGTTCGAGTTCGCCGAAGGGCTGCTTCTCAAAAATCACGCGAATTTGTTTCTCTTTTTCGGGCGCGCACTTGCTGAGAATCAACTGTCGAACTTCTTTGAGCAACGGCTGAGGCGGATCCTCTAGGTTTCGCTTCAATACTTCCTTGCGTTGATGGTCCGCCAGTTTCGAAAGCCTGCTACTCGGGAGTTTCAGGAACTTCGCAATCTTGTCATAAATGTCTGACCGGTTAGGTTCCGGAGGCAATTTTTTTCCGGTTAGCAGCTGCGAAATGTAGGATTCCGTAACCTCGGCGGCGCCTGCCAGATCTCTTTGCTCAAGCCCTAATTCTTCTAGCCGCTTTTTAATCACTAAGCAGACATCCAAGGCCCCTCCAGCGCTCTTAACCTACATCTGATTAATCATAGAAAATACTCTAATACTATACTTGACAAGTCAAGTGAATTAACTTATTGTGGTTAAGCAACTGAGGGAGTCTTCAGGTTTTCCTTACCAAAGCAAGTTATCTGAATGCCCTCTTGGTCAGCCAACCAAGGAGGTTGACATGTTTGCACGCAAAGTCTCCATGCAGCTGAAGGGCGGCATTTCCGAGTTCACCCAGACTCTGGAAAGAGAAGTTCTTCCCCTGCTTCGAAAACAGAAGGGATTCCGGGACGAGATCACGTTCGTTGGACCGGCCGGGAAGGAAGCATTCGGCATCAGTTTGTGGGACCAGGCCGAAAACGCGGAAAGCTACAACCGCGGAGCCTACGCCGAAGTAGCGAAGGTCCTGGCGAAGGTGATTGACGGAACTCCTCAGGTAGAGACCTATGAGGTTGCCAATTCCACCTTCCACAAGATCGCCGCTGCTGCCGCGGCCTTAAGCCGATAGGTCTCTGTTCGGGGGGCAGGCAAGTCCGCCCCCCTTTAATCTTCGACGAGGATCGCTACAACAAGGATTTTCGATGTCGATGAGAGCTACAAAGCGGGCCGCAGAGGCCCGGGCGAAGGGTAAGCCGCTCCGGGAAGGTGGGGCGAGCTTTCACACCCTAGTCGAGGCTATTGCCTCGCCGATATTCATTGATACCGCGGCGCGCCACGGTGGTGACGAGTTTGCCGTCATCTTGCCGGAAACGGCGGGCGTAGCAGCCCGGCTCGTTGCATCACGCATCTGTGGTCGGCTACCCGCGGATAGTTTTGGAGCCACCTCTCTCCGCGAGTATCGGGGTGGCTCTGTCTCCTGAGGACGGCGAGACGATGGAAGCTCTGCTTCGCGCGGCAGACGGCGAGCTATACAGGATGAAGTGGGACGGGCAGAAAGTATCCATTCCTTCAGTTTGCGGGATGCCGAGTGAGGCGCGGCGGGCTTAGTTAGCGGCAGTGTCGACCCGAAAGAGAGAGAAGTAAGAGCTAAAGGAGAGTTGTATGTACCTTGTATCGTGGATCATCGTTGGGATCGCCGGCGGCTGGTTGGCCGGCAAGATTCTAAAGGGCAACGGTTACGGTCCGCTTATGGACATTGCCATGGGCATCTGCGGAGCTGTCCTTGGCGGACTTCTCATAGAGTCCGCAGGCTTTCTTGGCTATAGGGGAACCGTTGTCACGACTCTCGTTGCCATCATTGGCGCTGTTCTTCTGACGCTGCTCGTGGGTTTCGTGACCGGCAGAAGGCTTTACGCACGACAACTCTAGGCGTCCCGACACAGGGAGAAGCTCAAATGCCAGAGGCCAATCAAACCAGGGCTGTCTTCATCAGAGAAGATACCCCACTGCCAACAACGCTTTCGGTCGAAAGCGATGCGTTCCTGCCTGGCTGGCGGGTGGTCAAGAATCTTGATCGCCAAGCGCTAACTCGGGAAATTGAGAGCGCCAACTGGAATTTTTTCTATCTGGCCGGTGAAACAAAAGCCATCGTCCTTGGCCGCGACCGGCTTGGAACCGTGCGCAGGGCAGTGAAGTGCGTTTTGGCAAAACAGGAGGGGAGGAAGTTTAACTCTCTCGAGATTACGAAGGTCGTGTCAAAACGATTCCTCGGCTTTCCTTTCATGACCGTTGTCGCCCATTCCCGGCATATCCAAAAGGATATCGGCCTAGTTCCTGCAAAGGACTTCGTCTTGAGAACGCCTGCCACGTCAAGTGGAGACGGGCCTGATCTCAAGTTCTGAAAGATCATCGGCGATATGAAAAAGAAAAAGATGCGCACTGCAATTCTTTGCCTCTTTGGCTTGCTTCTCACGGCCTCGAGGCTGTACGCGCAGGACTTGTCCAAGTATCGGACTTTTTCACTTGGAGCGAGTTTGGCCGCCGTGCTGAAGCATACAGACGGGAAGTTAGCAGACGTAAAGATAACGCATGGCCGTTCATCGTTGTTTCAGGAGTTCACGTGGTGGCCGAACCCCCTTAGGACTTCCTTGCGCTCTGATGCCGTCGAACAGATTCTTTTCTCCTTCTACAACAGTGAGCTCTACGAGGTTTCCGTGACGTACGATCGAAACTCCACGAAGGGGCTCACCGCATCGGACATGGTGAAAGCGATTTCGGAGAAGTATGGCCCGCCGACAAGTGTTGCTCTGGAAATCGATTCAAAAGCGAGCGACCGATACGGCGAAGCAGAAAGGCGTTGCGTCATGGGAAGACTCGCAATATTCCCTTAATCTTGTCCGTTCTTCTTTTACCGATACCTTTGGGCTGGTCATTTATTCCAAACGAGTATAGGCAGCAGCTGAACTTGCGATCGCGGCAGCCGCGCAACTGGAGGAACAAGAAGGCCCGAAAAGAGAAGCAGAGCGTCAGAAAGAGGAAACGGATGACCTGGAAATGACTCGTCAGAAGAACAGGAAGATCTTCCAGCCGTAATGCTTGTCGTCAAACTGAAAGGAAAAGAAAATGGCAAAACTATATGTCGGAAATCTCTCATTTGAGGTGACCGATGACGGCTTACAACAGCTGTTCATCGGCAAAGGATATCAAGTCGCGTCAGCCCGCGTGATTACCGACCGGGAAACCGGGCGCTCGCGCGGTTTCGGATTCGTCGAGCTCGGGTCCGGCGACGATGCGGCGCGAGCCATCGGTGAGATGAACGGGCTCAACGTAGAAGGCCGCGCGCTACAGGTAAATGAAGCACGTCCGCAGGAGTCCCGTGGTGGCGGAGACCGTCCTCGCGGCGGTCGGGGCTCCACCGGGCGATCGGGTCGCAACGGTCGCTACTAACCCAATCGAGATTGCTTGCGTCTTGCGGCGAAACTGCCCAAGACCCTGATCACTTCGTTGCCAGTGAAGTTCCGAGGAGCCCACACGCTCTGTTTCTCTTCCTAAAGGAGGAGGATTTTGTGCAGACTTTCTTGCCAGGACAATACATCAAGCATTCTCAGTACGGCTGCGGAGTTATAACCGAATCGGACCCCAGCCGGACGACGATCGACTTCGATATCCATGGGATCAAGAAGTTCGTCACCAGCCTGATGGTAGTCGAACCTGCGGAGGGCGTTCCTCCGAAGCGCCGTCGCGCTAGGCGCAGGAAGGCGACAAGGCAGGCGCAAATTTCACCCACAGCAGTTGGAGGCGCAAATTGAGCAACGGTCCTATCGTCCAGTACCTGGGCTTTGCAGCGAAACCGCAGGCGCGCGAATACACTTTCAATGTGCGCGAAGCAGGCCAGGAGCGCGAATTCAGGCTCGACATAGCAAACGAAGCTTTTATCTCTCACCGTGCTCGGTATCAAGATGCACCCGGGATTTGCGCGGCTAGGCTCCACGCCGAGTTAACCGCCTCCTCGAATCGTCCTGCCGAAACGCAATTCCACATCACGGACGAGGAGTTAGATAAATTTCGGGAGTCTCACTCGCCAAAGATTGGGCAAAACGTCTGGGGAAAGAAGCCGCAAGAGAACTTTTAGCCACACGCGGTTGCACCCGGAGAAACGCTGTTGCAAGGTGCTCAAGCTCAGCGTGGCAATCTCAATCGATGATTATTTACACGTATACGCTAGCCAATAAGTGTGTCATCATCGTTTTGGCTGCGTTCGTTGCCCTTTCGGCACCTCCTTAGTCCGGCGAGGCTCCTAAGTTCAACTTGCGACTGCCTTTCGTTCAGAAATGGCGGTTTTCGTGGATCAACCTGTTGATTTGCAATACCTTGGATTCGAGTCCAAGGGAGTGGTCCGCAAATATGCCTTCAGCCGTCGCGGAGTCAAGGGCCAATCCCATTACTTCGTTACCATCGCTAATGAGACGCTTGCGGCGCACCGCGCGCGCTACCAGGATACCCCCGCGATCTGCTCCATCAGGCTTCGCCGCGAGTTTGCCATCCGGGGCGGTCAATCCTCCCTCCGCCACGTTCTCGGTGACCGATGCCGAGCTGGCCGAATGCAATGAGGCGCACACGCCCGAGGCCAAGCGTGGCCAGCCGGACAGGGAAGAGGAAGACTTTTGATCTCGTTTGCAACATCCCATACCGGCAACCATAGGAGTGTTCTTGGCACGGCTCATTGAAGACGAGTTCGGCTATATCCAGCAACTTCTGGCCATCGGCAAGGACCGAGGCTATCTCCTCTATGATGAAATCAACGCCAACCTTCCACCGGGTGTGCTTGCGTCTCAAGAAATCGACGACCTCTTAGCCCTCCTGGATCGCCACGGAATCGAAATACGCGAAGATTTGGACGCACCCAATTCCGTACCTGGTGTGATACCGGTCGATTCGCGTGAAGCCAGCCACGAAGGGGAATTAGCTCCGGAGTCGGCTCTCGACCTGAGTATTGGCGAAGTTTCCAAATCTCAGGATCCCGTGCGGCTCTATCTTCGCGAAATGGGCTCCGTGCCTTTGCTCACTCGTGAAGGTGAAGTGGCTCTTGCGAAGCGCATCGAACGCGGCAATGTCGTGGTGATGAAGTCCATCACCCGCTCGCCCATCATTGTTGAGGAACTCGTTTCCGTCGCCGCCGCCTTACGCCAAGGCACGCGTGCCATCAAGGAAGTTGTCCAATTCGCTGATGAAGAGATCACCGAAGAGAAAATTACCCGCAAAACTAAAGACACTCTCCGTCAAATCGATTCCATAGCTCTACTCCATGAAACCGCCCTCCGCCAAGCAGAGAAATTCGCCGCTACGCCAAAATCGAAGAAGCAATCCTACATTCGCGGCAAGTGGGCGCTGGCCCGCACGCGCATCCACATTTCTCTCGCCATCCGCAAGATTCCTTTCCATTGGCACGAACGCAAGCGCCTCGTGGACCACTTCCGGGCCTTCGTCGAGCGCTTCCAAACTCTGGAACGCGAGGTTCGCCGCCTGCGGCGTCTGGCAGACCCAGTCGCCGCCGAGGCGCGCAGACAGCTTCGTTGCTCGCGCGTCTCTTTGAGCGGAATGGCACTGTCGAGTCACAGCAGTCTGATCGCGCTCAAACGCACGCTCCGCGTTGTTCAGCGTGGCGAAGCCCACGCCCAACAGGCCAAGCAGGAACTCACCGCGGCCAACCTTCGCCTGGTGGTCTCTATCGCCAAAAAATATACCCATCATGGCCTGCAGTTTCTCGATCTCATCCAGGAAGGGAATCTGGGCTTGATGAAAGGCGCGGATAAGTTCGACTGGCGCCGCGGATATAAATTCTCGACCTATGCGACCTGGTGGATTCGGCAGGCCATCACTCGCGCAATTGCCGACCAGGCGCGCACGATCCGCGTTCCTGTCCACATGATCGAGGTCATCAACAAGCTCGCCCGGCATACCCGGCAACTTGTACAGGAATTTGGCCGCGAGCCTACCTGCGAAGAACTGGCCAGCCGCATGGACGTCAGCGTCGAAAAAGTCCGCCATACTCGGAAAATTGCGCAGACGCCCATCTCCTTCGAGACTCCCATCGGTGAAGAGGAAGACTCGCATCTTGGCGATTTCATCGAAGATAAAGCGGCGGCCTCACCCGCGGAAACCGCCATCCGCCTGAGCCTTCACAAAAATGTCGCCTCGATGCTGAAGCATTTGAATCCGCGCGAAGAGCGCATCATCCGCATGCGCTTCGGCTTTGAAGACGGCATTCCGCACACCCTCGAAGAGGTGGGTGAGACCTTCGACGTGACTCGCGAGCGCATTCGCCAGATTGAGGCTAAGGCGCTTCGCAAACTGCGGCATCCCTCGCGTTCCAGCTTGCTCCGCACATTTTACCAAGGTTCTTTCTGAGGCAGCGCCCATGAACAGTCTCTGCCCGCATCAGAAAAATTCAAATGGAGAAATTGTATGAAAAGTCTTTTTGTCGGGAATATGAGTTTTCAAACCACCGAAGCCGATTTGACCGCTTTGTTCCAACCCTTCGGCCAAATCGGGCGCATCCACATTGTCACCGATCGCGAGACCGGCAGGGCTCGCGGCTTTGCCTTCGTGGAAATGCCCAATGATGCCGAAGCTGGCAAAGCTATGGCCGCCCTCGACGGCAAAGAGCTCGGCGGCCGCAATCTCAAGGTCAACGAAGCCCGGCCAAAAGGCGACCGTCCGCGCGGTGGCAGCGGTAGCCACAACGCCAGTGGTCATGGCGGTGGTCGTGGAGGCCGAGGTGGTCGCGGCGGATTCTCCAACGAGGATTACCGCGAATCCGCTCGCCAGCCGCGCGAGCCGCGCTGGTAGCTCCTGTCTTTCATTGACCGGTCCCGAGGAGGCTCTATGAGTGTCACGTTCCAAAAGCGCCAGAAAGAAATGAAACGCCTGGAAAAGCAGCGCGTCAAAGCCGAAAAGCGTGCCCAAAAGAAAGAGGCTAGACGCGCTGCAAAAGAAGGCGACACCGCAGCGTCGGCCGATACTGCCGCGACCACCGATAACCAGCCGCAACCCGAGGAAGAGTAGACTCGCAACGTGTGCGCAACAGTTGAGCTGTCACTACGCTGGTCAAGCCCCGAATACTTCCGGGCAATCCGGAAGTAGTCCCCTTTGGAGGGAAAACGCGCAATCTGTAGAAGTTGCGTTGTCGTGACGCATCGAAGAATGTTTTGGCTGGCTGGAGCTGAAGACCATCGCGTTGTTGCGCAAAGTGCTTCATCGCGGAACCTTGAAGGTAGATTGGATCTTTACCTTCGCCTGCGCCGCCTACAACCTGGTGCGCATGCGAAACCTGATGGCCAGCGCAGTTTCGGCGCAGTAAGTTCGGGCCGTCGTGTCTTCGAACGAAGCGGAAACGCCTAGTTGGCACGTGCAGCGGAACAAAAATCATAGGAGAAAATAGATGCACACCAATTCACACCACAAAACTAGTGCATGGGGAAAGGAATCACTTGCTAGACGCACTTTTTTCAGCAGCCTGCTAGGCTCTCGCTAATGACCCCCAAGCCAAACGCGCACAACCTAGCAAGTTGGCTTTGGGCCCGAGCTTGCTCACTACAATCTTTACTCGCCTCGCCGCGAGCGGTTGGGCGCGTTCAAGCATTGCCCTGCGTAGCGAGCCAAGATACAGGTCGGCGACCGCTGCCATTCCTCCACCAAGAACTACAATTTCCGGATCAAAAAGACTCACAAGGTTAGCAACCGCAAAACCGAGCAACCTGCCGGACTTGTTAAATATATCCAGTGCCAGCGGGTCGTGCTGGCGCGCGGCGGCTGCAACGTCATGAGCTGTTATTTTCGCCAGGTCCAATCGGGACAGACTGCTCTGTCCTCCTTTTAGCAGTCGTTGCCGAGCAATCCGCGCGATCGCCGGCCCAGCAACCAAAGATTCCAATTCTCCCAACTGCGGGGCGTCCTGAACCTCCTCCCGCGTGATCGTCATCCATCCAGCGCAACCAGAGAGTTCGTGCGCACCGCGGATGATGTGCCCCCCACTCAGAATACCAGCGCCAATTCCAGTGCCGAGCATCAAAACAATCGCGTCAGATTTGCCGCGTGCCGCACCATGCCAGGATTCGCCTAGGATTGTGGCATTGCGGTCGCTTTCAACAGCGAAAGGAAGTCCGAGCGATTGTTTCAAGCGCTTTGCCAGGGGTATTCGTTTCCAGCCTGGAAGATTAGGCGCCCACACCGTCCCGTTCTTCTCCACGAGCCCGGGCACGGAGATTGCCGCCGCCGCGAAGGCCTTTGCAGGCCCCTGTTCGCCAGCGAATTCGCGAGCGAGTTGACAAATCTGACGGATTGGCCCCGACGCGGAAGTGAGATCGACGGGCAAAGTGCTACGGCGAAGAATGCGGCCACTTCGATCCACCGTCGCGGCCGAGCACTTCGTGCCTCCGAGATCCACCACAAAGACTTGCGAGGGCATTCTACGTTCCTTGATAGTGACAGCGCCGCGACGCATGGTAGCAGGCACTAGCGTCCAATGGACAACCACCCTGCAAGGCGAAATTTGCTTGACAGGGACACCGTCTCGCCATATATGCACGAATCGAAGCAAGAAGCGGGAGAGAGGGAAGATGTCTGCTCAAGAGTATCTGAATCGCGTCAGCGAAATTATTTCTAAAATCCAGACAACACAAAAAGAAAAGATGGGGGCCGCCGCGGAGAGATTCGCTGCGTCGATCGCAAATGGCGGGCGCGTGTATCTTTTCGGCAGCGGCCATTCGGTCATCCCGGTTCTAGACATCTTCCCGCGATACGGAAGCTTTGTTGGATTCTATCCGATTTATGACCCTCGCCTGATGTGGTTCAACGTTGTCGGCCCGGGTGGGGCGCGAGAACTGCTGTGGCTGGAACGGCAGGAAGGATACGCGAAGGTCATCCTGGCCAGCTACGAACTCGAGCCGCACGATTCATTTCTGATTTTTTCTCACGGAGGCCTGAACGCCGCAGCGATAGAAATGGCAATGGCGGCCGGCGAGAAGGGTGCCCAGGTTGTTTCCATTTCTTCGCACCAGAATTACAAGCGCGCTGCAGCCACGCATTCAAGCAAGAAGAAACTAGCGGACGTTTCCAACATCGCCATCGATAACTGCGTTCCGCCGGAGGATGCCCTAATCGTAGTCGACGGGCTCCCAGAGAAGTTTGCGGCTGGGTCGACCGTTGCTGCAGTCTCGATTGCAATGGCATTAGTAGCGGAAGTGGGCATACGGCTTGTGCGAGGTGGAAAGCAGCCGCTGACTTTCGTTTCGCCCAACATCGGCTCGTCACCGGGCCACAACGAGCGGATTTTTCAAGAATACGCTCGAAGAATGGCGAGCCGAAAATTCTGAGATGCAAAGCTGGATGGTTGAGGGCTGTTGGAACTAGTGGGGCTCTTCACTTTGTTTCCAGACCAGGAGATGTGCGCGAATGCCTGAAAGGTGGCGAACGCATGCCTGATGTGCGCAATACCAATCGAGTTCCGCTCATGGCAGCAGCCAACGCCTCCATGTTCATATTTGGTGCGGTGCTGCTATTGATGGGCTCGCTGCTCCCTTCCTTGCACTTTACCTATTCGCGCTCGGGAAACCTGGGCTCATTCCCGCTGGCTGGCATACTCGTTTCGACAGTATTGGTCGGACCAATCCTGGACCTAATGGGCGCCAAGAAGGTCCTGGTAGCCTCGCTCGGGCTCGTCGCGGCTTCGCTGGGAGTGATGCCGGCGCTGCATTCGTATTCTGAACTGGCGGCAGCAGCTTTCGCCTATGGCTTGGCCGGAGGCGGGCTCAACACAGCTGCCAACGCTCTGGTTGCCGACATAAGCGCGGCTGGCCGCGCTGCGGCACTCAACCTGCTCGGATTCTTTTTTAGCCTGGGGGCGATCGCGGCCCCTCTGATGCTGTCTTCCGTGGAACGTAGTTTTTCTACGTCCATGGTTCTGCGGATTCTGGCGATGTTATGCCTAGTAGTCCTGCTTTTCGTTCTCCCGCTCCGATTCCCGCCACCCGCAAAATTCGGAACACGCCTGAGGAGCCTTCTGAGGATTCTGAAGCCCGGGCCGGTGTGGCTTTTTGCTGCCTTGCTGTTTTTCGAATCGGGAAGCGAAAACTGCACGTTTGTTTGGACGAGCAAGATTGTCGCCGATGTGCTACATAGCTCGCCGAACCGGGCGAACATGGCACTCGTGGCATTGAGCGCTGCTCTGGGTGCGGGCAGAATTGCGGCAGCGCTCTTTCTGAGATGGCTTGGTAGCGCTCGCACGATTTGGCTATCGACTGCGATTATAGTGGCAGGCAGCATGATTATGCGGAACGCGATCCAGATGTCCGGCATGATCATGGCCGCGATAATTCTCGGTCTAGGATTGTCAGCCATCTTCCCGACAGCCCTCGGCATGGCTGGGGATCGCTTTCCAAAAGAAACGGGCACCGTCTTCGGCGCTATCATGGCCGTCGCGCTGGTGGGCGGGACCGCCGGGCCAAAGATTGCCGGTTGCATTGCTCCCTACGATATCAGGCAGGTGCTGCTGATTCCGATTTTCGCTGCTGTAGCAGTAGCCGTGCTGGCCGCCATTATTGTCAAGCGGCCCCCGCGGCCTGTCTTGAAACCTTCGGTCCCAGCTTAATGCATGCACATGGAAAGGAGGGAATGGACATGAACCGACGCTCCTTTGCTCAGGCAGTAGGAAGCGCGGCAATACTCTCGGCACTTTCGAAAGCGTCACCCAGGAGCGAATCCGAGAGTGCCAGCGCCGGCAAGATCATGGCGGTTGCGGCTCATCCTGGGGACGGCCTCTTCACCATGGGCGCCCTTCTTGCGCAGCAGGCCGGGCGCGGAGGAGCGGCAGTGTTGGTGAACCTTTCGCTCGGAGAAAGGGGAGCTCCCAAGAACACGCCCGTCAAACTGTATGGCGAAATGCAGCGCACGGCTACTGAGAAAGCCGCTCGCCTGCTCGGCATCGATGCCGTCTTCTTGGACTACCCAGATGGCCAGATCCCATGCAATGAAGAGAGCGCGCTGCGAGTTTGTGACGCAATCCGCGGACATAAACCGGACATCGTAGTGACTCACTGGAAGGGAAGCTGGCACAAAGATCACCGAAACTGCCATAGGATTGTCCGCGATGCCGTCTTCTTCGCAGGGCTGGAAACTCTTGAGCGGAGCCGCGCCGCCCATTCCGTCTCTAAAGTTTTCTACGCGGACAACTGGGAGGATGCCGACCGCTTCGTAGCGGACACCTACATCGACGTCGACCCTGTCTATGAGAAATGGCTCCGGGCTTGTGACTTCTATCCCATGTGGCGAGGACAAACAGGTTTTTTTCGGTACAACGATTACTACGGCAGCCTTTCGGTCATGCGCGGGTGTCTTTCCGGATTTAAACATGCCGTCGCGCTGATGACAGACGGCAGCCAGCGTGCGCAACGCTTGCAGTTGCTCTAACAACGAGGCGCTAGCGGAAAAGAGCTAGCTCCAGCGCTCCTGGCCTTCCACGATCGTAATGTACCGGTTGATCGGGAGCCCGGTAAGGCGTTGCGTGCTCTCCCCTGGCGCCGGCCATTTCACTTCGAGCCAGTCCACCTTCTCGCGCTTGCCGATCCCCAGCACCATTCGGGGATCATGCGAGGACAGATAGCTCCCGCCTCCCACTTTTATCCGGCTCCTCTTCAAATCTCCCGCGTGATAGGCTAGCCGCGCTCCCACCGCATCCGAATTCGATTTTTTGCCCACGAGTTTTACTCCCAGCCAGTTGTTTTGTCTTCCAGCGTTGTTGCGCAGCAACACCGGCGCTCCATCATTCACCGCGATCAGCACGTCCACTGCTCCGTCGTTGTCGAAATCGCCGATGGCCATTCCGCGGCCCGCCAGCGGCTTTGAGAAAATCGAGCCGCCCTGCGCGCTGACATTCTTCAGCCCGTTTCCCGTGTTGCGGTAGAGCAACATGGGCTCGAGGTATTTCACGCCTTCCACGCGCCCGTCAATCTTGTCGTCGGGATGGCCGTTGCACAGCAGCAGATCCAGGTCGCCGTCATTGTCATAATCGAAGAACTTGACTCCCCATCCACTCATCAACTTGGTGGTCGGCCCAATGCCAGTGAGTATCGCGAAATCGCTGAAGGTTTCGTTCTTGTTGTTGTGGTAGAGCGAAAACATTTCCTGGTCTACGTTCGAAACGAACAAATCCGCCCATCCGTCCTCATCGTAATCGGCGGCGTCCACGCCCATCCCCGACCTGGCACGGCCATAAGCGTTATCCCCAACACCGGCCAACACTCCATCTTCCTCAAATTTGCCCTTGCGGTTGACAAACAGAAAATTTGGCTCCGTGTCATTGGCCACGAACAGGTCCATCCAACCGTCGTTGTTGATGTCGCAGGCCACCACTCCCCACGCCTTTGCCATGGATTGAGCGATCCCCGACTCCTTGCTGACGTCCGTGAACGTGCCGTTGCCATTGTTGTGAAACAACCAGCACGGCATGGGGTCATACACTCGAGGAATGCAGTAGGAACGGTCGTTGGTTTGACGGTTGCCACACCATTTGTTTTTCGCTTTGCTAAAATCCACAAACCGGCACACGAACAAATCGAGCCTTCCGTCGTTGTCGTAATCGAACCACACCGCGCTGGTCGCCCAACCTGGTGCTGCGACCCCGGCCTTTTCCGTCACATCGCTGAAGGTGCCATCTGCATTGTTGTGATACAGAATGCTACGGCCATACTGCGTCAAATAGATGTCGGGGAAACCGTCGCTGTCATAGTCACCGACGGCAATGCCTTGCCCGTAGCCGCCTCCCATAACGCCTGCTTTCTCGGTTACATCCGTGAACGTCCCGTCCCGATTATTGCGATAGAGCACGTTGCGCAGCGGCCGCGGCGGTGTGTAGAAATCGCATGCTCCGCTGTTCACCAGATAAATGTCCATCCACCCATCGTTGTCGTAATCGAGAAAACCGCAGCCTGCCCCGGTTGTCTCCGGCAAATACATGTCCGCCGAGCGTCCATTCACGTGTCTCCACGTAATTCCGCTTGCGGAGGGCGGAACCTCGGAGAAAAAAGTTCCTTGCTCATTTCCGGGAAAAGTGAAGGCTGGAATTTCGCGCGCCGCTGCTGCTCCAGCCAGCGCTCGCAGAAACCCTCTGCGGGAGAAAAACATTTGGAAGCTGCTGTCCTTCAGGCCCATTCAAGTTTGCGAATCTCGCTTCGTGATTGCTTTCGACGAATAATCGCAACAAAAAATCCAGGCAAGATATCCAGACTGCCCTGCTCGCGGGCAAGCTACTGCGGATTCTCTGAGGCTTTCTGCTTTGCCTGCTCGATCTTCTCCGCCGCCTCCTGCTGCAGCATTACTTCCCGCTTGGCGTCTTCTTTGCGACCCACGCCATTGTAGGCGATCGCCAGTTGGTAGTGCCCGGTGGGGTTTGCCGGTTGTAGTTTTACTCCTCTTTCCAAGGGTGGGATGGCCTCCGCGTAGCGGCCCTCGGAATTCAGAGCAAAACCGAGGCCCAAGAACGCGTCAGCAAAGCTCGCGTCCAGTTTCGAAGCTCTGGAGAAATGCTCGATGGCATCCTCCCATTGCTGGGCTTGGCGAGAAAGTTCACCCAGCACGTACTCGGCTCCCGCGTTGTTCGGATCGATTTTCAGCTCTGCCTGAAGCTCTCTTCGCGCATTGTCTACCGTTGTTGGAGTTGGTGGCTTGGATAGAATAATGCGGCCCAGGCGGTAATGGATTCCCGGCACGCGCGGCTGCTGTTTTAGGATAAGGTTGTATTGGGCTGCTGCTTCGTCCCATTTTCCCTGTGACTCTAGAGATTCTGCATTTAGCTCCCGCGCCTGCGTCGAAAGAGGTGCAGTTCTTGCCAGTTCTAACGCGGCACGCGTAGCAAGGTCGGAGAATGCATGCGTAGTGACGTAAAGAACGTCGGGATCGGTCGGAAATTCACGGTTCAGCCATTGTAGTGCGTTGAGGGTAGCCTCGGTCTGATTCGACTGAAGCCCGCAGCGAACCATTGCAAGACCTGCCTTGATCTTCAGTTGCTTGTCGGACGTTACCGGAGCGGCCTTCTTCAAGATCGCCAACGCTTCCTGGCAACGCCCCTTTTCGGCTAAGCCAAGCCCCTTCTGAGTGGCGGAGGAGGTGTCTGCAGCACCGGTACTTGCCCCCGATTGCGCTGCCATGGACGCCGGTAGGGTCACGCAACCAAAACTCATCACCAGAAATCTACGTCTAAGCCCGGTCATACGAGAATGAGGCAGGCGGGGGTGTTCGCCTGCCTCATTATACGTGTTCTGGTTTGCGCCTAGTAGTATAGCTTTAAGGCCAACTGAATATTTCTTGGTGGCTGAGCACTCGTAATTTGCCCCATCGTGGAACCGAGGCTCATGTTGGGTGCGTTGAGCTGCACGTGGTTGAACGCATTGATAAAGTCGCTTCGGAACTGCAGCCTAAAGCGTTCCGTCATCTGAAAGTCCTTATGCAGACTCAGGTCTAAATCGGTGTAACGCGGCCCTCGCAGCCCACCGAGCTGCGGAGCACAATTACCAAATGCTCCGACAGCTGGGTTTGTAAAACTGCCGTTATTTGTGAACCACTGGATTCCACCGACTCCGCCGCCGATTGGCGTATTCGAAATACTCGGAAGCGAATTGCAGTTGGCGCGCGCACCCCGCCCGAACGTTCCCGATTCGTCTTGCGCACCATAAACCGGCATAGGCCAGCCGCTGCGCACTGTAAAGATCGGGCTAAATTCCCAACCACCGACAACGGTATCCACGGCTCCGTTGACGTTCTTTGCCAGTAGTTTGCCCCGGCCAACGGGTAACTCATACACGGCATAGCCCGTGAGGACGTGGGTAGCATCGTAGTAGCACGGCGCCCATTCCGATTTGGCGTCGTAAACGTTCTGCCAGTAGGCCGACGCGC
>Ga0209153_1000217_pt1 | contig 30978 bp, 26 predicted proteins | sample GraSoiAngelo_120_FD_185877 | JGI IMG/M metagenome (GOLD analysis project Ga0209153, IMG submission 185877) | Grasslands soil microbial communities from the Angelo Coastal Reserve, California, USA - 14_0919_09_20cm (SPAdes) (version 2) | ecosystem: Environmental > Terrestrial > Soil > Grasslands ... | reverse complement strand
CTTCACCGGCGTCGTCCTCGCGCATTCGAACGAATCCGAATGGCAAAGCTTCAAGGCCAACAAAAACAATGAAGCCTTCATCGATCGCATCTGCGTCATCAAGGTGCCCTACTGCCTGCGGGTCACCGAGGAGCAGAAGATCTACGAGAAGCTCATTTCCGGATCCGAACTTGCAACCGCGCCTTGCGCACCGGCGACGCTGGAGACATTGGCGCGCTTCTCGGTGATGTCGCGCTTGCGCAGGCACGAGAACTCGACGGTGTTTGCGAAGATGCGGGTCTATGATGGTGAAAGCCTGAAGGAATCCGATCCCAAGGCCCGCAGCGTTCAGGAATACAAGGATGCCGCCGGCGTCGACGAAGGCATGGATGGTGCCTCGACCCGTTTTGCCTTCAAGGTCCTGGCGGCAACGTTCAACCATGACACCGCTGAGCTGGGTGCGGATCCCGTCCATCTGATGTATGTGCTTGAACAGTCAATCCGCCGCGAGCAGCTCTCCGACGAAGTCGAAAAGCGCTACCTTGAATTCATCAAAGCCGAGCTGGTGCCGCGCTATGCGGAATTCATCGGCCACGAGATTCAGAAAGCCTATCTCGAATCCTATTCCGATTACGGTCAGAACCTGTTCGATCGCTACGTCGATTATGCCGATGCCTGGATCGAGGACCAGGACTTCAAGGATCCCGACACCGGCCAGATGCTCGATCGCGAACTCCTCAACCAGGAGCTCACCAAGATCGAAAAGCCCGCCGGGATCGCAAATCCAAAGGACTTCCGCAACGAAGTGGTCAAGTTCTCCTTGAGGTCGCGGGCCCAGAACGGCGGAAGGAACCCGAGCTGGACCTCTTACGAGAAAATCCGCGAAGTCATCGAAAAGCGGATATTCTCGCAGGTCGAAGACCTGCTTCCGGTGATCTCGTTCGGCACGAAGAAGGACGGCGAGACCGAGAAGAAGCACGACGATTTCGTCGCGCGCATGGTCGGCCGCGGCTATACCGAGCGTCAGGTTCGCAGGCTGGTCGAATGGTACATGCGCGTGAAGCAAGCCGGCTGAGGAGGCGTATGCAACGGTGATCATGCACATCATTGACAGGCGGCTCAATCCGGGCAGCAAGAGTCTTGAGAATCGTCAGCGGTTCTTGCGTCGTGCCAAAGCGCTTGTTCGAGGTGCGGTCAAGAAATCGTCGCAGGACCGGGACATCAAGGATGTGCTGGAGGGCGGAGAAGTCAGCATTCCGCTCGACGGCATGAATGAGCCGCGCTTTCGCCGCGAGGGCGGCACGCGCGACATGGTGCTTCCTGGAAACAAGAAGTTCGTCGAAGGTGACATCCTGCCGCGTTCCGGCGAAAAAAGCGGCGGCAAGCCGCGCGATCCGGGCGAAGGCGACAGCGAAGATGCGTTTCGGTTCGTGCTGAGCCGGGACGAATTCGTCGACCTGTTCCTCGACGACCTGGAGCTGCCGGACCTCGCCAAGCGGAAATTGGCCGAAGCGGAGAGTGAAGGCGTCCAGCGGGCCGGTTATGCGACTTCCGGCTCGCCGGCGAATATTTCGATCAGCCGCACCGCGAGCCGCGCGCTGGCGCGTCGCGTCGCGTTGCGGCGGCCGCGGCTGGCAGCGATTGAGAAGCTGGAATCGGAGCTTGCGGAGTGCAACGAAGCACGCCGCGCTGAATTGATCGCCGAGCTCGAGGCCCTCAAGGCAAAGGCCCGCCGGATTCCCTACATCGATCCGATCGATATCCGGTATCGCCGTTTCGAAACCGTGCCAAAGCCGGTGGCGCAGGCCGTGATGTTCTGTCTGATGGACGTTTCCGGCTCGATGTCGGAGCACATGAAGGACCTGGCCAAGCGCTTCTACATGCTGCTCTACGTGTTTCTGAAGCGGCGCTATCGCCACGTCGAAATCGTCTTCATCCGCCACACCGACCGGGCGGAGGAGGTCGACGAGGAGACGTTCTTTCACGGACCGGCGTCGGGCGGCACGCTGGTGTCGAGCGCCCTGCAGGCGATGCACGATATCGTCAGGTCGCGGTTTCGCCCGGCGGACTGGAACATCTATGCGGCCCAGGCCTCCGACGGCGATAACTCGATTTCGGATGGAGAGGTCGCAGGGAGGCTGCTGACGGATATGATCCTGCCGGTCAGTCAGTTCTTCGCCTATCTGGAGGTCGGCGAGGCCGGCGGATACACGTTCGACATGCCGGATTCCGCGCTTTGGACACTGTACGAACGCCTGCGCGCCGGCGGCGCGCCATTGTCGATGCGCAAGGTCAGCGAACGCAGCGAGATCTTTCCGGTCTTTCACGATCTGTTTCATCGCCGTGGTAAGCAGGAGAAAACCGCGCCATGACCGCGACTGCAGAACCACTGTTTCAAGGGGCGGATTGGGATTTCCTGACGCTGCAGCGTATCCACGATGCCTGCGAGGGAATTGCTCGATCCGAATTGGGGCTTGATGTCTATCCCAACCAGATCGAGGTCATTACCGCCGAGCAGATGCTGGATGCGTACTCTTCCGTCGGCATGCCCTTGTTCTACAAGCATTGGTCGTTCGGCAAGCACTTCGCCTTTCACGAGGCGTCCTACCGCAAGGGGCTGATGGGCCTCGCCTACGAGATCGTGATCAACTCTTCGCCGTGCATTTCCTACCTGATGGAGGAAAACACCGCGACCATGCAGGCGCTGGTGATTGCGCATGCGGCGTTCGGCCACAATCATTTCTTCAAGAACAATTATCTGTTCAAGCAATGGACCGACGCCAACGGCATTCTCGACTATCTCGAATTCGCCAAGACCTATGTGGCGCAGTGCGAGGAGCGCCAGGGCCGCCTCGCGGTCGAGCAGACGCTCGATGCCGCGCATGCGTTGATGTCGCACGGCATCGACCGTTACCCCGGCAAGAAGAAGCTCGACCTTGGTGCCGAGGAAAAGCGAGCCGGCAGGCGCCGTTTGCACGAGGAGGCCGCGTTCAACGATTTGTGGCGGACGGTTCCGACCGGGCCGGCAAAGAGCGACGCGATGCTGAACGTCGAGCGTCGCCGCAAATTGCTCGGATTGCCGCAGGAAAACCTGTTGTACTTCCTTGAGAAGACCGCGCCGCGCCTGCAGCCTTGGCAACGCGAACTGCTGCGGATCGTGCGGCACATCGCGCAGTATTTCTATCCGCAGAGCCAGACCAAGGTGATGAACGAGGGCACCGCGACCTACGTCCATTACCGCATCATGAAGCGGTTGCACGAACAGGGACGGATCTCCGACGGCAATTTCCTCGAATTCCTGCAGTCGCACACCAACGTCGTGTTCCAGCCGGATTTCGACGATCCGCGCTTCTCCGGCTTCAACCCCTATGCGCTCGGCTTTGCGATGATGCAGGACATCGAGCGCATCGTTTCCAATCCGGATGACGAGGATCGCGAGTGGTTTCCGGAGATCGCCGGGAACGGCGACGTGATGGGCATATTGCGCGGCATCTGGGCCAATTATCGCGACGAAAGCTTTATCGGTCAGTACCTCAGTCCGCGGCTGATGCGGCATTTCCGCATGTTCCACCTGCATGACGATCCGGAGGAACGGGCCGGCGTCAAGGTCGATGCCATCCACGACGAACGTGGTTATCGCCGCGTCCGCCGCGAACTGGCCAAGCAGTACGACGTCGGGTTCATCGATGCCAACATCGAGGTGGTCGACGTCGATCTCGCCGGCGATCGCCGGCTGATGTTGCGTCACGCCGTGGTCAAGGGAGCGCAGCTCAACGAGGCAGATGCAAGGCGCGTGCTCCAGCACCTGGCCGATCTCTGGAGCTATGACGTGTCGCTGGTCGAAGTCGACGCTGCCGACAAGGTGCTCAAGGAATACGTCGCGAATCCGCGCGCGATCGCGGCGGTTGCCTGAATCAAGAAGCTTCAGGCTCCTCGAATGGCCGGTCCGGATGCATGCGGGACGCAAGTCCGGCGCCGAGCAGCAACAGGCAAATCGAGCCGGCAAACGGCAGGGTCCAGCTTCCGGTCCGGTCAATCAGGAATCCGAACACCAAGGGTGAAATGATTCCGGCAACGCCGAAACCGAAATTCATCATTCCGCTGGCGGATCCCGAGTAATTCGGCGCGATGTCCATCGGCGCCGCCCAGATCGGCGCCACCACCAGCTCGACAAAAAAGAATGCCGCGGCAAGCGCGATCGCGGCCACGTTGACGTCGTGTACCAGCATCACCGGAATCAGGAACACAAAGCCGCCGAGCATGCCGGCCACGATGACGTTGCGGCGCGCCGCGGCGCGGTTTCCGGTCCGGTGCAGGATCCTGTCGCTCACCACGCCGCCCAGGGTGTCGCCGATCACGCCGGCCAGGAAGACGCCGGCCGAATAGAAAGCCGATTGCGTCAGGTTCTGCTGGTAGTTCTGGTAAAAGAACGATGGTATCCAGCTCAAAAACAGCCATAGCGTCCAGCCGTAGCAAAAATCGACCGCGGTCACCGGCAGCATGCGGCGAAACAATTTCAGCCACGGCACCGTCTTGGCCGCGCCGCCCCGGCTGCGTGCTGGAAGCGCCACCAGTTCTTCCAACGTCAGTGGCGGCGCCGCGGGAACATCGCGAAAATTCCACCACCAGATCACAACCCAGATCAGGCTCAAGAATGCAAGGACAACGAACGCCCCGCGCCACGACACCAGGGTCACCAATAGCGCAATCAGAGGCGGCGTTACCGCGTTTCCGATCCGTGCGGACGAATGCGTGATGCCCTGGGCGAAGCCCCAACTGCGTTCCGGCACCCATGACGCCATCGCGCGCGTCGCAGTCGGGAAGGTCGTGCCTTCGCCAATCCCGAGGGCGAGCCGCGCGGAGAACAAGCTTCCAAGTCCGCCGACCGCGCCGGTTGCCGCGGTTGCAGCACTGACAATAAGTCCGCTGACGAACAGCGTCAGGCGGGCGCCGAATCTGTCGCCGAAATAGCCACCGATCAGCTGGAACAGCGCATACGGATAGGCAAACGCCGAAAACGCCAGACCCAACTCGGTGTTGCTCAGCTTGAGGTCCGCCTTGATCAGCGGCGCGGCCGTCGAGATGTTGACCCGATCCACATAGAGAATCAGGTACATCAGGCAGATGATCGTAAGGACCCTGTTGGAGGCGCCGAACCTCTTCATCAGACCGGCGCCGCGCTGCCCTTGATCTGCGTGCGATGCATGATGCGGCGTGCCGAGGCGTCGAACGGGTCGCGCCGGTGCATGGTGCAGCGGTTATCCCACAGCACGAGATCGCCGACCCGCCAGGCATGCTCCCAGGCGAATTCCGGGCGAGCGACGAACGCCCACAGCTGGTCGAGCAGCGCCTCAGATTCGGCAAGCTCGAGGCCCACGAGATACGCGTTGCGCCGGCGGCCGAGATAAAGCATGCGCCGCCCGGTGTCGGGGTGGGTGCAGACCAGCGGGTGCACGGCACCCGGCGAGGTCCTGGGATCGTCGGTCGCGGCGACGCCCTGGCGCAAATAGCCGCCGCTGTTGTAGGTGCCGTCGTGCTTGATCTTCAGTTTTGCGATCCGCTGCCTCAACTCGTTCGGCAGCGCTTGGTAGACCGCGTACATGCTGCAGAACGAGGTATTGCCGCCGGCAGGCGGCACCTCGAGCGCATAAAGCATGCTCGCCATCGGCGGCACATCGAGATACGACATGTCGGTGTGCCAAACTGCTTCGCCGGCCCCTAAGCTGCCGATCGGCTCGCCGTTCACCATCACGTTTGAAACGATGTAGATCTCGGGCAATCCCTCGACGAAGCGCCTGCCGGTCTCCTGCACCGGCGCCCAGTCGAGATCGCCGAAGCGGCGGCTGAAGGCGATCAGGTCCTGGTCGCTGAGCGTCTGGCCGCGCACCAGAATGACCTCATGGTCGTGCCAGGCCCGCTTGATGACCGCAAACTGCGACGCGTCGATATTTTTGAGATCGACGCCGCGTAGTTCGGCGCCAAGTGCTGCTCCGGTTGGAATCACCTCGATCGGCTCAAAGCCGGCGCTGCGTGCAACTTCTCTCTCGACGCCCAAAGCCATTGGGACTTCCCCGGTTACATGGTCCATACACCACTGATGTTACCATCGTGCGGCGGGCGGGGGAATTGGGTACTGCTAACTCTACCATCTTGAGATGGGAACGCAGGTTCGGAATCTCACTCGGCGATTAGCAGTTCGATAACGATCTTTCTTACTGGCAAGCTAACGCGTATCGCTAGGCTCGGCAGCAAATATTTGCCACTCGCCGGGGATGCCCTTGAGAAGGTGGCTGCCACGGGCGCCGAACCGCAACCCCGAGCCGGCCACCAGGTCCTTCAGAGTGCCCGACACCAATACTTCGCCGGCGCCAGCCAGCGCGGCAACGCGCGCGCCAATATGGACCGCGATGCCGCCGACATCGTCGCCCATCATTTCGCACTCGCCAGTGTGCAGGCCGGCCCGGACCTCCACCCCAAGCAGCTTGATCTCTTCGGCGATCGCGCAGGCGCAGCGGACGCCGCGCGCCGGACCATCGAAGGTTGCCAGAAAGCCGTCGCCGGTTGTCTTCACCTCGCGGCCGCGGAAGCGAGTCAGCGCACGCCGGATTGTCGCGTGATGCTCATCGAGCAGGTGACGCCAGCGCTGGTCGCCGAGTTCGGCCGCCTTCTTTGTCGAGCCTACGATATCGGTGAACAGCACCGTGGCGAGCAGCCGGTCGGCCACCACCGGACCGCGCGACCCGGTCAGAAACTCCTCAATCGCATCGGAGATTTCGCCGGCATTGTCACCGACATAGAAGATGTGGTCCTCTCCCGGCACTTCGAGCAGGCGGGCGCCCGGTATCCTTGCGGCCACGTCACGACCGCCCTCGACGCTGACAGCCCGATCTCCCGTCCGATGGATCACCAGCGTGGGCACGCGCACGGCTGGAAGGACACCGCTGATTTCGATTTGACTGTTCATTCGCATCAGCGCCAATACTGCCGCCGGGCTCGCGCCAAGGCGTTCATTGCGCCCCCACCAGCGCTGAAAGGCCACATCCGTGGCACGTGAGGCGGCAAATCGCTGGATGCTGCCGCCGGTCCCCCAGGACTTCTCGACATAGCCGAAGAATGCGGCCAGAGATTCGTCGGTCGGAAACCAGTAGGAGAAGCGGGAAAAGCTGCCGTAAAGCACCAGTGCGCGGCAGCGGTCGGGATAGGTGGCGGCAAACAGGACTGACAGCGGCGCGCCTTCAGATATTCCCAGTAGTGCCGCCTGCTGCATGCCGGCGGCATCCATCACCGCTCGCAAATCGTCCATGCGCACCTCGAGGCTGGGCAGTTCAGCGTCGGCGACGCGGTCCGATCCGCCGGTACCGCGCTTGTCAAAGGTCACCACGCGCGCATAGCTGGCCAGACGATTCAAGAAGCGGGCGAAGTCAGGTTGCTCCCAGTAGTGCTCGACGTTCGAGACAAATCCGGGAACCATAACCAGATTGATCGGACCGTCGCCGAAAGCCTGATAGGCGATGTGGACGTCACCGCTTTTGGCGTATTGTGTCACTGGTTGCATGGATGGCCCCTGCTGGCCCGCAAGGTTCTCCCTGCGGCGTAACATCCATAGCAAATATTTTGCGATAAGCGAAAAAACGCCGCCGCGACGTTGGCGGACCTTTCTCAGGCGCTCAGCATGATGCGGCGAGCGAACGTCTCAACGCAGGCTCGCGTTGATCTTGTCCAGTGCAGCGGAGCCGGGGCACAGCGCCTTCTCGTCCAGCGCATTGAGCGGGGTATCGACCGTGTCGAGATGAGAATGCAGGTCTTCGGACTCCGGATCGACGTAAAGCAGCCCGGTGACGATCTGGCCCTTGGCCGCGTGCTTTTGCAGGAAGGTCATGGCGCCCACGCGATCGTGCGGGTCGTAATCCGCATCGAGCTTGCGAAGTGCGAGCTGGGTGCCGTCGTGCTGCTCGACCACCTGCACCGTGCCCGGCGCATAGTCCACCGTGATCGGATCGCGGCCGGTGATGACGTCGAGCCGGTTCACCGCATCATTGTGTTCGCGCACGTAATCAAAGCTCTTGGTCGAGCCGGCATGGTTGTTGAAGGCGACGCAGGGGCTGATCACGTCGATAAAGGCCGCGCCCTTGTGCCGGATCGCGGCCGCGATCAGCGGCACCAGTTGCGTCTTGTCGCCGGAGAAGCTGCGCGCCACGAAACTCGCGCCAAGCTGCAGCGCCATCGCCACCAGGTCGATGGCGTTGTCGGTGTTCATCACGCCCTTCTTGGACTTTGAGCCGCGGTCGGCGGTCGCCGAAAACTGACCCTTGGTGAGGCCGTAAACGCCGTTGTTTTCGACGATATAGGTCATGTTGACGGCGCGGCGGATCGAATGCGCGAACTGGCCAAAGCCGATCGAGGCGGAATCGCCGTCGCCGGAAACGCCGAGATAGATCAGGTTGCGGTTGGCGAGATTGGCGCCGGTCAGGACCGACGGCATGCGGCCATGCACCGAATTGAAGCCGTGCGAGTTGCCGAGGAAGTAGTCCGGCGTCTTCGAGGAGCAGCCAATGCCGGAAATCTTGGCGACGCGGTGCGGTTCGATCGACAATTCGAAACAGGCCTCGATGATCGATGCCGTGATCGAATCGTGGCCGCAGCCCGCGCACAGCGTCGAGATCTTGCCCTCGTAATCGCGGTGGGTGAAGCCGAGCTCGTTCTTCTGCAGGCCCGGATGGTGGAATTTCGGTTTTGCGATATAGGTCATGACACGGCCTTGCGAAGGGGGGTCACCTTGAGATGATCCTGATGGTCGCCGATGGCGTTGGCGATGAAGCGGGCGGTGATCGGGGTGCCGTCATAATGCAGGATCGGCACCAGGCGGACCGGATCGATACCGTTCTCGTTGACGATCAGCGAGCGAAGCTGGCCGTCGCGGTTCTGCTCGACCACGTAGACGAAGTCGTGATCGGCGATGAAACTTGCGACGCTTGAGTGGAACGGAAAGGCGCGGATGCGCAGCCGATCGAGCTGATGGCCGCGCGCTTCCAATAGCCCGATCGCCTCATCCATTGCGGGTGCGGTCGAACCAAAATAGATCACGCCGTATTTGGTCGGTTTTGCCGCGTTGGCCTGCAACGGCCGCGGCACCAGATCCTGGGCGGTCTCGAATTTGCGCACCAGCCGCTGCATGTTGTCGGCGTAAACCGAGCCCTCCTCGGAGTAACGCGCGTAGCGGTCGCGCGAGGTGCCGCGGGTGAAGAACGAGCCCTTGGTCGGGTGCGTGCCGGGATAGGTGCGGTAGGGGATGCCGTCGCCGTCGACGTCGAGATAGCGGCCGAAGTCGCGGCCTTCCTCCAGCATCTCCGCCGTCATGATCTTGCCGCGGTCATACTGCCTTGCGTCATCCCATTTCAGCGGACGGCAAAGCCGATGGTTCATGCCGATGTCGAGATCGAGCATCACGAAAATCACGGTCTGCAAACGCTCGGCGAGATCGAAGGCCGAGGCTGCGAATTCGAACGCCTCCGCCGGGTCTTCCGGAAACAGCAGCACATGTTTGGTGTCGCCGTGCGAAGCGTAGGCGCAGGCGATGATGTCGCATTGCTGGGTCCGCGTCGGCATACCGGTCGAGGGACCGGCGCGCTGCACGTTCATGATCACCGCCGGCACTTCCGCGAAATAGGACAGGCCGATGAATTCGGTCATCAGGGAGATGCCGGGGCCGGAGGTTGCGGTGAAGGCGCGGGCGCCGTTCCACGACGCGCCGATGACGATGCCGATCGAAGCCAGTTCGTCCTCGCCCTGGACGATGGCATATTTTGCCTTGCCGGTTTCGCCATCGTGCCGCAATTTCTTGCAATGGCTCGCGAAAGCGTCCGCCAGCGACGACGACGGCGTGATCGGATACCAGGCGCACACCGTGGCGCCGCCATAGACCGCGCCCAGCGCCGCGGCGCTGTTGCCTTCGATGAAGATGCGGTCGCCGACCTTGTCGGCCTTCTTGACCCTGATGCCGATCGGGCATTTCAGGTTCTGCAGCGCCCAGTCTCGTCCAAGATGCAGCGCGTGGACGTTCGAGGAGAGCAGCTTCTCCTTGCCCTTGTACTGTTCGCCGATCAATTGCTCGATCAGCTTCGGGTCCATCTCAAGAAGCGCGCACAGCGCGCCGAGATAGATGATGTTCTTGAACAACTGGCGCTGGCGCGGATCGGTATAGGTCGAGTTGGTGATCGCGGTCAGCGGCACGCCAATGACGGTGATATCCGCGCGGAACTTCGACGCGGGCATCGGCTTGGTTGAATCGTAGAACAGATAGCCGCCGGACTCGATCGAGGCGATGTCCTTGTCCCAGGTCTGCGGGTTCATCGCCACCATCAGGTCGACGCCGCCGCGTGCGCCGAGATGGCCGGCTTCGGTGACCCGCACCTCGTACCAGGTCGGCAATCCCTGGATGTTGGAGGGAAAGATGTTGCGGGGCGAGACCGGCACGCCGTGGCGCAGGATTGCGCGAGCAAACAATTCGTTGGCGCTGGCCGACCCAGAGCCGTTGACGTTGGCGAAGCGGACGACGAAGTCGTTTACGCTGCGGATCGGCTTTTGGTCGGGCATGATGAACCTGCGTAAGTCATGTCGATGAGGTATTTCTGCATGTCCCAGGCTCCGGTGGGACAGCGTTCGGCGCAGAGGCCGCAGTGCAAGCAGACGTCTTCGTCCTTCACCATCACGCGCCCGGTCTTTAAGCCGTCGGCGACATAGAGCGCCTGGTCGTGGCGGGGCGAGGGGGCCTTCAGGCGCGCCCGCAGATCGTCCTCCTCGCCATTTTGCGTAAACGTGATGCAGTCCATCGGGCAGATGTCGACGCAGGCGTCGCATTCGATGCACAAGGGCGCGGCGAAGACGGTTTGTACGTCGCAGTTCAGGCAGCGCTGCGCTTCGCCGAGCGCGAGCTTGAGATCGTAGCCGAGCTCGACCTCGGCGCGGATGTCCTTTAGCGCCACGACCTTGTCGCGATGCGGCACCTTGAAGCGCATGTCGGCCGAGATGTCGTTGTCATAGCTCCACTCGTGGATGCCCATCTTCTGCGACGAAATCTCCACCTCGGGAAGCGGACGCTCGGTGATGTCCTCGCCGGACAGCAGTTTGTGGATCGACAGCGCGGCGTCGTGGCCGTGCGCCACTGCCCAGATGATGTTCTTCGGCCCGAATGCGGCATCACCGCCGAAAAACACCTTTGGATTGGTCGAGCCCATGGTCTTGGGATCGACCTTCGGCATGTTCCATCTGTCGAATTCGATGCCGCAATCGCGCTCGATCCACGGGAACGCGTTCTCCTGGCCGACCGCGACCAGCACATCGTCGCAGGGGATAGTCTGGTCTGGCTCGCCGGCGGGGACCAGGCTGCGCCTGCCGTTGGCGTCGTATTCGGCCTTCACCTTCTGGAAGGTGACGCCGGTGAGCTTGCCGTCGGTATGGGTGAATGCGATCGGCACCATGAAATTGAGGATCGGGATATCCTCGTGGAGGGCGTCCTCCTTCTCCCAGGGGCTCGCCTTCATCTCCTCGAAGCCGGAGCGCACGATCACTTTGACGTCCTCGCCGCCGAGGCGGCGCGCGGTGCGGCAGCAATCCATTGCGGTGTTGCCGCCGCCGAGCACGATCACGCGGCGACCGATCTTGTCGGTGTGGCCGAACGAGACGCTTGCGAGCCAGTCGATGCCGATGTGAATGTGCTTGGCCGCTTCCTTGCGGCCGGGAATGTCGAGCTCGCGGCCGCGCGGCGCACCGGACCCGACAAAGATCGCGTCGTAATTCTCCGAGATCAGCTTCTTCAGGCTGTCGACGCGCTCGCCGCCCTTGAACTCGATGCCGAGGTTGAGGATGTAATCGGTCTCCTCATCGATCACCTGGTCGGGCAGCCGGAATTTCGGAATCTGCGAGCGCATCATGCCGCCGGTCTTGGCATCGGAATCGAACACGGTGCAGTGATAGCCGAGCGGCGCAAGATCGCGCGCCACCGTGAGCGAGGCGGGACCGCCGCCGATCAGCGCGATCCGCTTGCCGTTTTTGGCCGACGGCCGCGGCAAGCGATGCTTGATGTCATCCTTGAAATCGGCGGCGACGCGCTTCAAGCGGCAGATCGCGACCGGCTTTTCCTCGACGCGGCCGCGCCGGCAGGCGGGCTCGCACGGGCGATCGCAGGTGCGCCCGAGAATTCCCGGAAACACGTTCGATCTCCAATTGATCATATAGGCGTCGCTGTAACGACCCTCAGCAATCAAACGGATGTATTCGGGAACTGGCGTGTGCGCGGGGCAAGCCCATTGGCAGTCGACGACCTTGTGAAAGTAGTCGGGGGCCGAAATATCAGTCGGTTTCATTCCTACCTGTCCGCGCGGCTGAGAGAGCGCGTCGCGGCCTTTTTGACTTGAGAACGCTTGAAGCGGCGTTCTTGTGGTTTTTGAATTGGATCATAGGCTTATCTTATTAGTGCCATTCAACATCATGCACAAAGCCAAATTTGCATCGTCACCGGCTTTCATCTGTGCAATGCCAAAACGTTCCAAAAAGTTAATGTCACTTGTGCACGCTATGTGGCGGTGCAACATGCCTCAGCTCCGTAAATTCACGCATTGACTCACGTAAGCGCGATGTCGCTCTTTGCCAGGTCCCACATCAGGCGGTAGGTACCGATGGAAATCACCGCGGCTATCAACCCGGTGGTATCTTTGAGGCGCGCCGCGAGGCCCACTGTCCGAAACGCATTCACATCCGTTGCGTCCATCAACATAAACCAGTCACCGGCACCGGCGCTTGCCGTCGACGGAATTTCCGTTGTCGGCCCGGATAATGCTGGATCGCTTTCGATCAGGTGCATTGAGAGGATGCCATCGAGCCCTTGCGGATCGAGCACATGCTGAAGTGACTCGCGCAATTTGTCCTCCCTTCCGGCGACCGGACGAAAGCGGATGATGCCGAGCGCGGCCCCGCGGCCCTGTCCGCGGCTGATCGTGATGCGCGCCACCGCGCGGATCATGTTCCTGAAACGTGCCATGGTCTTCCTCGACCACTCGGTCGGGTTGGCGAGCCGGTTCCTGTAGGCGGGGCTGTCCAGAACCTCGATCGCGGTGGTCGAGTAGAGGCAGAGATATTTCGGTGAACCTTCATCGACGATGTAGCGCCTCGCTTCCAGAAAGCCGTCGATCGCCACGCGCTCTTCGAGATGCTCGCGGTCGTACCAGCGGTTGAATTCGGCTTCGTCCGCAGCATCGACATCCATCGAGGTCAGCAGCATGCCTTTTCCGGCCAACGGCATTCTCATGCGCTCCTTATTTGTCGATTTTGCTGGCGACGTCCGCGATCGCCTTCATCACCGCGTCCCGCACGCCGGGATCGTACAGGGTATGGCCCGCGCCTTCGACAAAACGAATTTCGGCCTCGCGCCACACCGTACCAAGCGCATGCGACGTCGAGGGCGGGCAGAGCAGATCGTAGCGGCCTTGCACGATGACGCCTGGAATGCCGGTGAGCTTTCCGGCCTCGTTGAGAAGCTGGTTCGGCTTCATGAAGCAGTCATTTGCGAAATAATGCGCTTCCATGAAGGGCGTGGCGGGCAGCGCGCGGGTCGAATCCAGCGATGCCATATCGAGGCGGACGCGGCTCGAGACGTGTTCGGACAAAATGCGCTCGGTATCGGCCCATGCGCGCGCCGCCGGGCCATGCACGGCGGGATCGGGATCGAGAATGCGGCGCCAATAGGCATCGAGCGGCCGCCCGCGCTCCGCCGCTGGCAGCACGTTCAGGAAATCATCGCTGAGATCGGGATAAAAGCGCGCGAGTGCATCGAGGAAGGCGCCTTCGAGCTCCTTGCGGGTACCGAGAAAGGTCGCGCGCAGCACGATGGCCGAGACCCGATCCGGGTGGGCTTGCGCATAAGCCAGCGCCAGGGTCGCGCCCCAGGAGCCGCCGACCACGATCCAGCGCGCAAAGCCGAATTTTTCGCGGATCATTTCCATGTCCGCGATCAGATGCGCCAGCGTGTTGTCCTCGCGCCGGCCCTTGGGCCGGCTGCGGCCTGCGCCGCGCTGGTCGAACAGCACCGCGTGAAAACGCTCAGGATCGAACAGCCGGCGATGATCAGTCTGGCAGCCGCTGCCGGGCCCGCCGTGCAAATAGACTGCAGGGATGCCGTCCGCGCGGCCGACGCTTTCGACGTAGACCTCATGGCCTTCGCCGACCGCGAACAATTCCGATGTCAATGGCGCAAACGGATCGGCGCGCTTGATGCTGGATTTTCCGGCCTCGGCGTCAGGCGCCATCGTCGCCGCCTGTCTCCAGCGTCCCACCGGCGAAATTGCGATAGATGAAGCGGTTGTTGTCGGCAGCGGCTTCGCACTCGGCCTGCCTGAAAATCTCCTCGTGCTTCGGCGACAGCGTACAGGCAGGATCGGTGTTGCCGGCATCCCCGGTCAGCGCAAAGGCCTGGCAGCGGCACCCGCCGAAATCGATTTCCCGGAACTCGCAGCTCTTGCACGGCTCCGGCATCCAGGCCGTGCCGCGATAGCGGTTGAAGGCTTCCGAGTTCTGCCAGATCCAGGCAATCGAGTGGTTCGATCGCACTGATTCGAATTGGAGACCGGTAATGCTTTCCGCGGCATGGCAGGGCAGGACCTTGCCCGCCGGTGAAATATTGAAGAACTGCCGGCCCCAGCCGCCCATGCATTTCTTCGGCCGCAAGGCGTAGTAGTCCGGCACCACATAGTCGATGGCGAGGATGCCCTTGAGCCGTGTTTGCGCTTCCTCGACGATGCGGCTGGTCTCTTCGATCTGCGCCAGCGTCGGCATCAGCGCGGCGCGATTCTTCAGGGCCCAGCCGTAATATTGCACATTGGCGACCTCCAGCCGGTCGGCGTCGAGGTCGACCGCCATCTGGATGATATCGGACAGTTGGTGCAGGTTCTGGCGATGCATCACCGCATTCACCGTCAGCGGCAAATCAACTTCGCGGGTCCATCGCGCGGCCTCTAATTTCTTTTGGTGCGACTGCTCCAGGCCGGCGACGCGATCAGCCACGATCGGTTCGTTGCCCTGGAAACTGATCTGCACATGACAAAGCCCGGCATCGGCCAGAGCACTCAACTTTTCGCGCGTCAATAACACCGCCGACGTGATCAGGTTGGAATAGAGGCCGACATCGCTGGCGTGCCGCACCAGTTCGACCAAGTCCTTGCGCGCGGTCGGTTCGCCGCCGGAGAAATGGATTTGCAGCACGCCGATTTCGGCGAGCTCCGAAAGCACTTTCTTCCATTCCTCGGTCGAAAGCTCGCTGCCGGCGCGGTCGAGCTCGACCGGATTGGAGCAATAGGGACATTGCAGCGGACAGCGGTGGGTCAACTCGGCAAGCACCGCGAGCGGGATGCCGAAGCTTTCCGCAGTCGAGCGGCGCGCTTCCAGCGCTGCCAGCCCATCGCCGGGATCGGTAGTCTTGTGGTCAGCGAGAATTTCACTCATGACGTCTTCTCGCGCGCTTGCGTCAAAAATCCCTTGTCGGCGAGATCCTGCAGCATGGCGACGACGTCGGTTGCGATCGCTTCGCGCGGCGCCGCATATTTGGCCGCAAGCTCATCGACCATCGCTCCGACGCTGCGGACGCCGTCGCAGAGTTTCAGTACTTCGACCGCGATCGCGTCGGGCGCCAGCACCCGCTCCGGCGCCAGGATCACCCAGACTTGCCGCGTCTCGTCGAACTTCAATTTCGCATGCCGCGGCAGCACCGGCCGGCTGGTTTCGCTGACGCTGATGTTGCGCGGGGCTGCCATCGCTTCGGCTCTCAATTCGCGTTCTCTAGTTCGACGTTCTCTAGTTCGGGTTGGGCACGAAGGCGCCCGGCGGTATATGGCCATCGACATAGGCATGGTAAAGGGCATCGAGCTGGACCCACAGCACATTGGTCTTGAAGATCAGCGCGTTGCACACCGCTTCGCGCTCGGCCGGGGTCCTGGCATGCTCCTTGACGTATTCGAGCGCGAAACCGGCATCGCGCGGCGCCTGCTGCAGGCGGCGGCTGAAATAGCTCATGATATCGGGATTGACGAAGTCGTAATGCTGCAGCATCCCGCTGATGCGCTCTTCGTGGAGGTTGGGCGCAAACAGCTCGGTCAGCGAGGAGGCGATCGCTTCCAGGGGCGTCTTGTCGCGGCAGAAGTGCACATAGGCTTCCACCGCAAAACGTGTCGCCGGCAGGATGCCTTCGGTCGATTCCACATAGGCGCTGTCGAGCCCGAGCCCCTCGGTCAATTTGAGCCAGCGCTCGATACCGCCCTCACGGCCGAGATCGCCGTCGTGGTCCTCGATCCGGTGCCGCCATTCCCGCCGGATGCTGCGGTCGCGAAAGCGCGAGATCACGACCGCATCCTTGATCGGGATCGTGCTCTGGTAATAGTAGCGGTTGAGCGCCCAGGCCTGCACCTGGCCCTTGTTCAATTTGCCGCCGTGCAAGAGCCGATGGAACGGATGCAGGCTATGATAGCGGGTGGCGCCGATCTGGCGCAGCGCCGCTTCCAGCTCGCCGGCATTGTTGAGCGAAATGCCCTTGCCGAGCGAATAGGCCGTCATGTCCTGGTTTTTCGTGCCCTGGTTTTTCATGCCTTGGCTGGTTACGGCGTTCAAAGCACGATCTCCGTTCCGTCGGTGGCGAACTGCCAGCCCGCGCGCTCGGCGAGCTCGCGCTCGGGCGATGCCGGCAGCAGCGCCGGGTTGGAATTGTTGATATGCAGAAACACCTTTTGGCCGATATCGAGGCCGTCAAGGGCGGCAATGGCGCCGCGATCTCCCGACATCGCTATATGTCCCATGCCCTGTCCAGTCTTGTTGCCGAGGCCCGCTGTGATCAGCTCATCATCGCGCCACACCGTGCCATCGAAGAACACCAGCGGCGCACCGGCAAGCCGGGCCTTCAGTTCATCGCTGACGCCGGCGCAGGCGGCGATGAAGTAGAAGAATTTTCCGCTTCTCTTGTCCTTGATGCGAAGACCCAGCGTATCGCCGGCGCCGTCATTGCCGCCGGGGTGAACCTTGCCTTCGAGATACCAGGCGCCTTTGCCGGAGACCGCAAACGGCAGGACCTCGATCCCGGACGGTGAGCCGTCGCCTAGCCCTGGCTCGAACGCCCGGTCCACCGCGATCGGTTGGCGCCGCACGTTGTTCTCGCTCAACACGTTGAAGATACTGTTGGCCTTGAGGATCGCCAGCACCTTGGCGTGGGCGTAGATCGTAAATGGCGAGCCCTCGCGCATCGACAGCAATCCTGCCACCGCATCGATCTCGCCATTGGTCAGGATGACACCTGCGATCGGACTGTGGCGAAGATGGCCTGCCCTCGGATGAAGCTGCGGCGTCGTGGTCAGTTGCTGGCGCAAATCAGGAGACGCGTTGATCAGGAACCAGTGATCGTCGTCCGTGCTGACCGCGATCGAAGCCTGCGTGCTTTGGAGTTCCGGATCGCCCCGCGCTCGCAGGCACACCGGACACCCGCAATTCCATTGCGGAATACCGCCACCTGCCGCCGCGCCCAGGACGACGACGCGAAGCATGACCCGTCTCCTGGAGGTCCGAAGTTTTTACGGCTCAGACGTTTTGGAGCTCAATCCTTGGAGCTCAATCATGATTGAAGTCCAGAACTTTAACTCCAAAACGTCCTGAAGGTGGGCGCCAGCGAGGACACGTCTCCCTGATCGGGAACGTGTTGTGCCCGGACGTCCACCTGCGCTCAACGTAGGATTATTGCCGCTCGTTACTTGCGGGCGGCGCACGCATACATGTTGATTTCCATGCCCACCGAGACTTCGACGATTTTTGGTGCTTTCCAAGCCATTTGGCTCTCCTTTTTGGAACCGGACGAACTCCGCCCTCGCCGATAAATTACTGCCGAAAGCAAAGTTCGCCAGTGAAATCTTTTTCATGCGCGCTTGAGGCAGTTTTGTGCTGCAATGCAATATCCGGGATAGACGAGGGCGCGATGCTGTAAAATCCCCGCTTATCAATAGCTTCGGAATTTCGGGCGAAATCGGCGCCGAAGGGAGCTCGATTGGCGCATCATCAGCCCGAAATAAAGAACTTGTGAGATGGGGGTGCCTTCCCTTTTGCTGCATTCGGCCCCACTGGATGGATGATGCCGCGATATTTTTTCAACACCCGGATCGGCGATGAGCTGATTGACGATCCCGAGGGCGACGAGTTGCGCAATCTCGATCGCGCATGGGAAGTGGCGCGAGCCATGATCCGCGAGCTGCTGAAGACCGAAGGGGCGCAGCCGGACCTGCTGAAGGCCGTCATCGAAGTCACCGATGACGAGGGCCAGATCGTGCTTGAGTTCCCCTTTACCGAGGCGCTCATCGACGTGCCCGCTCGGCGGGTCACGAAGCACTAGCGGCCGGCGGCTAGCGTCAACACCGCTAGCCGACTTCTATTCCGGCTGGTCACCCATGCCGCCGGTCCGATTGCTCGTTCACGAAAAATTACTAAAACATTGTCGCTCAGGAAGGTCGCCTGCGCGGCATTGCGTTTGCCTGCCCTCGGATAAGGCCTTCGACACAAAAGGAGGTCACGATGATCAGCCTGTCGGCGCCGAGGAGCCTGCTGCTTGCTGGCACGCTTATCGGCGCATTCACGTATATCGCTGCCGCACAGCAGCCGGCCAACCCACCGGGCGCGGCGACAACGGCCGCGGCGCCGGCGCTTCCGCCGGGATCGCCGATGATCGGGCGGCCGGACAACGAGGCCGCGGCGAAGCTTGCGCCGGTGGCACCGCCGCCGCTTCCGACAGCGGCGGACAAGCTGCCGGCCGCAAAACTGAAAGTGCCGGCCGGCTTCAATATCGAAGTCTACGCGGCGGGCGTGGCGAATGCGCGGGAAATGGCGCTGGGCGACAAAGGCACGGTGTTCGTCGGCAGCCGCCTCATCGACAAGGTCCACGCCATCGTCGACAAGGACGGCAAGCGAACCGTCAAGGTTCTTGCGTCAGGCCTCTATCGGCCCAACGGCGTCGCGTTCAAGAACGGCACGCTCTACATCGCCGAGCTGTCGAAGGTCTCCAGGATCGACAACGTCGAGGATGTCCTCGACAATCCGCCGAAGCCCACGATGATCTACGATAACCTGCCCAAGGACGAGGCTCACGGCTGGAAGTTCATCGCCATCGGGCCGGACAACAAGCTCTACGTTCCGGTCGGCCAGCCCGGCAACAACGTGCTGCATGACGACGCGCATGGCCAGATCAGGCGGATCAACCTCGACAGGTCGGGTGCTGAAGTGGTCGCGCTGGGCGTCCGCAACACCGTCGGATTCGACTGGAATCCGGAAACCAGGCAACTCTACTTCACCGACAACGGGCGCGACTGGATGTCGGAAGACGTGCCGCAGGATGAACTCAATCGCGTTACCAAGGTCGGCGAGGATTTCGGCGCGCCTTATTGTTATCAGGGCAATATTCCCGACGCCGAATTCGGCTGGGGCCATTCTTGCAGCGAATTCATTCCGCCGGTCGGTTTGATGGGCCCGCATACCGCCTCGCTTGGCATGCGGTTCTATACCGGCAATATGTTCCCGAAGAGCTACAAGAACGCCATCATCGGGGCCCGGCACGGCTCCTGGAACAGATCCAGGAAGGCCGGCGGTGACGTCGTCGTCGTCAAGCTGAACAAGGACGGCACGGTCAAATCGATCGAGCCGCTGATCACCGGATTCCTGGACGACAACAAATATATCGGCCGGCCGGTCGACGTGCTGCAACTCAAGGACGGCTCGATCCTGGTCTCCGACGACTACAACGGCGCCGTCTACCGCGTCACCTATGGCAAGCCGAAGGTGGCTGCGCGGTAGGGTAGCAAACAGTCTCGTCATTGCGAGCCAACGGGTCGCGCGAATGCGCGCCCCGTTGGCTCCTCGCAATGACGAATGAACCGTTGAGAGCGACAGATGCGAAAAATAGTAGCGGCTCTGGCGGTGACGCTTGTCGCATCCTCGGTGAGAGCCGAGACGATCGAAGAGCGCGCCGCGCCGTGTCTTGCCTGTCATGGCGAGCGCGGACAATCCGAAACCGAGAATACGCCGTCGCTTGGCGGGCAGCAGCCGCCTTACGCATTGTCCAGCTTTTCATGTTCCGCGAAAAACTGCGCACGTTCGAGCCGATGAACGAGATGGCAAAGCCGCTTACCGACGACGATCTGCGCGCCTTTTCGGATTTTGTCGGCCAATTGCCGAAGCCGCCGCCGCCGGCCGATGCCGGCGATCCCGCGCGGATGCAACGCGCGCAGGCGATCGTTAATCAGAACCACTGCAATAGCTGCCACAAGGCGGATTTCTCCGGCGCCGACAATGTCCCGCGCATTGCCGACCAGCGCGAGGATTATCTCGCCAAGACTTTGACCGAATACAAGAACAACAGCCGTCATGGCTATGATGCCACCATGGCCGACGTGATGGCGCCGGTGACGCCCGAGCAGATCGCCGATCTCGCTTACTATCTCGCGCGGGTCCGCTAGGGCGTCCGTTTGCAGTCCGGCGCTGGCGCTGCCGTGCCGGCGGCGCTACAAGACGTCAAACGGAGCAAGCCATGCAAGACCTCTGGCGCCTGTCGGCTGCGGATTTGGCGGCCCTGGTCAAGTCGAGGAAAGTATCCGCCGGAGAGGCGGCAAGCAGCGCGCTGGCGCGGCTCGATGCCGTCAACCCCAGGATCAACGCGGTTGTCGATCACCGTCCGGAAGACGTGATGAAACAGGCCGCCGCCATCGATGCCGCGCTATCGCGGGGCGAAGCGATCGGCCCGCTCGCGGGCGTGCCGGTGACGGTGAAGGTCAATATCGACCAGGAGGGCTTTGCCACTACCAACGGGCTCAAGCTGCAGCGCGACGCCATCGCGCCCGCCAACAGCCCCGTGATCGACAACCTGAAGAAATCCGGCGCCATCATTCTCGGGCGCACCAATTGCCCGGCATTTTCCTATCGCTGGTTCACTACCAATCTGATCCACGGCGACACCAAAAATCCGCGCGATCCCGCGATCACGCCGGGCGGCTCGTCCGGCGGCGCGGCTGCCGCAGTCGCCGCAGGCATCGGGCATATCGCGCATGGCACCGACATCGCGGGATCCATCCGCTATCCCGCGTACGCCTGCGGCGTGCACGGCTTGCGGCCGACAGTCGGGCGGATCGCGGCCTTCAATCCGGGATTGCCGGAGCGCACCATCGGGCCGCAGATCGCGGCCGTTTCCGGCCCGCTGGCACGCACTATCGGCGACCTCCGGATCGCGGTTGGCGCAATGTCCGCCAAGGATGTGCGCGATCCCTGGTGGGTGCCGGCGCCACTGGAAGGACCGCCAATGGCAAACCGCGCCGCGCTCTGCCTCCATCCCGATGGGCTCGAGACCGTTGCCGAGGTGAAGGCGGCGGTGACTGATGCCGGCAAGCGGCTCGCGCGCGCCGGCTGGAGCGTCGAAGAGATCGCAACGACGCCGCCCTTGCGCGAGCCTGCCGAGCATCTGACCAGGGTCTGGCTTGGCGATGGCTACGAGGCACAATTGGAAGCCGCCGAGCGCGAAGGTGATCCCGGCGCGCTCGCCTGCCTGCGCGGCAACAGGTCGAAGGTGTTTCCGTTTGATGCCGCCGCGTTCTCAAGAGCCTTGACGCGGCGGGCGACGCTGATGCGCGAATGGCTCGCGTTGTTCGAGAAATATGCGGTGCTGCTGATGCCGGTATCGGCGGAACTGCCGTTTCCGGATCAACTCGACCGCAAGGACGATGCTTCCTTCGCCCGGGTCTGGCAGGCGCAATTGACGCAGATCGCCGTTCCCTTCCTGGGGCTGCCTGGGCTAACGGTGTCCACGGGGTTGGTGGGACGCGTCCCCGTCGGCGTTCAGGTGGTCTCCGGCCGCTTCCGCGAGGATTTGTGCCTCGCCGCCGGCGAGGCGATCGAAGCCGGTGGAACGCCGCCGGCGCCGATCGATCCCGCGAGTTAAACCAGACGAGAGACCACGATGGCAGGCGTCTATGATTTCACGGCAGCCTCGCTCGCCGGCGACGAAGTTCCGCTGAAGCGGTTCGAAGGCAAGGTGCTCCTGATCGTCAACACCGCGAGCGCCTGCGGGTTCACCCCCCAATACAAGGGTCTCGAAGCGCTGCATCGCGAGTTTGCGCCGCGCGGCTTTGCCGTGCTCGGATTTCCCTGCAACCAGTTCGGCAGCCAGGAACCCGGCGACGCCAAACAGATCGAGCAGTTTTGCTCCAGCAATTACGACGTGACGTTTCCGATGTTCGCCAAGATCGACGTCAACGGCAGCCGCGCGCATCCCTTGTACGATTACCTCAAGCGCGAGAAGTCCGGTCTGCTCGGTTCCTCCGTCAAATGGAATTTCACCAAATTCCTGGTGGACCGTTCAGGCAAGGTGGTCGCGCGGCATGCACCGACCGCGAAACCCGAAGGCCTGAAAACAGAAATCGAGGCGCTGTTGTGAACGAGAAGAGTGAAATTAAGCGCGAAGCTATGAGCGACCAATTGCCCGACCGTCTGTCCGTCGATCCGAACAGCCCGTATTACAATGCCGAGGTGCTGTCGCGCGATGTCGGCGTTCGCTTCAAGGGCATCGAGAAGACCAATGTCGAGGAGTATTGCGTCAGCGAGGGCTGGGTGCGCGTTACTGCGGGGAACGCCAAGGATCGCCACGGCAACCCGCTGACGATCAAGGTTCACGGCCCGGTCGAGCCGTATTTCAAGGACAAGGCTTCCTGATCGTCATTGCGAGGAGCGTAAGCGACGAAGCAATCCAGCCTTTTCTGCGCCGACACCTCTGGATTGCTTCGCGGAGCCTGTCTACTGAGAGAAACAACCATGTCTGTCCGCATCGTTGACATCAGCGAAGTCACAAAGCCGATTTCATCGCCCATCCGCAACGCCTATATCGATTTCAGCAAGATGACGACGAGCCTCGTCGCCGTCGTCACCGACGCGGTGCGCGACGGCAAGCGGGTGATCGGCTACGGCTTCAATTCCAACGGCCGCTACGGGCAGGGCGGCTTGATCCGCGAGCGCTTTGCGCCGCGCCTGCTCGAGGCGGACCCGAACAAGTTGCTAAACGAGGCCGGCGATAATCTTGATCCGGACAAGGTCTGGTCGACCTTGATGGCAAACGAAAAGCCCGGCGGCCATGGCGAGCGTTCGGTCGCGGTCGGCACCATCGACATGGCGGTGTGGGACGCGGTCGCCAAGATCGCCGGCAAGCCGCTGTTTCAACTGCTGGCCGAGCGCCACAAGCGCAACGCCGATCCTCGCGTATTCGTCTACGCCGCCGGCGGCTATTATTATCCCGGCAAGGATTTGTCGATGCTGCGCGGCGAGATGCGCGGCTATCTCGACCGCGGCTACAGCGTCGTCAAGATGAAGATCGGCGGCGCATCAATCGCGGAAGATCGCGCGCGCATCGAGGCGGTGCTGAAGGAAATCGGCAGTGAGGCGCAGCTCGCGGTCGACGCCAACGGCCGGTTCGACCTCGAGACCGCGATCGCCTATGCCAGGATGCTGCGCGACTATCCGCTGTTCTGGTACGAGGAAGCCGGCGATCCGCTCGACTTTGCCTTGCAGGCGGCGCTCGCCGAATTCTATCCGGGTCCGATGGCGACCGGCGAAAACCTGTTCAGCCATCAGGATGCGCGCAATCTCATTCGATACGGCGGCATGCGGCCCGACCGCGACTTTTTGCAGTTCGACTGCGCCTTGTCCTACGGGCTCTGCGAATATCAGCGCACTTTGTCGGTGCTGCAAACCCATGGCTGGTCGCCGGCGCGCTGCATCCCGCATGGCGGGCATCAGATGTCGCTGAACATCGCGGCCGGTCTCGGGCTCGGCGGCAATGAGAGCTATCCCGATCTGTTCCAGCCCTATGGCGGTTTCCCCGACGGCGTTCGCGTCGAGAACGGCATCATCACGATGCCGGATCTGCCGGGCATCGGCTTTGAGGGCAAATCCGATCTCTATGCCGAGATGAAGCGGCTTGCGGCATAAAGCGAGTCCGTAGGGCGGGTTGGAGCCGAAGGCGTAACCCGCCATCTCTGCGATTCATTGGTTTCGGCCTCTATCAAAGCCCTCGTTTGAGCCGCTATGATCGCGTCTCCTGAGATTGAGGCGGACATGCGAAGGCGCACGTTCATCACGCTTCTGGCCGGCACGGCGGCAACTTGGTCGGTTGCCGCTCGTGCGCAGCAGGCCGGTAAATCCTGGCGTATCGGATGTCTTTCTCCGGGATCGTCATCCAGCCAGAGCGATAACCTAAGGGCGTTCATCCAGGGGCTGAACGATCTCGGTTACATTGATGGCAAGAATATTCGCTTCGAACGGCGCGTCGCTGACGGAAACCTTGACGGCCTGCCGGCCCTCGCTGCTGAATTAGTACGGAGCAACGTCGACCTCATTCTCGCCGAATCATCGTTCTCTGTCGAAGCGGCGGGGGCGGCAACCAAGACAATCCCCATCGTGATGACCGGCGTCGGAAACCCCGTGGCTAGCGGGTTCGTAAACAGCATCTCTCAACCTGGCGGAAACATCACCGGCCTTACGAACGATTCAGTCGAAGTTAGCAGCAAGTACTTGGAGTACCTGCATGCGGCGGTTCCGGATTTGATGCGCGTTGGAGTATTGATCGATCCCAAACACCCCAACCATCCCACCGTCCTGAAGCAAGTCCAGACTACCGCGCAAGCGATCGGTGTCTCGGTCTCCACGATCGAATTGCGCTCTGTGAGTGAGATCGAAGCAGCCTTGCGCGTAATTCAACAAGACCGACTGGCCGCGTTAATCGTGCCGCCCGACCCCACGTTTCATATCATCTACCGTCAGATTGCAGTGTTCGCGATCGAAAATCGGCTGCCGACCATGTTTGGGCAAAAGCGCGGCGTAGAAGCCGGTGGCCTCATGGGTTATGAGCCGAACCTGACTGATATGTACAAACGCGCTGCCGCTCTGGTTGACAAGATTTTCAAAGGCGCGAAGCCCGCCGATCTGCCGGTGGAGTTTCCCACCAGATTTCAGTTCATCATCAATCTAAAGACTGCAAAGGCGCTCGGCCTCACGGTGCCACCTGCGCTTCTCGCACGTGCCGACGAGGTGATCGAATGAGGCGGCGCGAGTTCATCAAAGTGATTGCCGCCTTAACGGCCGCGCTGCCATTTGCGGTGGGCGCGCAGCAGAGCGAGCGGAAACGGCAGGTCGCAATCCTCATGGGATTGGCCGCCGACGACCCGGAAGCGCAAGAACGGCTTGGGGTTTTTGAAGACACTCTGCGCCAATTGGGTTGGACGGAAGGTCGCAACCTGCAAATTGACTATCGCCGTGGCGCGGGCAACACCGAATCCACGCGGAAATACGCAGCCGAATTGATAGCGCTCGCACCGGACGTCATTCTGGCCTCTGGCGGCACAGTTGTGGGTCCGTTGCTACAGGCGACCCGCAGCGTGCCCATCGTGTTCACGCAGACGCCGGATCCGGTAGCCGCTGGCTTCGTCGCAAGCTTGGCGCGGCCAGGCGGCAACGTCACGGGGTTTACCACGTCCGAATACGGAATGAGTGCGAAATGGCTGGAGCTGCTGAAGGAGATTGCGCCGGGCGTAACTCAAGCCGCGGTCCTTCGGGACGCCACCATACCCTCCGGCGTTGGCCAGTTCACCTCAATCCAGTCCGCGGCGCCATCGTTCGGTGTTGAATTGAGCCCGCTGGACGTGCGTGACGCCAGGGAGATAGAGCGGGACGTCACGGCGTTCGCGCGCGGATCGAACAGGGCATTGATCGTGACGTCGAGCGGCTTGGCGGCAGTTCATCGCGAATTGATCATCACGCTCGCAGCCCGCTACCGATTGCCGGCCGTGTATTCCTATCGCTACTTCGCAGCCAGCGGAGGCCTGCTCTCCTACGGGCCTGATCCGATTGACCAGTATCGGCGCGCGGCAGGTTATGTCGATCGCATCCTCAGGGGCGAGAAGCCCGCCGAGCTTCCGGTGCAAGCGCCGACCAAATATGAGCTCGTGATCAATCTCAAAACCGCCAAGGCGCTCGGCCTGACGGTCCCGCCTACACTACTTGCTCGCGCTGACGAGGTGATCGAGTGAATCGGCGAAAGTTATTCGGGCTCGTTGTCGGCGCTGTTGCGTGCCCGCTCGCCGCGCGCGGGCAAAAGATCGTCGATATGCGGCACGTGGCCGTCTTGATGAGACCTCGTAGGGCGGGTTGCAACCCGCCATCAAAGGTGGGTCAGTGAACATTCTTGGAATCAATTCAGTGTATCACGATTCGGCCGCCGCGCTGCTGGTCGACGGCAGGCTCGTTGTCGCAGTCGAGGAGGAGCGATTCAATCGCATCAAGCATGGCAAGTTGCCGGACGTCGACAACCCGCATCAATTTCCCGAGCGCGCGATCCGTTTCTGCCTGGATTACGCCGGGCTCACCGCCGGCGATATCGATCACGTGGCATACTCGTTCGACCCGAAACTGCGCCGAGCGCGATTTCGCCCCGAGTGGTGGATGGATCCGCGGTTTGAGGAAACCTTCCTGCTGCGGCTCGGTCAGGTGCGCGGTGTCGCCGAAGAGATTCTTGGACGTCCGCTGCGGCAAAAATTTCACCTCGTACCGCACCATCTGGCACATGCCGCCTCGGCATATTTCCCGTCAGGCTTCGATCGCGCGGCCATCCTCGTCATCGACGGCTTGGGCGAGGCGGCCGCCTCGACCCTGGCGAAGGGCGACGGCACGAACATAAAGCCGATCGAAACCTTCGACTATCCGCACTCGCTTGGCTTCGTATGGGAGATCATCTGCGGTTATCTTGGCTTCTCCACCTACGACGCCTCGAAGCTCATGGGTCTGGCAGCCTACGGCAATCCCGAGGTCTTCCGTCGCGAACTCCAGTCGATCATCCGCGTCGGCAAGGAGGATTATGCAGTGGACCCGGAGGCGATCGGCTTTCAATCGGCCAAGTTGAGCAGAATAGGGACCTTGCTGGGTCCGCCGCGGGACCCGGGCATGGAGATTCTGCCGCGACACGCCGATATCGCGGCTGCGCTGCAGGAGACCACGAATGCGGCGGTCATGGCGCTCGTCCGGCGCCTCAAACGCGAAGTGCCGCTCGACAATCTGTGCTTTGCCGGCGGGGTTGCGCTCAACTGCGTGACCAATGAGCTGGTCCGGCAATCGGGCGATTTCTCCAATGTGTTCATACCGACCGCGCCAAACGATGCGGGCACCGCGGTAGGCGCCGCCTTTGTCGTGCATTGCGCCAAGCAGAAAAGTCGTCCCGAGCGCGGCAGCTCCACGCCGTTTTTGGGTCCTGCATTCAACCGGCGCGAAATCCTGGCGGCGGTCAAGGCGGCCGGTCTCACGCCCCTGCGCAGCAAATCCCCGGCGCGTGACGCCGCCGACATGGTGGCCGATGGCAAGATCGTCGCCTGGTTTCAGGGTCGCATGGAGTTCGGGCCGCGCGCCCTCGGCAACCGGTCGCTGCTTGCCGACCCGCGCCGACCGGACATGCGCCACAAACTCAATCAAATGGTCAAGCACCGCGAGGACTTCCGGCCGTTTGCACCGAGCGTGCTGGCCGAGCGCGCCGACGAATGGTTCGAGGTTGGCGCCCACTCGACGAGTCACGAATTCATGCTGTTTGCATGTGGGGTCAAGGCCGAGCGGCGTGATCGCATCCCCGCCGTTCTGCACCAGGACGGCAGCGCCCGGTTGCAACTCGTGCGACGCGAATCAAATCCGCGCTTTCACGAGCTCATATCCTGCTTCTTTGCGCGGACCGGCGTGCCGCTCGTCGTCAATACCTCCTTCAATGACAGCGAGCCAATCGTCTGCACGCCCACCGACGCGATCGTCACGTTCCGCAAGTCCGGCATTGACGCGTTGTTTATGGACGATGTCTGTCTGACCGCGCAGACCTGAGACCTAATCTTTTTCATTTTGGCAAATGGTGACCTCAACGGTTGTTAAATGAGCTGAAGCCCGTAGGGCGCGTTGGAGCCGAAGGCGTAACGCGCCATCTTGGCGATTCAAAACGGCGGATCATGATCCGCCCTACGAGCTGATTGCTCGTCACGGGTACCGCTTCGGGAGGGCTACAAGCATGTTACCGACGTGGGTCTTGGCGTTACCGATCTGGCTCATCGTCTTCATTGTTCTCCATGCCCTCGCGTCTCTCTATGTCGCGATCAAGTATAGGGAGGCGCGGAAATTTCTCGCAGGGGCGTTCTTTGTTAGCTCAGGGACGTGCTGGTATCTGTGGGTGACCGGCGTATCGCTTCCGATTGTGTTGCCATACGTCGGGACCGTGTCTGTTGAGACGCCTGAGATCAGCGGACAGCGTGCAATCGTTCATTTCATTTTATTCTTACTTTGTTTCTATTTTGGTTTCATCAGCAAGCCAAAGCAGTCGAAATGAGACACGATTTTCTGTGTCTCATCTGCAATCATGCCGAGGAGGGTCGAGATCGTCATCGTACTTGACGAGCTGTGGCTCGACAGAGAGCCGAAGCAACCTCCACTGCCGTCGCCGCTGTTCGGGGGTGAGCGGACTGGAGCATGATCCGGAAAAGTGGATACCGGTTTTCTCTCGCGACAAACGCGGAACGCGTTTGCGCGGAGATCATGCTCAATCAAAAAACTAAAGTGCGATGATTCAACCCAATCTCATCGCGCTTTAGGCGCGATGGCACCGAAAACGACGTGATTGACCCCTTGGCAGGCTTGGATATCGGAAAAGCCGTTGATATATGCAGAAAATCGACTGGCCCGGTTGACGGTCGCTAATCGTTTCCGTCGAAGGCCACACTTGGTGGACGGAAATGGAGTCTAGCGATGCACGACCAGAACAATGTCTTCTATGCTATCGCGCTTTCCGCTGTCATCCTCATAACCTGGCAGTATTTCTTCGCCACGTCGTTCCAAAGCAAACCGGCCGCACCCAAAGCTTCGCAGGCCCGCGGGGCTGCACGCGGCATTGAGACCGTCCGGCCGCAGACACAAGCCTTGGGAAAAGAGACCGCAACAATATCGGACCCGCAACGATTTCAGCCGGCTTCGCGGCAAGAGGCGCTTGGCAGATCGCAGCGCGTCGCCATCCATACGCCCCGGCTGACAGGATCAATTGCGTTGACCGGGGGAAGGATCGACGATCTTTCCCTGGTTCAATATCGCAAAACCACTGATCCGAAGTCTCCTCCCATCGAATTGCTTTCACCCTCAGGCAGCCCGCAGCCATTTTACGCGGAATTCGGTTGGGTCGACGGCTCCAGCGCCAATCTCAAAGTGCCCACCTCGGACACGGTCTGGCGCCAGCAGGGAACGGGTAGCCTCGGGGTGGGGAGCCCGGTGACGCTCGTTTGGCAAAACGGCCAGGGGTTGGAATTTAGACGGACGATTTCGGTCGATGACAAATACCTCTTCAGCATTCATGACGAGGTCGCAAATAGCGGGCCGACGGCTGTTACGCTGGCACCCTATGCGTTGATATCCCGCTACAATCCGCCGCCGGCGCTTGGCTATTATCTGCTGCACGAAGGTGCGATCGGCGTCTTGGGGGACAGCGGATTGCAGGAGGTGAGCTACAAGACCCTCGATGAAAAGAAGCGCCTAGCGTTCAACCCCGACAATGCCTGGCTCGGGTTTACCGACAAATACTGGGCGGCCGTCCTGCTGCCCGAGACGTCTTCGCGGCTGCAGGCGGAATTTTCCGCCGGCGCGCTGGGTGCGCTAAAGACATATCAGGCCGACTATCTGCGGGATGGGCAAACCATCGCGCCGGGCGGCACCGCGAGCGCCACCGCTCGTCTGTTCGCGGGCGCTAAGGAAGTCGCGATCCTCGACGACTATGACAAAGCGCTCAATCTCAACCGGTTCGACCTTGCGATCGACTGGGGCTGGTTCCGTTTCATCACCAAGCCGATGTTCACGCTGATCGACACCATCTTTCGACTGGTCGGAAATTTTGGCGTGGCGATCCTGATCGTGACGCTGATGCTCAAGATCGCATTCTTTCCGCTCGCCAACAAATCCTATGCGTCGGCGGCGAAGATGAAGGCGCTGCAACCGCAGATTCAACTGATGCGCGAGAGCTTTCGCGACGACAAGGTGAAGCAGCAGCAGGCAACGATGGAGCTCTATAGGAAGGAGAAGATCAACCCGATCGCGGGGTGCTTGCCGACGCTGATCCAGATTCCGGTCTTCTTCTCGCTCTACAAAGTGCTGTTTGTCACAATCGAGATGCGTCAGGCGCCGTTTTTCGGATGGATCAAGGATTTATCGGCGCCGGATCCGACCAACGTGTTCAATCTTTTTGGATTGATCCCTTATGATCCGGTGTCGCTGCCTTTGCTCGGCGGCTTCCTGGTGATCGGTGCCTGGCCGCTTTTGATGGGGCTGACCCAGTGGCTGCAGATGAAGCTGACGCCGGCCTCAGTCGACCCGGCACAAGCCGCCGTGCTGAACTGGATGCCCGTCATCTTCACATTCATGCTCGCGAAATTCTCGGCGGGCCTGGTAATCTACTGGACCTGGAACAATGCCCTGTCCGTCATTCAGCAGAGCATCGTCATGCGCAGGAACGGCGTCCGGATCGAATTGTGGGACAAATTCCGGGCGATGTTCACAAGAGGTGCTCGCGAATAGCGATGGCGTCCGCGCTAAAACCGGCAGTCGCGGACGACGACGAGGGTTTGATTCGCCCGACGGGCAACCGGTTTGATCGATTTTTCCCCGTTCACGTCGCACGTCCGGTCCAAAACAACGCGCCAGTGCGTGCGCGCAGAAACTTCTTTCTGAAAATCAGAAATCATGCGCATCTTGCCGCCGTCCCGCGCCTCTCAAGAGCAACTGTGCTGAAGTAGACGCGGTGATCGGCCGGCCTCAAGGCTGGCGCGTGCCGCGCCACCGCCTTCGGCGGCTGACGGCCCTTGACCCCGCCCGCTCACCGGTCTGTTGGCTTTGCATGCG
>Ga0209153_1000216_pt1 | contig 30983 bp, 22 predicted proteins | sample GraSoiAngelo_120_FD_185877 | JGI IMG/M metagenome (GOLD analysis project Ga0209153, IMG submission 185877) | Grasslands soil microbial communities from the Angelo Coastal Reserve, California, USA - 14_0919_09_20cm (SPAdes) (version 2) | ecosystem: Environmental > Terrestrial > Soil > Grasslands ... | reverse complement strand
GATGATCTTGGTATCCATCTCGCGTCGCTCAGGCATGTTCCAGTATATCGCGATATGGTCGGCAAAGGCGGCGAAAGCACATCCAGCGGGTATTCTTTTCATTCTCCAGATCACAACTGCGGTGCTCTCCGCTTTCCTCGACAACGTCACGACCGTGCTTCTGATTGTTCCTGTAACGCTGGCGATCTGCAAAACGTTGCATGTGCCGGCCTATCCTTATTTGTTTGCGGAAATCTTCGCCTCGAACATCGGCGGTACCGCAACCCTGATTGGCGATCCGCCTAATATCCTAATCGGCTCGCAAGTCGGCCTTACCTTCAACGATTTTGTCTTTCACCTGACGCCGGTAATCGTCATCGTCATGATGGCGCAAGCGATGATCATTCATTTCCTCTGGGGCAACGATCTCAAGGCATCGCATGATGCCGAGGCCCGAGTGATGGCGATGAATGCGGCCGACTCGATCCTCGACTGGAGGCTACTCAGGCAATCGCTTGCGATTCTGACGCTTGTTATGATTGCCTTCGTGCTGGCGCGCCCGCTGCATCTCGAGCCCGCCACCATTGCCATGCTCGGCGCCGCCGTGCTGATGCTGCTCGATAACTGGGCTCACCACACCGAGAAAGCTGCGCATAATATTCATCAGACGTTCGGCGATGTGGAGTGGATCACTATCTTCTTCTTCATCGGCCTCTTCGTCGTGGTGCATGGCGTTGACGTTGGCGGTCTCCTCAATCTGCTTGCCAAACAACTGGTCGCCGCGACCGGCGGCAATATGGCGCATGCCGGCTACGCCGTCCTGTGGTCATCGGCGGTGCTATCGGCGATTGTCGATAACATTCCATTCGTCGCCACGATGATCCCATTGATCAAGAACATGGCGCCAGATTTCGGAGGTGCCGATCACATCCAGCCGCTATGGTGGTGCCTGTCGCTGGGGGCCTGCCTGGGTGGCAACGGCACTCTGATCGGAGCGTCAGCCAATTTGACGGTCGCCGGCATCGGCGACCGCAACGGGGTGCCATTCAGCTTCGTCACCTATACGCTCTATGCTTTTCCGATGATGGTCGTCTCGCTGACGATCTGTCACATCTATGTGTGGTGGCGCTATTTCTGAGCGCGCGGGCTCGCATCGACCGGCTCTTTCGATGGTGCCGCCTTACTCGCGAAACTTACCGAGGTGATCAAGGGAGGCGGCGTCAGTCAGGTCTGTCGTCCCGCGGAAGCGGCGGTCAACATGGTCTTGGAGGCGTGCCCCTAATTCAGTGCCTTGAACCAGACGCCGATCGCACTGGCCGCGAGGTTGGCCTGTTGCAAAAGCTTGCCCATCGTGAAGAAGCCGTGGAATTGGCCGGGGAAGTGACGGTAGGTCACGGGCACGCCCGCCTCTCCGAGGCGTTTTGCGTATTCGTCGCCTTCGTCGCGCAAGGGGTCGGCGCCCGCGGTCAGCACATAGGCCGGGGGCAATCCGGCAAGCGAACTGACGCGCGCGGGCGAGGCCCGCCAATCGTTGATGTCGGCATCGCCCATATAGTGGTTCATGAACCAGCTAACCACCGAATGCGTGAGCAGGATGGAGGTCTCGGGTTCGCGGTGCGAAGGGTGCTTTCGCGAGAAATCGGTGGCGGGATAGATCAGCACCTGGCCTGCGATCTTTGGGCCGTTGGCCTCGCGCGCGGCAAGCGAAACCACCGCGGCCAGGTTGCCGCCGGCGCTGTCGCCGCCAACCGTCAATCGTGAGGCATCGATACCGAGCTTGCCGGCATTGGCGGCGATCCATCCCGTTGAGGTAATCGCGTCATCGACGGCGGCGGGAAATTTGTGTTCCGGCGCGAGCCGGTAGTCGACGGAAATGACGATCAGCTCGCCCTCCTGCGCGAGCTTGCGGCACACCACGTCATGGGTTTCGAGATTGCCGATCACCCAGCCGCCGCCGTGAAAGAACACCAGGCATGGCGCAAGCCCGCTGGTCTTTCGAAGCGTTTTCGGCGTGTAGAGGCGTGCCGGGATCGCGCCGTGCGGAGCCGGAATCGAGAGCGGCTGCACCGATTGAAGTTCCGGCGGCTCCGGGTTGGTGACGAGACGCGCCGCCAGATAGAACTCGCGGGCTTCCGCTGCGGTCAGCGTCTCATAGGCGGGACGGCCCGCTTCCTGAAACGCCTGGTAGACCGCGGCGGCATCGGCATCGAGAACAACGGGCATGCTTGAGAAACCTCGGAGTTGGATTGACGGTTTAAGCGGCGGTGCGTCCGCCGTCCACGGTGTAGGCGGAGCCGGAGACGTAGCTCGCCTCGTCGGAAGCAAGGAACGCCACGACGGAAGCGACTTCGGAGGCGTGGCCTAGCCGCCGCGCCGGAATCCGCTCGACCAGCCTGTCGTTGGGCACGGGGCCGCCGCCGGGATTGCGGCCGGCAATGATCGTGCTCAGCATCCGGCTGTCGATCAGGCCGGGGCAGACGCAGTTGATGCGCACGGCCGTATTGGCGCATTCCCATGCGGCGCTCTTCGTGAGCCCGATCACCGCATGCTTGCTCGCGCTGTAAACCGCGATCTGCGGCGATCCCATCAGGCCTGCAATCGATGCGGTGTTGATGATGCTGCCCCTGTTCTGTTTCAGCATGACAGGCAGCACGTGCTTCATCCCCAGGAATACACCGACGACATTGACATCGAGCACCTTACGAAACGTCTCGAGCGGATAGTCGGGGATCGACTTGATCTCACCTTCGATGCCGGCATTGTTGTGGAACACGTCGATGGTGCCGAACTTATCGGTGGCGGCGCGGACATAGTCGGCCACCTCATCTTCCTGCGTGACATCGGCGGTGACGGCCAATGGCTCGGCGGATGCCGGCAAATCCCTGACGGCGGATCTAAGGTCGGCTTCCCTGCGATCGACGGCGACGATGCGCGCACCGCGTTCGGCCAAAAGCCGGATCGTTGCGGTTCCAATGACACCGGCGGCGCCGGTGACAACGGCGACTTTGCCGTCCAGGCGGATGCGATCAGGCATCTGGTTTCCCCCCTTTTGCTCCGGTTGTCCCGGAAGCTGCTGAGCGCGTGGCCCGCAATGTTTCGAGGGGGTGGACTATTCCATTTGTCGTTGGGGCCGGGAAGGGGTCGGAAACCGCCCTTTCCCCGCCGTATTCGGCGTGTTAACGGGTTGGCCTGCGAGCGGCGGATAAACAATGTACCCCTGTACAATGGTCAAAGGCCCGATTCGCCCATTCCCGATTCGCCCATTGAAGCCGCACGAAATGTTTCGAGCCATTGCCCTGACCGGTCCCGTGGCCCTTGTGATGGCCACAACAGTGTTGCTTGCGCCGCTACCGGCGCGGGCGCAGATCGGCAATATCTTTTCCGAGCCCGCGCCCCGGCCGCCCAGCAACATTCCGCGCGGCAATCAGCAGCAGCTACCTTCCGACGACGAAGAGGAGGTGCCGGCGCTGCCGCAGGGCCGCTTGCTGCCGACGCCGAACCGGCCGCTGCCGGGGCAGGGCGTACCGCCCCCCGGCTCTGTGCAGTCCCAGCCGCTAGCCCCGCCGCCCGGCACCACAGTCGTTCCGCAAAACGCGCCGCCGACGGTGGCGATTGCGCCGCCGGAGCCAAGCCAGGCGCCGGCACCCGGCACCAATCCGGCATTGCCGGGATTGCCGCCGGGGCAGCGTCAGCCGAAGGGCGTACCGCAATCGCCGGCGACGTTGCAGCCGGGCGATGAGGTCGTCACCGAGCCGCCGGCGCAGAAGATCATCAACAAGAAGGCGAGCTTCTCGGGGCTCGACAAGGTCACCGGCCGCATCATCAATTTCGATGAGGATATCGGCGAGACCGTGCAATTCGGCGCTCTGCGCGTCAAAACCGACGCCTGCTACACGCGTCCCGCGACGGAAGCCGCCAACACCGACGCCTTTGTCGAGGTCGACGAGATCACCTTGCAGGGCGAGGTGAAGCGGATTTTTTCCGGCTGGATGTATGCGGCAAGCCCCGGCCTGCACGGCGTCGAGCATCCGATTTACGATATCTGGCTGACCGATTGCAAAGCCCCGGACCAGACGGTCGTGACCGCTGCGCCCGATCCGCCAAAGTCTCCGGCGCAACCACAGCCTGCGGTGCAGAAACGTCCGCCGCAGCAAAAGCAGACGGCACCGCGTCCGCCGTCGCAGGTGCAGCAGCAGGCACAACAGCCGCCTCCGCCGCCACCCCCGCAGCAGCAGCGCCCCGGCGGCTTGTTCGGTGGCTTGTTCGGGAACTAGAGAAGGGTGCTGCTCTAGGCGCGCTCGGCGATAATCCGAAGCGCTTCCGCGCCTGAGATCGGCCGATCGAGCGCAAGCTTTCCGAAATCACCCGGCCCGCCCTTGATCGCCTTGTCGAGCAGTGCGGTGTAGCGCCGCCGCGAGATTTCGACCGCGCCAAAACTCTTCAAATGTTCGGTGACATATTGCGTATCGAGCAATTCGAAGCCGCCCGCAATCAGCCGCGCCACCAGATGCACCAGCGCCACCTTCGAGGCGTCACGGGCGTGGTGAAACATGCTCTCGCCGAAGAAGGCGCGGCCGAGGCTGACCCCATAGAGCCCGCCGACGAGGTCGTCCGCGCTCCAGACTTCGACGCTATGACAGTGGCCGAGTTCATGCAGTCCGCAATAGAGATCGCGAATGCGCTTGTTGATCCAGGTGTCTTCCCGGCCGGCCTGCGGCGCGGCACAACCCGATATCACCGCCTTGAACGCGGTATTGACCGTGACGGCGAATGCATCCGATCGCACGGTGCGCGCGAGCCGCGAGGCAATCCGGAAGCGATCGAGCGGTATGACGCCGCGCATTTCCGGCTCGACCCAGAACAGCGTCGGGTCATCTGCGCTTTCGGCCATCGGGAAGATACCGCAGGCATAGGCGCGCAGCAGCACTTCGGGCGTGATTTCTGAAGAGGCGGAGTCGCGCGAGGTCATCGGCGGAGAGGATAGCAGGATAGAGCGATGCGCGCGATGGGTCCGCGCGCTCAACTCGCGGCCGCGTTCGCAGGCTTGGCCGCGGGCTTGGCGCGGCGAAACCGCAGCACGATCCTGGTGCCGGCGTGGTCCGGATCGCGCTCGACGCTTGCCTCGAGCTTCGCCGCCATGGTGGAGACGATGCGTTGCCCCATGCCGGTGGAACGCGGATCGGATTTGGCGTTGAGGCCGACGCCGTCGTCGGCGATCGAAATCTCGAGATCATCGCCTTGCGTCGAGAGGTTGACATGGATCGGTCCGGCGCCGTCAGGGTAGGCGTATTTCACCGCGTTCATCACGAGCTCATTGACGATGATCCCGACCGCAACCGCGCGGTCGGGATCGATTTCGATCGGCTCGGCCCGCAATGTCAGCCGCGACATGCGGTTGCCTTCAGCCGAGCGGCGGAGGTCCTCGAGCAGCGCGTCGAGATATTGGTTTAGCATCACGCTCTTGAGATCGTGCGACGTGTAAAGCCGGCGGTGGACCTGCGCCACCGCGGCCACCCGTCCCATCGCGTTGGTAAGGGCGGCCTTGACGTCGTCCTGGGTTGCGGAATTGGCTTGCAGGTGCAGCAGCGAGGCGATGATCTGCAGACTGTTGCCGACGCGATGATTGACCTCGCGCAGCAACACTTCGCGCTCGGCGGCGAGCGCGGCGTAACGATCGCGCGAGGCATGAATTTCGGCCTCGGCCTCGTCGCGCGCCCTCTGCAGCGCGGCCTGGCGCAGCGCGCTGTCGACCGCAACCTGCAGCAACGGAATGAAATCGCCCTGGGCATCCTTGACCAGATAATCGGCGGCCCCGGCCTTCAGCGCGGTAACGGCGATGCTTGAATCCTGCGACCCCGTGACGAACACGACGGGTGGTGCGTCCGGAATGCCGAGGATCTGCTCGAGCGTTTCGAGGCCATCGAGGCCGGGCATGTATTGGTCGAGCGCGATGACGTCGATGCCGCCCTGCTTGAGGCGATCGAGCCCCTCTGGCCCGCTCGCCGCGTGCACGACCTTGAAGCCGTGCCGGCTCAGACCGCGATCGACCAGGCGGGCCAGCACCTCGTCGTCGTCGATATAGAGCAGCGTGGGCGTCGCAGGTTTCATGTGGCAGCCGACGGTACCTTGATGACGGAGAAGAACAGGCCGAGCTGGCGGATGGCGTTGGCGAAGCTTTCGTAGTTGACCGGTTTGGTGATGTAGAGGTTGCAGCCGAGTTCGTAGCAGCGTTTGATTTCCTGGCAATCGTCGGTCGTGGTGAGCACCACCACCGGCGCGCGTTTCAAATATTTGTGCTCTTTGATCTGCCGCAAGATCTCGGCGCCGGTCATGTCCGGCAGGTTGAGATCGAGCAGGATCACGAGCGCCTCGCCCTTGCGCGCCTCGCCTTTGCCGTCCTTGCCGAACAGGTAGTTGACCGCCGCTGTACCGTTGGTGAACGGCACGATCTCATTGTTGACACCGGACCTTCGAATATTGCGCTCAATCAGGCGGGCATGCCCGTCGTCATCCTCAACCATGACGATGGTAACCGGCTTCTTCATGAATTCTCGCTTCGATTGCTGACGGTCCAGGCGATCGGCAGTGTTATCGTGAATGTACTGCCGTTGTGCAGTTCCGACCAGAGCGACATGGTTCCACCGAGCCGGCGCACCAGCGCGCGGACGTGGGCGAGGCCTATGCCCTGTCCCGGCTTATCCTGGGGTCCGGCGCGGCGGAAGAGGTCAAAGATGCGCTGATGATCCCTGGGGTCGATGCCTCTGCCATTGTCGGCGACTTCGAATATCGCAAAGCCGAGTTTGGTCCGGCCCCGTATCGTGATGTGGCCGGGGACTCCGGGCGTGAGATATTTCAGCGCATTGTCGATCAGGTTTGAGAAGATCTGTTCCAGCGCAAGGCGATCGCTGATAATTTGCGGCAGCGGCTCGATGCGTATTTTGGCGTCGGCTTCCGCGGCCTGATGCGCCATGGTCGCAACAATACCTTCGATCAATTCGTTGGTGTCGATCTTCATCGGCTCGAATTGCCGTCGGCCCTCGCGGTTCAGGTTGAGGATGGCCGAGATCAACCGGTCCATCTTGCCGATCGAGGATTTGATGAATCCCAGCGCCTCGGCAAAATCGCGGGCAAGCTGCTGGTCGGTGGCTGCGAGCTCGGGTTCGGCGCTGTCAGCAGCAATCTCCGGGATAGATGGCGCCGATGCCGCGGCCCGGCTTAGCGCCGCGATGCGCTTGAAAATGTTGCTACGCAGCTCGTCGAGCTCGCTGGTGAATCCCATGATGTTGACTAGCGGCGAGCGCAGATCATGGCTGACGATATAGGCAAAGCGCTGGATTTCGTCATTGGCTTCGCGCAGGTCGGCGGTGCGCTCGTCGATGGTGCTTTCGAGATTGAGATTGGCGTCGCGTAATTTCACTTCGGCCTCGTCGCGAGCGCGCGTCGAACGCCGCACCAAGATGACCGAGAGGCCGGCGAGCGCGACCACGAGGCCGGAGCCGGCCAGCGTCACGATCGAGGCGAGCTGTTGGCTGCGATCGGCGTTTGCCGTCCGCAGCGCGAACTGACGATCTTCCTCCATGCGCATCTTGTCGGCGATGTCGCGGATCGCGGTCGACGTGCCGCTGCTCGCGGCTTCGCGCACCAGGGCGGTGGCGCCGGCGCGGTCGCCTTGCTCGATGAAGTGCATTTCCAGCGCGAATTGTCCGAGCCGCACGTCGACGGCAGCGCGCAGCTCTCGAACGTTTGCAGCCTGAACCGAGGTTTCGCTGACTAAATGAGCGAGCTTGTCGAGCTCGGGGATGATGGCGGCGACGGCAGCCTCATGGTCGGCCAGAAATTCCGGCCCCGACGTCAGGAGATAACCGCGCGCCGCACTCTCGGCCCGGCGCACTTCCAGCAGCAACGCGTTGGTCTGATTTTCCACCTCGACGGTGTGCACGACCCAGGCATTGTCTTCCCGCGACTTGTTGACGAGGATGACGGACGCCGTGCTGACGGCGACCAGCACCAGAAATCCCGCCGTGAGCAGCAGGATTTGCCCGATGGCGCGCCTGCGCATGGCGTCAGGCGACACGACAATCTCGCGTCGTACGGAAAGGAATTTCGACTCCCCCCGAATGGACAATCTGCAAGGCAACCGGAACGCCGGAACGGGCGATTGGTTCCGGGAACTCGGCAGCTTTTCGGGAGAAATGCAGCCGGCGCGGAGGGTCGCCAAGATTTCGTGTCCCGCGGGGCTCTGCGGGTTCTATTGCGAAACTAACCGGCCAGATACTGCTCGAGCCAATGGATGTGGTAGTCGCCGTCAATGATGGCGGGTTCCCGGACCAGCGCGCGGAACAGCGGCAGCGTGGTCTCGATGCCGTCCACCACCATTTCGTCCAACGCGCGGCGCAGCCGCATCAAGCACTCGCCGCGGGTCTTGCCGTGGACGATCAGCTTGCCCACCAGCGAATCGTAGTAGGGCGGGATGACGTAGCCCTGGTAGACGGCGGAATCGATCCGCACGCCGAGCCCGCCGGGCGGGTGGTATTGCAGGATCTTGCCGGGCGACGGGCGAAAGGTCGCCGGGTTTTCGGCGTTGACCCGGCATTCGATGGAGTGACCGTTGATCACCACCTCGTCCTGCGTCACCGGCAGGTCGCCGCCGGCCGCGATGCGGATCTGCTCGAGCACGAGGTCGATATCGGTGATCATCTCGGTGACGGGATGTTCGACCTGGATGCGGGTGTTCATCTCGATGAAATAGAACTCGCCGTCCTCGTAGAGGAATTCCACCGTGCCGACGCCGAGATATTTCAGCTGCTGCATCGCCTTCGCGCAGGTGGCGCCGATTTTTTTTCGCGCCGCGGCGTCGAGCGCGGGCGAGGGGCCTTCTTCCCAGACCTTTTGATGGCGCCGCTGCAGCGAGCAATCCCGCTCGCCGAGATGGATCGCGCCGCCGCGGCCGTCGCCGAGCACCTGGATTTCGATATGGCGCGGCTTCTGCAGATACTTTTCGAGGTAGACCGAGGCATCGCCGAACGCCGATTTGGCCTCGTTGGCGGCAGTCGAGAGCGCCAGCACCAGATCTTGCGCGCTCCGCGCAACCTTCATGCCGCGACCGCCGCCGCCGGCGGCAGCCTTCACCAGCACGGGAAAGCCGATTGCCTGCGCAATCGCCATCGCGTTCTCGTCCGGAGTGACCGCGCCGTCGGAGCCGGGCACCACGGGAATGCCGAGTTTCTTTGCGGTTTTCTTGGCCTCGATCTTGTCGCCCATCAGGCGAATGTGCTCGGCCTTGGGTCCGATGAATTGCAGATTGTGGTCGGCGAGGATCTCGGCGAAGCGGGCGTTCTCCGACAGGAAGCCGTAGCCGGGATGCACGGCATCGGCGCCCGTGATCTCGCAGGCGGCGAGCAGCGCGGGTACGTTGAGATAGCTGTCCTTCGATGGCGGCGGGCCGACGCAGACACTCTCGTCGGCCAGCCGCACATGCATGGCATCGGCGTCCGCGGTGGAATGCACCGCGACCGTCGCGATGCCGAGCTCCTTGCACGCCCGCAGGACGCGTAAGGCAATCTCGCCGCGGTTGGCTATCAGGATCTTGTCGAACATGTTGTCCTAAGGGGCGAACAGTGAGTGGCGAAAAGCGAATAGGAAAAGAAAAACCATTCGCTACTCACTATTCGCTACTCGCTTCTATTCGATAATCACCAGCGGCTCGCCGAATTCGACCGGCTGGCCGTCCTCGACAAGAATCTGCGTCACCGTGCCGGCGCGCGGCGATGGAATCTGGTTCATCGTCTTCATGGCTTCGATGATCAACAGCGTCTGCCCGACCGAAACCTTGGCGCCGACCTCGATGAACGGCTTCGCGCCGGGCTCGGGAGCCCAATAGGCGGTGCCGACCATCGGCGAGGGCACGACGCCCGGATGCTGCGAGAGATCCGCTGACGGCGCCGCCGTTGCGGCCGGCGTTGCCGGTGCCGGCGCAAAGCTCGCGGGCATCGATGCCGCGATACTGACGTTGCGTGCGACCCGCACGCGAAGGCCGGCGCGTTCGATCTCGATCTCGGTCAAGCTCGTCTCATCGAGCAAGAGCGCGAGCTCGCGAATGAGTGCGCTGTCGTCTTTCGAGAATTTTGCGGTTGCTTTGTCGTCAGGCTGGCGCGCCATGATCTCTGAATCCGAAAACTCGTGGCTGGTGGCGGGCGGGTGCGTCAGGCTTTTGCCTTGACGCCGATCCTGGCGGCAAGACCAGATATCGCGAGCCGGTAGCCGTCAATGCCGAAGCCGGCAAGCGTTGCAAAAGCGGCCATGGCGGTGAAGGAGTGATGACGAAAACTCTCGCGCGCATGAATGTTGCTGATGTGCACTTCGACGGTGGGGATTTTCACCGCGACCAGTGCATCATGCAGCGCGATCGAGGTGTGCGAATAGCCTCCCGCATTGATGATGATTCCGGCCGCCTTGTTGGCATGGGCCTCGTGGATGAAATCGATCAATTCGCCTTCGCGATTGGACTGCCGGCAATCGGCCTTGAGGCCGAACTGCGTGGCGGTGTCGGCGCAAAGCTTCTCGACATCGGCGAGCTTGGCATGACCGTAGGTCCCGGGCTCACGGGTTCCCAACAGATTGAGGTTCGGGCCGTTGAGCACGTAAATCGTATCGGCAGCTGTTCTGGCCATCCAAATCCCGGCAATGCGGCTGGTGTGTTGGTTCGAGACCCTAGCGGTGGCGGGGTTATAGGTAACAACGGGGGCGAGGGGAAGCCTTTAGGCTTGCCGATCAGCCTTCAAATACTTCATCTGTCTCGCAAAAAGCTGTGCAGAAGTAGCGGAAACCACTTCGTTAACCAAGGTTGGGGGCCAGGCTCGGGCAGCCGCGGGCGCAGAAAAAGGGCGGGCATTGCTGCCCGCCCTGAAATGCTGATTCTTCGCCCGATGTCAGCCCTCAATCACCTCCACGATCTCGAGCGTCTGCGGGTTCACCACCACGATCTGGTTGCGAACGCGGATGAACTCATAGCCGCGCCACTCCGGATAAATGGTGACGACTTCCTGGGGAAGCGGGTACAGGTGCACACGTTCGCGCGGAACGCGGGTGCCGACCGAGATGTTGAAGTCGACGTTGTTGACCGACTCGACGCGCTCATTGCGGATCACCGAGGTGATCTTGGTGCGCTGCTCGCTCGAGAGCTTGCCGCCAGCGCCGGCCTGGCCCGTCGTCGTCGTAGTCTGGCCAGCCTGTCCAGGCTGGGTCTGTCCGGTCTGGCTGCTTCGTCCAGTCTGGGACTCGGTCGTCGTCTGCGACTTGCTCTCCGTGCCCTTCTGCTGCGCATTCATGTTGGACTTCTGACCTTCGCGGCCTTCGGTCTTCATATCCTTGCCGGCCTTGGCGCCTTCATTCTCAGAGCTCATGCCCTTCGACTTCTGGCCCGGGGCGTTTTCTTCGCCGCGCTGGCTCTGGCCAACCGTCGACTTCTCGCGGCCCTCGGTCTTCATATCCTTGCCGGCCTTGGCACCTTCATTCTCAGAGCTCATGCCCTTTGGCTTCTGACCCGGGGCGTTTTTTTCCTCGCCTCGCTGGCTCTGGCCAACGGTCGACTTCTCGCGGCCTTCGGTCTTCATATCCTTGCCGGCCTTGGCGCCTTCATTCTCAGAGCTCATGCCCTTTGGCTTCTGACCCGGGGCGTTTTTTTCCTCGCCGCGCTGGCTCTGGCCAACTGTCGACGATTTCTCCTCCGACTGTGCCCCTTTCATGCCGGACCCGGACCCGGAGGGTTCCGTAGCATGTCGATTGGAAGGCGCCGCCGAATTACCACCGGATGGTGCGCTTTGCTGCGCCGCGGCGCCGCCTTGCTCGTGGCCCATTCCGGTTCCTTGTGCGTTAGCGAAACCGCCGCTGGCGATCAGCGCAATGGCGGCGGCCGAAATCAGAAAGCGATTAGTCATCGAATGTCTCCTCACGTGTTTTCTCTTCACGAGCCGACAACGAGAGGCGATGTCGGATGTTCCTCGCGATTTGCGGTTCCGCCGCGTTTGATCGCTGCGAATATGATTCTGAATGCGCGATAAATGCGAAACCAAGGGAAACTCGGCAAACAAAAAAGGCCGGCGGATCCGCCGGCCCTTCGCTTAGTGTTTGCCACAGCGCATTGCGGCAATCAGCACGTCGCCTTGCCGCAGCGCGCGGTGCTGATCTTCTCCTTCAGCCCCTCAAGCCCGACCGCGCCAACCACGATCTGCTTGCCGATCACATAGCTCGGCGTACCGTTCATTCCCATCGCTTCGGCGAGCTTGAAGTTTTCCTCGATCGTTGCCTTCGCTTCCGGGCTTGCCATGTCCTTCTCGAGCTTTGCGGTATCGAAGCCCGCGTCCTTGGCTGCGGCCATCGCGCGCGCCTTGTCCGCCTGACCGCGGCCGCCGAGCAGCTTCTGGTGGAAGTCGAGATATTTCTTGCCGGTCGGGTCCTGCATGCGCGCGGCAACCGCGACTTGCGCTGCTTCGACTGAACCCTGGCTCAGCACCGGGAATTCCTTCAACACCACCTTGAGCTTCGGATCGCTCTTGAGGAGGTCGAGCATGTCGGACATCGCGCGTTTGCAATAGCCGCAATTGTAGTCGAAGAACTCGACGAAGGTGACGTCGCCGTCCTTATTGCCGAGCGTGACGCCGCGCGGCGAATTGAAGATGGCCTCCGCATTCTGGGTGATGCTGGCTTCGTGCTTCTCGGCTTCGGCGGTAGCCTGCCGCTTGTTCAACTCGCTCATCGCCTCTTCCAGCACCTCCGGATGGGCGATCAGATAATTCTTGACGATCATCTCGATATCGCCGCGCTGGGCATCGGTGAAGCTTTGCGCCGAGGCAGCCGGCGCGCCAAAGACGGCGAGCGCGAGCAGCGCGGGGACGAGCTTTCGGAGCGAAGGCATTGGCAAATCCTCTGGCTGAAGCCGGGTTTGGAAATCGCTTAGTTCTCTACCCTAGCTATCATTGATTTCTAGTTGCTCTTTTGGCCCGGTGGCGGTTTCGCGGTCACGATATCGTCAGCTTTGACCCAGCCGGGCGTACCCACGGCGAACCGGGTTTTCGCCCGCGAGGCGAGATCGCGTGCGGTCTTGTTGTCGCCGCGCAAATAGGCGGCTTGTGCGGATGCGAGATCGGCCTCCGCATAGTCTCCCTTCTTGCCGTAGGCCATGGCGAGCTGCGAGTAGCCCAGCGGCGCTTCATTCTCCCGTGCCACCGCCGCGCGCAGGATTTTGATCGCTTCGTCGGTGTAGGCCTTGTTGTCGGTGGCGACGAGAGCCTGCCCAAGCATCATTTCGATCAGGGGCGACGCGTTGGAGAGTTGCACGGCCTTGTGCAGCGGGGTGAGCGCCTCGGCGGGCTTGCCGCTCTCCAAGAGCGCCTGGCCGCGGAGCTCATGGAAATACGGGTTGGCCGGCTGCACCGCGATGAGTCCGTCGATCTGGGCAAGTGCGCTCCGCAGATCGCCGTGCAAATAGGTCGTAATCGCGCGCGCATAGCGGGCTGGCAGGCTGTCGTTCGACAGCGGATAGCGTCGGTAGACGGTGTCCTGCCGTTCCATGAATGCGGAGATCTTGGCCCGCATCATGTCGTGGCGCAATTGCAGGGCCGGATCGTCCTTCTTGTCCCAATAGGGACTTGAACGCGCCAGCTCCTCGAGCGCGGCGACGCGCTCGGCGGGCATCGGGTGCGACTGGAGGTAGGGATCGGCACCACGCGCGGCGAACAGGCTGTCATTGGTAAACCGCTTGAAGGTTTCGTACATGCCCCGTGGAGATTGCCCGGTAGCGGTCAAGAACTTCACCCCGGCGCGGTCGGCATTTTCCTCCTGCTGGCGCACATAGGAGATCAGGTTGCGGCGGATCATTTCCTGCGGTCCGGCGATCGCGGCGGCGCCGGCATTGGCAAGGCCGTTGTTGCTACCGCCTCGCGCCCCCGCCACCATCGCACCGGCGCCGAGCAACATGGCGATGATCATTTGGGTCTGCGCCTGCGCCATTTGCTCACGCATCTTGGCGAGATGGCCGCCGGCCAAATGGCCGGTTTCGTGGGACAGTACGCCGATCAGCTGGTTCGGCGTCTCCGATTGCATGATCGCGCCGTAATTCACGAAAATACGTCGGCCGTCGGCCACGAAGGCGTTGAAAGAGCTGTCGTTGATGATCACGATCTGGATGTTCTGCTTCTCCAGGCCCGCGGCGCGCAGGATCGGCCGGGTATATTCGCGCAACAACGATTCCGCTTCGGTGTCACGCAGTACCGGTGGGCCTCTATTCTCCTTCTCCTGCGCCAGCGTGGGAGCAACCGGCGCCAGCGCGAGCGCTGCCGCCACCGCGACGGCGATCAGGCGAGAGGTATTCCTGGCGAACGCTATGCGAAGCAGCATCGGGCAGTCTTTGACGATTGGTGGCGGGCTGGATTAAGGGATATGCCTAACAAACCGCGGAATGCGGCTAGTCTGGGGCACGGGTCTTTGGGGCACCCCGCGCCCGGTTCCGGGACCATGAAGTCAGGGCGACGAGATAGCAGATATCGATGCTTGAAGCGACAACGAGACATCGCGTAGAGCGGCTTTTGATGGCCTCCGGCCGTAGCGACGTTCCGCCGTTCATGGTGATGGACGTGATGGCGGCGGCGGCGCGTATCGAGGCAGCCGGCGGCCACGTGATTCACATGGAAGTCGGGCAACCTTCGGCCTCGGCGCCGAAAACCGCGATTGCGGCCGCGCATGCGGCGCTCGAAGGCGGGCGGATCGATTACACCTCGGCGCTGGGGATTGCCTCCTTGCGCGAACGCATCGCCCGCCACTACCGCGATACTTACGGCTGCGCGGTGGATGCGGCGCGAATCGTGGTCACGACTGGCTCGTCAGGCGCCTTCATCCTGGCATTTCTCGCGATGTTCGAGCCGGGCGACCGCGTCGCGGTGACCGTGCCCGGCTATCCGCCTTACCGGCACATTCTGACTGCGCTCGGCTGCGAGCCGGTGCTGATCGAGGCGTCGAGCGAAACTCGCCACGCCTTGACCGGCGAAGCCCTGCTGGCCGCGCATGACAAGACGCGGTTGAAGGGCGTGCTGGTCGGAAGTCCAGCCAATCCGACCGGCACCATGATGTCCCGCGACGCGCTTTCGGGCCTGATAGAGGCGGCCGAGAGCGCAGGCATCCGCTTCATATCCGACGAAATCTATCATGGTCTCGACTATGCGTTTCCGGCGGTGACGGCAGCCGAACTGTCGCCGAATGCGCTCGTCATCAACTCGTTCTCGAAATATTTCTGCATGACCGGCTGGCGGGTGGGCTGGATGGTGGCGCCGGAACCGCTGGTCCGCCCGATCGAGCGGCTGCAGCAGAACCTTTCGATCTCAGTACCGGCGTTGTCGCAGGTCGCGGCGGAAGCGGCGTTCGACGGAGCTGAGGAGATGGAGGCGATCAAGCGCGGGTATCTGGAAAACCGCCGCATCCTGATCGAGGGCTTGCCGAAAGCCGGCCTTGAGAAATTCCTGCCGGCCGACGGCGCATTCTATCTTTATGCCGATGTCTCGGACTTCACCTCCGACAGTTTCGAGTTCGCCAAAGAGATGCTGGAACGGGCACACGTCGCCGCGACCCCCGGCATCGATTTCGATCCGGTGCATGGCCGCACCTTCATCCGCTTTTCCTACGCGCGTTCGGCTGAGGAAATGCGCGAGGCGGTGGAGCGTATCGCGCGCTGGCTGCGATAATTGGTCCTGACATTATCCCGCCACCACCAGCGCCATTGACTCCTCTCGCGCAATTGACTTTGGCTACCCAGGTTGAGGACTGCCGTCGGCTGAAGGGCGGGCAGATCCCTTGAAGATTAAAAAGGGGGGAGTGAACGTCATGGCGCCCACCACGCTAGCCGCGGCGCCGGTGCGCCCTGCAAAGCCCTGGTACAAGATCCTTTATCTGCAGGTCTTGATCGCGATCCTGCTCGGCATCGTGGTCGGCTGGCTGTGGCCGCATCTTGCGACCAACGATTGGATCAAGGCGCTGGGTGACGGCTTCATCAAGCTGATCAAGATGGTGATCGCGCCCATCATCTTCTGCACGGTGGTGTCGGGCATTTCGCATATCCAGGACGCCAGGAAGGTCGGTCGCGTCGGCGTCAAGGCGCTGGTCTATTTCGAGGTCGTCTCCTCGTCCGCGCTCATCATCGGCCTTGTCGTGGGCAACCTGGTCCAGGTCGGCCACGGGCTCGGCGCCAAGCCCGACGCGGCGGCAGTCGCAACTTACGTCAAACAGGCGGAAGCGCAGAAATCGGTCGATTTCGTCCTCAACATCATTCCGGACAGCGTGGTCGGCGCGCTCGCGCGCGGCGATATCCTGCAGGTACTACTGTTTGCGATCCTGTTCGGCTTCGCGCTGATGGCGCTGGGCGAGCGTGGCCACCGCTTGCGCGACGTCATCGACGATACCGCGCACGCGGTGTTCGGTGTGATCGCGATCGTCATGAAGGCGGCGCCGATCGGCGCTTTCGGCGCGATGGCCTACACCATCGGGAAATTCGGTCCCGCCGCGCTTGGCAATCTGGTCGGGCTGATCGCGGTATTCTACATGACGGCCGCGCTGTTCGTGTTCGTCGTGCTCGGCCTGATCGCACGCTTCGTCGGTTTCAGCATTTTCAAGTTCATCATCTATATCAGGGACGAGCTGTTGATCGTGCTCGGCACCAGTTCATCCGAAAGCGCACTGCCGCAATTGATGGAGAAGCTCGAGCGGCTCGGCTGTTCCAAGCCGGTGGTGGGCCTCGTGGTGCCGACGGGCTACTCGTTCAACCTGGACGGCACGAATATTTATATGACACTGGCGACACTGTTCATCGCGCAAGCGCTCGATGTCGAGCTGACTTTCGGCCAGCAATTGACCATCCTGATCGTGGCGATGCTGACCTCGAAAGGCGCGAGCGGCGTCACCGGCGCCGGCTTCATTACGCTGGCGGCGACGCTCACCGTGGTCAACCCGGTGCTGGTGCCGGGCATGGCGATCGTGTTCTCGATCGACAAGTTCATGAGCGAGGTGCGCGCGCTCACCAACATCACCGGCAACGGCATCGCGACCGTATTCGTGTCGTGGTGGGAGGGCGAGCTCGATCATGAGCGGCTGCACGCCAACCTCAACAAGGTGATCGATCCGACCGACGTGGAGACGGCGGTGACGACGGGGTAGGGCGGCTTCAGCGCACCGGATCGATCGGCGTGGGCAAGCCCAGCCGTGCTTCGATCGCCTCGGCGGCTTCCAGGCACAGGTCCTCGCGGAAGCGACGCCCGGTGACCAGCACCCCAATCGGCAATCCCGTCGTCTCGTCGCGGCCGGCCGGCACGCAGGCCGATGGCAACCCCAGGAGATTGGCGGGCACGACCGGACGCATCAGCGCTTTGGTCGCCGCCGTGCCTTCGGGCGTTGCCGAATCGAAGCCATGCTCGAACGGCAGCTGCGTCCAGGTTGGCGTCAGCAGCAGTGGCCATTCGGCCATGAACATCGACCACGCCCGCGCAATGCCGTCGCGATCGATCATCAATTGCGAATACGCCGCGGTGTCAGCCAATGGCGGCACGTCCTTGTTGAAATGGTTGAGGAAGACGTTCGCTTCAGCACCCATCATCGGCGACAACAAAGCCAGCACTGACGCGAAATCGCCCATGATCAGGCGCGCCCAGCAATTGACCGCGTCCCCGTAGCGCGGCGGGCTGGTCTCTTCCACCAAATATCCAGCCTCAGTCAGCGCCTGCGCCGCGCGCCGCACCGTCGCCGCTACTCTCGGATCGGTGCTGCCGCCGGGAGGCTCCGCCAACACGGCGATGCGGATCGGCCGCGCCAGCGGCGGGCCATCGAATGGGACATCGATCGACCAGGGATCGCGCGGGTGAGCGCCCATCAATATTTTCAGGCCGAGCCGCACATCGGCGACGCGGCGGGCCATCGGTCCCTGCACGTTCATCAATTGCACGGCCAGCAAATGGTCTTCGGCGGGCACGTAACCCGCATCGGGCACACGGCCAGCAGACGGGCGGATCGACGCGATGCCGCAGGCATTGGCCGGATTGCGCAGCGAGCCGCCGATGTCATTGCCAAGGCCAATCGGAGACATGCCGCTCGCCAGCGCCGCCGCCTCGCCTCCGCTGGAGCCGCCGGCGGTGCGGCCGGGGTGCCAGGGATTGCGCGTCAGTCCGTGGAGCGAGCTCATCGTGTGCACGCGCAGCGCCATGTCGGGCAGGTTGGTTCGGGCGATCGGTATGGCGCCGGCGGCGCGCATGCGCTCGACCACCGGCGCGTCCTTCGGCACCACGGCTTGCGCCAGCGCCGGCACGCCCCAGGTGGTGGGCAGGCCCGCCATGTCGATATTCTCCTTCACCGTGAAGGGCACGCCATGCAAGGGCCCAACCTTGTCGCCGGCTGCGAGCTGCTGGTCGGCCAAAGCGGCGGCGGCTCGCGCCTCGTCGGCCAGCACGCGAACCACGGCGTTGAGCCGCGGGTTGATAGCATCGATGCGAGCCAGGTGCGCATCCACGACTTCCGCGGAGGAAAGCTCTCGACGCGCAATGTGCTGAGCCAGTTCGATAGCTGTTAATCGCCAGATCTCGCTCATAGTGCCTCCCAAGCGCTGTTCCGCGTCTGATCATCGAGCAGACGGCAATGCGGTACTGGTCGGTCAACGCTGCGGATTCATGACCTCACGTCTGAATACAATGCGCTGGGTGAAAACAAAAAACCACCCGATTTCCCGGGTGGTTTTTGTCCCGCGCAATACGGGCAACGCAGCGGGCGGCAGCAACGCCTATTCGCCCTCGACGCCGATCGCGTAGGCGGTCTCGCCGTGGACCGCGTCGTCACCTACCTTCAGCGTCGCCTCATCCATGCGCAGCGGCACGACGAACGAGATCACCTTGAGGATGATGAAGGTCGCGATCACGTTGTAGACGATAATGAACGCCGCACCTTCCGCCTGCAGCAGGAGCTGATTGGCGTTGCCATAGAGCAAGCCCGTGATGTTGACGCCGGGCGCTTCCTTGTCGGTGCCGATGTACATCAGCATGTCGGGATTGGCGAAGATCCCGGTCAAGAGGCCGCCGGTGAGACCGGCGACGCCGTGGGTCGACAGCACGCTCAAGGTATCGTCGACCTTTTTCATGAAGTTGGCCTTCTGCAGCTTGTTCATGGCGAGCCAGGGAATGATACCGGCGACAATGCCGATCGCGATCGCGCCGAGGCCGTCGACATAGCCGGCGGCGGGAGTGATTGCGACGAGTCCCGCGATCATGCCGTTGACGGCGCCGAGTACCGACGGCTTGCCATAGGCCATCTTGTCCATGATGGTCCAGACCAGGAGCGCCACCGCGGTGCAGGTGTTGGTGTTGAGCACTGCTGCGCCGGCATCGGCGTTGGCGAAGTAGGGGTCGCCGCCGTTGAAGCCGTTCCAGCCCAGCCACAGGATTCCGGCACCGACCAGCGTCATCAACAGACTGTTGGGCGGGAAATGGTCGCGATCGGCCTGTAGCCGGGGGCCGATCATATACGCCGCGACGAAGCCGGATGTGCCGGCGGCAAGATGGATGACATAGCCTCCGGAGAAGTCCGCAACCCCCATGGCTGCGAGCCAGCCGCCGCCCCAAAGGCTAAATGCGCCGACGGTATAGACCAGCGTCATCCACACCGGACAGAAGATCATCCATGCCGTGAAGTTCATGCGACCCAGCACGGAGCCCGCGAGGATGATGACGGTGATGGCGGCGAACACGAACTGGAAGAAAATCAGCGTCGCCATCGGAAAGGTGAGGGCCGGCATGCCCGCAGCTGCAGCCGGAATAATCGCCTGGCCGGTGGTAAATGAAGCCGACGTCGCAAGTCCTGGCTTGCCGAGGAATGGGAACCATTGCTCTCCGAACGCCATGTTGTAGTCGAATAGGATCCAGACGACCAACACGGACGCGAAAGCGTACATCGACATGAAGGCGGAGTTGATCGCCCATTTCTTCTTGACGATGCCGCCATAGAGAACCGTCAGCCCCGGAATGCTTTGCAGGCCGACGAACGTCGCAGCCGCAAGCTGCCACGCGTTGTTTCCAGTATCCAGCCATTGTGGTGATGGTGTAAGTGCCATGAGCGTTCCCCAATTGTTTTGAACGAAGCTCAGTCCGTGCACCGGTCGCACAGACCAGCCGCAAAAAAAACGCAAGGAATATACCACTCGTCTCCGGCTTATTTGGACGTTGAATGGTTGGAAACATTTCCGCAAAAGTCGTGCATCGGACCGAGGTGACGATGATTAGAAAATGCGCATTTGCCTATAAAATAGTCAGGTAACGTACGAGGAGCGGCCCATGGTTGCGAGGCGGCTGGCGGGGGGAATTGGCGCGTTGGCGGTCGGCATCTCGGCTGCCGCCATCGGCGGCGAAGCGCCACATGGCGAGACCGCGATCACCTGCACCAATGTCTCAAGCGGCGCGAATTGGCAGATCAAGATCGACTACGACAAAGGCACTGTCGATTCCAACCCGGCCCGCATCAGCGATGCAGAGATCTCGTGGCACGATCCGACCGACGGCGGCAACTACAGGCTTGACCGCAAATCCGAGAAACTTACGGTCGTCATTGCGTCGAGCACCGGCGGCTATTCCCTGTTTCATCGCTGCAAGCTTTAGAAAACCGTTCCCATCCGGCGATCTGAGTGCGAGGCAGGGCCTTTTTGCGGATTATGTGCTCTCGCGGAAATTGGAACCAAGGGGATGGCGCAACGGGTTTCCCGCATCAAGGTAAGTGTCGGGTTCGTCTCGGAGACCGGACCGCGCAAACGCAATGAAGATTTCGCCGGCGCCGTTTTTGGTCCCGAGCTCCCCGAGCCGCGCCGTGACGTGGTGGCGGCGATCTCAGATGGAATCGGAGGCGCAAAGGGTGGCCGCGAGGCGGCCGAGATCGCGGTGCGCGGTTTTCTCGACGGTTTTTGCGACCTGCCGGAGACGATGGAGGTGCGGCGCGCAGCCGCCATCGTATTGAATGCGCTCAACGGCTGGATCCACTCGCAAGGCCAGCGCGATGCCGGGTTGATGGGGATGGGATGCACCTTCACCGCGCTGGTGCTGCGCGGGCGCGTCGCGCATGTGCTGCATGTCGGTGATACCCGCGCCTACCGCTTCAGCCGCGACCACCTGACCTTGTTGACGGAAGACCATGTTCGGCAGGGCGGCACCGGCCGGTCGAACATCCTGGTCCGCGCGCTCGGCGTCGAGACCGAGGTGCGGCTGGACTACACCACCCAGCCGGTAGCTCAGCACGACCGCTTCCTGCTTTGCAGTGACGGCGTGCACGGCTATCTCGCAGCCGAGGCCATCGTCGAGATCTTGCGCGAGCGCGTCTCTTCCGAGGATACCGCGCGCGCGCTGATTGCGGCCGCGCTCGATGCCGGCAGCACCGACAACTGCACCGCGTTGGTGCTCGATGTCGTTGGCCTGGAGACGGCGGTCACGGCTGATATCGGCGCCAACATCGTGCAACTGCCGATGACCCCATTGCCGCAGGGCGGCGAGAGCATCGATGGATTCGTGCTCAAGGTGCTGTTGTCGGAGGGACGATACACCCGCCTGTTCGGGGCGGAGGACGAGATCGAGGGCGGCGAAGTGGCGCTGAAATTCCCGAAGCCGCAGGTCGGCAGCGTCGCTACCTACCGCGCGGCGTTCATGCGCGAGGCGTGGGTCGGCGCGCGCGTGACAAGCCCCTGGCTCGGCCACGTCATCGAGTTGCCGCCGGGGCGGCAGACCTGCCTTTACACCGTCATGCCGCTTTATCAGGGCGAACTTTTGGAGACCAGGCTGGCCCGTCGCCCCGCGCTTGGCCTCGAGGAGGGACGCAATATCGCGATCAAGCTTTCGCGGGCGGCGGCGGCGTTGCACCGCGCCGGCATCATTCATCGCGACATCAAGCCGGACAATGTGATCCTCGAGCGTGAGGGATCGCTGAAGCTGATCGATCTCGGCGTGGTGCGTATACCCGGAATGGAAGATTTCCCGCCCGAGGACATCCCGGGCACGACCGCCTACATGGCGCCCGAAATGTTTGACGGCGAAGCAGGCAACGAGGCCACCGACATCTACGCGCTCGGCGTCACCATGTTCCGCGCCTTCACCGGCGAATTCCCCTACGGTAACGCCGATGCCACCGGCCGGCCGCGCCGTGACAGGCCGACGCCGCTCTCGGCGCTGCGCCCGGACCTCCCGGCCTGGCTGCAGGCCGCGCTCGCGCGGGCGATCGCAACAGACGCGGCCGAGCGCTACCGCGACATGACCGAATTTGCCGTGGAAATGGAGGCAGGGCCGGCGAGCGCCCCGCCTGCGATGCAACGGCCGCGGACGCTCTATGAGCGTAACCCAACTCGGTTCTGGCAGGGTGTTGCGGCGCTGCTCGCGCTGGTGCTGCTCGTGACGCTGCTGCGGCGCTGAGGCGTCAAAAGCGGATTTGGATTTGCGGGTGCACGCAAATCGTTGGCGAAATAAAACCGCCCGGTTTTTGCCGGGCGGTTTTTCATCTCACCAATCTGATTTGTTATTCGCCGCCGCCAAAGCGCCGCGACCACCATCCGGCGCGGCGGGGCTGGTTGTCGCCCGTTGCTTCCCGCGCGGGCTCAGCCGGGGCAGGGGCCTGCGATGGCTGGCTCGGGCTGGCGGGCGGCGCCTCGGGGGCTTGCGCCTCGGCCAGGAAGCTTACCTTCTCGCGCACGGTTGAACGCCGCCGCGCGGCTCGCTCAGCGTCTTGCGCGCTTTCGGTCTCGGCGGAAGCGCTAGCCCCTTCCGACTGACCGTGATCCGCCGGTTGCTGTTCGGGCTGCGATGCGATCGGTTCGTGCTGAACCATCGGCAAGGATTGATCGGATGGAGCGCTGTCAAAATCGGCCACCGCGCCTGATGCTTCCGGATCCGACCGCGGCCCAAGCTCGTCGGCGATCGATGCGGCGAGACCGTCGTCCGGTCCGGTGCCGCGCCGGCGGCGTCCACCGCGGCGTCCGCGGCGACGAGGCCGGCGTTCGCCGCCCCCCGGCTGATCACCGCGCGCGAAACTCGGCTGCTCCTCGCTCTCATCTTCCTCTGCATCGCCCTCATCGGCTTGCACATCCGCAACCGGTTCGGCGTCGCCGGTGTGCACGGCTTCGCCAGCATGCATGGCCTCGCCATCCTCGCGCGGCGGGCCGCTTTCGCGCACCTCGCCGCCGCGGCCGCGCCGGCGCCGCCTGCGCTTGCGGCGATGGCCGTCGGGACCGCCTTCGCTTTCGCTCGCTTCGCTGGCGGCCTGCTCGCCGCCCAGTCCCTCGGTTTCTTCCGTCTCGACTTCGGATTCGTCCTCCAAGTCGAGCGCGTCGTCGTCGAAGGCTTCCTCCGACGGTGGCGGCGCGGCTGCGGCCTGGGCCGCCAGCAGCGCTTTGGCCGCCTCCAGCGTATGCACCTGCTCGCCGCGATCGATGACGAACGACTGCTGGCCGCTGACCGAGGGGTCGGCCACCACCGAGAGCGTCACCTTGAAGCTGTTCTCGAGGTCGCGCAAATGGCCGCGCTTGTGGTTGAGCACATAAAGCGCAACATCGGTTCGGGTCCGCACCACGAGATTATGGGTGGCGCCCTTCATCAGGATTTCCTCGATGCCGCGCAGCAATTGCAGTGCGACCGAGGATACCGACCGCACGTGGCCGGTGCCGCCGCATTGCGAGCAGGGCTCGGTCGAACTCTCGAGCACGCTGGCGCGGATGCGCTGGCGCGACATTTCCAGCAGTCCGAAATGTGAGATGCGCCCGACCTGGATGCGCGCCCGATCCTGCCTCAGGCAATCGGAGAGCTTGCGCTCGACCGAGCGGTTGTTGCGCTTCTCGTCCATGTCGATGAAGTCGATGACGATCAGCCCCGCGAGGTCGCGCAGCCGCAGCTGGCGGGCGACCTCCTCGGCCGCCTCGAGATTGGTCTTGAGCGCAGTGTCCTCGATATGGTGCTCCCGCGTCGAGCGGCCGGAGTTGACGTCGATCGAAACCAGCGCCTCGGTCTGGTTGATCACGACGTAGCCGCCGGAACGCAACTGCACGGTGGGCGAGAACATCGCATCGAGCTGGCTTTCGACCCCCATTCGCGAGAACAGCGGCTGGCCGTCGCGATATTGCTTCACCGCCCGCACATTGGAGGGCATCAGCATTTTCATGAAATCGCGCGCTTCATGGTAGCCGGCTTCGCCCGCAACCAGGATATCGTCGATTTCCTTGTTGTAGAGGTCGCGCAGCGATCGCTTGATCAGCGAGCCTTCCTCATAGACGAGGGTAGGGGCCTGCGACTTCAACGTCATGTCGCGCACGGTTTCCCACATCCGGATCAGGTATTCGAAATCGCGCTTGATCTCGGGCTTGGTGCGCGAGGCGCCGGCGGTGCGCAGGATGATCCCCATGCCCTCGGGCACGTCGAGATCCTGCACCACTTCCTTCAAGCGAGAACGATCCTGCGCGGAGGTGATTTTGCGGCTGATGCCGCCGCCGCGCGCGGTGTTGGGCATCAAGACCGCATAGCGACCCGCCAGCGACAGATAGGTCGTCAGCGCGGCGCCCTTGTTGCCGCGCTCTTCCTTCACGACCTGCACCAGCATCACTTGACGGCGCTTGATGACCTCCTGAATCTTGTACTGGCGGCGTGGGCGGAACGGGCGCTCGGGCACCTCTTCCAGCACGTCGTCGCCGCCAACGGATTCGACGACTTCTTCCTCGGCGTCCTCGCCTTCATCGTCATCATCGTGAGGCTCGTCGCCGATCGGCGAAGCAACCCGCTCGGCTTCAGGCGCGACGGCGTGCTCCGAGCCCGCATGTTCGGCATCGACCGCGTCGTCCGCGTGCGCGGCGTTTTCGCGCGCCTGCTCTGCGTGTGCCTGCGCGTCATGAAATTGCTCTGCCTGGCCAGGTCCTTCATTATTGAACTCGGGTGCAGCCGGCTCGTCGATGGCGGCGGCAACGGATTCCTCGACCGCGGCCGTAACGGGCGTCTCGGCCTGGTCATGGCTGCCTTCATCAAGATCGTGTTGAGCGTCGGGACGCGAATCATGGGCGTCATGCTCACGCGCTTCGTGATCATGGGCCTCGTGACCTTGAGCCTCGTGATCCTGAGGCTCGTGATCTTGAGGCTCGTGATCTTGGGCTTCTGCATCGGCGTGGTATTCGGCCTCGTGCGCAGCCTCGTGATCTCCGTAGGGCTGAGGAGCCTGCGACGGATCGGCGCTGGCGCCCTCGACGATTTCGCTGCGGACGCGGTCGCCATGACCGCGGCGGCGGGAGTTGCGATGGCGCGGACGCCTTCGGTTGGAACGGTTTTCGCTCTCTTCTTCGGCCTCGCGATGGGCACGTTCGTCGGCCTCGATCAGCGCCTGACGGTCGGCGACCGGAATTTGATAATAGTCTGGATGGATTTCGCTGAAGGCGAGGAAGCCGTGACGATTGCCGCCATATTCGATGAAGGCAGCTTGCAGTGATGGCTCTACGCGCGTGACCTTGGCGAGATAGATGTTGCCGCGCAGTTGCTTGCGCTGGGCGGTCTCGAAATCAAACTCTTCGACGCGATTGCCTTTGACCACGACAACCCGGGTCTCTTCCGGGTGCGTGGCGTCGATCAACATTTTGTTGGGCATTTTGTAACTCTTGACGGCGGCGGGCGCGGTTTACCGTGAGCGCGTGTCGCGCCGCCGGGTGACGCGACGGTCCACCTGATTCGGGGGTGAGGGGAAGGCCAAAACGCAACCCGGGGCGCCGTGCCGAACCGAATCCCGCTGGCGCAAGGCGGCGCGCGGAGCTTTGGCTCCGCAGTGTCGCGAATTGGCCTTGGGTCTTGGTCGGCAACACAGTCTGGCGCATCAAGCGTCGGCCCGTCTGGAACACGTTGGCGGCAGAAAAGCCGCCTTGTCTATCGCTGACGGCCAAGTGTGGCGCCTTTAGGCGCCCGCCTCGGATCGCATACCGGGCCCCGTCGAGGGCCTGATATCGGGTCATGTCGCCTCTTAAAACCGCCCCTTAAACGAGATGGGCCGGATACCGCTCGGGCTCGAAACCGCCTTTCCCTGGTAGCCGTGCACCGCGCTGGCTTTGGGGGGTGGCGGAAAGACGCTGGAATCTTCTTGGAATCGAAGGTTCCGGCGCTGCACCGGGAGGCTGAACGCGACACAACCGGGAGTAATAGCCGTCAGCCCTCTCTACATACGTTGAATGGCCCTGCCGTGCAAGGGAAGCGTCGCCGTGCTGCAACAGTCACCGTTATTCACCGAGCCGCCTTTAAGCTGCAATTAACCCTGCGGTTCTATTGCGGTAAGAGGGTCGCTGGTGGTCCGGTTTTCCACATTCGTGGCCCCCCGCTTCGGGGTGCCGTTGCGAATGTGACAATCGAAGGATCGCTTGCAAATATAGGTTTCTAGTGGAGTTTTGGATTTGACCAGCCCGTCGCCAAGCGGGTAGCGAAGGTCAATTCCATTCCGCCCGGAGGCTAGGATTCATTGGCGAGCCGCGCAACTCACCGTGTTCTGGGATTCGCGCTCGTGTGTGCCGCAGCATTGGCATGTTCGGTCGGTGGCTTCTCCGGCACCGCGCGCGGACAATCCCCGGCCGCGGTTGCCGCCTCGGTCCCCGCGATTGCAACGGACGCCCGGTTGGCCGGCGACGCCAAACAAACCCGGTTCGTTCTCGATCTCGACAAGAGCATCCAGTTTCGTGCCTTCACCCTGGCCGATCCCTACCGGGTGGTGGTCGATATTCCCCAGGTCGATTTCCGGTTGCCGGTCGGAGCCGGCACCGCGAGCCGTGGACTGGTCAAGGCTTTCCGCTATGGCATGGTGATGCCGGGCGGTTCGCGGATCGTGTTCGATTTGACTGGCCCTGCCAAAATCGCCGGTTCCTACGTGCTCGACGCGGCCAACGGCCAACCGTCGCGGCTGGTGCTGGAAATGGAGGAGGTCGACCGTGCGGCCTTCAATCAGGCGACCGCCACGGAAAGCACGCCTGGGCTTAGGCCCGCCATCGCGGCTGCCAACGGCGCTGCAGCAACGGAAATACTGATTCCACCGAAACCGGCCATACCACCGGATTTACGGCCCGTGGTCGTCATCGATCCCGGCCATGGCGGCATCGACAACGGCACGCAGTCGAATGGTGAGACGGAGAAGAACCTGGTGCTCGGGTTCGCACTGGCGCTGCGCGATCGGATCGAGAAGGCCGGCAAGTACCGCGTCGTCATGACCCGTACGGACGATACCTTCATCCCGCTCGCCGACCGGGTGAAGGTCGCGCGCAACCAGTCGGCAGCGCTATTCGTCTCGATCCATGCCGACGCGCTGCCGCGTCGTGAAGGCGACGCCCAGGGCGCCACGATCTATACGCTCGCCGACAAGGCGTCCGACACCGAGGCCGAACGGCTGGCGGAGGCTGAAAACAAGGCAGACGCCATTGGTGGCGTCAATCTGACGGAAGAGCCAACCGATGTTGCCGATATCCTGATCGACCTCGCGCAGCGTGAAACCCGCACCTTCTCGAACCGCTTCGCGCGGCTGTTGATGGGCGAGATGAAGAATACCGTTCGGATGCACAAGCATCCGCTGAAGTCGGCGGGATTTCGCGTGCTGAAGGCCCCCGATGTGCCCTCTGTGCTGGTCGAACTCGGCTATGTCTCGAACAAGGGCGACCTCGAACACCTGGTTTCGGAGAATTGGCGTTCGAAAACCGTGGGATCGATGGCGCAGGCGATCGATCTCTTCCTGGCCAAGCGCCTGGCAATAGCGGGGCCCGCAATTCAAAGGAAGCCCTAGTTTGGCCACAGCGCCAGCTTTATAAACGCCCTTGAGGTATTCGAAATCGCTGAGGATTCTGCGCTCAGTCGAGGCGTCGAGGTATATTGTGCGTCCCGCCCGGAGCAGTCGTTTGTTCCGCCGGCACATTTGTGTTGAGGACGGCGCCGGCCTTTGGGGCGCCAGCAAATTTCGGTCAAGGGAACTTGGATAGGGAACTTGGGTAATGCGCTTGCTGGTGCGGTTCTTGGGATTCCTGTTCGCCGCCGGAACCGTGGTGTTCCTGGTGGGCGTCGCCGCGGCTGCCGGTCTGATCTGGCATTTCTCCAAGGATTTGCCGGATTATTCGCAACTCCAGGACTACGAGCCGCCGGTGATGACGCGCGTGCACGCGTCGGACGGCGCGCTGCTCGGCGAATATTCCAAGGAGCGGCGGCTGTATCTGCCAATTCAGGCGGTTCCGAAGCTTGTCATCAACGCGTTCCTCGCAGCCGAAGACAAGAACTTCTACGAGCACGGCGGCATTGACTATTCCGGCATGGCGCGGGCGGCCCTCGTCTACGCGCAGAATTACGGTTCGAACCGACGTCCGCAGGGCGCTTCCACTATCACCCAGCAGGTCGCCAAGAACTTCCTCTTGACCAATGAGGTCTCGTTCACCCGCAAGATCAAGGAAGCCTTGCTGGCGATGCGGATCGAGCGCGCCTATTCCAAGGACAAGATCCTCGAGCTTTATCTCAACGAAATCTATCTCGGCCTTGGTGCGTACGGTATCGCCGCCGCGTCGCTGGTCTATTTCGACAAATCGGTGAACGAGCTCACCGTAGCCGAAGCGTCCTATCTGGCCGCGCTGCCGAAGGCGCCGGCAGCGCTGCACCCGGTGCGCAACCGCGACCGTGCGATCGAACGGCGTAATTACGTAATCGACCGCCTCTTGGAAAACGGCTGGATCAAGCAGGCCGATGCCGACAAGGCGCGCAAGGACCCGCTGATTGTCACCAACCGCACCAATGCCGCGCATATTTTTGCCGGCGAATATTTCGCCGAGGAAGTTCGCCGCGACATCTTCGAGCGTTACGGCGAAAAGAAACTTTATGAAGGCGGCCTGTCGGTGCGCACCACGCTTGATCCGAAGATCCAGGTGATGGCGCGCAAGACCATGGTGGCCGGCCTCGTCAATTATGATGAAGCGCAGGGCTGGCGCGGCCCGCTCAGCAAGCTCGATATTTCCGGCGACTGGGGCGTCAAACTCGCCGATGTCAAATCGCTATCGGATATCTCGCCGTGGCGGATGGCCGTGGTGCTGGAGACCGGCGACCAGTCTGCGCGGATCGGCTTCCAGCCCAGCCGCGAATTGGGCGGCGCGGTCAGTAAGGAAAGGCAAACCGGCATCGTCACGCTCGAAGGCGTGAAATGGGCCAGGGCCGCGTCGGGGCCTGCCAAGGGAAGGACGCCGACCGCAGTGTCGCAGGTGCTCGCACCGGGCGATGTGATCTACGCCGATCCGTTATTCGGCAAAGACGGCAATCCGGTCGAGGGCCAGTTCCGCTTGCGTCAATTGCCGGAAATCTCCGGCGCGATGGTGGTGATGGATCCGTGGACCGGACGCGTGCTGGCGATGGTCGGCGGGTTCTCCTTCGACCAGAGCCAGTTCAACCGCGCGACGCAGGCCTATCGCCAGCCGGGTTCGTCGTTCAAGCCGATCGTATATTCGTCGGCGCTCGACAACGGATACACGCCCTCGACGGTGGTTGTCGACGCGCCGATCGAAATCGACATGGGGCAGGGCGGCGGCGTTTGGCACCCGGAAAACTATTCGGCCGGCAAATATCAAGGACCGGTGACGCTGCGTAACGCGCTGCGGCAGTCGCTCAACACGGTGACGGTGCGCCTTGCCCAGGACATCGGCATGCCGTTGATTGGCGAATACGCAAGGCGCTTTGGCGTCTATGACGAATTGCCGAACTATCTCTCCTATGCGCTCGGCGCCGGCGAAACCACCGTGATGCGGATGGTTACGGCCTATTCGATGTTTGCCAATGGCGGCCGTCGTGTGAAGGCGACCCTGATCGACCGCATCCAGGATCGCTACGGCCATACCATCTTCAAGCACGATGCCCGGGAATGCCGCGGCTGCGACGCGCAAGGCGGCTGGAAGAATCAACCCGAGCCGCAACTCGTCGACCGCCGCGAGCAGGTCTTGGACGCGATGACCGCCTACCAGATCACCTCGATGATGGAAGGCGTGGTGCAGGCCGGCACCGCGACTGTTGTCAAGGAGGTTGGCAAGCCAATCGCCGGCAAGACCGGCACCACCAACGACGAAAAGGATGCCTGGTTCATCGGCTTCTCGCCCGATATCGTCGTCGGCATCTATGTCGGCTACGACAAGCCGCGCAACCTCGGCCGGGGCATGACCGGCGGTCATCTCGCCGCTCCCATCGCGCGCGACTTCCTGAAGCTTGCGCTGGCCGACAAGGCGGCGATCCCATTCAAGGTGCCGGCCGGAATCAAGCTGATCCGCGTCGTTTCCAAGACCGGCATGCGGGCAGGTCCGGGGGAGAGCGGTGGCACCATCCTCGAAGCCTTCAAGCCGGGAACCGCGCCGCCTGACAACTACTCCGTCATCGGCGTTGCGGATGCCGACGGCCGGACGCTGACGGTCGCACCGGACGTCGATCGCACCATCATGCGCCCCGGCACGGGCGGGCTTTACTAGCTATCGACGCGTTCTCCTGAATAAAGCGCGCCAGAAGGCGAGCAAGGCCGGTCCGCGCCGATTGCGCTTTGACCCGTGCGCCGCTACATCCCGCTGGCAACATTGCCGTGGCGGCAAACGCCAACGAGGCCAGAGATCACCATGCGCGCCGAAATCGAACGTCTAGTCGAAGAGATCAAGCAGTCGGTCGGGCTGCTGAGGAGGCATCTTTGACGTCGAGAAATCGACGGCGCGGCTCGCCGAGCTGAACAAGCTCGCGGAAGATCCCAATCTCTGGAACGATCCTCAGAAAGCGCAGAAACTGATGCAGGAGCGCACCTCGCTGGAGGACGCGCTTTCAGGCATCGGCAAGGTCGAGCGCGAGCTTGAGGACAATGTCGGCATGATCGAGCTTGGCGAGGCCGAGAACGATTCACGCGTCGTTATCGAGGCGGAGAACGCGCTCAAGAACCTGAAGAAGGAAGTCGCGCGCCGCGAATTGGAA
>Ga0209153_1000215_pt1 | contig 31085 bp, 30 predicted proteins | sample GraSoiAngelo_120_FD_185877 | JGI IMG/M metagenome (GOLD analysis project Ga0209153, IMG submission 185877) | Grasslands soil microbial communities from the Angelo Coastal Reserve, California, USA - 14_0919_09_20cm (SPAdes) (version 2) | ecosystem: Environmental > Terrestrial > Soil > Grasslands ... | reverse complement strand
ACGAAGCGGAGCGGCTGACTTGCAAGAGAGACACAGACAAGAAAAGAGCGGGCCAATGAAGCCCGCTCTTTTCGTTTCCTCAATTGCAATCGGGGCGATAGGATTTGAACCTCTGATCTCAAGAACGGTTTGGGTAATGCTCAATCTGGTGACAGTTTGAGCACAGTACAGCGCACTTCTCGATCTCTCGCTTTATCGTTTGGATTGATACCCCACGGCGCAGCATATCTGCTACGTTGAAGCCCTTCTGGCTATGATCAGTATGATGGAACTCTATAGCGAATTGCAATTGAGTGTAACTGGTGTCAGAACCGCCTGCGGTAGCGGGCGGGTCGTCAACATAAAGACCCGCCCGCTACCGCAGGCGGTTCTGACTTGGCTGCCCTGCCGAAGCGGCTACATTCAATCGCAAACCGCTATAAAGCTCGGAAGTCCGCAAACCTGCAACGCTCGCAAGCTAACCTCTTCTTATAATCATCAAGCCATTGCCTGATGTTTTTGCGCCGCGCATTTTTGCCAGCCTGCTTGCAGCTTTGGCATTGGAGGCGGCGATAAATTTTGCCCGCGATGATCTTGCAAACTCCGAAAGATTCATTGGGCTGCTCCAATCCACAATATCTACAAATCTTCATAACCTGCCAAGATCGAAACTAAGAATATTCAACGTACCAGCAAAAAAGAAGCAGTGGATTGACCAATCCACTGCTTCTATACATCATAATGGTCGGGGCGGAAAGATTTGAACTTTCGACCTCTCGGTCCCGAACCGAGCGCTCTACCAGGCTGAGCCACGCCCCGATAAGTTCGGATAGTCATTCTAAGTGGCGCAACGTGGACTGTCAAACAAGCACGTCTATTAGTAATGATCTGATTTGCGGATCGGCGGAAGAGTACCGGCGGACGCCGACCCTGCCTAATGCAGCAGATGGTCGAACTCTGTTTTAATGATCTGGTAGCATTCGCAAGCGAACTCTTCCAACCCTTGCTTGTCCTTGATGGTGATGTGCCCGCGATGATATGTAATCAGCCCTTCGGTTTGCAGGATGCTGGCGGCTTCCGTTACGCCCGCACGCCGCACGCCGAGCATCGTGGCGATGAACTCATGCGTGAGCGGCAAGTCAGCGTACACGCAACGGTCGTAGCTCATCAGCAGCCAGCGCGCCAAGCGTTCGCCGATGCCATGCACTCTGTTGCACGCGGCTACTTGTGAAGTCATCAGCAAGAGCGATTGCGTGTAGCGCAGCAGCAAGTCATGGAGCGCGCCGCCGCGCTTGAACTCGCGCTTAATCGTTTGCGCGCTCATGCGTAGCGCGCCGTCCTGAATCTGCACTATCGCTTCATACGGCGACTCATCAACGCCGAGCAAGCAGGAAAGTCCGACCATCCCTTCAAAGCCGATGATGCCTACTTCGACGTTCGCGCCGTCAGACATTTGTGAGACTAAGGACACCATCGAGTTCGTCGGGAAATAGACGTGCTTGATAGGCTCACCAGCTTGATAGAGAGTTTGCCCTTGAGGCAGATTGACAGGCTCCAGATGCGGCGCAATGCGTTCGTAATCTTCGGGCGACAGGGTAGCGAGAATGTGGTTTTCAGTCGGCTGGCGTAGTGCATTGCTCATCGGGGGCATCTCCCTGAGTGACGGTCGCGTGTGGTGAACACAGCAGACGGCACAAGGAGAAGGCTCTGTAGGCTCATCCCGATGTCGAGTGTTGAATTCTCAAAAGAACTGGCTCAAACAGTACGAAGGGATTATACCACCCCAAGCTCAAACTAGGAACTCACCCGGCTGTTGCGCCACGAATTATCCGCTAAGCACGTTCACTCGAAGCCGCTTCGGTTGCCGTCGCCTCTTTATCGGCGCGCGCATGCTTGAGGTGACGCCAGACCCACCATGCTGCGCCCGCGAGGATGATGAGACCGATCAGGAAGTCGAAGCGATGAAACCAAGCCTTGAGCGCTTCGTTCTTGTCCCACTGTGCGCCGAGCACCTGCCCGACGTAAGCCAAGCCCAGACACCAAGGGAGCGAGCCGAGAAACGTATAGAGGATAAAGCGCGGCACACGCATGCGCGCCACGCCCGCCGGAAACGCGATGAACGTGCGCACGACCGGCAGCAGACGGCTCGCAAACACAATCACCTCGCCATAGCGCGCAAACCAACGATCAGCCAGATCGAGATCGTGGCGCGAGATCAAAACGTACTTGCCATACTTCTCGATCAGAGGCCGCCCGCCATACATGCCCACCCAGTAAGCTACCATCGAGCCGACCACACAACCGACAGCGCCCGCCACCGCCACGAGCCACAGGTTGAACCGGCCCGTATGCACCAGATAACCCGAAAACGGCATGATCACTTCCGACGGCAGAGGGATGCATGCCGACTCGATGGCCATCAACAACACGACACCCGTGTAGCCAAGCTTTGAAATTACCGCCACAATAAAACCGGAGAGGATTTCGATGAGTCTGCCAATCAAATGATCTGCTCCAATTGAGAAGGAGGCTGCGCGCCGATGCGTAGCCTCAAGTTGTTAAAGCTCACACCTACCACTCGTCAATTCAACCCGAACCCATGCGCTAATCGGCCCGAGGGTTGAATCGTCACTCAGCAAGCTATCGCTCTTAGAGTAACTATGTTGGTAATGTATCTTATCTCGCCGTCGTCTGCCACTTGCCTTTCAAGCATCACAAGGCTTGTGCCACTTTGCCGGGCGAGTGGAAATGAACATGGCTAAAACGCTCATCTTTGGTTATCCAGAGCCGCACGTTCGGTACACAGAGAGGCGTGCCGCCTACGTGGTCGTCATCAACGATGGTCAAGTTGCGCTGGTCAAGGGCCAACAGAAATATTTTCTGCCGGGTGGCGGCTCGTTGCCGGGCGAAGCGCCTGACGCTACGGTTGCACGTGAGGTGTCTGAGGAATTAGCACGCACTGTGCGACTAATTCGCAGGCTCGGTGAAGCTGTTCAGTACTTCTACGCCGCGACAGACGAACAGCATTACAAAATGCGCGCGACGTTCTTCGCGGGCGAATTCATGGATAAGTTGGGACATGATGGCGAGAATGAACTACATTGGTTGCCGTTAACTGAGGCTGAGCAGGCTTGCTTCCACGCATGCCATGCTTGGGCAATTCGTCAGTCTTGCGCTCCAACCTCTGACCTCTAACCCTTGCCTCACGTCTGCCAGCCGTAGCGCCCGATGAGCGGGACGAAGACGCATGCGCCGTGTTCCTCCTGCTCGTAGCCTGCTTCCGTGCGACAGACGCGAATGAGGCGCTGCGCTTCGCGCGATGAGCCGATGGGGATGACGAGCCGGCCGCCGATCTTTAATTGCGCGAGGAGCGGCTGCGGGATGTCCGGGCCGCCTGCGGCTGTGAGGATCGCGTCGTAGGGGGCGTGCGCTTCCCAGCCGAGCGTGCCGTCGAAGGCTTTGATGGTCGCGTTGTAGATGTTCAACTCGCGTATGCGCGCCTGCGCGTCGCGCGCTAGTTCGCCGATGCGCTCAATCGCATAGACCTGCGCCGCGAGTCGTGCGAGCACAGCCGTCTGATAGCCTGAGCCTGCGCCGATCTCAAGCACGCGGCTTCGGTCGTCCAACTCCAACAACTCCGTCATACGCGCGACGATATAAGGCTGCGAGATGGTTTGATTGCCGGAGATGGGCAGCGCGTGATCGCCGTAGGCACGTTCACGCAGAGCTTCGGGCACGAAGAAGTGGCGCGGCACTTCGCGCATGACGCGCAACACGCGCTCGTCGCGGATGCTGTAATGCGCGCGCAGGCGTTCGATCATCGCCGCGCGTCGCCCGCTAAACTCTGAAGCCGGCCCCTGTGGTAGTTGTGATGCGGAACGCAAAAGGAAGTAGTCCCCTTGTCTTGTATGATGCGCAGTTCAAGCGCGCTCGACCGGCTCGTCTTCAACAGCACAGACCGGCGCGGGCGTTGCGTCGTCCGTGTTCCACTCGGCGAGCGCCGCGAGTTCTTGATAGTTCGTCATGTCGCTGCGCATCGGCGTGACGGAGACGAGGCCGTGCCGCACGGCATAAAAATCCGTGTCCTCTTCGCACTCGCCCTCGAAGTATTCTTCACCGATCCAGTAGTAAGCTTTGCCGCGCGGGTCTATGTGCTCGCTGATGATCGGGCGCGCGTTCTTCACGCCCTGTCGGGTGACGCGCACACCTTTGATCGCGCCCGGCGGCAGATTGATATTCAAGAGCGCCCCTTCAGGTAAGCCCTCTTTGATCACACGGCGCACGACTTGGGCCGCGAACGCGGCCGCATGCGTGAAGTCGAAACGCTCGCGCGTCACTAAACTAAAAGCCAAACCCGGCACGCCGAAGATCGTCGCTTCGAGCGCGCCGGCGACCGTGCCCGAATAGGTCGCATCATCACCCAAGTTGCCGCCATGATTGATGCCTGAGACGCAGATGTGCGGGCGCGCTTCCGCCGGGAGAATCTTGTGCAGCGCCAATGTCACACAATCGGTCGGCGTACCGTCAACCGTCCAGTGCCGTTCGTCAATTTGGCGGATGCGCAAAGGGCGCGCCAGCGTCAGACTGTGCGATGCGCCGCTCATCTCCGAGGCGGGCGCGACCACATAGACGTCGCCCACTGCCTTCAATGCCGCTTCGACTTGCGTGAGACCGTCGGAATGTATGCCGTCGTCGTTCGTTAACAGAATCCGAATCATAGAAAAGACCAACCGTTCATCATTACACCTTAACGCCTTGAATTATTCAAGCAGCGCCGCTGTTCAACTTCGCATACGGCTGCGAGCTAACCCAATCTTTCATTCAGCCATTGCGCAAAAGTTGACCAATCAACGCGCCGGAAGCCGCGTTTGCCCGAAGCGCGCCGCCAACCGAACGAGCCGTGCCCGATCTCTATCTCGCCCAGCTTCTCGCCCTCAGCGAAAATCTCCAACTCAATGCCGCTCCCCGCCTTCGATAACTCAAGCACCTGTACCTTAACTTTCACCTCATGCTTCTTGTCCTGCACCATCTCGCTTCTCTCCTTGCACAAAGATGAACCGATGTATGCGCGCGCACTTGGTTATGTTACGTGCTAATGGGACAAAGCGAAAGCCCCGCGCCGTCTGCAACGCGCGGGGCTTTCGCTTGTCACGAACGACGGTGCCCGGTTTAAGCTGAAGCAGATGTCGTCGTCTCGTTCTTCGCGCGGCCCAAGCTTTTGATCTGCACCGGCTTGTTCTGCTCCACTTCGCTCGCGCCGAGTTTCTGCTTGAGCACCATCTCTTGGTAGAGCTTGCGCATCATCACGGCCTCTTCGTGCGCCGTCTTCGGCCCAGCCATCTCCGGCCTGTGCGGGCGCTGCAAGTCGGTCTCGTTCAGATTGAGGCTGACCGCCGACTTGTAGTCGAGCGCAACCTCTTTGCCGCGCGCGAAGATTTCGTGTCGCCCGTGCTCCTGATACCACTTGGCGACGGTCGCGTTCTGGTGCATCTGCTCAATGATATTGCGCCAGCCGATGCCCGTGTTATAAGCGCAGAAACTGATCTCGCCTTCCTGTGTGCCGTAAGGGATGATGCACATCTCTGTGCGGCGGAAGTCGTAGTTGAACAGGTCTTGAAACCACATGCCCGCGATGAAGAGGAAGTTCCAACGATCCGCGCGGCGCGCTTCAATGTCACGCTTCGAGCGTTTGCCGTCCACGCGCCCGTAATTCTTGCCCGTCAGACCAAACGACTTGTCGAACTTCTTGAACAACTCGTAGAGCGAGAAGTGCGTCGGCGCGCTGTAAGAGTTGTAATGCTTCAAGAGCGCCAAGCCCATCATGACGTTCGACGCCCACTTACCGCGCCCCGCGTCCGTGATCCGTTGCATGTCGCGAACTAAGCCCGGAATGTTCAGGAACTCCGGCACGGGTCGCATCTCTTTCGTCTCTTTGTCAATCATCACGGCCGTGCCCACGCCGCAGTTCGGATGGCAGCCGCAAGAGACTTGACCCCATTCGGCGTCGGGGCCGTGCGCGAGGTCTGCGAAGTCCGCGAACGCGCCCATCAGCGAGAGCGGGAACCAATCGCGCGTCGGCTCGGTGATGCCGACTTGATCTTTCACGTCGCGCGCCAGATGCGACAAGGTGTAGCGCTGCGCCATGCGCCGATCATCCGTGATCTCCTCATCACGACCCGTGAACGAGACGGGCTGGAACGAGATGAACGCGATCTTCTTCGGGTTCTCCAAAGCGAAGCGTATGACCGAGCCGACCTGATCATTGTTGATGTTGTTGACCAGCGTCGTCACCAGCACGATCTCGACGCCCGCCTCGTGCAGGTTGTCAATCGCGCGCAGCTTCACGTCGAACAGATTTCCGACTTGCCGGTGACTATTCGCATCGTTGCCGATACCGTCGAACTGTAGGTAAGCGTAACGCAGGCCCGCCTCGGCCGCCGCGCGGCAGAACTCTTTCGACTTGGCAAACTCGATGCCGTTCGTCGCGCACTGCACGGAGTTGTAACCGACCTTGCGCGAATAGCGGATCGAGTCGAGGAAGTGCGGCGAGATGGTCGGCTCACCGCCCGAAAACTGCACAGACATCTGCCGGCGCGGTTTGATCGAGATGGCTTTGTCGAGAATGTCTTTGATTTCGTCGAATGACAACTCGTGGACGAAGCCGACCTGATTCGCGTCCATGAAGCAAGGATCGCACATCATGTTGCAGCGGTTTGTCAGGTCAATCGTCAAGACCGACCCGCGCCCGTACTTGATCGTGCTAGACCCGTGATTGTGCAACTTCTCGTCGTTGTGCGCTTGAATGTCGCGACCGGGGAACATCGCTTCGATGTGCTTCAAGAACTTCGAGTCAATCGCCATGATGTCCTCGAAATGGCCGTGGACGGGGCAATCCTTGACCATCCAGATTTGCCCGTCGCGCTCGATGATCGTCGCCTTGATCTCGCCCACCTTCTCGTTGACCAACTCGGTCGGATCGATCACAGGCGCGCTCAAAATCCGTTGCCGCGCTTCGATGACGCACTTCGGACAGAGGCTGTCAGTCGTGCGCGGAAAACCGAGCGGCGGCTTCGACTTCTGCCAAGACTTCAGCATCGGCTTATCAGACCACTTCGGCGTAAACGATTTGCCCGGCCGGTACTGGTTGAAAAATTGGATCGTATTGAACAGTCCACCGGCGACGAGGGCCACGCCCCGCTCGACGTGCTTAATTGGCTTCTTCATCTTTTTTCTTCTCCACAGAATCCTGTTTGCTAGAACTAGACCGCAGGGCAAACCTGCGCCTCAAAGTATCCGTTCGCATGCAGTCGGAGACTTCAACGAGGCGTTAATTGCACTAGCTGTCAATTCAAATCCTACCCGTGGGCTTGCTCTTAAAACGACCAGAGGGATGATCGGTCGAAGTACATGTGCAATGACCGTGCCATCTCATGAGCAAAAACCTAAGTGAGAAAATAATAAGACTTATTCCTAAATCGACGTTACTGACAGCATCTCGCAGACGACTCGTCTGCGCGTCACATGAACCCGCGCACGCCCTCACCGCCGCATGTGAGTCCGACTGACCCGTATGCACGCACTATCCCTGATCCGGTATCGCCTTTTGACACCCGCGCGACTCTAACCGTGCGCCGAACCCGCATTTTTATTGATGATCTGAAAGACTTCGTTGAAGAGCGCGCCGTTGGTTGAGATTGCGTTGCCGCCGCGAATCGTGCGTTGCCCCCTCCAGTCTGTGAACGTGCCGCCCGCCTCTTCGACGATGGGCAGAAGCGGCGCGCAGTCCCAGACGTTCATCACGGGATCGAGCATGCACTCGGCTCGGCCCGTCGCCACTAACACATGCCCGTAGCAATCGCCCCAAGTGCGCCGCGCACCAAAGCGACGCTGCAACTCATCTGCCGCCGCGCCGAAGCCGTAACGCTCGCACGTGCCGAAGTCGGTCGCCAACAGCAGCGCCTCAGCCATCGAGTCGGTCGCGGAGACGCGCGCCAACTCGCCGTTCCAGTAGCAGCCCTGCCCGCGCGCAGCTTTGATCAACTCACCCAACGCTGGAAGGTGCACCACGCCGACCGACGGCTCATCCGCGATCTCTAACCCGATCAGCACGCCGTAGAACGGGACGCCATGCACGAACGAATATGTGCCGTCAATCGGGTCAATGATCCAACGACGATCAGTTGTGCCGGCCTGCTCGCCCTCTTCTTCACCGATGATGGCGTCGTCGGGAAAGCGTCGTCCGATCTCCGCGCGCAAAAACTTTTCTGCCTCACGATCTGCCGCCGTCACAAATGAGCCGTCGGCTTTGCGCTCGGCCTCAAGCGTTCGCCGAAAATAACGCAGCGTGATCTCGCCCGCGCCGCGCGCCAACTGGGCCGCAAACGCCATCAACTCGCGCAACGCCGCTCCGTCCGTCAACAGCGCGCGCGCTTCCACGCTCTCGCTCATTCCGTTTTCCTCAGCCGCTCATTCGGCTGGCCGCTGCGTTGTACTAACTCTGCGCTGATCTCTTCGAGCGTCACGCCACGCTCGACGCACAGCACGAGCAGATGATAGAGCAGATCGGACGCTTCGGCGACGAGCGCGCCTGCGTCACCGTTCTTCGCCGCGATGATCGTCTCGGCCGTCTCCTCGCCAAGTTTCTTCAAAATCTTGTCCAGCCCTTGATTGAACAGATAAGTCGTGTAAGAGCCTTCGGGCCGTTCTTGTCTGCGTCGTTCAATCAGCGCGTAAAGCTGTCGCAGTTGTAAGCCCAGCTCAGGCGCGCGTGGCTCGCTCGTTTCAGCATACGTGTTTGGCTCGCCTGCTTGTGCTCGGCCTAACTCGGCGTCAAGCTCTTGATGAAAACAGGTGCGCGCGCCCGTGTGACAGGCCGGCCCGCGCGGCTCAACCGAGACGAGCAGCGCGTCCGCATCGCAATCGGCGCGCACGCTAGCGACACGTTGCGTGTGGCCCGAAGTCGCGCCCTTGTGCCATAGTTCAGCGCGCGAGCGCGACCAGAACCACGTCTCGCCTTCGGCGAGCGTGCGTTGCAGACTCTCCGCGTTCATGTAAGCGAGCATCAACACCTCGCCCGTCCGCGCATCCTGCACCACCGTCGGCGCTAGGCCCCGCTCGTCAAACTTAATCTCACTCAAAGAAACTTTCATTGCAGTCGCTTTCGATTAACAGACCTATCACCGCACCACAACGCCGCGCGAACGCAGGTAATCTTTCACTTCGCTGATCTTGTAATGCCCGAAATGGAAGAGCGAAGCCGCAAGCACGGCGCTCGCGCCGCCCGTCGTCAGCGCGTCATAAAAATGTTCGAGCGTGCCTGCGCCGCCCGACGCGATGACGGGGATGCGCACAGCATCGCTCACGGCGCGCGTCAGCGCCAGATCATAACCGTCGCGCGTGCCGTCTCTGTCCATACTCGTCAGCAGAATCTCGCCCGCGCCCAACTGTTCGGCGCGTGCAGCCCATTCAAGCGCGTCCCAACCGACGTTATTCCGCCCGCCGTGCGTGTAAACTTCCCAGCCCGCTTTCGGATCGCCCGCGCACCTGCGCCGCGCATCAATCGCCACGACGATGCACTGACTGCCGAACGTCTCCGCGCCCGCGCGGATCAGTTCAGGTTCTTTAATCGCCGCCGTGTTGAGCGAGACTTTGTCTGCGCCCGCGCGCAAGATGGCGCGAATGTCTTCGACCGAGTTCAATCCGCCGCCGACCGTGAACGGAATGAAGACCTGATCGGCGACGCGCCGCACAAGCTCGGCGACGATGGCGCGCTTGTCTGACGACGCGGTGATGTCGAGGAACGTTAACTCGTCCGCGCCTTCCGTATCGTAACGCTTCGCCTGCTCGACCGGATCGCCCGCGTCTGTCAAAGAGACGAACTTGATCCCTTTGACCACGCGCCCGCGATCAATGTCGAGACAAGGGATGATCCGTTTAGCTAACATGACGCGCGTCGTTTTGATCTATCAATTTGTATTGTTCTCAAAATCGGCGGTCGCGAAGTTTTTCAGCAGGCGCAAGCCCGCTGCCTGACTCTTCTCCGGGTGAAATTGCACGCCGCAGACGTTCGCGCGCCCGACGACGGAAGCGTAACTCAAACCATAATCGGTCTCGCCCAACACCGCCTCGCGTTCGGTAGCAGCGCAATAATATGAATGAACGAAGTAGAAGAACGCGCCGTCACTGATGCCGGCAAAAAGAGGATGTTTAGGCCGGCGCTGGCGCACGTTGTTCCAGCCGACCTGCGGCACGTGCAACGCGCCATCGAAACGGCGCACGCGCCCGCCGAGCAGTTTCAGACCTTCTGTCTCGCCAAACTCTTCTGATGCCGCAAACAACATCTGCATCCCGACGCACACGCCCAAGAGCGGCACGCCCGCCGCCACGCGCTCGCGCACGAGTTCATCAAAGCCGCGCTCTTGCAACCCGTTCATGCACGCGCGGAACGCGCCGACGCCCGGCAACACAAGCCTGTCCGCGTCGCGCAGCACACGCTCGTCGCTGCTCACAACGGCTGCGCAATCCATCGCCGCGAACGCCTTCTCGACCGAACGCAGATTGCCCACGCCGTAATCAATGATCGCTACTTGCGACACGAACCTCACACAGTTCCCTTCCGCATTCGACCAACTATAAAACTCCCTTTGTGCTCAACACGCCGACCACGCGCGGGTCGCGTTCGCACGCTTGGCGCAGCGCACGCGCCGTCGCTTTGAACGTGCCTTCGAGGATGTGGTGCGTGTTGCGCCCGCGCAAGGCGTCTAGGTGCAGGTTGCAGCGTGCGGCTTCGGCGAACGAACGCCAGAAGTGCTCGGCCAGTTCGACCGAGAAATTGCCGATCATCTGGCGTCGCGTCTCGACCGCATAGACGAGATAGAAGCGCCCCGACAGATCAACGACCGCGCGACACAGCGCCTCGTCCATCGGCACAAGCGCCGCGCCGTAACGCGCGATGCCTTGCTTCGCGCCGAGCGCCTGCATGAACGCTTGCCCCAAAGTGATCGCGATGTCTTCGACCGAGTGATGATCGTCAATCTCAAGATCGCCGCGACACTCGATCTCAAGATCAAACAAGCCATGCCGCGCGAACAACTCAAGCATGTGATCGAGAAACGCGATGCCCGACGAGATGCGCGCCTGTCCCGTGCCGTCGAGCGCGAGCGTGACGCGCACGTCAGTCTCTTTCGTCTTGCGTTGCACCTCGGCCGTGCGCGTTTGGGTCTGAACTTGTGTGCTCATAAGTTTTGATCTCAAATTTGAGATTTGAAATTTCAAATCATTCCTCTGCCGCGAAAATCTCCCGCAGCGCCGCGATGAGCGCGTCGTTCTCTGCTGGTGTGCCGACGTTGAAGCGAAAATAGTCTTTGAGCATCGGATAGCTGCTCACGTCGCGGACGAGGATACCGCGCGCGAGCAACTCTTTGAAGACGCGGCGTGGTTCAATCTCCGTGCGCACGATCATGAAGTTCGCTTGCGACGGCACGGGCGCAAGTCCCGCGATGCTTTGCAACTCGGTAAACAGACGTTCGCGCTCGGCGATGAGTTGCGCGCCGAGTGGGCGCAACTCCGCGTCGTACATTTCGACGGCTACTTCGGCGGCGGTCTGCGACATCGCGTTGAGGTTATAGGGCAGCACAGCTTTACCGATCTCGCGCGCGAGTTCCGGCGCGGCGAGCAAGTAGCCGACGCGCAGCGCCGCGAGCGCCAACGCCTTCGAGAAGGTGCGAAAGACGACGAGATTCTTGTGCGCCGCGAGCAGCGGCACAACCGTGCGACCGGAAAACTCGAAGTACGCTTCGTCAATCACGACCAGCCCGCGCGTCGTCTCAAGCAGTTGAACGAGATCGCTATCTGCCAGACGATAGCCTGTCGGATTGTTCGGCGAGCAGATGATGACGACATCGGGCGCGTGCGCGGCGACTGCCCGGAGGATTGCTGGCACGTCGTAAGTTAGATCAGCCGCATGCGGGACGCTGATGATCTCACCGCCGAGCACGGTCGTTACTTGCCGGTAGAGCGCGAACGTCGGCTCGGAGATCAAGACACGCTTGCCCGGCTCGATAGTCGTCATCAGTGTCGCTTGGATCAACTCGTTCGAGCCATTGCCCGCGATCACGCCGTCCGCCGTCCAGCCCGCAAACTGAGCGAGCTTCTCATGCAGCGACACGGGCACGAAGTCCGGGTAACGCGCCCAAGCGCGCGCCTGCAAACGCCGCTCGGTTTCCTGTTTGAGTCGCGTCGGCAGATCGAACGGATTCTCGTTCTGATTGATCTTGATCGGCGCACGATCCGGCGCAAGCGTGTAAGCCTGTAACGCGCGCACGCGCGGTTTGATGATGGTTAACGGATCAAACATAGTCATAAGCTATTAGCAATCAGCTTTCAGTTTTCAGCGATCTTCAGCTTTAGCTGAATGCTGAAAGCTGATTGCTGAGCGCTCAGTTCTGATCATCGCTGAGTGCGCGTGCGCATCCAACCCTTCGGCGCGGGCGAGCGCGGCGATCTGCGGGGCGGCGCGTTCGATGTCGGCGCGCGTGTAGTGGAGCAGCGTCGTGTGGCGCAAAAAATCTTGGACGCTGAGCGCGGACGAGAAGCGCGCCGCGCCGCCTGTGGGCAACACATGATTCGGGCCGGCGAAATAATCGCCGACGGCTTCGGGCGTGTGCGCGCCGAAGAAGATCGCGCCCGCGTGCCGCACGTTGGCTGCGATCTCATCATCGTTTTGCGTGACGAGTTCGAGATGCTCCGGCGCTAGTTCGTTGACGAGCGCGCAAGCCGCGTCGAGATTATCAACGACGAATGCCGCACCGAAGTCCGCGAGTGATCTTTCAATGATCGCGCGACGCGGCAATGTCTCTGCTTGTCGTGCAACTTCGCGTGCGACTTCGTGGGCCAACTGCTCGCTCGTTGTAATGAGCACAGCCGAAGCATCCTCGCCATGCTCGGCTTGTGCGAGTAGATCGGCGGCGATGTAATCGGCGCGCGCCGTCTCATCTGCGGCGATCACGACTTCGCTCGGGCCGGCAATCGAATCAATGCCGACGACGCCGAAGACCAGACGCTTCGCCGCCGCAACGTAGCGATTGCCGGGGCCCGTGATCTTATCAACGCGCGGAATCGTTTCTGTGCCATAGGCGAGCGCGGCGACGGCTTGCGCGCCGCCCACTTGATAAATCTCCGTGACGCCGAGTTCGACCAGCGCGGCGGCGACGGCGGGCGTCGTGGCGAGCGTGCGCGGTGGCGTCGTGACGACGATGCGCTCGACACCTGCGACCTGCGCGGGCACGACGTTCATTACAACCGAAGAAGGATAGCTCGCCGTGCCGCCGGGCACGTACAGACCCGCGCGCTCAACCGGCGTGAAGCGTTGCCCGACGAGCGAGCCGTTGTCCGTCTCGATCTGCCAAGCTGCGCGCTGTTCGTGTTCATGAAAGAGACGTATATTCCTGATCGCTGCGCGCAGAGCTTCGAGCACATCTTCAGCAACATGCGCAGCCGACGTGCGCAACGTCTGTTCGTCAACGCGCAACTCTGTGGGCGCAAGCTGCACGCCGTCAAAGCGCGCGCTGTATTCAACGAGCGCCGCGTCGCCGCGTCGGCGCACGTCTTCGATGATCGCGGCGACGTTCGTCATCAACTCCGCGTTCAATGTAACGCTGCGCCCCTTGATGCGCGCCAACGCCGCATCGCGCCGCACACGCTCGCTGCTTTTGATAATCTCGATCAACGCTCGCACCTCTTCATGCGTCTGTGACCGCCCCGACACCAACTGCCTGTCTCAGGGCCTCGATCAATTCTCCAACCGCCGTAGCTTTCAATTGATAACTCGCGCGATTGACGACCAGCCGGCCGGTTGATTCTGTGATCGTCTCGACGACGACGAGGCCATTCTCCGCGAGTGTCCGGCCCGTCTCGACCAGATCGACGATGCAGTCTGCCAGTCCTAGCACCGGCGCGAGTTCGACCGAACCGGACAGTTCGATGATCTCCACCGGCACACCGCGCGCGCCGAAATGCGCCGCCGCAATACGCGGATACTTGGTCGCTACGCGCAGCATGCCCACCTCATGCCCCGTCGCGTCCGCACGCGCCGCAACCGCGATGCAACAACGATTGATGCCGAGGTCGAGCGGCTGCAACACGTCCGCTTCTGTTTCGAGCAGCACATCACGGCCGACCACGCCGCAGTCCGCAATCCCATGTTCGACATAAACCGGCACGTCCGCCGGTTTGACAAACACGAAGCGATAGCGCCCGCGCTCATCTTCAACGGCCAGACGCCGCGACGCCAACGCCTCATCGCTCACACTCACGCCCGCACACGCCAGCACGTGTAGAGCCTCGTCCTGCATCCGCCCTTTCGCCAGCGCGATGGTCAAAGGCAGTGCTGTGTGCTGTGTGCTGTGTGCTGAGTTGCTCGTTCTATCCGCCTTTATATCTTGCTCCATTGCTATCATTCAATGTCTACCACTCAGTCCTCAGTGCTCAGCGCATATCACTTGAGTTCGATCCGCTCACCGTTCGTGCGGCTCAGACGGGCGGCGCGGAAACGTGTGGCGATGTCGTCGTCGTCAATGATCGTCGGCTGCGTCTGACCGTTGAGCGCGAGCGTTGAATGGCTGCGGGCGAGCACGTCTGTGAGCGCGTCTAGGTCGAGGACGAAGCCGACGGCCGGCTCGCGCCCGCCGAAGTTGGCCGTCAGTTCGTCGTAGCGCCCGCCGCTGCCGACGCGCGTGCCCGCGCCCGCGACGTAGATTTTATAGACCAGCCCCGTGTAGTAATCGAGACCCGACACGTCGCCGAGATCGATCTCGAAACAGTCTGACAACTGCAAGGCTTCGAGCACACGCCAAACTTCCGCGAGCGCGTCGAGCGCAGACGTAGAGCGTGCATCGGTCAACTGCTGGCGCGCGGCTGCGATGATGTCGCTTTGGCCCGTGAAGCGTGTGAGCGGATGACGCGCGGCGTTCGTCTGCGCAGACTGCGTGTGCGCCGCGAGGAAGCGATTGAGCGCGTCTGTGTCGCGTGTGTCAATGATCCGGCGCAGCTCTTCGCGCGCGGTCGCGTCGAGCGCGAGTTGCGCGGCCAGACCGTTGAAGATTTCGACGTGGTTGAGTGTGATGCGAAAACGACCGGCGAGACCGAGTTGTTCGAGCACCTCGATTGTGATCAGCAGCGTCTCAAGATCGGCCGCCGCACCCGCAGCGCCGATCAACTCGCAACCCAGTTGCGTCCACTCGCGTCGCCATTCGGCGTGCGAGCGCGGGCGTTGGCGAAAGACTGAGGCGGCGTAGCAGAGACGCAAAGGTCGTGGCCGATTGGCGAAGAGCGTGGCGGAGGCGCGCGCGACCGAAGAGGTTACGTCGGGCCGGAGCGCGAGCAGACGCCCGTCCGTGTCTGTGAAGCGGAAGGCGCGCTGCGCTTCGCCGTGCCCCATGCCACGATCAAAGAGCGCGAAGTAGTCGAGCGCGGGCGTCGCGATCTCTTCGTAAGACCAACCGGCGAAGACAGACATCGCCACATCTTCGACCGCGCGGCGCAGACGCGCCTCTGCGCCGAAGTAATAGCGCACGCCGTCGGGCATTTTGGATAGAGGCTCAGACATTATCTTTCATCAATAAAAAATCCGCTGCCGGACATCGCAGGTCACGGGCAGCGGGTTGGTTGATCGTGAACGGGTTTTATCTGCCCGTCATGCGTCAAGCGCCAACGCGCGGCCGGCACGGCGATGATGGCCGTGCTGATGGATCGCGTGCTGGCGTTGATGCGTCATGAAACTTTAGACGTTTGCGCTTCTTACTTGGACGAAGCGAATTTATAACCGACCGGCGCGGTGAGTGTCAAACAACACTCGTGCCGCTTGCCGACTAACTGCGCGGCGCGAAGTAGCCGATGCGTGCAGCGACGCGCATGGTTGGATCAACCGTGCGGACTTGCACTCTTCTGAATTGGCCGTCGCGTGTCTTGTCGAGCGGCGTGTAATAAAGCGCGTATTGATGGCGCAACTCTTCGGCCACTTCGGCGTAAACCTGATCCAGCCCGGCGAAGCTCGCGGGCTTGTAGAGCCGGCCGCCGGTCGCGGCGGTCAACTGCTCAAGGTTGCGCTCGCTCGCATCAAGCACGCGCAGACCCATGCGTAGATCGTCAATGCGTAGCTCGTTGAAGCGACGCGCGCTGTCGGGCGCAGACGCGAGTGTGTCGAGTTCCGCTTGCTTGTGCGCGCGTTCGATCTCTGTGTTGCTAATACAATAGACGGTCGCGCCAGCTTCGAGCAGCGCGCGCAGAGCTTGTTCGAGCGTGATTTGGCCGCGCCCGCTGTCTATGCCGTCGGAGAGGACGACGACGGCGTGGCGGCGTTGCTGATTTTGAAACTGCTCGTGCGCGGCGAGGTAGAGCGCGTCGTTGAAGCGCGTGAACATGCCGCCGTTGATGCGGCGCAGGGCGCGGCGCAGTTGCACGCGCGAGGTCGTCCAATCTTGCAATAGCTCAACGCGATCATCGAACTTGACGAGGCTAATGCGATCTTCCGGCGCAAGCCGCGCGGCAAACTCTTCAGCGGCGCGGCGAAAATCGTCAAGGTTCGCGGCGGCTGAAGACGAAGCGTCAACCAGCAGTGCGACATCAACCGGCACTTGCCTGAGCGCGAGATCGTTAAGTGGCTGCTCGCGCCCGTTCTCGAAGACGCGAAAACTTTCGCGCGTCAGATCGTTCACCAGTCGCCCCGCCGCATCGCGCACCGTCACCGGCAGCAATACCTCCGCCGTGTTGACGCGGATCACTTCGTCCTCGTCAATCGTCGGCGTCGAAGAATGATCAGGCTTCGGCGTCTGTGCATGAACGCTCGCTGCGACGAGCGCGCAGGCGAGGGCAAGCAGACGACACAAGAGGCGTGGCATTGAGTTACTTTGAATTAATTTTGCGGGTGCGCATTCGTCGTGCCGGCCGCAGGCTCGTCGCTCATCGCGGCGCGCATGGCGTTGATGACCGCGTCGCTGACGCGGCGACGGCGCAACTCTGCGAGCTTCGCAGGCGCAAGATCGAACTCGGCGGGCGAGCTTTCGATGCGACGTATGATCGTGCCTTCGGAGAAACCGGCTGCGACCAGTTCGACGATTGCGTCGTTGTTGAGCGTCGGCGTGCGTTCGAGTTTGGGCGCTGCGCCGCCCTCTTCAACGGGCGGGCGCATGATGCGGACGGTCGCCGTGCCCGTCGTCTGCGAGTCGCCGTCCGTGCCGCCGTTCATGCCGTTCACGCGCGAACGTCCATGTGCGCCGCCGGATGAGCCGAAGATGTTTGTTTCGTTCGGATCGTTTTTGCTCGCGGACGAATCCGCGCCGGATGGATGTTTCGATCTGTCCGGGTTGAAGAACGGATCGTTATCCAATGAATCGCCCGGCATGTCGTCGGCCAGCACCGTGCCGTTGTCGCGCGCGAGCATGGCGAGGATGATCTTTTCACTGACGCCGCGTTTCTTGAGTTCGATCAGACGATCAGGCGCGAGATCAAAACGGACGGGGCGCGCGCCGATGATCGCAATGATGGTCTTCTCGCTGAAGCCCGCGCGCGCAAGTTTGATGATGGCCGCGTTGGTCAACGGCCCTGCGTCACCAGTTTGTGTCGATGGTTGCGTCTGTGCATGTGCGACGACGGAGCAGACGAATAGACACGAGAGCAAGAGCAGACGCGGCAGGCAAGTGTTCATCGCTTCACATCCTAATTCTGGCCGGCGCGGGCACTCGCGTTTGCTGGCGGCACGTTGCTCGCGGCCGGTTTGTTTGCGTTCGACTGCGGCGCATGATGTGCGACCGAACCGTAGCGACCGCCAACCTGACGCACGTAGGCGCGCGTCTCGCGGAACGGTGGGACGCGCCCGCCGTAGCGACGCACCGCGCCCTCGCCCGCATTATAACTCGCCAGCACGAGGTCAACACGCCCGTTGAACTTGCCGAGTAATTCTTTCAGATAACGTGTGCCGCCCATCACGTTCTGCGCTGCGTCGTGTGGCCGGCGCACGCCGAAGCGGGCGGCCGTGCCCGGCATCAACTGCATCAAGCCACGTGCGCCCATCGGACTCACAGCGCCCGAATTGAAATGCGACTCCTGCTCCATCACACAGAAGACGAGATAAGGATCAACGCCGTAGCGCGCGCCGTTCTGTTTGATCAACGCATCGAGCCGCGCGCTACCTGTCGTCCAACGCCGCTCACGCTTCGCGCTCTTGTCGTCTTTCGCATCGGCGACTGTGTCAGGTTGCTCACGCTCGATCCGTTCGATGCGCGCGCGCTCAATGAAGATCGAGAGACTGCCGCGCTTGTACCAGACGCCATCAGCCGACTCGTTCACGTCGTCAACCTCGAAACTCGCGCCGCCGACCAAGTAGATCAAGACCGGCTGATGCGGCGCATCGGTTGACGTAACGGCGGCAATGTCGGTCGCACGCGCGCCCGGTTGTGGCGCTTGCGTTGTTTGGTTAGCGACCGCACTTGCATCAAGCACGCGCGAGGTCTGCGTGTGCTTCGGTGCATCGCTCGCTGGCGTGTGTTGCTCGTGCTCGATCTTGCTCACGTGCGCACGCTCGACCAAGTAGGTCACGCCGCCGCGCCGATACCACACGCCCTGTGGATCATCCCACACTTCGTCGGCTTCGATGGTCGTGCCATCTGTCAGATGCAGTTTGTCCGCGCGCGCCAACATCGGCAGCAAGAGGCAGATGAGTAGCGCGCAGACAAGCTCAAATTTGCAGCGGGTCAACATCCGTGTGCTCTTTGGGTGTGTTCAAATCTGAAGTATGGCGCGCGGTGGCAGGCGGACGCAGTTCGCCCGACTGTCGTGCGCCGGTCTGATGCAATTGCCCTGATTGATGCAGGCGGCCTGTGTCGCGCAACTCCGAAGTCGCACGCCGCTCAGGCTCCTGCGTGTTGAAACCGTGCGACGTGCCGAAGTAGTTGCGCCATGCACCGTCAATCAACTTGGGCGTCAACTCAATCGGCGTGCCCTCGAACAGACAGATGTCCACGACGCGGTCGAGCAGGTCGCGCGGCTCGCAGGCCTTCATTTGCCGGTGCTCAAGCATGTAGTTGTTCAGTACGTAATCGAGAATCGTCTGTTCGACGCGCAAGCCCCGCGTGAAGGCAGCGCGACGAAAGATTTCGACGTAAGCCACAGGCGTCGGCGGCTCGACGCGCGCGCGATAACCCATGCGCCGCAGAAATGCTTCGTCAACCAAATCTTTTTCATTCAGGTTCGTCGAGAAGACGATCAACTGCTCAAACGGCACTTCGATCTTCTTGCCTGTGTGCAGCGTCAAATAATCAACGCGCCGCTCAAGCGGTACGATCCAACGATTCAACAGATCGGCCGGCGCGACGCGCTGCCGCCCGAAGTCGTCTATGACGAGCGTGCCGCCGTTCGACTTCATCTGAAACGGCGCTTCATAAAAACGCGCCGCTTCACTCCACACGAGGTCTGTGTTCTCCATCGTCAACTCGCCGCCGACGATCACCAACGGGCGCTCGATGCAGACCCAACGCCGATCAAATTCGGCGGGCAGCGCATCGGCTGCGACCGGCCGGTGATTGTGCGTGTCGAAGATGCGAATGATCTGTGCGTCAATTTCAACGGCGTAAGGAATCCAGATGTGTCCAGCCAAGCCACCGTTGATGCGCTCGGCGACGGCCGTCTTGCCTGTGCCCGGCGGGCCTGTGATGAAGAGTGAGCGGCGCGAGTTGACGACGCAGCCGATGGTCTGCAAGAGCGAATCAGGCAGCACCAGATCGCGCATCGCCGCGCGCACGCTCGCCATCGTCGCAGGCTTTGACGGCACGGCTTGCAGACGCATCAGATGCGCGTAGTCGCGCAGAGACACGGGCGCAGGGCCGTTGTAACCGCAAAGCTGTTGCGCACGCGCCAACCGTTCCCAGCCGCGCTCAAGCATCGCATAGCGCGTCGCGCCCACGGCCGCCTGCGCGCGCACCTCGATCAACTTCTCGCGCGTCAGCCGGTGCAACACCTCTTCGGTCAAAGCGCGCGGCAGATGAATCTCGGCCGCGATGTTCGCGGTCGTCGGCTCGGCCAACTGCGCCACAAATTTGAGCGCGAGGTCGGCGAGAAAACTCGCCGACACATCGGTCTCCGCCAACTCTTCCGGCACGGGCGGCCCCATGCTTTCAATCTCGACCCGCGAGAGAATTGTTGTCTGCGTCATCATGCACCTTCATCCAAACGAATGTTCTACTTTGTCGCCACCGCCTCACCGCTCACACTTGCGAACGCATGTTGCGCATCATCAGCTTTTTCGCTTTGACCTGCGCGATGATAGAGGTCTGCGAGGCGGCGGAGGACGACCGTCGAGTCGGGTTGCAAGCGGCGCGCGGCTTCGTACTGCGCGATGGCTTCGTTGTCGTAGCCCATGCGCTCGGCCAAGGTGGCGGTGTTCAGACGGCCGTTGAACTCGCCGCCCGCGCGCGCAAAGCTTTTGTAAGCGTCGTGGAACTTGCCGAGCCGGCATTGCGCGAGCGCCAAATTGTTCAAGATGCGCTCGTCATTCGGCGCGAGTTTCGCGGCGCGCTTCAGACGCTCGACCGCCGCGCGGTAGTTGCCGTTGAGATAGAGCGTGTAGCCGAGGTCGTTCAAGGTCTGCGGATCGTCGGGCGCATCGTCGAGCGCGCGCTCGAAAGATTTGCGCGCGTTCTCGTGCAGGCCCTTGCGGTCGTAAGCCTGCGCGAGCAGGTTGTGTGCCTGCTTCAACTTCGGATCGAGCGCGACGGCGCGCGATAGTTCAGCGATGGCTTCGGTCAATTGCCCGCCGTCGAGAAACGCGCGTCCGCGCTCCAGATGCTCGCGCGCTGTGCCGCCTTCGTCTGAGATGTTGGGCGCGGGGTTGCGCGCGTCATAGACGCGCGCAACGCTCGCGCTTTCAAAACGCTTCACGTCCTTCTCCGACAGACGCGCGAGCTTGTCATCATCACGACCGCCGAACAGATGCCCGACCGCTTTGAACGGCGCTTTCAAAGCATGAAAAAAGCCGCCGCCTTTTTTCTTCTTCGGCGCTTCTGGCATATTGGCGTCTTCCGACGTGCCGGTGGGCGCGCCGTTGTCGGCGATGATGTTGGCCGAGTCGTCGCCGTCGCGGCCCGTTGTGCCCGCAGTCCAGAGCGCGGTTGCGCCGAGCGTGAGCACGAGGGCGATCAGAAAAGCGTTGATGGTGCGTCTGCACATGATGTGTTTGAAACCTCCCGTTACATTTTGCCGAACGTATCAATGAGGTTCAGGGCTGCGGGGCCGAGGATGGCGATAAAGAGTGTCGGGAACAGAAAGCAGGCGAGCGGGAACAACAACTTCACCGCCGCCTTCTGTGCCGCCTGCTCCGCACGCTGGCGGCGCTTCGTGCGCAAGCTGTCGGCATAGACGCGCACCGCGCGCGCGATTGACGTGCCGAAGCGGTCGGCTTGAATCATCATCGCCACGAGGCTGCGCAGGTCGTCAACGCCGGTGCGCTCTGCCAAGTTGCGCAAAGCCTCATCGCGCTCGCGCCCGACGCGAATCTCCAAGTTGCAGAGTTCAAATTCTTCACTGATGTCACGATGCACATCCTTCAACTCTTCGCCGACACGGATCATCGCCGCGTTCAATCCCAAACCCGCTTCGATTGAGACAACCATCAGGTCGAGCGCGTCCGCGAGGCCCCAACGCACGCGCTGCTGCCGCGCCTTGATCAGTTTGCGCAGGACGTAGCGCGGCAGAAAGAAACCGACGGCGAACGCGAGCAGAATCCAACTGACCGCGCTCATGAGCGGACGACCCAAGACCGCGCACATAAACGCGACCGCGCCGGGAAATCCGACGAGCGACAGCAATTGAATCGCGCGAAAGTAGATCGGCGCATTCGGCGAGCGATGTCCCGCTTGCATCAACTGCTTTTGCAGCTTCTGCGCTTCGGCCGCAGATGGCGGTGCAAGCCTATGTAGCGGCTGCGCCACGCGCTCTGCCAGCACTGCCATCGAACTATCACCGGGCGTGGGCATAGCCGATATAACCGGCGCGCTCACACCGTGATCGGCCTCGCCCATGCGCCGCAGACGTTCCGTCGCCGCACTCGCCGGTTTGAACATCAACCAATAGACAGCCAGCCCGCCGAGCGTGAAACAAACAAAGGTGGAAAGAATGATTAGAAACATGGTTTTCAGTTTTCGGTTTTCAGTTTTCGGTTTCGGTCGTCAGCTCTGAAAACCGAAAACTGAAAACTGCTATATCTTGATCTTCAGAATCTTCCGAATGATCGCCATGCCGGTCAGTTGCAGCAGCAGCGCGGCGGCGATTAGGTAGTGACCGCGCGGGTCGCTCCAGAGCACGCTCATGTATTCGGGGTTGAGCGCGGTGACGGCGAGCGCGACGAAGATCGGCAGCCCGCAGAGAATCCACGCGGACATGCGCGAACTGGTCGTCAGCGTGCGCAAATCTTCAAGGATGCGGAAGCGTTCGCGGATCGTGTGGGCGACCTTCTCTAAAATCTCAGCGAGGTTGCCGCCCGTCTCGCGCTGGATCATGATCGCCGTGATGCACATCTTGAGATCAAGGAGCGGCACACGGGCCGCCAAGTTCTCAAGCGCGAGTTTGAGCGAGAGACCGAGGTTCTGTTCTTCGTAGGTCTTGCGAAATTCTGTCGCCACAGGTTCGGGCATCTCGGTCGCCACCATGTGGAGCGATTCCGGGAAGGCATGCCCGGCGGAGAGCGCGCGACTCATCAACTCAAGCGTGTCCGGCAGTTGTTCGAGAAACAGATTGAGCCGTTTGCGCCGCTTCCACCAGACGTGTATGAACGGCACGGCGGCGGCGATTAGGGCGACGCTAATGATGACGATAATTGCGGGCGTCAACATCGAAGCCGCCAGCCCCGCGAGCATCGCCGCCATCAACGAGAACATCAAGAGGCGCGTGACCGTGATGTGCAGGTCGGCTTGATCGAGCATCCGCTTGAGCCGCGTCGCGATGGGCACGTTCAGCAGCGCGCGATTCATCAACGGAATCTCGCTCATCAATTCGCGCCGCGCGAGTTGCACCTCAACATCTTCGGCGCTCGCCGAGTGCAACAGAGCTTCGGCCAGACGCTGCTGCAAACGCACGCGCCGCTGCTCCGACCCGCGCGTGGCGAACAAGTACGCGCCGAACGTCAGAAACAGACAGAAGGTGAAAACGAGAAATGGAATCATGGATAAAAGCTCTCAGCTATCAGCAATCAGCTTTCAGCTTGTTGTGTGTGGCGGTCGGCTATCAGGCGTCGGCTTGCAGTCTGCTTTAGCTGACTGCTGATAGCTGACCGCTAACAGCTAGTCTTCAAAAAACACGCGCGGCAACTGCATGCCGTACATCTTCAGGCGTTCGGCGAAGCGCGGGCGCACGCCCGTGGGGCGGAAGCGACCGATGACACGCCCGTCTTTATCTACGCCCTTGCGCTCGTACTGGAAAATCTCTTGCATCGTGATCGTCTCGCCTTCCATGCCTGTGATCTCGGAGATGGAAGTGATGCGGCGCGTGCCGTCGGAGAGCCGCGCGGCTTGAATGACGAGGTTGAGCGCCGACGCGATCTGTTGCCGCATCGCGCGATCCGAGAGGCGCATGCCGGTCATCTGGATCATCGTCTCAAGCCGTGCGAGCGCATCGCGCGGCGTGTTGGCGTGCACGGTCGTCAATGAGCCATCATGGCCCGTGTTCATCGCTTGCAACATGTCAATCGCTTCGCCGCCGCGCACCTCGCCGATGACGATACGGTCGGGACGCATGCGCAAAGCATTCTTCACTAGATCGCGTTGAGTGACTTCGCCGCGTCCCTCTATGTTGGGCGGGCGCGTCTCAAGCCGCACAACATGTGGTTGTTGCAATTGAAGCTCGGCTGAGTCTTCAATCGTGACGATGCGCTCGTCTTCGGGAATGTAAGCCGAAAGCGCATTGAGCAGCGTCGTCTTGCCCGCGCCCGTGCCGCCGGAGATGAGCACGTTCAGCCGCGCACGCACGCACATCTCGAACATCTCTGCGATCTCTTTTGTGATCGCGCCGAGTTCGATCAGTTTATTCATGCGCAACGGATCGGAGCCGAAGCGACGAATCGAGAGCACGGGGCCGTCCAGAGCGAGCGGCGGGATGATGGCGTTGACGCGCGAGCCGTCGGCAAGGCGCGCGTCCACCATCGGGGATGATTCGTCTATGCGCCGACCGACCGAAGAGACGATGCGTTCGATGACGCGCATCAGGTGCTCGTCGTCTTTGAAGGCGACATCGGTGCGCTCCAACTTGCCGCGCCGTTCGATGTAGATGTTCTGCGGCGCGTTGACGAGAATGTCGGAGATGGTTGGATCGGCCAAGAGCGGCTCAAGCGGGCCTAAGCCGAACAACTCGTGGCGCACCTCTTCAACCAAACGCTCGCGTTCATTCGCCGAGAGTGGCGCGTTCTCGACTGCGATTAAACCTTCGGCGAGGCGCGAGACTTCGGCCTTCAACTGCTCCGGCTCAAGCTGGCCGAGCTTCGTCAAATCCATCCGGTTGATGATCGCGCGATGCAGGCGCGACTTCATCTCTTGAAACGAGCGTTGCCCGATCGCCGCTGCTTCGTCGCCGTTCGCGTTGGCGCGCGCGCCGGTCGTGCCCACGACCGCCGGGTTAGTTTCTCGAATTAGTCTTTCGCGTAGTGACATGATGGCTCGCTATTTGTGATCTCAGATTTCAAATTTGAGATTTCAGACTCAATCGCTCAGATCGCGGCCGGCGCTTTCTCTTTGCCGAGTCTTCCGGGTAGAGCATCGGGCGCGTCCGCGCTGGCGCGACGTTGAAAGACGGAGCGCAGGAAGCCGCGCGGTTGTTCCGTTGGCGGCGGCAGGGGCGCTGCGCCGGTTAAGTTCGCGGCGATCTGGCGCAACTCTTGTGCGAGGCGCGACGTGGGGTTCGAGGTGACGAGCGGTTGACCCAAGTTGATCGAATTGACCGCCGTGTTGTAGTCGCTCTGGACGTAGCCGGTGACGCGCTCGCCGAGAAAGCGTTCAACTTGGCGCACGTCCAATTCGATCTGCTTCGACCAACGATTGACGACGATGCGCACCTTGTGGCGCGGGTAGCCGAGTCGGTCGAAGAGTTGGAGCGTGCGTTGGGCGCTGCGAATCGCCGGGATGTCGAGCGTCAGGACGAGCACCACTTCGTCAACTTGATCGAGCGCGGCGAGCGTGATCGCGTCGAAGGTGTGCTGCGGATCAATGACGACGTAATCGTAGTGTTGGCGCAAGAGTTCGATCACTTCAAAGACGTGTTCCGGCTCGATGTCGTCGGCGGCATCGGCTTCGCGCGGCGCGGCGAGAAGCGCAAGGTTTGAAGTGTGCGGCACGACGTAAGATTTCAAGAGTGATTCGTCGGCGCGTGCGCGATTCTCGACCAGATCGGCGATGGAGAATTTCTGTTCGATGCCCAGATAGAGCGCGAGGTCGCCGGCCTGTAAATTCAAGTCAACAAGCACGGTCGGCGCGTTCATGGCCGCCGCGAGGTTTGCCGCGATGAAGGACGTGCCGCAGCCGCCTTTGCTCGAAAAGACGGCGATGGCGCGCCCACGTTTTTTCGGCACGTCCGGCTGCACGGCGCGGAACTCACCGATGCGATCAACGACGGTGCGAAACTCGTCCGCGCGGATCGGCGCAAGCCGCAGGAACTCGCGCGCGCCCGCACGCAGACTGCGCAGGATCAGATCGGGCGAAGCATCACGCGAGGCGCAGATGATCGCGGTCTGCGGACATTCGACGCTCAAGCGTTCGACGTAGCGCAAGGCCGCTTCGGCGTTCGCATCAGGCAGCGTGACGATGGCTGCGTTGGGGCGCAGGCGTGTGATCTCCGCGTGGAGTTGTTCGACATCATCGCCGCCCGCAAGTAGGCGCGTGCGCTCGTCGGCGGCGAGTGCGTCGCGCAACTCGCGGAAGCTGTCGAGTCCGGTGCTGAGAACAACGAAGGTGAGTGCTTGAGTCATGTGCTGTTTCCCTAGATGTTAATTAACTTGTTCGCGCAAGGTCAGAGTGCCGGCGGTGTTAAGCCCGCGCTCTCGCCGGTCAGAGTGGTCTGGTAACTCGGCATCGGCACACGCACGCCGAGCAACGGCACGACGAAGTTGTAGTTGTAGTTCTGTATGCTCACCGTGGCACGCCCCGCACTAAGACCGAAGCCTGTGTAAACGACGCTCACTTGATCTGTCGTCAGGCCGTTGACGACGGGCGTGGTGTTCGCGGCCGGCGCTGGATCGCCATAGACGACTACGTTCTGCACATCGGCGAGTTGACTCTGCGGGTGTGTGACGGCGTAACGCGCGCCGCGCCGGGCGGCGTCCGTCAGCGCGTTGTGTGTCCAGAGCAACAGGCCGAACTCAATGATGGCGAAGAGCACCGTTAGAAAGATCGTCGCGCCGATGGCGAACTCCACGAGCGCTGCGCCGCGTTCGCGCTCATGCCGGCGGGTGCCGCCTGTCGTCCTCTTTTTTATGCGCTGGAGTCTCATCTTTGCTTTGCCTGTTTAGAACAGCAGATAGTGCATCGTCGTGCTCGGACTGACGTTGACGTTGAGCGAGATGGCGTTGTGCGTCAGCCGGCCGAGATCGAAGAGCGGTTGATACTGGAAGTTGACGATCTGGACGCTCACGCGGTCGGGAAAACCGGCCGAGCCGCCGATGCCGGTGACGCTCACGTTGCTGCACGTCAGCCCGTTAAGGATTGGCGTGCCACTGCAACCGGCGTTGGCGTCGCCATAGACGACGAGGCTCGCGGCATTCGCTTGTTGCATCGCGTTGTAGGGCTTGCTCACAAGGTAGCGCGCGCCGCTGCGCGTGGCCTTATCGAGCGTCGTATAGGTGTAGAAGAAGTTGCCGAACTCGGCGATGCTGGCAAAGAGCATGAGCATCACGGGCAACACAAGCGCCAACTCGACGAGTTGTGTGCCGCGCTCTTGGCGGGCGAAGCGAGTCAGTCGCAAGATGAACGTCTCGGCCAACATCGTCGTGTTCTCTCCTCACTTGTAGAGCACGGGGATCGTCATCTGCATACTGGCGTTCGTGCCGTTCGGATCATAGCCGCCGCTACCGACGACGAGCGTCTCCGACACGTACTCGGCTTGGAAGTCGCCGCCCGATCCATTGCTCACCTCCGTGCGCAGGAAGAAGAGACCGAAGCGCGTGAAGCGGACAACGCCACGCCCTTGATCGAACTCGCTCTGCTTGACGAGCGGAATGATGACGAGGCGACGATTGGCCACGCCCGCATGCGTCGGCGCTTGATAGTGGCTGGAGTCGCCCGCAGTGGCCGCGCTGTAGTCGGCGTAGGTGACGTTCTGTTTGACGTTCGTATCGGGCGGATAGAGCGCCGGGTCGAGTTGGCTGCCGCCGTAATCGTCGAAGCGCGAGTTGATCCCTGTGCGTACCTTACCGGCGGTGAGACCGGGCTTGGTATCAATCGGATAAGTATCGCCCGGCTCTTTGCAGAGATGCACGCCGCCGCCCGCGCCCGTCTCCACATCCGATCCGCCTGAGCCATCAACGGCGAGGATGTGATAGTTGCCGGGACTGACGAAGCTGCCGGAGTCGGAGCGGATGGTATAGACCTGACCCGGTTGTAGGATCGAGTCGGCATCGTCGAGAATAACGGTCAGCGGAATCCAGTCGCAGAAGGTGTTGATGTTGACGGAGCGACCGGCGACTGCGCTCGCCTGCAAGTTGCGCGAGTTGCCGAAGCCGTTCAGCGCAGAGGCGAAGAAGACGTTGACCGGCGCGGGCGGCGTCGCGACTTTGACGAAGCGTATGTTGGTCGGCGAGGCTTGCGCGCTCGCCTCGTCCATGCCGCCCGTTGGGCCGTCGAAGTCTGAGAGGTTGACGGCGTAGCGGACGTTGCTAGCTGTCAGCATGAGCGGCGTTTGATTGAACTCATAGTTGTTCATCGCCGTGATGGCGCGGTCGCGCGCTTTGGTGATGCCGCTCGCGTGTTGGTTCAAAGCGGACGCGCCTGCGAGCGCGGCAGCATCGGCCGCGTTCTGCAATTCCGACTTGACGAGATAGAAATGGCTGATGTCCACGCACAGCCCCGTCGCGAGGAGAAAGGCGAGCATGCCGAGGGCGCTGATGGCGAGCACCGAACCGCGCTCACGGCGACGCTGATTGATTGTTGCTTGACGACCTGTTGGCTTCATCTTTCCGCTCTCCTTTCACACTTGTAAATGACAATCGGTCAGGTTCGCGGGGGCGTTACGGCGGGCAGTGGTGCTCAACCATCTGCCCGCATTAACTCAGACATGCGCGCTCACTGCTTCGGCGGCGACAACGTGAACAACGCAAGCTGCGCCGTGTGTTGCGAGGTCGGCAGCGACGCGGGCTGTGTTGCGGGTTGAGCAGGCTGAGCGTTCGTGCTGATCGTCGCATGCGCGCCGCTTTCGGTCTTCGGGTCGCTGGTCGTTGTTGTCGTGGTTGTTGTAGTGGTCGCGTTGCCGTTCGTTGCGTCGCTCTTGGGTGCAGCGTTCGGCTGCGGTTGGGCCGCGCCGGTGCTGCCGGTCGAGTAGCCGCTTGCGCCCTTAATGCCTTCGCCTTTGGGTTCGACGCCGAGCGGCGAGCCGCTCTTGAGGCCGTCAATGCCGCGCATCGTCGGCAGGTCGTCCGGGTTGACAGGCTTCACCAGTTGCGCCGTGACGATGAACATCAACTCGGTCTCCTGCTTCTGGAACGACTTCGACTTGAACAGATTGCCGAGGATCGGCACTTGACTGAGCACAGGCACTTGCGACAGCGATTTGATCTCGCGGTTGTCCATCAAACCGGCGAGTGCGAAACTTTGACCATCGCGCAGTTCAACGCTCGTGTGCGCGCGGCGCGTGTTCAAACCCGGAATCACAAACCCGTCGAACTTGACGCCGTTTGAGAAATCAATCGTCGAAACTTCGGGCGATAGCTCAAGCCGGATGTGGTCTTCATCAATGATCGTCGGCTTGAAGTTCATGCGCACGCCATACTCTTTGAAGATGATCGTGACGGACGTGCGGCTGCCGTCCGACTGCACGACGGGGATCGGAAACTCGCCGCCTGCGAGGAAGCTGGCCTCTTGCCCGTCCATCGCGATCAAGTTCGGTTCGGCCAACTCGCGCACCGCGCCCTGCGTCTGCAACGCGCGCAGCATGCCCATCGAGTTGCCGCCCATGATCAGCAGGTTCAAGGCTGAACCGGTCAGCGCGCCACCGAGGACGCCGCCGCCGAGTGAGCCGCTCGGATTGACTTTCGGAAAGCCAAGTTCGCTCGGCCCCGTGCCGCCGTTGACGTAACCGCCCGTGCCCGGCGCGCCCTGATAAGCGTAGGAGGTGCCCAAGTCTTTCGCGCGATTGCGACTAACTTCAGCGACGCGCACTTGCAGTTGCACCTGCGTCATGCCCTTCACCGGCGACGTGAGCAGGTTGACAGTCTGGAAGCCGGCCGCTTTCACAACCTGCTCGGCCTGCGTCGCGGTCACAGGGTTGGCCACACTGCCCGACATGACGACTGAGCCGTTCGCTTGACTCAGACGGATGTCGTCTTTTGGAAAGAGCGCGTGAATCTGCGAATCAATCAAAGAGAGGTTCGCGCGGACGAACACGTCGAAGACGACGAACTGCCCCTTCTCCTTCTCCCACGCGATGAAGTTGACCTGCCCGAACGCTTTGCCGTTGACGAGCACCTGATCGGGCGCGACGAGCACCGCTTCAGCGACATCAGGATTCGAGACCGAGAAACGGCCGATGGGCTTATCGAAATTGATCACGCGCGATTGGCCGACGAGCACGTTAATGGCAATCGGCTCTTTCGGCGCGTTCACAAACGACGCGCGCACGGACACGTCCTGCGCATGCGCGCCCGCAGGCGCAGCAAACATCATCGCGGCGCAAGCGAGCAACGCGACGAACAGTGGGATTAGGCGACGGGTCAGCATGATGTTCTCCTTGTTAGCTATCAGCAATCAGCTTTCAGCTATTCGTAGTCAGCAGCCGACGCTCAAGCTCAGCACGCTTTGGCTGATAGCTGATGGCTGACTGCTGACAGCTTCCTTACGGGAAATCCACGTTCCGCTTCTTCGCTCCTTCGATCACTTCGACGGAGGCGCGGGGCGGCGGCGCAGCTTGCGGCGCGGGCTTCACGACCTCGCGCACGGGCGGCGCGATGCGCGGCGCAGCGCGGACGACGGGCATGGGCGGTTTCGGTTGTTCGCTCTTCATCGAGCCGGGATCGGGTACAAGGCCGGCGTGCTCGCCGCCGAGAAGCGTGCGCTTGTCCACGCCCTGCGTCTTCTCGTCGTCTTGATCGGTCGAGTTGCGCATGACGAGTTGCAGCTTGCCTTCGGTTGAGGCGAGCGCGAGTTTCTCGGCCTGATCCGGCGTGACTTGCAGCGTGACGGCTTTGACGCTCTCAGGCTCGCGGTCGTTCTTCGGGCGATCAATGTTCTGCCCGTTGGCGAGCACCTTGATGTTTTGCAAGACGATCTTCGAGATCGGATTCTGTTGCTGCTCGGTCGGGTTGATCACCACGACGACATCAACGAGCGCGCCCGGCATGATGAAACCGGAGACGCCCACCACGTCGTCAACCTTCACGGTCATCGCACGATAACCTTCGGGGATAACGGCGGAGAGGCCGCCGGCCGAACCTTCGGGCGCGAGTTTAAAATCCGTGACCGGCTCGCGCGCGGCGATCTGCACGATGGCGACGCGCCCCACGAGTTTGTCCGGCATCTCGAAGACGCCGTTGGGTAGCGCGTTGCTTGGGAACTGGACGGTCTCAAGTTGTTCGGCGACCACTTTCGTGCCCGCCGGGATGTCCACCTTCGCCACCACGACGTTATTTAAATTCTTCGTGTACGCCTGCGCGCTCGACAGATAACGACTCACAGAGACGGCGGCCACCAAACCGAAGACGACCGCGCCGGCAAGCACTACAACTAGACGTTTGTTTCGCATATTCAATTCTCCGTTTGCGAATCGGGTCTGGCGCGCTCATCGTGGCGAGGTCGCGGGGCGCGCGTGCGATGCTTCGACGCGCACGTCATGCGCGGAAGAGCATCAGTGAGATCAAACTGCCGAACGTGATC
>Ga0209153_1000214_pt1 | contig 31168 bp, 32 predicted proteins | sample GraSoiAngelo_120_FD_185877 | JGI IMG/M metagenome (GOLD analysis project Ga0209153, IMG submission 185877) | Grasslands soil microbial communities from the Angelo Coastal Reserve, California, USA - 14_0919_09_20cm (SPAdes) (version 2) | ecosystem: Environmental > Terrestrial > Soil > Grasslands ... | reverse complement strand
CGGGATTCAAGAGCTCAATGGAATGCTCGGTCCGCCTCCGCCGCGTCAACCTGAGAACTCTTCGACCGATAACCCTCGCACCCGGCGAGAACGACAAGGCTCGCACACCGGGGCGACGTATCAGAGGAGAGCCAGTCGCGCGATTGGGCACGCTTCACCGCAGGCAGGCAAGGTGACTCGAAACACCGGCTGTTTGAAATTCGAATCCATATCTACTCGAGCTCGACGACCTTCCCGTCGACCAACGAAACCCGCCGGTCCATCCGGCCCGCCAGATCCATGTTGTGAGTAGCGATCAGCATCGCGACGCGCGTCGCCTTGACGAGCTGCATCAACGCCTGGAACACATGATCGGCGGTATTGGGATCGAGATTTCCGGTGGGCTCGTCCGCAAGCAGCGCCCGCGGCGCGTTGGCAACGGCGCGGGCGAGCGCAACCCGCTGCTGCTCGCCGCCGGATAGTTCGGCGGGCCGGTGTTTGACGCGATCGCTCAAGCCCAGATAGGAGAGAATTTCGGTCGAGCGTTTGATAGTCTCGGACCGTTTGAGGCCGCGGATCATCTGCGGCAGCATCACGTTCTCGAGTGCGGAGAACTCCGGCAGCAGGCGGTGCGATTGATAGACGAAACCGATCTCGGTGCGGCGGATCTGGGTTCGCTCCATATCGGAGAGCTGCGAGGTCGGCGCGCCTGCGACATAAACCTCGCCCTCGTTGGGGCTTTCGAGCAGGCCGGCGATATGCAGCAGCGTTGATTTGCCCGAGCCGGACGGTGCCACCAGCGCGACCGATTGCCCCGCCCACAGCGCCAGCTTGACGCCGTCGAGGATGACGAGCGGCGCGTCGCCCTGCATGTACTGGCGTTTTATCTCGTGGAGATAGATGACCGGTACATCTTCCGTCCCCTGCTCCATCAGCCCCTCACTCGTACCGGAGCGCTTCGATGGGATCGAGGCGCGCGGCGCGCCACGATGGGTAGAGCGTAGCGAGGAAGGACAGCGTCAGCGCCATGATCACGACTGCTGAGGTCTCCCCGAAATCGATGTCGGCCGGCAACTTCGAGAGGAAATACAATTCCGGCGAGAACAATTCGGTGCTGGTGAGCCAGGACAGGAACTGCCGGATCGATTCGATGTTCAGACAGATCACCAGGCCGACGAAAAATCCGGTCAGCGTGCCGACCACGCCAATCGCGGCGCCCGTGATCAGGAACACCCGCATGATCGAGCCCTGCGAGGCGCCCATGGTACGCAGGATCGCGATATCGCTCCCCTTGTCCTTGACCAGCATGATCAGGCCGGAGACGATGTTGAGCGCCGCCACCAGCACGATCATGGTCAGGATCAGGAACATCACGTTGCGTTCGACCTGGAGCGCATTGAAGAAGGTCGAGTTGCGCTGCCGCCAGTCCACCAGGAATACCGGCCGGCCGGCGGCCTCGGTCACCGCCTTGCGGAAAGCGTCGATGCGATCGGGGTTGGTGGTGAACACCTCGATCGCGGTGACGTCATTGTTGCGGTTGAAATAGGCCTGCGCTTCGGCAAGCGGCATGAACACCATGCCGGCGTCATATTCCGACATGCCGATCTCGAACACGGCCGTCACCTTGTACGGCTTGATGCGCGGCGTCGTGCCCATCGGCGTCACGGCGCCGCGCGGCGATACCAGCGTGACGCTGTCGCCAGCGTGCAGCGACAATTGATCGGCAAGTCTGCGGCCGATAGCGACGCCTTGCCCTTCGTCAAAGCCTTCGAGCGTGCCCTGCTTGATGTTCTTGGCGATCGAGGTGAGGTTGTTCAGATCGTCGGCGCGGATGCCGCGAATCAAGACGCCTGAGGCGTTGAACGGCGAAGATGCCAGCGCCTGGCCATCCACGACCGGCGCGGCCAGCCGGATGCCCTGCACCTGGCTGATGCGCTCGGCGACGTCTTTCCAGTCGGTCAGCGGCGATTCCAGCGGCTGCACCAGGAGATGTCCGTTGAGGCCGAGGATCTTGTCCAACAGTTCCTTGCGGAAGCCGTTCATCACGGCCATCACAATGATCAGCGTCGCCACGCCAAGCATGATTCCGAGAAACGAGAAGCCGGCGATGACCGAGATGAATCCTTCCCTGCGGCGCGCCCGCAGATAGCGCCCCGACAGCATCCACTCGAACGGCGCAAAAGGGGTGGTCTGGATTGGTTCGTTCACGGTCTCATCCATCGCTCGATCATCCCATGATTCGGGGTCAATTGTGGCCGGATTGGCCGACCAACGATGCCCGCGGTGGATAATAATTTATCCGGCGATCATTGCGACCACGTCAGCGTGAGCCAAGTTCTCGCGCGAACCATCGCTGCGCCGCTTGATCTCGATCCTGCCTTCGGCAAGCCCTTTGGGCCCGATCATGATCTGCCAGGGAATGCCGATCAGGTCGGCGGCGGCGAACTTGGCACCGGCGCGTTGGTCGGTGTCGTCGTACAGGACCTCGACACCTCGCGCGCTCAATTCGCGATAGAGCTTTTCGCAAGCGGCATCAGTGTCGTCAGCGCCCTGCTTCAGGTTCAAAATGATGGCCTTGAACGGCGCGACCGCTTCCGGCCATTTGATACCGGCATCGTCATGGCAGGCTTCGATGATGGCGCCGACCAGGCGCGAGACGCCGACGCCGTAGGAGCCGCCATGGATCGGCACCTCCGTGCCATCGGCGACGGCGACGGTGGCCTTCATCGTGTCGGAATATTTGGTGCCGAAGTAGAAGATCTGACCGACTTCGATGCCCCTGGTATGTACCCTCTTGTCGCTCGGCACCTCGCGCTCGAAGCGGCCGGCGTCGTGTACGTCTTCGGTCGCGGCGTAGACCGAGGTCCACTGCTGGATGATCGGCGAGAGGTCGCCGTCGTAATCAACGTCCTCGCCAGGTACCGCCAGATTGAGCACGCCGCTGTCGCAATAGACGCCGGACTCGCCGGTCTCCGCGAGCACGATGAATTCATGGCTGAGGTCGCCGCCAATCGGGCCGGTTTCTGCGCGCATCGGGATCGCCTTCAACCCCATCCGCGCAAAGGTCCGCAAGTAAGCGACGAACATCTTGTTGTAGGAACGCCGCGCCGCGGTCTCATCGATGTCGAAGGAATAAGCGTCCTTCATCAGGAACTCGCGGCCTCGCATGACGCCGAAACGCGGGCGCTGCTCGTCGCGGAACTTCCACTGGATGTGATAGAGATTGAGCGGCAGGCTTTTGTAGGATTTCACGTAGGCGCGGAAAATCTCGGTGATCATCTCCTCGTTGGTCGGCCCAAACAGGAGTTCGCGCTTGTGCCGATCGGTGATGCGCAACATTTCCGGGCCGTAGGCGTCGTAGCGTCCGCTCTCGCGCCAGAGATCGGCAAGTTGCAGCGTCGGCATCAACAGTTCCAGTGCGCCAGCGCGGTCCTGTTCCTCGCGCACGATTTGCTCGATCTTCTTCAGGACCCGGAAGCCAAGCGGCAGCCACGCGTAGATGCCGGCCGCCTCCTGCCGCATCATGCCGGCGCGCAGCATCAACCGATGCGACACAATCTCCGCCTCTTTGGGATTCTCCTTCAGGATCGGCAGACGACAACCGCATCAGCACACCACAAGAATCGGCGGGGAGAGCAGTGAAAGCGGATTGTCGCGGAAAACACAAGACCGGGATTTAGGAAAAGCCGCTAAGCTAGTGGATTTCCTCACATTTTATCGGTCGGGCAGCAGCAACCAAGGTGCTTGTCTCGCGGGCACGTCGAAATCATCTTCCGGCGCGATCCCTTGGACGGCCTCACATCTTCATGTCGGATGGCATCTTCTTCATGTCCATCTTGGCGGCACCCCCAGGCCCCTGGGCGCCCACACCCTGCACATCGAGCGAGACCTGTACCTTGCCGGCCTTTTCGAATTCGAGTGTTACCGGCACCTTGTCGCCCTGTTTAAGCGGGCCCTTGAGGTCCATCATCATCAGATGATAGCCGCCCGGCGCAAGCTTGACGGTCTTGCCGGGCTCGATCGTGAGACCCTTGTCGAGCGGCCGCATTGTCATCACGCCATTTTTCATGCTCATCTCATGCATCTCGACCTTGGCGGCGATATCAGCGGAACCGCCGATCAGCCGGTCCGGCGAGGAACCGTTGTTCTCGATGGTCAGATAGCCGCCGCCGGTCTTGGCTCCGCCCGGCGTGGCGCGGCTCCAGGCTTGCGTGATCACGAGATCGCCGGCCTTGACCTCATCGGCGCGAAGTGGCGTGGCGAGCAGGATTGCAATCAAGCTTGCGCAGGCGATCGATACGAAACTGGGTCTTGTGTGTAGCATTGCTTGGTTCTCCTGTTGCTTTCATTCTATTGCACGAGGTGAATGGCGGGATGCTGCGTGCCGAGCACTCCGACGACGGCAAAAATCGCTAGTCCGAGTGCGATCTCGATCGTGCCGTTGCGCGCGAGCTGACGGAGCGCTTCGGGTTGCTCGGTCTTGCCGGATCGCAGAGCAAGCCGTGGCGTGAGCCAGAAGCGGTTAACGGCCGCGAACGCCAGCATCAAAGCGAAAATGACGAGTTTCAGGATCAGCAGTTGCCCGTATTCGGTGACAAAGAGGCCGCGAACCGAGCCGACCAGGATCCAGGCATTGACGATGCCGCTGAGTACGAGGAACGCCACACTGAGCATGCCAAGCGTGGAAAACCGGCGGGCTGCATCGTAGACCAGCGTGGCACCAGGCGATGCAGGAATTTTGGCGATCGCGGCGAGCAGAAGGACCAGCGAAACCACGCCGCCAATCCAGGCTGCCGCGGCGCAGAGATGGAGGACATCTGCGGTCAGATGCACATACCCCAATGTATGCGGCGTTGACGCGGCATGTCCGGTCCAGGCGATTGATGCCGTCAGGCCCACAGCCGCTCCAAGGCCCAGCCAGCGCCAGAATGCCGAGCGCTCGAAGGCCAGGCAAAACGCCAGCAGGATCGCCAGCGCCAGGCGGACCTGCGAGACCGATCCAAACTGCGTCAGGCTGAGCACGTCGCGCAGCGCCCCCGACGTTATGGCCTCGCCAAGGCTCTCGTCACTCAACGACATCGTCAGCAACAGCACCCAAGCCAGCCCGGAGATCACGGTGGCGGCGAGACTGATCCAGGCCACGTACCGCGTTTGCATCCGGAACAGTTTTGCGGCCGCTTCTTGCGACTTCAAAGCGGGGTTGGCCACGACGGCCGGGAATACCAGCGTTCCGGTCACGATCGCAGTCGCCGCGAAATGTATCGCGCGCGTGGCGATCATGGCTCCGTTGTCCGCCGCACCGAAATCCATCTGCCGGCCTTTATGCTATTGGCCGACCTGAAACGTGAAATTGCCGTTGGTGGTATGGGTATCCACCGAAAGCACCCGCCAGTTCACGTGGTAGGTCCCGCTACCGGCGGGCCGCAACGACACCGACATCTGGGTCCCGCTGACCCGGGCCTTGCCGGTATCGACGCGCTCGCCGGCCGCATTGGTCACGGTGATGCTGCTGAAGGCCGGCTCCAGCTTCTGGGTAAACCACAGCGTCACCTCGCGCGGCGGTGCCGCTACCTTGTTGCCGACACGGGGCTCGGCGTGGTCGAGGAACGCGTGTGCGCCCACTTCGCCGGTCGCAAACAAAAACAGCAGCGGGATGACCGCAATCAGGGATAAGAGTCGCATGGTCAATTCCTTGCAAAGGGGCTTGCGGGCTGAACCGGGCCGCCGAAGATCGGCTTGCCGATGCCGCGTGGGTCGATGTCGTCGAGATAGAGGTGCAGTTGCGCGATCACGCCGACATTGGTGCCGCTTTGCCGGTTGATCGGAATCAGCGCCTCCACGGCGACCTGAAAGGTACTTCCGACCCAGATAACGCCAGGGTTGATGGTGCCTGTCGTCGTCGTGCCTGACGTCAGCGTGTTCGCCACCGGCGTCTGCAGGGTTGCCTCGACCAGCGGGATCAGGTGATTGATGAATTCCGGCAGGCCGAGATCAATCACGGCGGACTTCAAATAAGGCATGCTGTATTGGATAGTTGCGCCCCAGTTCAGCACACGCGGATGAAATTCCGTGTCGACGGTTTGATTGCCAGTATCGGGATCGATGCCAAAGGTTGTCGTGAAATTCCGGGCCGGGATCGCGTAGCCGACCTGGCCGGTAATCGCGACAGGCCTGATCCACGACAACGTGTCGGGAAGATCGCCGAGGCCTTTGCCGAAATAGATGTTCGGGATGTAGGTGTTGAACGCCTCCGCTCCGACTTCCTTCGCGCCCGTGCCACCCCACTCGATGCTGACGCCCACCGACATCACGAACTCATGTTCCGGGTTTTTGTAGACGCGGTACTTGAAGGTCGTATCGAGGTTCTGGAACCCGTTGGCTCCCGCTACCGTTGGATCCATCGGACCAAGGAAGGTGTAAGTCGAGCCGAATGATATCGCGAAATCCTCGGTGATCCGTTTGGAAAACTCGCTGGATACATCGCGCTGCCGCACCGGTGGATCGTCGCCGGTCTTGAAGCTGTCGACGGTCGGAAGCGAGAGTTCATCGTTCACGCCGGGGTCGTCGATGCCGAGCGTGGCCGGAAAGAAGCGATTGCCGACGATTTCGTGGGCGACGCTTTGATTGAAGGGGACGAGCATTATCGCGAGCCCTGGCAGGCTCGCGCGCCAAAGACGGGTAGACATGAAAATTCTCCGCAAATTTTAAGTCGTGAAAGCATGAGCGCGGCCGATGGCCGCCAAGTTCACGTTAGTTGCGGCGGCGCGCGCGCCTGGGTGTTCGAGCCGACCCGCGCGGCCCGCAAACTGTCCGTAGGCTCCAGCCATGAGACGCGCTGGTAGAGGCGCTGCAGGCTTACAAAAATAAACGGCGGCGGATCGACGGAAATTGCCGCGCCATGACCGGCTGCACAAAGCACGCAGCAAATTCCGTGATCATGCTGGGTCTCTCCCGGCGCCGTCTGCGTGTCCGCCGAAGCCGCGCTGTCGTGGCAAATCGAGGCTGCCAGCGCGGGATCGGAGGCAGCGAAAGCGACCATGCGAAACGCCGCGATCGGCGCAACCATTTGCACCAGGATCGAGAGCAGCACGATTGGAATGAAGACTTCCAGTCGCCGTCGCATGATTTTCCCCAAAACGCCTTGGGTGTCGTAGCACCCGTCTAAACCCTTGTCGAGAATGCTTCCACCGCGGCGCCGGAGAGTTTCCGCCGTGCGATTCTCCCGCAACACGGCGCCACTGCGGGAATAAATTCGAGTTGCGGGGTTTGTTGTTGCTGACACCCCGCGTCTGAACAACAAGAGGAAGGTATTCTGCCATGACATCCAGGACATTCGCCGCTATCGCGGCAACGGCCGTTATTTGCGCAAGCTCGCTTGCGTTCGCGCAAATGGCCCCCGCCAAGATGGCCGACACAGCAAAGGGCAAGGCGTTGGTGGATGGCAAGGGCATGACCCTCTACACCTTCGACAAGGACGCCGGTGGAAAGTCGATGTGCAACGGCCCGTGTGCCGATAATTGGCCGCCGTTGATGGCCAGCGCCGACGCCAAGTCTTCCGGTGACTGGACGGTCGTCACGCGGGACGACGGCAAGACGATGTGGGCGTACAAGGGAAAACCCCTCTACGCGTGGAAGAACGACAAGGCCGCCGGCGACACCGATGGGGACGGCAAGCTTAACGGCGCGTGGCACGTCGCGAGGCCCTGATCCGTCCGCAACGGGCAACTCGTGCGCGGCGCTTGACGACACCAACCAAGACCGCGACAGGAGGCATCGGGCGCTTTAGGATGGGCGGTCCATCCTAAAAGCGCTTCCGAGGTCACGTGAAAAAGACACGGCTCGCTGTCGCCGCGATATTTCTCTCGCTGTCTTGTCTCTGCCCTGAAGTCTCAAATACACGATCTCGGACGAGCGGCTGCCGAAGATCCTGAGCTGGAACAAATCCGAGCCACCGGCCAGGTTCGACGCGGCGATGGCCGCCGAAGGATTATTGACATCCGAGCCTGCCCCCATAGCGCTCACGCGGAGAGGTTCTTAGACCCGCAAATAATCCGGCCCTACCCAAATACCTAGCACGTCCCCGCCTCCCATTCGGCCATGGTCAAATTCCAATCATTACGCAGCCTGCTGTAATTTTGAACAATCGTTGCCGAAAATGATGACAAGACGAAAAAGATGGTCTAGCAATGCGGGCGCAGGCTAGCCGCAAGGCTTCAGTCTGGTGGTCCAAGTCTCGGGAGGAGCCCCTGGCGCGCACAAGCAGCGTCGCCCCGTCAATCAAGATCAAATCCAAATTTTCGGGGAAAAGGGTCGACACAATTTTTAGAGCAGGGCTTCACCGCCCTGCTCTCTTTTTTGAGACGATCTTCGCTATACCTTGATGACGGCTTCCCCCAATTCAGCAAAGTTTTGAACTTGCCGCCGCGCGCCGTGAGGATTCGACGGCGATCGTCTATCACCGCCTGTTTCGCGAACACCCCGACGCGCAAGCCATGTTTCGCAGCGAAGGCGGCGAGCTGGTCAACGGCTCGATGCCGGCGTTGACGATCGAGGCGATCCTGGATTTTGCCGGCGACCGCAGGGGGAGTTTTCGCTCGATCGAGTGCGAAGCTGCATCGCACGATGCTTACGGCAGGCCGCGCGAATTGTTCGTCGCGTTCTTCGGCGTGGTCGCGGCGACCTTGCGCAAGGTGCTGGGCATCGACCGGTCGCGCAAGATCGATGCGGCGTGGCAGAAACTGCTGGCCGAACTCAACGATGTGATCGTTCAGCCCCAAGCACAAATGCGATAGCGTTGGCTGAAAGCCTATTGCCGGGTGCCTACAAAGCAAGTGGCGCGAACTACCCGAGTATGAGAAACTACCCTCCCCGGCGGCGCATGCAATGACGCGGTCGGTGACAAAAACGTGGCAAACAGGGAGCGAGTGATGTCCGGGACAAACAAATCCTCAACGACCAGGCGCGAACTTCTTCAGGCGGCGGCAAGCGCCGGCGCGGCGACAACCCTGCTCGGTGGGCTGGGCGTGAATCTCGCGACGGCAGCGGAAGTGGGACGCTCGGAGAAACCATTGAAGGCCGCGTTCTCCAACGCGGGCCTGCAGGCCACGTGGTGCGCCCAGGGCAAGCAGGCCGCCGAATGGTGGGGCAAGCTGTTCAACGTCGAGGTCACCTGGTTCGACGGCCAGCTCGACGCCGTCAAGCAGCGGGCGGCCATCGACAACATGGCCTCGCAGAAATGGGACTTCGTCGCCATCCAGGCGTTCGGCATCGGCACGCTGACCCAGCCCGTGCAGAAGATGATCGACGCCGGCATTCCCGTGATCGACATGGACACGCTGATCGCGCCGCTCGACCAGATCAACGTCCACGCGTTTCTCGCCCCCGACAATGAATTCATGGGCGCCTCGGTGACGCAGGCGCTTGTCAACGCCCTCGGCGGCAAGGGCAAGGTGATCATGACGCAGGGCGCGCTCGGCCATACCGGCGCGCAAGGCCGCGCCAAGGGCTTCAACACCGTGGTGAAGCAGTTTCCAAACATCGAGGTGCTCGATACCCAGCCCGCGGATTGGGACGTGTCGAAGACGGCGCGGCTATGGGAGACCTATCTCACCAAGTATCCGCAGATCGACGCGGCCTTCTTCCACAATGACGATATGGCGCTGGCGGCCTACAACATCATGAAGGCGCACAACCGCACCAGCATCCTGATCGGCGGGGTCGACGCCATGCCTCCGGCGATCCAGGCGGTAAGCGAAGGCCGCATGTTCGCAACCGTCCGCAATCCTTCCTGCCGCATCCATGGCGGAGCCATTGTCGCCGGCGTCGCCGCGGTGACCGCGGGCGAAAAGAGCGGCAAGGGTATCCCGAAAAGCGTCGTCACGGATGGCCCGGTCGTAACCAAGGCCAATGCGGCGGGAATGCAGTGGATGGAGGATCATTTCCTGATCTGAGCCGTGATGCCGCAAGGCCGCTCGCCCATCCTCGAACTGCAAGAGATCACGAAGGCCTTCGGCGGCGTCGAGGCGCTCCGTGGCGTTGACTTCGTGCTCTCCGCCGGCGAGATCCATGGTCTCGTCGGCGAAAACGGCGCCGGCAAGAGCACGCTGATGAAGATCATCGCCGGCGTGCATACGGAGTTCTCGGGCCGTTTGTTGCTGGATGGGCGCGAGACCCGTTTTCGATCGGCGCGTGACGCGCACGCGGCCGGCATCGCCATGGTTCATCAGGAGCTCAGCGTTGCGCCTGATTTGTCGATAGCCGAGAACGTGTTTCTAGGCAGCCAGCCCACCAACCGCTTCGGCTTGGTGCAGTGGCGGCGCATGGCGCGCGAAGCCGGTGAGCAACTGGCCAGGTTCGGAATCGACGTCGATCCGCTTTCGCGGCTCGGCGACCTGCCGATCGGCCTGCAGCAGTTGATCGAGATCGCCCGCGTCCTGTTCTCGGGCGCCCGCATCATCATCCTCGACGAGCCGACCTCCGCCCTTTCGCCGCCGGAGGTGGAGCGTCTGTTTTCGACCTTGCGACGCCTGCGCGACGAGGGCACCGGCATCATCTTCATTTCCCATTTCATCGAGGACATCCTGCGTGTCTCCGACACGGTGACGGTCTTCCGCAACGGCAGGAAGGTCGCCGAGGCGCAAGCGGCCGACACCAGCAAGGCTGCCCTGATCGAGGCCATGATCGGCAAGGGCCGCGAGGCGCTCGAAGAGAGCTATACGGAGGACATCCCGCTGCCGCCACTGAGCGATCGGCCGGTGGTGTTGAAGGCAAGCGGACTTTCGCTCGCCCGCAGCCTCAAAGACGTCTCGTTCGAGGTACGGGCCGGCGAAGTGCTGGGCATCTACGGCTTTATGGGGTGCGGGCAGCTCGAGCTCGCGCGCATTCTCTTCGGCAAGCTCAGGCCCGATCACGGTGGGCTTGTCGTCGCCGGCGGCCAAGCGACCTTCGCCAGCACGGCCCAAGCCCGGCGAGCTGGCATCGCCTTCGTTTCCGAGAGCCGCCGCGACATGCTCTTCCACCAGGAGCCGGTCTACAAGAACGTCTCGGTCAGCATCCTCGATCGCATTTCGCGCCTGTTGCTGAAGCCGTCCCGCGAGCGGTTGATCGCAAGGCGGCAGGTCGAGCAGTTGCAGATCAGGCCGGCGGCCGTCGAGCTTAACCTGGGCATGCTGTCCGGCGGCAATCAGCAGAAAGTCGCGCTCGCGAAGTGGCTCTCCTATCCGCCGCGTCTTTTGGTGCTGTGTGAGCCGACGCGCGGCATGGATGTTGGTGCCAAGAGCGACGTCATCAATATCATCCGCGATCTGCGCGCGCGGGGACTGGCCATCATCGTACTCTCGACCGAGCCCGAGACGGTTCTGTCGCTCGCCGATCGCATCCTCGTGCTGCGGCGCGGCGCGGTCGTGCGCGAATTCTCCGATGAGGCGATCAGCAAGGATCGGCTGCTGGAAGCGGCATGAGGAGGCGCATGTGGTGACTGGTGAAGGCGTGACAGTATCGGCGGGGAAACGGAAACGGCCGCGCAAGATCGCCGGACTATTGCGCTCCCAGATGCGCAACATCGCGCCGTTCCTGACGCTGATCTGCTTGAGCGGTTTCTTTGCCGCGGCAAGCCCCTCTTTTGCGACGCTCGACAATGTCGGCAATATTCTGACCCAGGTTTCGGTCACCGGCATCATCGCGGTCGGCCTCACCTTCGTCATCCTTTGTGCCGAGATCGATCTGTCGATCGCCGGCATCGCCAATGTCACCGGGATTGCGGTTGCCTATTTCACCCAGCAGGAATCCTACGTGAATATCGCCAACATTCCGATGGCAGGCTGGGCCGCGATCGCACTCGCGCTGGCGCTTTGCGCGTTGCTCGGTGTCGTCAACGCGCTCGGCCTGACGGTCATCGGTATCCCCTCCTTCATCATGACGCTCGCGATGATGCAGATCGCAGCCGGCATATCGGCGCTGCTGGTTCGCGGACAGATCGCCTACAAGGTGCCCGACCTGGTCGCCACGCTCGGATCATCGTCGATCGGCGGCATTCCCTGGATCGTGATCGTCGCGGCATTGATGCTGCTCGGCGGCCATCTGGTGCTCACCTATACGCGGTTCGGTCGCTATGTTTACATGGTCGGGGGAAACCGCGAGGCGGCGGAATTTTCCGGCCTCAACGTCAATTTGATCCTTGGCAGTGTCATGGTCATAGCGGCGGTCTGCGCAGGAATCGGCGGCATGTTGGGCGTCGCGCATTTCGGCAGCGCGCAGCAGAACGAGTTCGACACTTATCTCCTGGATTCGATCGCCGCCGTCGTGGTCGGCGGCACCAGCCTGTTCGGCGGCCGCGGCGGCATCGGCAACACCATCGTCGGCCTGTTCGTGCTTGGCGTCCTCAATAACGGGCTCGATCACGTCAACATCGACAGCTTCCTGAAGATACTGATCCGCGGTCTCATTCTGCTCGCCGCGCTCATCATCAACGTCTATGCGCAAAGATTGCGGGCCAAGGCCGTCGACTAAGATGTGGGGCGCTCTTATTCCCGCTCGAGGAAACTCGATCCGACGTCGGCTTTTTTCTTGATCGGATCGTAGTCGCAATAGACGCTGTCGGCCACCAGCGTGTAGCTCGCGCTCACGGTATCCTTGTTGAGCTTGACCGAATTCAGTCCGATCACCGAAGTCTGCTTGCCATCATTCCATTTGAACGGCGTCGTGCTCTTCGCTGCTTCGCAGGCCGCGACCGCGTCCGCAAACACGTAGCTTTCGACGAACGCCTTCACCGTCCGAAGCTGCACCGCCATTCTCCAATCGATATAGAAGGCGGCGCCAAGAGCCGCGACCAGCAGGACGAAAAGTGCGATTGCTATTTTCTGAAATGTCATTGCTTCCCCCGGGGCCCTCGAAATCCAAGAATTAGAAGGGCAATCCCATCAGCTTCGACAGCCGCTCGATACTGAGATAGCCGGCATTATAGGCGAGCATGGCAAGCGCGAAAATCACCGCCGAGATCAATGTGGTCCAGATCAGCTTGCGGCCCATCCGGCTGGCGATCGGCGCACCGGGATCGGTGCCGGGCGCGCCCTCGCCGGTCTCGTGCTGGCTGCGCACGCCGAACGGCAGCGTGACGAACAGCACGACCCACCACAGCACGAAATAAATCGCAAATCCGGTTGACAGCGTGTAGGCCATCTTCCTAGGCCTGCTCGATTTCGACTAGCGCGCCGGAAAAATCCTTGGGATGCAGGAACAGCACCGGCTTGCCGTGCGCGCCGATCCTGGGCGTTCCGTCGCCGAGCACGCGCGCGCCCTCTCTGACTAGGGTATCGCGTGACGCGATGATGTCGGATACCTCATAGCAGATGTGATGGATGCCGCCGTCGGCATTTCGCTCGAGGAACTTTGCGATTGGGGACTCCTCACCCAGCGGCTGGATGAATTCGATCTTGGTGTTCGGCAGCGTCACGAACACGGTGATGACGCCATGCTCGGGCAACGGCACCGCAGGCGAGATTTCGGCGCCAAAGCCCGCGCCATAGATTTTGGCGGCCTTCTCGGCGTCCTTGACCGCGATCGCGACGTGATTGAGCCGGCCGAGCATCGTCGTCTCCGTGTTAGACCGTCAGAACGTGAACCAGGCAGAGCGGCTTCTTGCCCCACTGCTCGTTGAGCGTCGCGCGTACCGCCCGGCGAACCGATTCCGAAACCGCGTCCGGATCGCGCCGCCGCGCCCGCGGCAGGCCCTCGATCGTCGATACCACCACATCGAACACGATTTCATCGAGTTCCTCGCCGGCGGTATTCTTCTCGGGGATGCCGACAAGATCAACCTCGGGATCGTCGGCCAGTTCGCCTTGTTCGGTCATGGCGACGGCGACGTAGGCACAGCCGGCAAATCCCATTCGCCGCCGTTCGACCACGGCGCGCGATTTGGCGTCCTCCAGGATGGTTCCGTCCTTGTAGAGCCGGCCCGCAGGCAATTCAGCGATGATGCCGGGCTCGCCCGGACCAAGCTTCACCAGATCGCCGTTGCGGCAGGTCACTACCTTCGGCACGCCGGCGGCGCGCGCCAGTTTGGCATGCTCGAACAGGTGCAGCGCCTCGCCGTGAACGGGGATCAGAAGCTGCGGACGGGTCCAGGCGATGATGTCGCGCAGCTCGTCGCGGCGCGGATGGCCGGAGACATGCACCAGGTGGGTTCGATCGGTAATGACCTCGATGCCCTGTGCGATCAGGCCATTGACGATGGAGCCCACCGCCTTCTCGTTGCCGGGGATAGTGCGCGAGGAAAAGATCACGCAGTCGCCCTTGTTGAGGGTCACTTGCGGATGGTCGTCATTGGCGATCCGCGCCAGCGCCGCGCGCGGCTCGCCCTGGCTTCCCGTGCACAACGCCAGCACCTTATCGGGGGGAAAATGGCCGTAGAGGTCGGCCCCGCGGAAATCCTGGACGCCGTCGAGATGGCCGGTTTCGCGCGCCACCTGCACCACCCGCTCCATGGCACGTCCGATCACGACAACCTCGCGATCGGCGGCTCTTGCGGCGTCCGCCACCGCGCGCATCCGCGCGACGTTCGAAGCAAACGTGGTCACGGCGACGCGGCCTCTTGCCCGTTTAACCAGCTCCGTGATGGTCTTGGCGACTTCGGCCTCCGACGGCGAGCGTCCGTCGCGCACCGCATTGGTGGAATCACCGACCAGTGCCACGATTCCGGCATCGCCGAGTTCACGCAGCCGCCGTTCGTCGGTGGGCTGGCCGATGATCGGCGTCGGATCGATCTTCCAGTCGCCGGTGTGCAGCACCGTTCCAATTTCGGTGTGGACCGCAAGTGCGTGCGATTCAGGAATCGAATGCGCGACCGGAATGAATTCGACATTGAACGGGCCGATGTCGACGCGGCCGCCCGACGGCACCACCGTGACCGGGATTTTCGGTGGATTACGCTCGGACGCGCATTTGGCCTCGAATAAAGCGGCGCTGAATTTGGTCGCATAGATCGGGCATTTCAGCTTCGGCCAGAGATCCATGATGGCGCCGAAGTGGTCTTCATGGGCGTGCGTGAGCACGAGCCCGACCAAATTCTTACCTTCCTTTTCGAGGAAGCGGATATCGGGCATGATCAGATCGATGCCCGGCAGATGCTCTTCGTCGCCGAAGGAAACGCCAAGGTCGACCGCGAGCCAGGAGCGCTGATGGTGACTGCCGAGCCCGTAGATCGACAGGTTCATGCCGATCTCGCCGACACCGCCGAGCGGCGCAAACACCAGTTCATCCGGCCGCGCCATCAGCTCGCTCCCACTGATGCCACCGCTCCGAAATAGACATCGCCCGCGGTGATAGGCACGCGCGCACCGGACGACGTGCGCACGATCATGCAGCCTTGCTCGTCGAGGGTGTCGAACGTGCCTTCGATGGTCGCGCCGCCCGACTTGATGGAGACCGCCTGTCCGAGGCCCGCGGCGCGCGACAGCCACAACTTTCGGATTTCGCCGAATCCGCGGCCATTATCCCAGATGCCGCGAAATACCGCCCATCCGTCCGAGAGTGCCGCGAACAGCTCTTCCGCGCCGATCTGAACGCCGAGTGCTGCGAGCGAGGTCGCCGGCGTCGGCGTTCCCTCCGGCGCTGCGACGACATTGGTGCCGATGCCGACGACGACCGCGAGGCCATTACCCGCGATGGCCTCCGCTTCCAGCAAGATGCCGGCGAGCTTTTGCCGCCCGGCCAGCACGTCGTTGGGCCATTTCAGCGAAAAGTCCAACTCCTCCGACCCGGCCGAGCGCAATGACGCCTCGACGCTCAGCCTGCGCAGCGCCGCCTCCAATGCGAGGCCGGCGGCAAATCCGAGCGTCGCCGCGACCGCCGGCGATACTTCCATCACCTCTAGAATGCTGCAGGCGAGGTTGCCGCGTGGGGCGATCCAGGGGCGGTGCCGCCGTCCGCGTCCCGCGGTTTGCACCGACGTCACGAACCACTTTGGTCCGCGTTCGCCCTCGCGCGCGCGCGACATCGCTTCCGCGTTGGTCGAGCCGATGGAATCGAAAGCCGCGAGCCGGTAACCTGCTGACAGAGCGCGGGGACCGAGCGTGAAAGGCATTTCAGGGCTGATCCGGCTTTGCCCAATTGGTCTGGGCGAAATGTCGTTTTTTGAGCATGATCTCTTTCGAAAACCGGGGTCCTTTTCAGCAATCATACCTAGAAGAGCGACTTTGCCGCCGAACTGGCGACGCTGACAAGCGGCCCCGGATAGACAAAGAAGAAAATATTGAAGATACCCGCGACCGCCAGCACCGTGCGCAATTCGAGGCGCATCGGGTCGAGCTTTTCGAGCGGCTCGTCGAAATACATCACCTTGATGATGGTCAGATAGTAGAACGCGCCCACCACGCTCGCGAGGACGCCGATCACGGCCAGCGTGAACAGGCCGGCCTTGATGGCTGCGACGAACACGTAGAATTTTGCGAAGAAGCCCGCCAGCGGCGGGATGCCGGCGAGCGAGAACAACAGCATCGCGAAAAAGAAGGCGAGCAGCGGATTGGTGCGCGAGAGCCCGGCGAAATCGCTGATCTGCTCCAACGCCTGTCCGTTCCGCTTCATGGCGAGGATGATGGCGAAGGAACCCAGCGTCATCGCCACATAGATCGCAATATAGACAAGCACGCCCTGCGCACCCTCGACGGTTCCGGCGGCGAGCCCGACCAGTGCAAAGCCCATATGGCCAATCGAGGAATAGGCCATCAGCCGCTTGATGTTCTTCTGCCCGATGGCGGCGAACGACCCCAGCACCATTGAGGCGATCGCCACGAATACGATGATCTGCTGCCATTGCGAGACGATGCCCGGGAACGCGGTCAGCGCCGTGCGCGTGAAGACCGCGAGTGCCGCGACCTTGGGCGCGGACGCAAAGAACGCCGTCACCGGCGTCGGCGCGCCCTCATAGACGTCGGGCGTCCACATGTGGAACGGCACCGCCGAAACCTTGAAGCAGAGCCCCGCGAGCAGGAACACCAGGCCGAACACGAGGCCGACGCTACCGGTCTTCGCGGCGGCTGCGACGCCGGCAAAGCTGACGGTGCCGGTGAAGCCGTAGATCAGGGAGGCGCCGTAGAGCAGCATGCCCGACGACAGCGCACCGAGGACGAAATACTTCAGCCCGGCCTCGACAGACTTCGCGTTGTCCCGATTGCTGGCGGCGACCACATAGAGTGCCAGCGACATCAGCTCGAGGCCGAGATAGAGCATGATGAGATCGCCCGCCGAGATCAGCACCATCATGCCAAGTGTCGAGAGCAGCACCAGGATCGAATATTCGAAGATGCGCCGCGATGGGTCGGACAGGAATTCCGCCGACAGAATAAGGGTTGCCGCCGAGCCGATCAGCGCCAGGATTTTCAGGAACCTGGCGAAATCATCCACGATGAAGCTGCCGCCGAAAGTCGTGAGCTTGCCGGCCGGCAACATCCATTCCAGCACGCCGGTCAGGACGAGCAGGCAGACCGCGAGGGCGGTGACGAGTTTGGTGGTGCCCTGCCCGCGATAGGCGCCCACCATCAACAGCACCATTGCGCCGAACGCCAGCACCAGCTCCGGCAACACCGGCTGCAACGGATAACCTGCACTCTCAAAGCTCATGGCGCGTTCCCATCCTGCTGCCTGATTTTACTGCAGCAGTGCAGCGGCCTTAACGGCAGTGACCGCGGTGTTGTAGTTGTTGACGAGTTGCTGAACGGAGGCCGCCGACATATCGAGTACCGGCTTCGGGTAGATTCCGAACAGGATGGTCAGCGCCGCCAGCGGCATCAGCGTCAGGCATTCCCGGAAAGTCAGATCCTTGATGCTGATCAGCGATGATTTGACCAGCGCGCCAAAAATCACCTTGCGATAGAGCCACAGCGCGTAGGCCGCCGACAGGATCACCCCGGTGGTCGCGAACACCGCGGTCGGGATCGAGACCTTGAAGGTCCCGATCAGTGTCATGAATTCGCCGACGAAGCCGCTGGTGCCGGGCAGCCCGACATTGGCCATGGTGAAAACCATGAACACCAACGCATAGAGCGGCATCCGGTTGACCAGCCCGCCATAGGCAGTGATCTCGCGGGTATGCATGCGGTCGTAGACGATGCCGACGCAGAGGAACAGCGCGCCCGACACGATGCCGTGCGAGATCATCTGGAACACGCCGCCAGCGACGCCCTGCATGGTGCCGGCGAAGATGCCCATGGTGACAAAGCCCATATGGGCCACGGAAGAATAGGCGATCAGCTTCTTGATATCTTCCTGCATCAGCGCCACCAGCGAGGTGTAGATGATCGCGATCACCGACAGCGAGAAGATCAGCGGCGCGAAATCGTGCGATGCCAGCGGGAACATCGGCAGCGAGAAGCGCAGGAAACCGTAGCCTCCCATCTTCAATAGGATCGCGGCCAGGATCACCGAGCCTGCGGTAGGTGCCTCGACATGGGCATCCGGCAGCCAGGTATGAACCGGCCACATCGGCATCTTGACGGCGAACGAGGCAAAGAACGCCAGCCACGCCCACATCTGCAACGACCGCGGCACGGCCGCGTGCATCAGGGTCGGAATATCGGTGGTGCCCGCATTCCAGTACAGCGCCATGATCGCGAGCAGCATCAGGACGGAACCGAGCAGCGTGTACAGGAAGAACTTGAAGGAGGCGTAGACCCGGCGCGGGCCGCCCCATACGCCGATAATCAGGAACATCGGGATCAGGCCACCTTCGAAGAACAGGTAGAACAGCACGAGGTCGAGCGCGCAGAAAGTGCCGACCATCAGCGTTTCCAGAAGCAGGAACGCCATCATGTATTCACGCACGCGTATCGTGACCGACTTCCAGCTCGCGATGATGCAGAACGGCATCAAGGCGGTGGTGAGGATCACGAAAGGCAGCGAAATGCCATCGACGCCCATGTGATAGGTGATCCCGGTCGCAAGCCACGATGCCTTCTCGACGAACTGGAAATCCGGGTTCGCCGGATCGAAGCGCCAGACCAGGATCAGCGATATCGCGAAGGTGACCAGTGTAGTCCACAACGCAATCCAGCGCGAATTTCGCCGCGCCGCTTCATCCTCGCCGCGGCTGACATAGATGATCAGCGCGCCGACGATCGGCAGGAAAGTAACGATGAAGAGAATGGGCCAGGTCGTCATCACTGGCCTCCGAAGCCGAACATGAACCAGGTGATTAATCCTGCGACCCCGATCAACATCGCAAAAGCGTAGTGATAGAGATAGCCGGTCTGGATCTTCACGACGTTGCGAGTGACATCCAGTACCCGCGCCGACACCCCGTCGGGACCAAGACCGTCGATCAGATAGCCGTCGCCGACCTTCCACAGGAAGCGGCCGATCCATTTCGCCGGGCGGACAAGGATCAGATCGTAGAGCTCGTCAAAATACCATTTGTTGAGCAGGAACTGATAGAGCATCGGCTGCTGCTCGGCGAGATTGACCGGCAGATAGGGCCGCTGGATGTAGAAAATGTAGGAGACCAGAAGGCCGAGCGCCATCATCACGAACGGCAGCGGCGCGAGCAGAGCGGGCATGTTTTCCATGTCTTCCAGGATATGCGGATTCATCTTCACCGAATCCCGGAAGAACTCTTCGACGCCATGCCCGGCGAACAGTCCCTTGAACGGGAAGCCCGCCAGAATTGAGCCCGCCGCCAAGACGCCGATCGGGATCAGCATCCACAGGGGTGACTCGTGCGCAGCCTCGTAATGCTCCTCATCGTGGGGCTCGCCAAAGAAGGTCTTGAAGATCAATCGCCATGAATAGAACGACGTCAGACCGGCGGCGCCGACGGTGAGCAAATAGGCGTAGGTCGAAAACGGATTATGCGAGGCATAGGCGGATTCGATGATGGCATCCTTGGAGAAGTAGCCGGCAAACAGCGGGAAGCCGGTCAGTGCCAGCGTTCCGATGCACATCACCGCGAAGGTGTAGGGGATTTTGCGCCAAAGGCCGCCCATGTTGCGGATGTCCTGCTCGTGATGCATCGCATAGATCACCGAGCCTGAGCCCAAGAACAACAACGCCTTGAAGAAGGCGTGCGTGAACAGATGGAACATGCCGACGGAATAGGCCCCCGCCCCCATCGCCACGAACATGTAGCCGAGTTGCGAACAGGTCGAATAAGCCACGATCCGCTTGATGTCATTCTGCACGAGACCGATGGTGGCGGCGAAAAACGCCGTGGTCGCGCCGATGAACATCACGAACGCCTGCGCCGTCGGCGCGAGCTCAAACAACGGAGACAGCCGCGCCACCATGAACACGCCAGCCGTCACCATGGTCGCGGCGTGGATCAATGCCGAGACCGGCGTAGGGCCCTCCATGGCATCCGGCAGCCAGGTGTGGAGCAGAAATTGCGCCGATTTGCCCATCGCGCCCATGAACAGCAACAGGCAGGTCAGCGTCAGCGCGTCGGCGTGCCAGCCAAGGAAATCGATGGTCTTGCCGGTCAGCCCCGGCGCGCCCGCGAAGATCGTCTCGAGATCGGTCGAGCCGATCAGCGCGAAGATCGCGAAAATGCCGAGCGCGAAGCCGAAATCGCCGACCCGGTTGACGATGAACGCCTTGATCGCCGCCGCATTCGCCGAGGGCCGCTGGTACCAGAACCCGATCAAAAGGTAGCTCGCGAGGCCGACGCCCTCCCAGCCGAAGAACAGCTGCACCAGATTGTCCGCGGTCACCAGCATCAACATTGCGAAGGTGAACAGCGAGAGGTAGCCGAAGAACCGCGGCCGATACGGATCCTCGTCCATGTAGCCGATCGAATAGAGGTGCACGAGCGAGGAAATCGTATTGACCACGACCAGCATGACCGCGGTCAGCGTATCGACCCGCAACGACCACGCGACCTGCAGCTCGCCGGAATTGATCCAGGGGAACAGCGCAATCCGTGCGTCGTGGTGCAGGAAGCCGACATCGACCAGCACGAACCAGGAAAGTGCCGCGCAGATGAACAGCAATCCAGTGGTGATCAACTCGGCCGCGCGGGAACCCGCTGCCGGCGGCTCAACCGCATGATGGTCGGCGTCGCCGTGATCGCCATGCGCATCGGGTTCGTGGCTTGCGGCATGAATAACGCCAGCCTCTTCAGTGACCGGCACCTCGCCATGACCGTGCGCCTCGGCATGATGCTCGACGCTATCGCCGCCCGGGTTGCGCGCATGCGCCCCGAAAATGGAGATCAGGCCGGCCACAATGGCGCCCAGCAGCGGCAGGAAAACGATCGCCTGGACCATGTTGGGATCAGCCCTTCATCAGATTGACGTCTTCAACCGCAATCGAGCCGCGGTTCCGGAAGTAGACCACCAGCACGGCCAGACCAATCGCTGCTTCGGCAGCGGCAACCGTCAGCACCAGCAGCGCAAAAACCTGCCCGACGATGTCGCCGAGGAAGGTGGAAAACGCAACCAGATTGACATTGACCGAAAGCAAAATCAGCTCGATCGACATCAGGATGACAATGATGTTCTTGCGGTTGAGGAAGATGCCGAGGATACCGAGCGTAAAGAGAATGGCGCCGACCGCAAGATAATGCCCAAGCCCGATCGTCATCGCACCCACTCCGCGGCGTCGGCGTCCTGCAGCCCCTGCCCTGAGGCCACCTTGCGCACGGTCATGGCGAGTTCAGGCGTCCGCGCATTCTGCACATTGATGTCCTGACGCTTGACGCTCGCCTTGTGGCGCAAGGTCAGCACGATGGCGCCGATCATCGCGACCAAAAGCACCATGCCTGCGAGCTGGAAATAATGGATATAGCGCGTGTACAGTACCAATCCGAGGGCTTCGGTATTGCTGACATTGGTGGGGATTGCCGCTGTGATCGATTTGGCAACGCCGGGGTTGATGATCCAGAAGCCGACCGTCAGCAGCAATTCAAAAAGGAAAATTCCGCCGATCACGAGCCCAATCGGCAGGTACTCCAGAAAGCCCGAGCGCAGTTCGGTGAAGTCGACGTCCAGCATCATGATCACGAACAGGAACAGCGTCGCGACCGCGCCGACATAGACCACGATCAGAATCATCGCCAGGAATTCGGCGCCCATCAGCACGAACAGGCCGGCGGCGTTGACGAAAGCCAGGATCAGAAACAGCACGGAGTGCACGGGATTGCGCGACACGATCACCATCACGGCAGACGCGACGCAGACGCCGGCAAACAGATAAAAGAACAGCGCGGGAAGGATCATGCCCTCACCTCACCGGTAGGGCGCGTCGAGTTCGATCGCTTTCGCAATCTCGCGCTCCCAGCGGTCGCCATTGGCGAGCAATTTCGCCTTGTCATAATAGAGCTCCTCGCGGGTCTCGGTGGCGAATTCGAAATTCGGCCCTTCGACGATGGCATCGACCGGACAGGCCTCCTGGCACAGGCCGCAATAGATGCATTTCACCATGTCGATGTCGTAGCGCACGGTGCGGCGGGTGCCGTCGTTGCGGCGCGGCCCGGCCTCGATCGTGATCGCCTGCGCCGGACAGATCGCCTCGCACAGCTTGCAGGCGATGCAGCGTTCCTCGCCATTGGGGTAACGGCGCAGCGCGTGCTCGCCGCGGAATCGCGGCGAGATCGGGTTCTTCTCGAACGGATAATTGATTGTCGGCTTCGGCTGGAAGAAGTAGCGCATCGCGAGGAAGAACGCCGATACGAACTCAGACAGCAGGAGCGAACGAGCGGTAGCCTTGACATTGATGCTCATGGCGACCTCATTGCGGCGCGATGTTCGCGAAATGCAGCACGCCGGCGACAACAACCACCATCGCCAGCGACAGCGGCAGGAACACTTTCCAGCCGAGCCGCATCAATTGATCGTAGCGGTAGCGCGGCACGATCGCCTTCGCCATCGCAAACAGGAAGAACATGAAGAATAGTTTCAGCGCGAACCAGATCACGCCGGGCACCCAGGTGAACGGCGGCAACGCCACCGGCGGCAGCCAGCCGCCCAAGAACAGGATCGTCGCCATCGCGCACATCGTGGTGATCGCGACATATTCGCCGAGCATGAACAACAGATACGGCGTCGAGCCGTATTCGACCATGAAGCCCGCAACCAGCTCGGATTCGGCTTCCACCAGATCGAATGGCGGGCGGTTGGTTTCCGCCAGCGCCGAGACGTAGAACACCACGAACATCGGAAACAGCGGCCACACGTACCAGTTCAGGAAGGTGAGCTGCGGCAGGCCGATCAGGCCGCCAAATCCGCGGGTGTTCTGCGCTTCGACCACGGCCGAGAGATTGAGCGAGCCGGCGCACAGCAGCACCGTGATAATGACGAAGCCGATCGAGACTTCATAGCTCACCATCTGGGCTGCCGAGCGAAGCGCCGCCAGGAACGGATATTTCGAGTTCGACGACCAGCCGGCCATGATGATGCCATAGATCGACAGCGATGAGATCGCGAAGATATAGAGCACACCGACATTGATGTCGGAGATCACCCAGCCGAGATTCATCGGGATCACGGCCCACGCCGCGAGCGCGAGCACGCAGGACACCAGCGGCGCCAGCAGGAAGACGCCCTTGTTGGCGCCGGCCGGAATGATCGGCTCCTTCAGCACGAACTTTAACAGGTCCGCAAAGGACTGGAACAGTCCCCAGGGGCCGACCACGTTGGGACCGCGCCGGATCTGCACCGCTGCCCAGATCTTGCGGTCGGCGAGCAAGATATAGGCGATCGCGATCAGCAGCACGACAAGCAGCAACACACTCTCGGCGACCATGACGATCAGCGGCCAGAGGAACCCGGTCCAGAATGCGCTTTCAAAAAATTCCATCAGCTCACGCTCATTCCGCTGCCGTCAGCATCCGCCCGGAGGCCAGGCGCGAACATTCCGCCATCACCGCCGAGGCGCGTGCAATCGGGTTGGTGAGGTAGAAATCCTCGATTGCCGTCTTGAACGGCGCCTTCTCGAGGCTGCCGCCCTTCCCTGCCAGCGCCTTGATGTCACCAGCGCTGCCGGGCTCGATCTGGTCGATGCGCATCAGGTGCGGCACCGCCTTGAAGATCGCCTGCCGCAGCGCCGACAGCGAGTCATAAGGCAGCCGCTTGCCCAACACATCCGACAATGCGCGGATGATCGCCCAGTCCTCGCGCGCCTCGCCCGGCGGAAACGCCGCGCGGCCCGCGATCTGCACCCTGCCCTCGGTATTGACGTAGATGCCGGATTTTTCGGTATAGGCCGCGCCGGGCAGGATCACGTCGGCGCGATGGGCGCCCCTGTCGCCGTGCGTGCCGATATAGACCACGAAGGTGCCGTCCGGCACTTTGGTCTCGTCGGCGCCGAGCAGGAACAGCACGTCGAGCGTGCCGAACGCCGTCATCTGCGCCGCGCTCAGCCCGCCCCCTCCGCCGGCAAAGCCGATATCGAGCGCGCCGACGCGGGAGGCAGTTTCGTGCAGCACCGCAAAGCCGTTCCAGCCATCCTTGAGCGCGCCGAAATCGCCGGCGAGCTTTGCCGCGAGCGAAAGGACGGCGGCGCCATCGTGCCGCGCGATCGCGCCGGCGCCGACCAGAACGATCGGTTTCTTGGCGCCCTTCAGCAGATCGGCGAAGCAATGCTTGCCCGCGGCGAGGTCGGCAAGGGAACCCGTGCCGGCGCCGATATGTTCGTAGCGGTAGGTCACATCAGCCTTGGCGCCGATCAGGCCGATTTTGAGCTGGCCGGTGAGCCAGCGCTTGCGTATGCGCGCGTTGAGTACAGCCGCTTCACGCCGCGGGTTCGAGCCGATGATCAGAAGCGCGTCGGCCTGGTCGATACCGGCAATGGTCGGGTTGAAGATATAGGAGGCGCGGCCGGCCTTGGGGTCGAAAGCATCACCGCCCTGGACGGCGAGGTTGGACGAGCCGTACTTCGCCAGCAGATCCTTCAGCGCGAACATTTCTTCCACCGCAGCGAGGTCGCCGGCGATCGCCCCGATCCGCTTGCCGTCGCTGCGGGCGGTTCTCGCTGCAATCGCCGCAAACGCTTCGGGCCACGACGCCGCGCGGAGTTGGCCGTTCTCGCGGATATAGGGCCGGTCGAGCCGCTGCGTGCGTAGGCCGTCGACGACGTGGCGGGTCTTGTCGGAAATCCATTCCTCGTTCACCGCCTCGTTGACGCGCGGCAGGATCCGCATCACCTCGCGGCCGCGGGTATCGACCCGGATCGCGGAGCCGATGCCGTCCATGACGTCGATCGACTGGGTCTTGCCGAGTTCCCAGGGCCGCGCGGCAAACGCGTAGGGTTTTGAGGTCAGTGCACCCACGGGACAGATATCGACCAGGTTGCCCTGCAGCTCCGAGGTCAGCGCGGTCTCGAGATAGGTCGTGATTTCCATGTCCTCGCCGCGTCCCGTCGCGCCCAGTTCGGGCGCGCCGCAGACTTCGGCGGCGAAGCGGACGCAGCGGGTGCACTGGATGCAGCGGTTCATCGAGGTCTTGACCAGCGCGCCCAGATATTTGTCCTCGACCGCACGCTTGTTCTCGGCGAAGCGGCTGGTATCCACGCCGTACCCCATCGCCTGGTCCTGCAGGTCGCACTCCCCGCCCTGATCGCAGATCGGGCAGTCCAGTGGATGGTTGATCAGCAGAAATTCCATCACGCCTTCGCGCGCCTTTTTCACCATCGGCGAGCGCGTCGAAATTTCCGGCGGCTCGCCCTTGGGACCGGGCCGGCAATCGCGCACGCCCCAAGCGCAGCTTGCGACCGGCTTCGGGCCGCCTTTCACCTCAACCAGGCACATCCGGCAATTGCCGGCGATCGACAGCCGCTCGTGATAGCAAAAGCGCGGAATCTCGGCGCCGGCGGCCTCGCACGCCTGCAGCAGCGTGTACTCCGCCGGGACGTCGATCTCCTTGCCGTCGATGATGAGTTTGGTCATTACAAACCTACCAACATTCCGAGCACCTGGAGCGCCAATCCCGGAAGCGCCAGTACTCGAGCCAAACGTGTTCTTCCGAACGCGGCATAGAAGCCGATGCAGGCTCCGATCGTCGCTCCAGTCAGCACAAACGCCAGCACCGTCTTTTCCGAAGGACCCGCGAGATAGAAACCGAGGCCACCACCTGCGCAGAATCCGGCGCAAATCCAGAACATGACGGCATAGCCGCCAAGGGCGGCTGGATCCCTCTTCCCCGATCGTATGTCGCTCAGGAAGCCCATCACCATCACTCCGCCGCCGCCATCTCGACGGGATCGAGGACACCGACGTCATCGATATCGGACTTGTGCGAATATTCGTCGATCCGCGCTTCGATCTCGTGACGGAAATGTGCGATCAGGCCCTGGATCGGCCAGGCCGCGGCGTCGCCGAGCGCGCAGATGGTATGGCCTTCGACTTGCTTGGTGACTTCCAGGAGCATGTCGATCTCGCGCTTGTGGGCGCGGCCTTCGGCCATGCGGGTCAACACCCGCCACATCCATCCCGTTCCTTCGCGGCAGGGCGTGCACTGGCCACAGCTCTCGTGCTTGTAGAAATAGGCGATGCGCGCGATCGCCCGGATCAGGTCGGTCGATTTGTCCATGACGATGACGGCGGCGGTTCCGAGGCCGGAACGCAGCTTGCCGAGGCTGTCGAAATCCATCGGCGTATCTATGATCTGTTCCGCCGGCACCATGCGAACCGAAGAGCCGCCGGGAATGACGGCTTTGAGATTGTCCCAGCCGCCGCGGATGCCGCCGCAATGGCGCTCGATCAGTTCGCGGAAGGAAATCCCCATGGCTTCTTCGACATTGCAGGGGCGCTCGACATGGCCGGAGATACAGAACAGCTTTGTGCCGACATTGTTGGGCCGGCCGATCGCCGCAAACCACGCCGCTCCGCGCCTCAGAATGTCAGGCGCAACCGCGATCGACTCAACATTGTTGACGGTGGTCGGACAGCCGAACAGGCCGACATTGGCCGGAAACGGCGGTTTCAGCCGCGGCATGCCCTTCTTGCCCTCGAGGCTTTCCAACAGCGCCGTCTCTTCACCGCAGATATAGGCACCTGCGCCATGCGTCACATACAGGTCGAACGGCCAGCCGTTGATGTTGTCCTTGCCGACCAGCTTCGCCTCGTAGGCCTGAGCGACGGCGGCCTCCAGATGCTCGCGTTCCCGGATGAATTCGCCACGGACATAGATGTAGCAGGCGTGCGCGCCCATCGCGAAGCTCGCGAGCAGGCAGCCCTCGACCAGGAGATGCGGATCGTGCCGCATAATCTCGCGGTCCTTGCAGGTGCCGGGCTCGGATTCATCGGCATTGACCACGAGATAGCTCGGCCTTCCGTCGGTCGATTCTTTCGGCATGAACGACCATTTCAAACCAGTTGGAAAGCCCGCCCCGCCGCGGCCGCGCAAGCCGGAGGCCTTCATCTCGCTGATGATCCAGTCGCGGCCCTTGTCGATGATCGCCTTGGTGCCGTCCCAGGCGCCACGCCGGCGCGCGCCTTCGAGGCCCCAATCCTGGAGGCCGTAGAGGTTCTTGAAGATGCGATCCTTGTCGTCGAGCATGACTTTCAAGCTTCTTTCGATCAGCGGCTGGATTGCATGGCGGCGAGGACGGCGGCGCAAGCGCCAAAGGCCAGCATCCACATGAGACTTGTTTCAAGCGATGCGTTCAGGGCGTAACGCTGCAAGAGAAAAATGAATGCTGAAGCCGCCACGCTGTGCATGGCGATATAGCGCCAGTTCTTCATCGCACCGACACTCCCCGGCCCCGCCACTCTCCATGTAACCCCACGCTTCATGTGGTTTCCTTCAACGTGGTCGGCCCGGTGATGGGAGCCGAAAACTGGCGGCCGTTCTGCGGTCCCGGCTTGGGCGGATTGCCAGAGGCAAATCCGTCCAGCACCTTGCCGAAACTTTCCTTGGTCAGGTCTTCGTAAGTATCTTTCCAGATCAGCACCATCGGCGCGTTCACGCACGCGCCGAGACACTCGACCTCCTCCCAACTGAAATTGCCGTCCTTGGAAAGATGGAAGGGATCGTGGTGGATGCGGCTCTGGCAAACTTCGATGATGTCGCCGGCACCGCGCAGCCGGCAGGGCGTGGTGCCGCAGACCTGGACATGGGCCTTCCTGCCCACCGGCTGCAGCTGGAACATCGTATAGAAGGTAGCTATTTCCAGCACGCGAATGTAGGGCATATCGAGCAAATCGGCGACGGCGCGGATCGCCGCCTCCGACACCCAGCCGTTGTGCTGTTCCTGCACCCGCCACAGGATCGCGATCGCCGCCGACGCCTGACGGCCCGGCGGGTATTTGGCGATTTCCTTCTTGGCAAATGCAAGGTTCTCGTCCGAGAACGTGAAGCTCGCAGGCTGCAATTCCTTTGGTGCCAGGCGGCGGACGGACATTCGTTCAGTCTCTCATTGCATGCGGCGAGCAGTGCTCGCATTCAGGGCACTGATCCGATCCTGCCAGAACGCGCTCGCGGTGCCGAATACATTATAGCCGACGTGGGTGGAAACTTTGATGCGATCGAGGATCGACAGTTCGCGCACGGTTTCCAGCCGATTGCTGCGGGGATCGTAGACGATCAGCTGCAGCGGCGTCTGTTCAAGTATATAGCGCGACACGGTGTGATCGGGGTCGTTGCCATGTTCTTCACATATGATCACGCTGTCGCTCTGCAACAGTCGCGTGCCGCCCTTGATGGCCTCGATCTCGACGCCTTCGACGTCGAGCTTGATCAAAAATTTTCCCTCAGCCGGTACCTTGCCGTCGTCGATGAGATTGTCGAGCGCGATGACCGGCACCTGCTCGCCGCCGCCTGCGGGATGGCCGGTGATGCTGAACGCCTCATGCTTGGTGCCCGACAGCCGCGCGGTGCCGCGCACGGCTCCAATCGCGCATTTCATCGGCTCAAAGCGGTTGCCGTTGATCTTGGCGTTGTTGGCAAGCTTGGCAAAGTTCTGCGATGACGGCTCGATCGCAATCGCTTTGTGCGAACCGAAGGGCGCGCTCGAAACAAGGACCGACCAGTAACCGTAATTGGCGCCGCAATCGAGCAAGGTATAGTCGACCTCGGCGGAATGGCGGAACAAGATCTCGAGCTCGTCCTCATAATGGTAGGAGCGGTTGAGCAGCTTGCTCCAGTAGCCGTCGCCATAGGGAAACTCGAACGTCGCGTCGGAATTGAGCTTGATGGCAATGTTGCGCTGGGGCAGCGCTCTGCGCAACAAATTGGCGCAGCCGTTGTAACCGCGATGCGAGAAGTGCGACGAGATCTTCGAACCCGTCACCAGCGCCAGCGCAGCCGTCCGCTCCCACAGGTTGGCTCCTTCAAGAGCGCCCGACGCGCGGTCAAACTGGATCGGCGCTGGCGCCATCACCGGTCGACCTCTCCGAACACGATATCGAGCGAGCCCAGGATCGCGGAGACGTCGGCCAACAGATGGCCCCTGCAGATGAAGTCCATCGCCTGCAGATGCGCAAAACCCGGCGCGCGGATCTTGCACTTGTAGGGCTTGTTGCTGCCGTCGGCGACGAGATAGACACCGAACTCGCCCTTGGGCGCCTCGACCGCGGCATAGACCTCGCCGGCCGGCACGTGGAAGCCTTCGGTATAGAGCTTGAAGTGATGGATCAGCGCTTCCATCGAGCGCTTCATCTCGCCGCGGCGCGGCGGGAAAATCTTGTTGTCCAAGGTCGCAACCGGCCCCTGGGCGTTGGGCGCGCGCAGTTTCTCGATGCACTGTTTCATGATGCGCACGGACTGGCGCATCTCCTCCATGCGGATGCAGTAGCGGTCGTAGCAATCGCCGTTCTTGCCGATCGGAATGTCGAAATCCATTTCGGCATAGCATTCGTAGGGCTGCGCCTTACGCAAGTCCCACGCAGCACCCGAGCCGCGCACCATCACGCCCGAAAATCCCCATTCCCAGGCCTGTCGGAGCGTCACTACGCCGATGTCGACATTTCGCTGCTTGAAGATGCGGTTGCCGGTGAGCAGCCGTTCCAGATCGGCAACGACGCCCAGAAACGGATCGCACCACGCCTCGATATCGTCGATCAGTTTCGGCGGCAGATCCTGATGCACGCCGCCGATGCGGAAATACGCGGCATGCATGCGTGAGCCGGAGGCGCGCTCGTAAAACACCATGAGCTTTTCGCGCTCTTCGAATCCCCACAAGGGCGGGGTCAGCGCTCCGACGTCCATCGCCTGCGTGGTGACGTTGAGCAGATGCGACAGGATGCGCCCGATCTCGCAATAGAGCACGCGGATCAACTGGCCGCGGCGCGGCACCTCGATGCCGAGCAGCTTTTCCGCCGCCAGGCAAAACGCGTGCTCCTGGTTCATCGGCGCGACGTAGTCGAGCCGGTCAAAATACGGGATCGCCTGCAAATAGGTCTTCTGCTCGATCAGCTTTTCGGTGCCGCGATGCAAGAGGCCGATATGCGGATCGACACGGGCGACCACTTCGCCGTCGAGCTCCAGCACCAGACGCAGCACGCCGTGGGCTGCCGGATGCTGCGGCCCGAAATTGATGGTGAAGTTGCGGAGGCTTGGACTTTGCTCGTTCATGCTGCAGCTTCCGCTTGGTGTCGACTAGCGAATGGCGAGTGGCGAGTGGCGAGTACGATCACTGCTTTGGCCCCGCCTTCTCGTCTCCGGGCAGAACCGGATAATCCGCGCCTTCCCATGGAGACAGGAAGTCAAACTTGCGGAATTCCTGATTGAGACGGACAGGCTCGTAGAGCACCCGCTTCTCCTGGTCGTCGTAGCGCACTTCGACGAAGCCGGTGAGCGGGAAATCCTTGCGCAGCGGATGTCCGTCAAAGCCGTAATCGGTCAACAGCCGCCGCATGTCGGGATGGCCGGTGAAGATCACGCCATAGAGGTCGTAGGTCTCGCGTTCGAACCAGTCGGCGCCCGGAAACACGTCGATGATCGACGGTACCTGCGTGGTCTCGTCGGCTTCGGCGCGCAGGCGGATACGCATGTTCAGCGTCGGCGACAACAGATGATAGACCACGTCAAAGCGCTTCTCGCGCCCGGGATAGTCGACCGCCGTGATGTCGGTCAGGTTGACGAAGCGGCAATTGGGATCGTCGCGCAAAAACTTGACGACATCGATAATCCTGGTGGGTTCGACGGTCACCGTGAGCTGATTGAAGGCGACCGAGTGGCCGGTGGCCGCGCCTGCAAGCGCGCTAACAATCGTCTGCCCCAAGGCGTCGAGCTTGCCGTCGTCCATGACGTAAAAACCTTAGCGTTCG